>Ga0208764_10000020_pt1 | contig 75861 bp, 56 predicted proteins | sample ETNtaG_18_FD_185762 | JGI IMG/M metagenome (GOLD analysis project Ga0208764, IMG submission 185762) | Marine microbial and viral communities from oxygen minimum zone, Eastern Pacific Ocean - ETNP201302SV91 (SPAdes) (version 2) | ecosystem: Environmental > Aquatic > Marine > Oceanic ... | reverse complement strand
CAATGAAATCAGCAGGATAACCTGTATGCTTGACTACAACCTCTACAACTTTTGATTCGACATCTGGATCACCAGAGGTTGTTACTGGTTGTGGGGCTACCTCTACAACTGCAGATACAGGTTCTGGTGTTTCAGCAACTGCTACTGTAGCAGCAGCTCCTCCTCCAAGATAAGTAATCATGTGATTTAATGTCGGATGCTCTGACAACACAAATGATTCATCCACAGGTAATCCGTAAAACTCTCGCAACTCAGCCATAATCTCTGCTTGCTTGACTGTGTCAATTCCCAACTCGCCCTCAAGGTCCTGATCTAATTCAATGAAATCAGCAGGATAACCTGTATGCTTGACTACAACCTCTACAACTTTTGATTCGACATCTGGATCACCAGAGGTTGTTACTGGTTGTGGGGCTACCTCTACAACTGCAGATACAGGTTCTATTACTACTGTTGACTTTACAACAGAATACTCTTCACCATTTATCCCCCCAATAATATTGTCATCAGGTTCAATATAGGCTATTAGTTTACGATTTAATACTCTAAGTTCTACGTCTTTACCTACAGATTTTGCAGTCCATGAAGCGACTTTTTCTCGATCTATCCTGTCAAGGCTCTTTGCAATTTTACGTATCAAGATTAGAGCCATTTGAGAACCAAAACCAGCAGCGTGCCGTAAAACAAATTCTGTATCAACAGGTCCACCCTTTGAAAGCAGCAAATCACCTAATTCAGGATCGGGGTCACGGAAATTTGCAATAGGGGGAAATTCACCTTGAACAAGTCCCCTAATCGCAACTGCATCCTCTATACCAACACCCATCGGATGGCCCGTGAAACCCTTTGTATTCGTGATAATAATCTTAGAGGCACTCTCTCCAAATGTGTGCCTTAATGCCTGAATTTCAGCAGCAGCAGAACCACCTCGCGGAGGCGTTGCTGGTTCATGTGACATAAAACTCATTTTTTGTGCAATTTGGTGGCGATTGAGGTCCCAATCTTTTTCCATTTTTGTGATGAATAATTCTAGTGATTTTGACACATGTTCTATATCCAATCTAGTGGGGTGATATGCCGAGTTTCCAATGTAGGCACCTAGTAGTTCTACATAAGGAATAATGCCTCTTTCCATTGCATAATTGGAACGTTCCATCACAAAGGCTGCTCCACCCATACCAAGGAGCATTCCGCTTCTCCTTGCATCAAATGGTAACGCGACCTCTTCGACAATCTTGCCCATTGCATGAGCGCCCGCAGCAGAAAAACCAGCACCTATCCATTCCATCAACTCGTCACTGGTCACATTATCTCCACTAACAATGATTACACGATCACAACGCCCAGTTGTCAACCAATCTTCTGCGATTGCAATAGCGGCAGGAGTAGATGCACAAGCATTGTTAACTGCTGTATTGGGTCCTTTAGCTCCAATCCATTGGGCGAACTGAGAATGACCCATGGAAAGAACTTGGAGGAGGAATCTGCGGTCAAAATACCCATCAGAGTCAGCCCCATTATTCCTAGCATGTGACATCGCCATATCTAGTCCAGGGAAACAAGAGGCGAATACTACCCCAGTTCGATTTTGTTCATTTGGAGGGAGGTGCCATTTCTGAATTAGTCGTTTTCCGGACTTATTTACCTGCTCTACAGCAACAAGTGGAAGGCCTGCATCTTTGAGGGCTTCAAGTCCTGCAGCGAGTGCTAAACTGGTTGCAATATCCATGGCACCCGTTATTTTAGAGTCGACCCCATATTGCTCTGCCAAATCAAACTTACCGGCCCTACCCGCAAGTTGTGGCAACAAATCGAAAGAGGAACATGGGACAAATTCTGCTGAACCATCAGAATGCTTTACAATTCTCACAAGGTTTTTATCAAGCAAACGTTGTTTCATTTCGTTAGGTAGTTCAGATATGAAGTTCTCCCCTGCGATGATTCGGTCAAAAACATCCGGGGAGAAAACCTCGGCCATACCAGGTAATCCCAAACTAATTCCTGAAATTACAAATGGATTGGTCCGTCGTGAGGATAACGAATCCTTGACTGGAGACAATATGGGTATTGCAGGGGATGGATTAGTTCTTGCAATCACTGGAATCGGAATCGATGAACCTTTTCCAAAACGTGTAATAGCCGCAGATTTACCACCGGGGATTTCATTCAACCAATCCACATACCCAGGTAAATCTGTCCCGGGTAGTGAATCCTTAACCTGAACTGTACTTTGTATGGTAGATTGAATCATTGATATTTGGTCTTGAGTAATACCAATTGAAACTAAATCTACGGAACCGTGAACCATTCGACGAGGGAATCCTGAAGCCGCTGCTACAATATCTGCTACAAAACTCTCTTTCGCTTGCCGGTAACATTCAATTTTCGCCTCTTCATCTAATTCAACAAAAGATTCCATCTCTTCTTTGGGGGTTTTATTTACAGGAATAACCCCCAAACGGAATTCAGCAGTAAGGTGGGTATCGTCGGGCTCCAAGAAATTTGGAACCCGCCCTGCAAGCGCATGTATCGCAAGTGCTGCATGGAATGATGCGATACCCCCTACTTTTGGATGATTTGTATTCGTCACAACCAATTCTTTCCCTTCAAGGATTTGCTCTGTGAAAAGTGCTAATGCACGCTTTGGACCAACTTCTACAAATAAACGGGCGCCCCCTTCATACATAGTTTCGATCTGTTTTGTCCACTCAACTGCAGAAGCCATTTGTGGAGCCAATTTTGATAATATTTCTTGATTCGCAGTACTACCTTTAGGTAGAGAATTTGGATACCAGCCCCCGTCGAGGTTAGAGGATATTGGTATTACTGGTAAAGATAGATCTAAACTATTCAAAAAGTTTCGAAGAGGCTCGTTCGCAGGAGCCACTATCTTTGAGTGGAAAGCGTGGCTTGTTTGCAATTGAACGCAGGGGACTCCTGCCTCTGCAAATTTATTCATCACCCTCTTCATAGGTTCAGTTTCTCCAGCAATTACAGTCATCTTTGGACTATTCTTATTCGCTGCAATTACATAACCATCTTCGTCATCCAATGCAGATTGAATTAATTCATAAGGTGCAGTTACTGATGCCATAATTCCACAATCTGGGACGTCAACATTGCCCATTTCAGTACCACGTGCTGCGACCGCTCGAAGTGCCCCCTCAAAATCAAGTATTCCTGCAACCATCAATGCGGCATATTCTCCTAATGAATGCCCTGCAACCATATCTGGTTCCAATCCATGCGCCTTGAGAAGACGGTAAATCGCCAAATCTGCAGTTAACATCGCTGGTTGTGTATATTCTGTTTGTTTGAGTTTGTACTCAGCTTCTTTCTTTTGAGAATCTGTAAGATTACTACGAAGTACGAACGAGGATAAGGTTTCACCATCCAGAACTGAGGTCATTGTCAAGTCTGCTTCATCCCAAGTATTTCCGACACAAGTATATCTCTTGGATAAATCATATGTCATCCCCACATATTGACTCCCTTGTCCAGGGAACAGTTGGGCCACCTTGGCATCATTTTCAAGTACTGGAGCATCAGTAATCATTACCATTTGTTTTGAAAGGAAATCCCATTTTTTGCGATCATCAATTGATTTCTCCAACAATTCAATTCGTTTGAATAGTTGATCCCAATCACTGGCGACAATCGCGACACGGAGTCCTTCCGCTGTATAATTTGAACTTAGTTTCGGAAGTTCAATTGAAAGTCGTTTTCCTTGTGGGGAATTATCAAAATTTACACCTGATTGTAATCCCACCTTGAGTGGTGTAATTTGATTCTTTAATTCGTCTATGCCCTCTGCATTTAGTAGTAGAACTCCGCCCTCTACTGATTTTAATTCATCCCAATTCATACCTCTATTACCGATTTCCTCGCTAGGGCTAGAATTTACAGAGCTTGGATTAAGCCACGCTGCTCGACGTGCATCAAATTCAGCAGCAATAACTGAATGATAACTCAAATCAAACTCTTCTATTGCGCAATGGAAATTAGTTCCACCGAACCCAAATGCAGAGATTCCTGCTCTACGTGGATTATTCCGAGAATCCCATGATTTTGGAGAAGTTGGGATGAAAAATGGGTTTTCGTCCCAAGAAATATTCTGATTAGGCTTTTCAAAACCTGCACTAGGCGGGATTATCCCCTCACGAACTGCAATAATTGCTTTCAATAAACCAGCCATTCCAGCAGCGGATTTTAGATGGCCAATTTGACTTTTTATTGAACCTACTGCCACACTTTCCCCTGGTGATTTTGAGGAAAATACTGATGATAAGGAACTCAACTCAGTAGCATCGCCAACCACAGTACTAGTGCCATGTGCCTCAATTAATTCAACTGATTCTGGCCCGTAACCCGCTTGTTGATATGCTCGCATAACAGCCTGAATTTGCCCACGTGTACTTGGTGCTGTAATTCCTTTACCGCGGCCGTCACTACTGGCTCCAACTCCGCGGATTACTGCATGAACTTGGTCGCCATCACTCAATGCATCAGACAAACGTTTCAGTATGATTGCACCTGCTCCTTCTCCCATGACAAAACCGTTTGCTCTAGAATCAAATGGAATAGAATGTGATGCCGAAAGTGCTCCAATGGCACTGAATTTGGCAAATGTAGCAGGGTCCATTGTTCGATCACTTGCTCCAGCAATCATCATATCGACTTGCCGTGTGTGTAGTAATCTACACGCATCTAAAACTGTTGAAAATGTAGTTGCACAAGCAGCGTCTGTAGCATAGTTTGGTCCTTGCAAATCAAGGAGGTTTGCCACTCTTCCTGCAACTACGTTGGCAAGTTCACCGGGCATTGTATCTTCATCAACTTTAGGCAACCCTTCCATGAGAGCTTCTTTGAATGCCTTTTTCCCGGACTCAGGCATTCCTCCAACTTCCACTGCATGACGAGCAAACTGATCTGCCCAAACTCGATGATTAGACAAATTTCTATTCTCTCCCCCAAGGGCATTTGCAAAAATCACACCAGTTCTAGCGCTCGGTAATTCCTTTCCGCCATCCACCAAATAGCCTGCATCTTCTAATGCCGCTGCACTTACAGATACTGCCCACAGTTGAGTCGGATCAATCTGCAGAATACTCCCAGGGGGGACTCTCCATCGTCTCCAATCAAATTCATAACCCTCTACCCATCCTCCAATTTTAGAATAGGTTTTGTTTTCATCAATATTCTTAGGGCCACCCTCTACCCAAAAATCAGACTCAACCCATCTATCTCTGGGAACCTCCTTCAGTGAAACTTTACCGTCAAGGATATTCTTCCAAAAAGTTTCAACGTTTGGTGAATCGGGGAAAAGGGCAGATACGCCAATTATTGCAATTGGTTCAAAGGGGTCCTGCGGATTTTCGTCCAACGTTTCCATCCCTTCACCTCAATCACTGATACTATCTGGTACCATAGTACTTGAATATCCACAATCCACATGTATGATTTGACCAGTTACGCCAGCCCCGAGAGGACTAGCAAGCCAAACTGCACAACCTGCAACATCATCTTGATTTACATTTCGCTTCAAGGGAGAATTACGTTCAACATGATTGAGAATATCTGTGAATCCTGGAATTCCTGATGCAGCTAATGTCCTAATGGGTCCTGAAGAAATAGCATTGACTCTATGCCCATCATCTCCAACACGCATTGATAATTCACGAACCCAAGCTTCAAGTGCGGCTTTGGCAATACTCATGATACCGTAATTTGGCACGTATCTCGTACTAGCCGCATATGTCAGAGTGATAGTTGAAGAATTGGGGGCCAAATGTGGTAATGCATTACGCATTACCCGTTGAAGTGAATGGGCTGAAATTGTCATTGCTGTATTAATTGGGGCATCTTCAACAAACAACATATGACGATCAAAGCATTCCTTGGGTGCAAATCCAATTGCATGGATGATAATATCTGCTTTTGCACCTGGATTTTCATTTTGCCATTCATGGAAAAATTCAGCGGTAGTTTCTTCTTCGGCAACATCAATCGGATAAAATGCTGAAATAGCTGGTAATTTATCCTTTAATTGGAATATTCGACTCATGAATCTCTTTTGATATCCTAGAATTAAACTGCATCCAGCCTCCGCTAATCTTTGGCAAATTGCCCACGCAATCGAATCCTCGGAAGCGACTCCAAAAATAAGTGCAGTCTTACCTTCAAGTTGTAGCATAAAACCACGTCCTGCCCTCTGGGCTGACAGAGGCCGATGACGAAGGGTTTTGAGAGTGCCCCCTAAAAGTGACCCTACGGGTCAAAAATTACCGTAAAGTGAATTTGGCCAGAACTGATGGATGTTGAGCAATAATTCTTCAACAGAATGGGGTTCTACATGCTGTAGAAGGGCATGAACCAATGCATGAGTTCGCTTGGGAATCGTCTTCGGACCAAGGACTGCCCCGGGCCTAGACAAATCATCCATGTAATCAGTTTCCATCGTCCATGTAGAATTTGAAGAAAAACAGGTTTCAACAATTTTCTGTACACTCTCTTTACCCATGGATACCGAGGCTGAAAGACCGTGAGTGAAATCCGCACTCACATCTGCTTGGGCATAATGATGGATTGCTCGCTCTCGGCTTAAACCTGCCCGATCACATAACAACGCTAATTCCATATTTGTTTGAGCACCATTGTCATCAACATGTAATTGGATTGGCACGTTTTCTTTGGCCGCCATTCGCATGATCTCAGTAAGTTGTAAATCTGCGGCCTTCATGATTTCTTGCTCCACGGGATAATGAGGTCGACCTACTTCTCCAATGCCAACGGCTTTACCTTCAGCACAATATTCCAGTGCAAGTTCGACAGAGGCTAAATGAAGTTCGCATGCATCCTCCAATCCAAGTGTATGAATTTGTTTTTCCCATACAACTGGGTGAGGTCCCAAGATCACTCTGACGTCAAGATTGCATTCACCCCGAATCAATTCTGCAATTCGTAAAGTTTCACGATATGCATCGTCGACTGAATGAATATTTTCAGGTAAGCGATTAGGGAAAGCTGGTTTATGCACTAAACACATGTGTGTACCACCTGAACGCTCAAAGTCTTGGGCCGCATCAATGCAACGGCCATTGCGGTCAAGATGGATATGTGAATCCCATATCGGTCCGACCCACTGATCACCTTGGAGGGACATGCAATCATCCCAGCAAGTTCTCATCAGACAATCTTTGTTTCCAACGCCTAGCGGCCATTGTGACTAATTTTTCATGGCGTGCTTCAGTAGCAATTCCGCGTCCCGTTCTGAATAACAAAATTTGAACCTCATGTTGATCATCGTCGATTCTGATGCAGTCAAGATTAGAGTCGAAACTCGCTTCAGTGAACAAGTCTGGGACCTTTTCTAAAGAAACTGTAGCTTCTAAATCAAACGAGGCTATGACTGGACCAGACTCAAAGGTCAAACCTGAATCATCTTCTCCCATTCGCAAGAGTACTTCCTTGGCAGCCAAGTGTGCAACATCTTGCTTTTTACATCCATGCACAATTATTCGACCACTTTGATCAATTAAGAGTGTGGCACGTGGAGAACGAAGAGAAATTATGACATAAGCACCTGTACGTTTACCCCCAATTTCATCAATGATACGCTGTTGTTCAATTTCCATTGGCGGTGTGAATCTAAATAATTGGTTTTCAATTTGAGTATTATTCACTTTCATCAACTCCGGTTTCCAATGCTTCTGATTCAACGTATTCCAATGCATTGTGAATCGATGAGACCCAAGCCTGCATTACTGGCACTAGTAGGACGGGCGTCTCACTATCATCAATCTGTCCCTCCCTCAGATTCACTAATGCACCTCTTAATCTTGAAGCCAATCTTTCATCGCGTTTTTGACGAAGTGATTCATTTAATGTAGACTCTGCTCGTCTCCACCATGTTGCTGCAATACTACTAGCCTCTGCTAAAGCAGTTGCTTTTACATCATCCCTCACCACTTTAGGCGGAGATGCATCTTTCATTGTACGAAGAAGTTCTTTACGCCAAGATCTACCGCTGAAAATAGATTTGAAAAGTTGCCTTGGGCGGGACATCTCGTCAGCGCATTCCTCTACCCAAGTTGTCCATTCTTCATCATCAGGTTCCACAAAATAAACTGGACGAGATCCCTTGCCCGCCTTACTTTCTGCTTGCTGAAATAACCGACGTGGCTCGGGGTCTGGGAATTTCCCTGTTTGAATTTCCTCAATTGTGGCCATGCCTTGCATCATTCTACCCAAAATACCCCCACTAGCGGCAATTCCATCCCGATTAATCCCTGGACTTTTTTTCTCTTCGATAATTTGTTCCAACCAAATTTCATGTTCATCATCTGGAAGTAAAAATGCGAGGCCGTGCCAATCACCACTACTACGTCGTAGGTTTTCTGGTAGAACAACAGATGGGATTATTGGCCAAAGGCGAATTAAACCGCCGTTCGGATCAATCCAATTTATTGGATCCCACGGGAGCATTCCCGTACTCACCATTTGATCACCGTGTAGATTACTGACTCGCGAGCCATTCTTCTAATTGATCAATATTCCAACCTTGGTCAAAGTAACCCTGGATTGTAGCCTCGTCCCAGAATGGGAATTTTTCTTTAGCAATATCCATCTGACTGCGCACTGGTGCTGCTGCCTGTGGGGGGCCACGGCGAGAACCTGGAGGTCCGCGCCGTTCCTCTGCTCTAGTTGCAGGAGGACCACGACTTCGGATTGGTTCTACTGCCTCACCAGGAGGTAAGAAATCTTCATCATCAATATACTCATCTTCATCACCTTCAGTTTCTCTACTGACAACAATGAAAACAATTACCACTGCAACAACTAATAAACAAACTATGGCGGCAACAGCAAGCCACAACATGGCTCCTTCACTCTCTTTAGTTGATTCGGCTCCTACATTGAATGGGTCTGTCTCATGGACTGGACTTTCTTCTCCAGGGACATAAATTACATATCGTACATTTGTCGCAGGTTCAGGGAATTGTGGCATGCTTAGACGCCACAAATATTCGCCACCAGGGGCAACTGCTTGTGGACATCTATACTCAACAGGAGAATCAGCTTTACCGTTAATATATGTCACGAGTTCAATAACTAAGGTTCCTTCCATAGTGCCATCATTTGTCATATCAATGAGTAAATCAAGTTCGGATTTTGCCTCAGGTGATGATGTTGATAATGATACTCGAGACAGTGTGAATTCAGCGGCTTCATACTTTAACCCATATACGCCATTATCGCCATCAACAGAACCTCCAAATTGTCCTCCACCTCCAATCGCATTTCCTGCCGTATCATGACCAGTAACCCAGAATTTGACAAGTACATCCTCCATGTCGCTTGGAATATCTCCATCTGGCCAAATATTTAGACAATTGAAAGTTGCACGAATACGGCCGGTGTTCGCATTATCATCGAGATCAAGGGATTGATTAAGACCGTCAACTTCCCAATCTTCAGTATATGTATTGACATATTCAGACCAGTTGTACTCAAACCCACCAACTTCCACAGGCTCGAAGAACATCCAATTTAATTCAACTGAGTCCGTGTCTAAACCTTGATATTCATCAATATATAATTCAACATCAACACAGTTCATCACTGCAGATGAAAGGTCGCCATCGATTGAAAGTCCTGACTGTGAATTAGATAATTCCCACGAGCCAAATACGGCTTCTGGTGCGTCACCATCAACCTTTACAACAAATGATTTTGAAGGTGTTGGAGTTTCATCATTTGCACCAGTTGGCAAGTTGATTAATGTCATTGTGTAAGTAAATTCATTTGTCTGAATAGGAGCCGCAATTAACAAATCAAAAGTTCCATTCTCAATCAAATAGGTTGATGTCGTAACAGCAGCAGGGATATATCCACTACCTGGTTTATCCACTTCACCATTTGGGTATATTGGTGTACTAGTCAATTCTAACGTCATAGGAATCTCAGGTGTAACCATAGACAAATCTAGGAAACTATCACTGAAAACATATCTACCAGTGAGATGTAAAATATCTCCTCGGTTCACGAAACCTCCATTTTGACTACCTACTCCTGTTGACGTAAATCCTGAAGTATCCTCAACACTCAAGGTAGTTGTATCCAAGTACAATCCACTAGAATACACCCACGGTTGTGAATTGGACGCTTGCATAGAAGGAGGGGTGTCACGATTTGGATCTAAATCCATAATTTTCACGGCAGGTGTCTGTACTGGAGTTGGTGTGGCAACTAATGATTCTGGGATTGCCCAGTCAAATCGAACAGGTATATCCAAGGTGAAATCTTGCTCAAATGATGAAATTAGAACACCACCATCTCTACGCAACATTGTTGGCTTGAGTCCAGTATTATCATAATCATCAATAATCTCAACCCATGTGTTCCCATTTGTTTCCCAGGCTGTATCATTAACTGGTGAATAATATATTTCCATTGTTCCCTGTGAATCATATCCTGGAGATGTTGGGCTACAAATGAACGGGTTGAGTTGAATCGTGAAATAATCAATATCTAACCATCCATTTGGATCATTCGCATCAATCAACAAATGGTACACGTTGCCGGCATAAATGTCTTTGTTGAGTGAATTTAATTCAATACCATTTGAATCCATGATTCGGAGCTGTTCAGCTTGTGGAGCGCGACTTCCCATCCCAATGTATGTCACCAAATCGTGAGCTAAACCGTCACTACCACCATCGATTGAGTTACCACCAACGTCAGTCCCAGATACAAACAAACTCACTAATTGGGGTGGATCAATTCCAAAGTTTGCGTAATCGTTGATTTGGACTTCATAAGCAGAGGTATTGGCTGCATCAATACGTGGCATGGATTGCTGTTGATATTCATCCAACTGGGCCTCTCGGTCATTATTGGCATCATGAGATGCTTCAACCCAATAGTTCAGTGTCAAAGATTCAGGTGCAAGGGGTAAATCTTGTGCATAAACTCGGAATCTTTGGACTGACTTTGAAGGGATCCATGTGTCATCTGTAATTTCTCTCCATTCCTGTCCAGTTACAGCAACTGAGATATTTACTAAATGTGGTGAGAAAGGATCTAGTGAAATTGAGAATCTGATTGCACAGTCAGAATCGGGTACTATCGCACCTACAGGTGGGCAATTCGTATCGCCGTCAGTATAGTTCTCGATTAGCAGGCGGTAGTGTTCTGTACCCGCTTCATACACCGGCAATGATGGTGACCATGAATAATTACCATCAATTGTACCTGGAATAGTGTCGACAAAAAGCCACTCTTCTGAAAGGTTATCCTGATTTCTCTTCTGAAGTAACATGTGATAGTTATTTGGATTCGGAGCAACTTCTAAATCCTCATAGCGCACTGTGAAATCTAATGTGAAAGCATTACTGGAAAAAGCATTGGAAAGGTCATTTTGTTCAACGCCACCCTGATTTAGTAAATGGAAATCAGTGATGCTTACATCATTTTCAACAGCATTCCCACTTGCAGGTTCAACTAGTGCACCAGAAGGAAGACCATTGACTCCCGTATCAGATATTGTTGATGCATAAACACGAACACTTGCAGTATCGTCCCATTCAGGATTGACTCGGAATCTCCAACGTAATTCTTTACCCGATGTATCATCTATCGAAAGTGATTGAGCAGCCATGAAATTAACATAGTCCCCCGGATCACTTTGTTCCCAAAATGTGTCATTTGCTGCTGACCATTGCAATTCCAAGTTACCGTTTGATGTTTCAAACAACAAACTTGCACCGGCTAATGATTGACCTGTTGCAGAAGCAACATCGTGGATTGATATCATTTCAATAATTTCTCCATTTGGATACATCCCTTCTAATCCCTGAATATCAAGAGTGGAACTATAACCACTTGTAGTTGATACCGAAAGTGAATGTAATTTCATTGCCCCTCCAGAACCACCAACAATTTGCATTGGAACAATCACATCACCCGTAACGCCTCCGGTGCTAGCAAGAGCAACTCCCTGGTTCAGTTCTCGTGCAAAATTATCCCCACTAAATGCTCGGCTCCACTCATAAACAATATTCAGATTTCTGAAATTAACACTATCGCCAGATGTTGCTGTAGAACTCTGCGTAGCATCAACTTTGAATCTGAATAAATACCATTCATTTCCATAAGAATCGATAACTGCCGTAGGCACAAGAGGGTTGTCCAAAAGTGATTGAAGGTCATCTTGAATTGAAGTTAATGCTGTGAATGGTGCTGGAGAGTATTCTGTCGAACTTTCCATTTCACCTAAGTTTACTTCTTGATTACCACTAACAATTGATACATCAAATGAGCCAATTGAATTTTGATCGAAACTAACATCTGCATATGACACTGTGGAACCCTTAGGCAAAAGGAATGGAGCACCTTCCCCATTCAAACTAATATCAAGTGAAAGCTGTTTTTCACCATCACCCATATTCACACCCTCTATTACACCTGTACGGAACATGTCCTGGCGCCCAAAGTGACCGAAAGCAGGGTCATTCATGGCCCAATCAATGTCACCGTCTGCTCCTACATCGAGGGAAATGCCCTCTGAGTGATGTGCAAATCGTAAATCTGCATGAATTGAGTATACATCACAAAGATTGCTTGTTGTATAATTTGACATCATTGCAAATCCAAAAGTGGGCGTACTCAGATCTGACCATACTCCATTTACGGCGGAAACCGGTAATTGGTCACTATTCAAACTCATAATGGTAATTTCATTTGGACCCCCACAAGCATCCGAAATAACTGGCTTAATTGCCACAATAGGCATTGATAGGACATTGCGTCTGATTCCTGAACCAAAACTTGCATCATTAATCGATGATGATATCATTACACCTGATTCCTCAGTCATACTAGAGGTCCATTTTCCATCCCCAATCATTCCACCCATAATATCAATTGAGCCAGTATTATTGAAAGTCGTCCCAATTCTAGTCCCAAGAGATAGGCCATGCAGTATGGGTGTTGCAATTCTAGATGGCCCTGAGCCAAATGAAAATTTCAAATCAATTAAAGGATATGTGTCTGCATTAATATCCCATAACTCAATCAAAGAGCCTTGTAAATTGGTAAGAGAATTACCATGACGATCGATGACGACGTTTCCGGAGCCAGCATCTAAAATATCAACTCCAAACGCTGCTGATGCTGGTTTCTCAAGATCTAATTGCAATAACCCATACCCATCCGGGAAATCAGGTTGTGCGCTAGCTTGCGGTGCAAATGACGACATAGTCACATGCCCTTGAGCAGGAAGAGGGTCACCTACTCGGACTCCATCGACATACCAACCAGCGTTCATCATTTCAGCAGGAAGTGCACCATTACGTTGATTCGCTTCCATGACGAAAAGTAACTTTACATAACGTCCGGCATGGGCCCCAAGACTTGCCTTAAGATTAGACCAGCCACCATTGGCTGAATTTGCATTCGTCGAACCATTTCCGGCTAAAACATAATCGCCAGATTGAGGGCCGTTACTACCAAGATAATCGCATTGGTTTGAGGGCACCTGATTCACAGCAGTGCCGACAACATACATCCCATTACTTGGAGAAATTCCAGTGGAACCAGATACATCGAAAGGAACGTATGATGCAGTATTCCAATCTTGATTATTGGTCGAATTCATCACTGCAACATACGCACAATCATCATAATAATATGATGATGATGAACCACTACTTCTGAAAAATAATGAATGGAATGAATTGAACAAAAGATCTGATTTCCCAGGGGTGACATAGAACGATTCACTGGTCAACGTGTATTCAAAACGAGAAGAGTCGGGGACGAACATAGTGTAATCTGCACCGTCAAAATCAGTTCCCCAACACCAATCTCCAACTGCACATCCAGCAGAAATTGCTGGGATATCAGTTTCAATACCATGGCCCCAATTAGTCATGAAACCTTGATCTGGTCCTGTGGTCCAACCACGTGTGTTGTCTGTACCCTCGAAATCTGCATTGTAACCTAAACTAGTCATTTTTATGTAATCTTCATCTATTGTGAAATCACCATTTGCAGAATATTGTGTCAAACCAGTATTGTAAGCAGGGTTCCAAATATGGTCCATTACTGAAGCATCCAAAACATCCACGGAGGCTTGTTCAGCATAATCTGTACCTAAAATAAGACCCGCAGAATTAACGGTTTCTCCTGCTGGAAGTTTAATGCCAGCAGTGAGGTCGTCTCCCCAAATTCCTTGATCCCGTAACTCAACAGTAACTTCACTATTTCCACTAGAAAATGTGCTAATTGTTGCTGCGTGAACAACAGTTGTAGAAAATAACATCATACAAATCATTGCTATACATAAAAATCTCTTTCGACTACCCATGTCAATCAACATCCAATTGAACCACGTAGTGGTTCCGCCTCTGCGAATCAAAGACCGCATATAACTGCGATGATTCGGCGATTATCGACACAAATTCATAATCAAATCATTCAGCAGACAATTCTCGTGTTCTCAAAGTTGAAAAACAATGGTTGGCGAGAGATTCAATACCGCCCAAAACAGCTTCATTATTGCGTAATCTAACCAAATCTGCTACTGTTGTAGGGCGAGGGGGTCCTAATGCATCACAAACTTCTGGGCCTGATGAAATTTTGTAAGTTCCAATATCTCTTGCTTCATCAATAATTGCCTGTTTGTCTAACCCCAATAAGGGTCGAAGAATTCGGAGTGAACTTGCCTCTTCAACAGCTCCCAAATTTCCCAAGGTTTGGCTACTTACTTGACCCAAATTCTCACCAGTCAATATTGCTGTAGCTCCAACATTCTGAGCAAGATTACTTGCAATAGAGTTGAACAATCGTTTCATATGAACGAAATAATCTCGATGTGATTCTTCCTCTGTAAATCGTGCTAATGTTTCTCCTACAGATACTACTCGAAGTTCTGAATCTATGAGGGTACCATCTTGATCTAGTGAATTTCTAAGATGTGATAAACTTGCCACTGTTTTATCTTCTGCTTCGGAACCAGTTATCGGTTCATGAGAACAATGCAAAGGGATAATCTTCCAACCGGACCGTACCATCTTAGCCACCGCCACAGGAGAATCAATGCCCCCTGAGACCAGTGCGACACATGTTGGAGAGGCGCCCATGTCGGCGGCTGTAACTTAACCGTCATAATGTGGTTGGTTAGCCCCCAAGAACTGACATGCTCAAGAAGGAGGGCGTGTCAGAGGCTACTAGTGAGCAATCATGACTAAACCCTATTCAACTGAAGCCGTTACAAAAATGGATGAGGTCTTTCCACAGCATACAAATGCCTACAATACTCTTTTTGGAGGTAGATTGATGAGCATCATGGACACTGCCGCAGGAATGATGGCCAGTAAATTTGCTCATCGTGAATTTGTCACAGTATCTGTAGATGCATTGAAATTTAAGCGACCTGCTTATCAAGGAGATTTAATTGAAACAACCGCTGTTATTGTCCACACTAGCACACATACTGCTGGGATCCATGTTGTTGCAAAAAGATTGAACCGCAGTGAATGGGAGCGTGAAGAGATTTGCTCTGGATTCTTCTTTATGGTTGCAATCGATTCTCAAATGCGCCCTATTCCAATTCCACAATTCAATCCCGAAACTGAAGAAGCGAAAGAAATGTGGATGAAGGCGAAAATTGCCCGGGAAGCCATGCAATCATCGAACCATTAGCGTTGCATTGAACAATGACATGTAGGTCGAAGGTTCATGCCCGTGCTAAACGTTGCCTTCATCGGTTCAGAAGAATTTGCTAAATCACTCGGTAAAAAAGGAGATGTAAGGGATGTTGAATCTTTTGTTCATAAAGAAACAAAAGATGATGATGCACACATACTTTCTTTCATCAGGCCGCTCCGACATCCTGAGAGGTTACGGCCACTGCTTAGCGTCCTTAATGTCGCAAAGGCAGGCATCGTTGAAATCACGAAAGTAGATGCTGCATTAGGCGAAATTTTAGTCGCATTCGGATCTGCTGGAATCCAACACGGACATGTCATTATTTCTCCTGAAGAAGGAGGTTGGGTTGATTCTGAACAAGTTAAACTAATATTGAATCAAGCAAAACTTGACAACTGGACAATACACGATTCAAAACCCGATGAACATGAACTCCGTACATCTCTTTTTGAATTGATGGACCTCCTATCTTCCGAAAGAGAAATTGATGAAAGTTCACCATTGGTTATTCCAGTTGACCAACATTTCAATGTAAAAGGAGTTGGATTAGTTGCAATTGGCTATGTCCAATCTGGAACAATCTCTAAGCATGATGAAATAGTGGTCCTACCAGTTAAGGAAAACGGAATTGCACGCAGTCTTCAAGTCATGGATGATGATGTAAATCAAAGCAAAACTGGTGATAGAGTTGGTGTGGCCTTGCGCAACCTTCGTGAGGAAGCATTGCATAGAGGATGTATTTTGACACATAATGATTCGGAAGCGTTGGAAAAACATAACAACTCATCATTTTGTCTCACTCTAGCTCCTTTTCAAAAGAGGAAGTTGGAAAAAGGTGATGTAATTCATGGTGCTGTCGATTTACAATTTATTGTAGGGCGAATAGTATCAGCTAATGAAAATAAATTGATGGTAGAATGGGAACAACCCCTATGGATTCGAAAATTAGATCCTGAACCATTAATCATTGTACAACTTGATGCGGGGAATATGCGAATTATGGGTGTTGCTGATAACCTGCAACAAGAATAGAGTGGCTATTTACGGCACCCCCAAAATTAGGGGTGCAATGGTGATTCTCTCCGATAAACTGTATAAGCACCAAGTGTCGCTGAGTGGTTTGGGATGACTCGACAGGATGGACCCTTGGGGGTTCAGCCGGAGCAGCGTGGACATGAAATCCTCGCACCGCTCAGGCTGGCAGGTATGGATGGAAAAATCAAAGGTGTTCTTGACGAAAGTACTCTCCTTTTTGAGAGAAGAGATGGAAAAGGGTTACGAATTGAAATAAATTCAATACAACGAGTTCGTCATCATCATATCCCAATGATGCCCCCAAGTATTACTTGGTTGGGTGTAATCACTATTCTATTAGCTGCAAGAGTTCTTTCTGGATCGATTCAATTGTATGCCTTGGCTTTTGGGACCATCACAATTTTCACGTGGCTGGTTGGTCGCAGACCCACACTATGCATCGATACAAAGGCTGGTGACAGACATATTTTACACGGAGGAGATAGCCTCTTACTACGTGCACAAATGATGATCAATCGTTTGTGTGATGGTAAAACTATTGAAGAGGCTCGTGAGGGTTTGGAAGAGTTGCATCGGCATTCAAACTATCCAACCGTTCGCCCTCTTGAAAGTGTCCAATTGGAAGCCGCTTTGATTAACAACGAAATTGTTGAAGAAGCTGAATTACTCCCTGAACCAGATGTTTTTGATGAAGCCGATCTAGAACGGGCTCTAGCTAATATGTACAATGGACGTGAAGACAATATCCCTGAACCTCAACCTCCAACACTATTAGAGCCAGCAATGGCAACTGAGGCATTTGGATCTGATAATTCGGCAGATAGAGCTGGGCGCAGTCTACTCGATAGAGCGCGCACTTCACTTCAAGAAACCAGAGAAAGTACACCTGAATGGGGCAATATTGCAACATCTTCACCATCTCCAAATGAAAATATAAAACCATGGGAACAACCATGGGAACAGCGAGAAAAACCTGTTGAGAAAGAGATTGATTCTGCATATCTCCGCGCATGGGGAAGAAATGAACCAGAATGGTATCAAGAACGTGGAAATGAAACAAGAATTCAATCAGCACTTAGTGATGCAAAAGATGCTGGTGTTTCATTTGCCGGATCTATGTTTGATGATTCGGCCTCGCAAGGCGAATCTGGCATATTTGGTAATTTATTCGATACACCACCAATGACAAATGAAATTTCTACCCCCATTCTGCCTGAGCCTACACCCTTGCCAGAATCTAGCCCAGTTTGGTCTGGTGAAGCTATTCGACAAGCCACCGACTCAATGTCATTGACAAGAACACTACCGGAACCAACACTTCATGCCCTACGTGAAGAATGTACACCAGGATTGGTTGCTTCTGCCCGCGCAAGGGATTATCCACGATCAATTCAATCCGAAATATCAGAAGAATGTCTACAAAAAAATGAGGCGCTTGCAGCTTTCCCTGCATTAAGTGCAATGTTGAAATCATCGCCACAATCTCGCTTAAGAAACAATTCAGCACCTAAAGAAGGAAGGTTAGCCAGAATTGCAAGGAGAAGTTTGAACATGCTAAAATCAATTGATTCTTCGAAAATGGGAAAAAAGGAACGTCCTGTACAAATCAATAATGATGATTATGCTACAATATATGGGGATTCAGATGGATTTGCTGATGGGGAATTCCGAGACTATTCACTAAGAAGTGGGCAAATTCTTAGGCTACGGGCAGACCAAGACCACCAGGCAGAACTCGCGGAGAGAATCATTTCATTATCACAATCTTCAGGTGGCGACCTTGCTGAAGATGCAGCCGGTGATTTAATTGAAAGATTATCTGCTAGTGGGGATCTTGGGCCTATCGCAAATTTGCTTAAAGCTGCAGACGAAAATTTGTCGTTCTCAAACATGACCAGTACATCCCCTCAAAAGGAGAGTCCCGGCCATCATGGAATATCTAGGCTAGGATGATTAAAGCAAACCTACCATTCGCCGAAACGAATCCAAACGCGCGTGATAATCGCCACGATCCAAATTTACCAACCCTTCTGTCCCGAATGCAGACAAGGTGAAGGATGCTGTTACTGTGGCATGAACAAGAGCTGAATGAAGTTCATGTTGCGTGGGTTGAATTGATGCCGATTCAGATAAATGTGTCAGAAGTGTTCCTGCAAATGTATCTCCACAACCTGTTGGATCAATTACTGCTTCTGTTGGAAAAGCAGGCAATGTAATCATACCCTTTTCTGTTATTGTTACACTACCGTGTTCACCTTTCTTAACAACAAGGATATCTGGGCCCTTACCTACATCACTACCACCAGTAAGACATTTTCCTGAACGAATGGACTGAGCAGCCCTGATTAGATTCTCATCCTTGGCTATCATTCGAACTTCCATATCATTCAATATAGCCAAATCAACCCTCCTCAACACATCTGATAAAGACTCAAATGCAATATTAACCCATAGATTCATTGAATCTAATGCACTGAATTTAGCACCTTCACATTGATCAAGGACATGCGCCTGTATTGAGGGGTGATTGTTAGCAAGAAAAAGTATCCTTGGAGACCACCAAGATGCTGGAATTTTTGGATTGTAATCTTCTAATACATTTTGTTGAGTTTCTAGCGTAATCGCTTGAGACATATCTCCTTCATAACGACCTTTCCACCTAAAAGTTCGACTACCATCAATCTGTTCAATACCTGATAGATTGAGACCTGCTTTCCTCAATAATTCCAAATCATCAGGATTAAAATCATCGCCAATTGCGCAGACAAGACCAACTGGTAATGTCCCACCACTATCTTGTCGACGGCTTGCATGGAAAGCCGCTGCTAAACCGGCAAATGTACCTGAACCTCCAAGAGAATCTTCAACATGACCTGACTCAGTTTCAAGATCATCATATGCAAGACTCCCAACAACAACAATGTCCATGATATCAACCCAACAAATTATGATGCTTCTCTAAATATTGTATTGTAATATCACGTGCAATGAAATCTGGCTCATCCATAATTGCTTGGTGCAAAGGAATGACTGTTTCAACACCAATTAGTGTTGTTTCTTTCAGTGCTGCTTTCATCTTAGATATTGCTTCATTTCTATCAACTCCAAGAACAACTAATTTCGCCAAGAGAGAATCGAAACATCCTGGCATCTCATATCCAATATGAGCATGTGTATCTACACGCACCCCATTCCCACCAGGGAAATGACAATCCCATAATTTACCAGGAGAAGGAACGAATTTTATGGGGTCTTCAGCATTCAATCGGCATTGAATTGCATGTCCTGAAAAAATAATTTGTGATTGAGTTAATGGTAATTTTTCACCTGCCGCTATACGAATTCCCAATTTTACAAGATCGTGGCCGGTAATCATTTCTGTTACCGTGTGTTCTACTTGAACACGTGGATTTACTTCCAAGAAGTAAAAATCACCATGCTTGTCTCTAAGGAATTCAAAGGTTGCTAATCCTTTGTAGCCAACGGAAATTGCACCTTCACATACTCGATTACCAATTTCTTCACGCACTTCAGGGGTGAGCCAAGGGCCTTCTTCTACCAATTTTTGATGACGGCGTTGGATTGAACAGAACCGTTCACCGAAATGGATTGCATTAGTTCCATCTGCTAGCACCTGAAATTCAACATGTTGCGCCCCTTCAATGTATTTTTCAACGAATACTCGGGAATCACCAAAAGCTGATTTCGCTCTTGATTGGCAGAGATTTAGAGCAGACTCAAATACACTTTCTTCATTCACAATCTGCATTCCAATACCCCCTCCACCTGCAGCCGCTTTGATAATTACTGGATACCCAATTTTTTCAGCTAATTTGCTAGCCGTTTCAGTATCAGAAATCGCAGATTCACTCCCCCTTGCTACTGGAAGCCCTGCTGACTCCATTGCTTTCCGTGCTTCGATTTTATCGCCAAGTAAACTAATCACTTCAGCACTGGGTCCGATAAATGTTATTCCCTCTTCCTCACATCGCTTAGCAAAATGCGAATTTTCAGCTAAAAAACCGTAACCCGGATGAATTGCCTCAGCACCTATATCAATAGCCGCTTGAATGACTGCTTCATAATCAAGATAAGAATCCAATGGGTTAGATCTGTAAAGTGGAATTGCTCGGTCGCTTAGCCTTACAGGTAATGAAAGGCGATCTTCTCGTCCATGAATGATGCAAACCTCTACTCCAAGTTCTCGTAATGCACGACTGATGCGTAAGGCGATTTCACCCCGGTTAGCAATCAGAACACGCTTAAACATGGGTATTCCCATTCGCGCCCGGTTCAAAGGACTGCCGACTCAGCCATATGAAAATGTAACTTCAATATACATCACGAAGGTATCGCTTTTCATCTTTCATTAATGTCTTTTCAATAAATTCCTTGGCATCGTTTTCAGATAAGCCGCCATGCTCCATACTAATACTGATTAGCGTATTATGAACATCCTTTGCCATACGATTTTTATCGCCACAAATGTAGAAGTATCCACCATTATCCAACCATTCCCACATATCAGCACCATGTTCACTCATTAAATGCTGAACATAGACTTTCTCGGGTCCATCTCGTGACCAAGCCAAGTCTAATCTATCAATAGTACCATCATCGACATATCCTTGCACTTCTTCCCGGTAAAGGAATTCTCCTTCTTCAGTCCAATCCCCAAAAAATAACCAATTCTTACCTGTAGCCTCATCTGCTTTACGCTGTTGAAGGAAGGCACGGAATGGTGCAATTCCAGTTCCCGGGCCAACCATTATGATGTCTTTTGACCCATCTTCCGGTAAAACAAACGAACGGGTTGGTGACATGAAAACCTTCACTTGATCTCCTTCAGATACCCTATCAGCTAGGTAGCCTGTTGTAAGTCCAGTTTTGTTTCTTCCTTGTCCCTCATATCGAACTATTCCTACAGTTAAATGAACTGTACCTGGTTCAAAATCAGGAGAAGAGGCGATTGAATATAATCGTGGTTTCAACCGATCTAAGCCGTCAACAAATTCTTGTGCTGAAATATCCAAATGGCCAAAATCTTCAAGCACATCAAGATAATCTCTGCCCCACAAATAATCTTCCATCGCGTCCTCATCATCAACAAGACGGCCCCACAATTCGTAAGCAGGATCTAATACACTTTTCATTGGTTGATATCCATCAGGATAATCATTCGATTCCCCTGACCAAGTCCATGTTTGTGTATTGACTCCTGTAGAAACTGAATGTCGGGTTCGGCCAATGAGTCTAACTTCAATAGGATCACCCGTCTGAAATTTTGAACCTAAATTCAATATGAACTTCTTTTTCGCTTGATGTATTTCAAAATGGTTAGAAAGTGCATCCTGTAACGAGCTCTCTCCGGCATGGGTTTCAACGACTTCTTCGGAATCTAACCCTGATGCTAACAACAAATCACTAACCATTTCCGAGGATGTCACTGGAATGATGCCCAATGCATCACCTGCCTTGTACTCTAACCCGGATTCACCAAGTTCAAACACAATATGTCTGGTCTCTTTTTTCGAATCCTTTCCATTCAGGACATAATTTACAGGAACTGTGGATAGATAGGGATTTTTCGCACTCCAATCAGTCATTAAAACACCTCGCCCATGCATAATAGTAGGTGGGCATATCAACCGTCATACCTAATGTATTTCAAATCGAGGTATTAGAATTCAGCCTCAATGGCATTCTAAAAAACCTATACTTCATGAATTGTTACAGGAATGCCTTTGTCTAATGCTAACTCAAGGGTCCTTTTTGTCCATTTTGAATCCTCATCCAAAAATGCAATCAGATGTGTAGCTGATTGCACAATTTTTACTGTTAAGGAATATGCCGCTTCATTTCTCCCGCTATCAATTAAACCTGGCCTAGATGTTGCCCATTCTTCATGGAATATAAGTGAAGACACCGCATTATTGTTGGCCCATCGCTCTGCAAGATAATCTGCTCCACTAGCGCCTCCACAAATTATTAGATCAATTTTCCCATTCTTTTCAACCCAATTTTCAATGTGTGATTCAAAGGCACCATAATCATAGAAATTGCGATGTCCGACAACTGCGAGATTTGTGGCCATGTTCATCCTCCGCGTGTAATACGAAACGCACAGGGGGCAAGGACAAAATAAACTTGACTATTGAAACTATCAATATAGGTGGGAGTAATGTGGTAAAAATTCAATTTCTGGGCACAGGGAATGCATTTTGTCCACCTAATCGAATGCACTCGTTGGTATTAATTGACGACGAGATACTCATAGATGTTCCACCCACTGTAATACCGCAACTTCGAAATGCAGGGATTTCTCCTTCCAAAATTTCAACTATACTCATCACACATTGGCATGGAGACCATACTTTTGGACTACCATTTCTTCTGCTTGATAGAAAATACCTTTCAGACCGAAGTGGTAATTCTAATTTGACAATTTATTGCTACAAGGGAGGGCGAAATCGTCTGCAAAATCTTTGTAATCAGGCCTACCCAAATACTCTTGAAAGTTTGAAATGGTTAGAATACAACGAGGATAATGAAGGTAATGCTAATTCATGGGAATTTTCAAGATTTGAGGTTTGCCACGATCCTGCGACTGAACCACATGGTTATCTATTACGAAATTCAGAAGGGTTCACTATAGCCCATTGTGGGGATTCAGGCCCTTGTGAAAATATCGAGAAACTGGCTAAGAATACCAATATAATGATTATTGAAATGGGAATTCCAGACTCGGTGAATAGCCCATATCATTACTCGCCAAGCCGACTCACTAAACTTGCAAATAAAAACCCGAATACGAAATTTATTGCTACACATAATTATGCTAACAGTTTTGGTTCCGAGCCTGAATCAGAGACACAATTTGTACTTGAAAAGTTGCCATCCAATGTGGTACAAGCAGAGGATGGGGATTGTTACGAATTTTGAATTTGGTATTTTATTGGATTTAAAAAATATCAGTATTTTGAGATATTTTTGGTGCCAATTATCACAATAATTGCTTTCCTCAATTGGATTTGTCCACTTCCCCCCCCCGCCTACAAAAATTATATTCTCCAAGAAATATTGCCTTTGAACTCGAATGGAGAGATCATATAATAAAATAATTTATGATGGTTTAAAAAATTTCTGAACGTATTGGAGGATGGCTGAAAAAACATTGTACTGAATGTAATAATTGACTTTTAATGATATTTTTTAAACCTTTAACGAGGCATGAATAATTCTTCTTCTTGTCGGATAAACTTGATTTCGAACCAAGCGTCGTGGACACGCTTATCTACTGGACTCGGACTGGCTTGAAATCCCTATGACTGTGTGTTGCTCCTGAGATTCAGAATCGATACTAATGGCGTAGGGTGTGAGAGATGTTATAAAATGGCAGGAAATATTTTCGAACATCTCCTGCAAGCTGGGAGTCTGTTTAAAGATCGTCGTGCACTTAGCCATGGATTTACACCAACAAGTTTACCACATCGCGATAATGAAATCAAAACATTGGTCCATAACTTTGTTGAGGCTCTACATGGTCACGCCCCTTCAAATATGAACCTTTACGGTGTACCTGGTTCAGGAAAAACTGCAGTTACGCGTCATGTATGTAGGGAACTCAAAGAGAAAGGAGCAGAACTAGGTCAACCAATCCATACGATTGAAATCAATTGTCGAAATATTGACACCAAATATCGTGTCCTCGCAGAAATTGGTAATTCAATTAGATCGGATGATGACAAACTAATCCCATTTACAGGGTGGCCTGCTGACAAAGTGTTTGAAATCGTGCGCGAGAGAATGGATTCTCTTGCGGGCGTACACGTAATAGTGCTTGATGAAATTGATCATTTAGTTCGGAAGGTGGGTGATGACTTGCTTTACAGTTTAACAAGCCTCAACATTGGGTTATTGGAAAACTCATTCTGCTGTATAGTTGGCATTAGTAACGACTTGGCATTCACTGAAATATTGGACCCCCGGGTTGAGTCCAGACTAGCACCGATCGATGTTGTATTCAATCCATACAATGCAGCGCAACTTGAAGATGTATTATCCACGCGGGCAGCTAAAGGCATAGTAGATGAAGGGTTAGATGGGGCAGTAATCCCCCTTTGTGCTGCTCTAGCGGCCAAGGAACATGGCGATGCTAGACGCGCTTTGGATTTACTCCGAATTTCAGTTCTAAAGGCAGAGCTTGAAGAGTGTGATGTAGTCACCTTAAATCATGTAAGACAAGCACAAAATCAACTTGAATTTGACCAAATAACACCTGCAGTAGCCGGATTACCTTTACAACAAAAACTTGTTTTATTTTCAATTCTCATTAACGAACAAAATGGATTGCGCAACGTTTCAACGGGGGAAGTATACAGTACCTACGAAACCGCGTGTAATCACGCTGAAGAGCGACCTCTAACTACTCGAAGAGTTTCATCATTGATTTCTGACTTAGACATGCTCGGGATTATCTCTGCTAAGACTGTTAGTAAAGGACGTCAAGGCAGATCAAAACGAATTAATAGTTGCCTAACACCCTCATTTGATGCATTTCAAGTAATGCGTACATCTGATTCTGTTATGGGCGATGTGATTGATGCGCGTTACCGCCTTCAAAAACGCCTTTGAACATGTATTCTGAGGTCGCGTAAGGCGCACAACGGTTATGACGATGACGCTAGTCGCCCAGCCAATGGCAACCGGAAATTCGGAAGGCGATTCTCGCACAGTTGCAACTTTGGCATTTGTTCTGGGTCTATGGGCTACATGTTTAGGTGTAATCAATTTAGTATACGGGGCATATGGAACCCCAGAAAACAAATTGAAAGTTGTTTGGGCCGCTTATCTCAGCATGGGAACACTCTACCCTGATCTTTACACGGCAGATATGGTATACAGACCTGCGAGTGATTCTGTATTCATGATTCTTTCACTAGGGTTGACCATATGGGGAGGGAAACAATTACACGACTCAACCGAAGGAGGAATTGCTCAATGGTTCAAGGATTTCGTGACATGCGATTCTTGGCTCAGTTTGATGTCGATGAAAGAAGCAGGTGGTCGAATGACTGCTGCCATGTGGTGTTTGGTCACAGGTGGTATTTTCTATATTTATCAAGGGATTGAGCATTGGAATTGGGTAGATGTTGGTGTGTATTCTGTCACTGCTTCACTACTTGGATTTGGATGTGCACTAATGTTTGCAGCAAAAGCTGAAAATCAAGAATAATCATTTTTTCCCTGAAAAAAGGGAGTTATGGCCGTGCCTGCCAAGTACTGCATCAATAATTCCTTCAAGTGCACCAACCCATAATGCAATACTCCAAAGCAACCTTCTCCATTGGCCAATTGTTAATATGAGCCATGCAATTACTGAGAATGATGCAATGTACCATATTGGAGAGTTTTTTGGAAGTAACAACACAAACGAAATAGCCATTGTAACGCCAATTACCATTATTGGTAATAATGAAACTATATTTCGAGCATCGCTGGTGAAATCGTGCCGATGTAAACTACCATCTGGTTTTTTTACTCCATGTTGCCCATAAGTTCGAGCGATTCTGATATGTGCTCGGGCATCACGCCTGCGTTTTTTGAGAAACAGAGAGAGAGAAGATTCAGCAACGTGGTGAACCACTGCAGAAGGAGTATAGAGAATAATACCACCCGATGCAATAAGGCGTAAACTAACCTCCATGTCCTCAGCATGGTACCACGAAGGATCAAAACCTCCAACTTCTAACAAACTTACTCGATTAAACATTGAACATGGACCATTTGCCAAACTAGCAATTCTTGGCCGGGACGCATATTTTGTTGCTATGGAGCGTGAACGAATTTTACTGATTTTAGTATCTCCTTGATCGAATATGGTACGTCCTGTAACTGCTAATACGTGTTCGTCACCAATTCCATCACTAACTCGGACGAGTTCTTCAATCCAATAAGGGTCTGGTCTACAATCAATATCAGTAATCGCCACCCATTGACCTTTTGAACATTCTAAAGCAAGGTTACGGCCTGCAGATAACCCAAGTGCAGATTGTGTCAATATTGTTACTTCAATTTCATTGTGAATGCCAGCCCAACCTTCCAATACATCTTTGCTACCATCAGTTGAACCGTCGTCTACAGCAATAATTTCCAAAGGGCGGTAACTTTGAGATGTCAAAGCCTCCATACAATCTGAAATCCAATGTGCACCATTTCTGACGCATACTGTAACACTAACAAGTGGCCCTCCGGAAACCATCAAATCATCTCACTTCAAAATGATTCAACAAATATCTACAATTAGATTTGACTTCTTCATCTGTTATTCGGAGAACGACACCTTCACCTGGCTGGCCATACAATATTGCAGTCCCCAGTGGTGCAAGAAGATGGAGGAAAATTGGAGCTAAGTCTTCTTCACCATCAATTTCCAACAAGACCGGCCCTCCATCTTCTGAAAAAGCAAATTCAAAACATAAATCTGCACACTCTAACAAATCAGGTGTCAATTGTCCGGGAGGATTTGAGCACGTTAATTGTCCAACAAAAGAACTGCGATCAATTTTTTCTGATTGAGCCCACACTTCCCGTTTTGTCATTCCGTCAATAAGGGCAATATCTGGAACCCAACCGGCCTCAAGAAGGGAGTTTACCGTTACATCGCCGACTGCAATCAAGCAAGGACAAAATGTAGGAATTGCATTTATTGCTTCCATAATAGCAACTCTCGGATTATCCTCTGGCCCTTTGAATAAGTGACCTTGAGGTTTCTTTAACTCAGAATCAAGTAATTTCACCATATGAACAGAGTCTTGTAAGTCAGATGACTGGATCCATAATTCTCCATTCCGATCAATGCTGCCTTGACGTATTCGCGAACTAGATATTGGCAAACCGTCCTTTGCAAGAGTATGGTCTACTTCTACAAGAATGAGTTCTTCTAATCCGTTATTCAACCTCTTTTTATTAATTTCAAAGCAATTCAACTTAGTCTCACTTGTACAAACAATATGTGTTGCTTCTTGATGTGTTGGGGCAGGACCATATTGATCTTCCAAACAATGTATTGCAAAATTGTAATCTGGTTTCCAATTTAGGATTGATTGTACTCTCTCATCGTAAGGTTGGATACGTGGATCTTTTTGTTGAGCAATAGAGTCAGCAGTTATCCAAACTTCAGCGTTATCAAAATTACTAACAGACTCAAGAAGAGTTTGATGCCCTAAATGGAGGCGGTCAAAAGTTCCGCCAACAAGACAAAGACTACCAGACATGCTACGTCCCTCACTTGGACCCTAGTGGGTGTAGTCTTTCAATTCGGCGGAAGAAAAAGTGTGCCCCAGGGCGTAACGGACCATTTCATCGCCTTGGCTCGTGGTCCTGACCCAGCCCCGGGGCATCTGTCGGACCGGGGGGTTGTCCCATCAATCATCCCGTAGTCATGTGGGGACCCATACCCGGTTCGGTACCCCACCCCTTGCACCAACGTTCATTCCCAAAAGGGTCCGGTCGGTCTTCGATGGGTGGGAGGCCCGGCATTGGTGCCACTAGATCACTGCCCAACCCGGCGGGGAAGGGCTCACAGCGGTGTTGCTGCCGGGTAAACCGCCGGATTAGTACTACAATTTGAATGCTATGAATACAGAAATCAGATATCGAATGGATTTCTTGACAAATCTGAGTGCCATCCAGATATATTTTTTATAAGCCTTGATGTAATTCTAGGGTCGCCTTCAGAAATATCTCGTAAATCACTTGGTGGCCACAAATGAATGGGGACTGCTAACCACCCAACCCTTGGATGTGTACGGCCCTTACGAGGTTTTGTAAGGGTTCTACTTGATTGAAGGGCGTCTTTCAGATCTGATATCATTTGAGCACCGATTCCAACTTCACCAGTTTCAAACCAATTACTTCTTTCCAATAACCTCTCAATTCGCGCTAGTAATGTTCTACGAACTCCTCCGTGCAAAATTGTTGTTCCCCCAGGTAACCGATGTTCTTCTTCTTTGGGTCGGAGAATTAATGCGGGCCATGCTACATCCATATTTCCTAGGAACTCAATTCCATCGGAATCCTCAGAAAGGGCTGTTAAGAGTGTTTCAGCAACAGGTGCCCACCATTCCTCAGGTAATCTTTCAACAATCAAGCGCATTACCGAATATGTAGGTCTTGCATCTAAACTGAACCAATCATCTAACTGTGCCCAGAGATTCAAATCATGATCTGTAGGGAGTGAAAAAGCGATATTTCTCAAACGAAGTCGCCAATTATCTGCATTAGATTCTAATTGTTCAGGGAAATGTTGAGATAACCAGTCAATTCCAATTATAGAAGCGTGGCAACGAGATGGTGGAGCGTCAATAAATCGGTCTAATCCCCACGTAGATACATCTCTTTGCTGATCGTGATTTAACCATGCGATTTCTGCACACAAAATACTGGCAACCCAAGCGGTTTCTGTATGAGGGGCGAGCTCAGCAGATTGTCGTAATTGATGAGCTATATCTTCATCAATACGAATTTTTTTTCGCATAGAATCTGCAAGATAACGGCTCCACTTCGGTGGAGAATTGATTGCTGCTGAAGCAATTGCATCTAACGGGATATCGGATGGTTCCATTAAGTCAAGCCATTTTCTTCCAAGTGTAAATTGTAATCGTTGCCATCGGCTCCAACGATATTCGGGGGCGGAGGCAATCCATGCTACAATTGGATGATCGATTTCCATTCGATTAGCCCAATCCTCATTTCCAATTGGGTAGCAAAGTACTGCTGCACGAATCAATTGTTCCATTGATTCATTTCCACTTAATTCTACAACGAAACTTTCGCCCTCTATTTCACCAAGTTGTTTTTTGCAAATTATTACTTCAGAGGCCTGCGTGGGAACTTTCCAAATTATTTCTTCCTTAAACGCAGTTATTGAACCAGAGGATGCCAAATTTATCGGGATGTGTATGCTTTCCAATGAAAGTTGAGCCCACATTGAGGGTAATACTGGATGTGGTTGAATAATATTGATCGGTAAATTTGGGCTCCATTGATCGGCCATGATGATGCGGAAATGTGAACCTACTCCTTGTTGAAATAAATCTGAAAGAGATGGGCTTGATATTTCCAAACAAAATTTCAAATCAGATTCATATTCCAACGCCCAAGAAATAACTGCTGATTCTGCTAACCTTGACAGTGAATTGGTATTCATTAATTGGCCTTTTGTTAACATATCACTTGACCATTCAGAATCACCCCAATGTTGTCTAAACTTTCTCCATGTAGAATCATCTACCTTTCGTCTCAATTTCGCATCTTCAGGATGTAATACGGCATTTCGGAGTGCTATTAATCTCTCAATTCGATCTTCATTACGTAATCTAGAGTGAGCTGTTTTCATCCAATGTTCTAAAATGTCAACAGGAAATGCTCTTGATTTTAATTGTAATTTAGATTGTGCAGTAATCACAACGGCTCCAACTGCTGCGGATAAGAGCAATGATTCTCGAGAAAGACGATCCAATCCAATCCCAATTATTGGGACTGAGGGGCGCACTTCAGAACCTTCAGCTGATATCGATCCTAATCGCCACTCCCCATCCATGGGTATTTGCCTAGGTAAATGAATCGCCTTACTTTGTTTTGGTTCACCAAACCATGAACCAATTCCTAATTTCATCGTATCGGGTTCGATTGAGCGAAACCTTTGCAACCCCACTACTGAATATTCAAGCCCCCATGTGTCTAAATGACCTGGGTTCAAACTCGCCACTGGAGCTGGAACAGGTTGGAATTCTGTAGAATCAAGCCACCGAGGACGACGTTCACGTGGTTCAAGCCAATTCCATTCTGTATCTCCAAACTGTATTGAACCTGAAGAATCATCCGTTAACGGATGGGTGGGCATAGCCAAAGGTCCATCTACGGGTCTACGCACAAATGCAATTAGTATGTTTTCTCCACTGACAGAAACTATTCTTCCCAATGCATCACTAGGTGGTTTTGATATTGGTAATGCTTGAAGACGCGCAATTTCATCTCCACGTAATACATCCCACCCTGATGCCGTGAGAGCTAATTGTGCGCCTCTTGCTCCAGTTTCTTCATCAGATGCAATTAGACCATCTTCACGTAATCTCTTCAATTCTGCAGATGCGTGTGGCATCCGCAAACCGACATCTTTTGCAATGTTTGCAACTGTGGCTCTGCCTTCACCTAAACGATCCATGATACGGCGACGTACCCCACTTCTAATTCTCTTGAATCTCAACTTTACTGAAACTTTTTGCTCTGAATCTACGACTATATCGTCTGACAATTGTCTCACTTCCAAGGACTTTGATGGATGGTCTCTAACCAACCCCAGTAATTCTTTGTACTTCAATTATTCCAATAGTTACATTAAGTTATGTATTTCCACTGGAAAAAGGACTGCTGTAGAAACTAAAGTAGGTATTTCCCAACTTAGAGTTAATTTTCACGTATCATTACGTAACGAAATAGATTTTGCCGCCCCAACGGTTATATCAATGACAGCAATCGCTCGGGTCAGACGGCATCTGACAGAGGCGTGGGGAGAAGAAAGTCGTCACAGGGAAACCGGACAAAAGGAGGAAAGAAAATGAAAACAGTAAGAATTCGAGAGAAAATTAAGTCGTTTTTGGCTGAGCGCCCGCGCAACACAGCTGAAATATTGGAGCACATCAATAGCACCATGCGACACGGAACAACAAGCCAACAACTTGGCAACGTACTTAGTAAAGATAAGGACATAGTCAAAGTTGGTTATATCAAGCGAAGCGGTATCCTATCAGGCGGATATGACATCTGTGAATGGGCAACACGAATTTGGGTTGCAGACAATTACCCTGAATGGGATGGCGAAGGTCCAATCCTCATGGATCGAAATAAAAATCGCTGAACACGAACTAGAATTTCGGCCGGATACCTTGGAACTTCGGTTCCAAGGTGTTCGGCATTTTTTTTGTTTCAGAATGGAGCCTATTCCAAACTGATATCCCAGTCGCCACTACGTGCCAGTGAGTTCATCTTGGCCCGGTGAGCAAAGGCTGCTTGGCTGGCCTCTGCCCCTTCCTCTGCCCACGCCTTGAGTGCTGCAGCCTGAAGTGCCCGGCCATACGAATACGAGAGTTCCCAAGGGTGTTCTGAATACACCCCAGACATTGAATTCATTCGATTGAGATGATCTGTTGCTTCTTCATCAGATTGACCGCCCGAAAGGAATACGATACCACCAACATCATGGGGGACGAAATGAGTGAGACAAATGACTGTGCTTGCCGCAACATCATCACGGGTTTGTTCAGCTCCACGATACCCGTTTCCTCCAATAATCATGTTTGGTTTTAGTAATGTTCCGGCAAGGTGGACACCCTGTACTTTGCATTCTTCAAACGTTTTCTGGAACATTGTCATAGTCGCGACAAAACATTCGAGATAATTGTGTGAACCTTCCATTAGAACCTCGGGCTCGATAATGGGAACAAGGCCATTCTCCTGACAAATCGCGGCGTAACGTGCCAATGCCTCTGCATTAGCTGACATACAAGCATTGCTTGGCTTTTCCCTACCTTCAATCTGGATAACTGCACGCCATTTTGCAAATCGAGCACCCATCTCAAAATATTCAGCACAACGTGTTCCTAAATCGGCCCATCCATTTTCGGGTTCTGCCTCAATACCTTTGGTGACTTTCTCTCCGGGGCATCCGTCGAAATCAATTGTACCTGTGTCGACTTTAATTCCCGGCAGCATACCACGCGAGTTCAGGTAATCAGGGATTGAAGTCCCATCATCCATGTTCTGTCGGATTGTTTCATCATACAGAATCACTCCACTGACAGCTGATTCGCAGCCAGGCGTTGCGAACAGATTTGCCCGATAAGCGCGACGTGCTTCTTCACTGGATTCGATGCCCGCGCCTTCTAAGCGCTTCGTCATCGTTCCATTGCTCTCATCCGCTGCGAGAATTCCCTTACCAGAGGCGACCAATGCTGCTGCTGTGGCTTCAAGGAGTGCTTTGTCCATAACAGCACGAGTGACCACATGTCCTTCAAATCATCGTCAAAGAAAACTCTGAAATTAGGGCCACATTATTGGTCATCGGCACCGAACGAAGTAGAGCCGCCAGACTTTCGATGGGTCTTCCACTGCGCCCCTATTTCTTCAGCCCTTGTACTTGGTTCCCAATTGTCTCGTTTCAGAGATTTTCTGAACGGCATATGTAATACCCTACGGCCATCCTTTAGTTTCTTCTTGCGAAGCATTCCCAATCGGACTAACGGCCACAACGACTTCCGAAAAATGCCAGGCTGATATATCCATTTCATGAACACTAGTCCATCACCATTCTTCGTCTGATTTTTCATCCAATAATTAGCAATTCGTTTGAAACCTCGGTCCCCCACTCGATTCAAAAGCCAACGATTAATTGCGCTGATTTTCACCAATGGAACAAGGTGTTTCCGGACTTGTTCCTCATATGATCGGCCTCCAAGAATATCTTGTGCCGCCATTGCTCCTGATGTAATTGCATAGCGCATTCCAAAACCCCACATGAAATCTTGAAGACCTCCTGCCTCACCCACATACCAACGACCTTTGTGCACATATTGACTAGGTAAAGAAAAATCACCTTTACCACCTACACGCTTGATTGGTTTTCGATTCAACTCGTAGTGCTGCTCATACCAAGCAATGGTTTCATTCAGATATCTCTCTGTCCGTCTTTGTTTTCGCCAAAGGCAGGTGCAAATCAGACCTACACCATCAATGATAATCAAGTATGAATATGCACCTGGAGCTAATTTGTCATTTAGTTGGAAAGCAGTTATGTTTTCATGAGTTGTTTCAAACACTTCTCCAAATGCAACTGCGCTGCTATCTTTTGGACCTGCTGCAACAATATGGCACTCATCGGGAGTACGTTTCACCCCATAATGAATATTTACACCTGCTGCAATTGCCATCCGTTTGAAACCTTGATCAATGCAATGCTCATCCGTACCACGTTCTACAATGCGAAATGCGCCACCTGGCCCAGTAATTGGATTCGTAATTTTATCATCAGGATGTATCAAATCGATTTCACTAAAAAGAGTCGATTTGAAGGCATCGGGGTCCAAACCCCATTCTCGCATTTCATCAAAGAAATCACGTGAACTGGTCCAATTTTCTAGACCTTGGAAATCCCCATCAAATCGTGCCCCACTATCACCACGGACCTCATAAACATGTACTTCCCTACCACCTTTAGCAAGTAATGTGGCAGCCGATAATCCTGAGAGGCCAGCACCCAAGATATGGATGGGTTCGTCAGGCGAGATTTTTGCCATCATCATAACTCGGAGATGCCTCTATGGCTTGAAGGATTCGTCGCCGTCGGATTGATGACAAAAGAGGTCTTGGCCTCTATGCGAGAGGACTGTCTGTCGACTCCATTGGTAAAAAAAAATGATTGTAGAGGAGTTGGGATGTCACAAATATTAATTGAAAATGCACCTGAAAATCTCAAATCAGATGAGTTGCGTTCAAAATTAAATATCGAAGGATGTGGGAGTATCGTATCCTTCCTTGGACTAACACGTGGTACTGATGAGGGCATAGAAGTGTATCAATTAGAATTTGATGCATGGGTAGAGAAATTACCCCTTGTCTTAAATCAACTTGCCTCTGAAGCCATTACCAACTTTGGTGTGAAAAGTATTGCAATGAGTCATCGTACAGGAATAGTGATGCCTGGGGAGAATATTGTTTGTATTCATGTGGCTAGTCAACATCGGAAAGAAGGCTTTTCTGCTTGTGCTTGGCTCATAGACGAACTAAAAACCCAAGCCCCTCTGTGGAAAAAAGAAGTTAGGGCAGACGGTGAATTTTGGAAAGGGGGTTTAGGATGACAGAAGCAATTATTCCCATTGGACATAAACCGAAAATTTATCGAAGTGCTACGGCCACTGGTATACTTGATTTGTCTCCAAATTCTTTCCAATCAATTCAAAATGGTGTTGTGTCAAAGGGAGATGTTTTGGAAGCAAGCATGGTTGCAGCGATTCAAGCAGTAAAAGAAACGCCTCGAACAATTCCTCATTGCCACGTCATCCCAATAGAAGGATGTTCAGTGAATTGGGATTGGGAAGACAATTCACTTCGCTGCACAGTTCATGTTGAAACTCACTGGAAAACAGGTGTCGAAATGGAGGCATTGTGTGGAGTTACAGCCGGTCTTCTTTGTGTGTGGGACATGGTTAAATCAATTGAAAAAGATAACGATGGTCAATATCCATCCACGAGAATCCGTGGAATTACTGTTCTTGAAAAGCGCAAGGGTGAAGCGCAGGATTGAGAACCTCCACCGCCTCGCGCCATACATGACGAGTACATCGGAACTCTCAGATCACTTCCTCCGCGCTTGTGAACAAGCAGCAATTGCGGCAGCGAGATGGCGTGGACGAGGTGAGCGAAAAAAGGCTGATGGGGCCGCTGTAGAGGCTATGCGATCAGTATTCGATACTGTCCCATTTGATGGACGAGTAGCTATTGGAGAAGGAGAACGGGATGATGCACCCATGCTATACATTGGAGAACCACTAGGTTCCCTACAAGGCGTTAGTGGTGCACCTCAAATCGATATTGCTGTTGACCCATTAGAATGTACCAACCACTGTGCCTTAGATTTACCAAATGCAATTGCCGTACTAGCTGCTGCACCCCGTGGAACTTTACTTCATGCACCAGATTGTTACATGGACAAAATCGCTGGTGGGGCCGAATTAAATGGTCAACTTAGCCTTGAAGCAGAGCCTGCATGGAATATTGAACAAGCCTGCACCATCTTGGAAAAGAAACCTGAGGATCTCAAAGTTGTCGTTATGGATCGCCCACGTCATGAAAAACTAATCAAAACTCTGCGTGACCTTGGGGTTGCGGTCCCCTTGATTGGGGACGGAGATGTCGCTGCTGCATTGAATGCTGCTGACCCAAATTCAGATATTGATATGCTGATGGGGATTGGTGCTGCACCTGAAGGTGTGATTACAGCAACGGCTTTGCGCGGCTTAGGTGGTCATTTTGAGGGGAAATTGGTGACAACTAATGAAGACCATGAAAGCCGTGCACGTCAAATGGTTGGCGACGATATTGACAAAATATGGACTCGTGATGACTTATGTAATTCAAGTGATGCCATATTTGTCGCATCTGGAGTGTGCTCAGGGTACCTTCCAGGAGTAGAATTCCTAGGAGGTGGACGTGCAGCAGTACATTCAGAGGTATTGCATGTCAGCAACGGAACTAGACAATTCATCTCAACCGAGATGAAGATTTGAGCGGCCCCTACGGGGCCGATGCGGCTGCGTTGATTTCATATGCCTGCTCTAGGTCGGCACCGCATGACTAATTGGCCAACAATGGAAGCAATGTCAAACAACCTAGTGAATTATGGCGTTACTAGCAACGGTATTGCTATAATCGAACTTACTTCAGATTCAGACGGAAAACCTCTTGTCGAAGGGAAAACTCCTGTCAATACCTATACTCGTGAAATGTGGGAAGATATTGATCAGGCCATCCTGAACGCACGTTTTGATGGTGATGTAAGCGTAATTTTACTCACCGGTCACGGTGACAAGTTCTTCTCAGCAGGAGCGAGTATCAATTACCTAAACAGTTTGACACCTCGTTACAAGTATTTCTTTTGCCTGCATGCAAATGAGACTCTATCGCGCCTCGAACAAACACCGAAGTTAGTGATTGCAGCTCTCAACGGACACACTGTTGGTGGGGGATTAGAAATTGCCATGGCGGCAGATATTCGAATTGCAAAGAAGGGGAATTTCCAAATTGGATTACCTGAGGTAGCCCTTGGTGTCCTTGCCGGCACAGGAGGTACTGCTCGTTTATCACGTTTAGTCGGTAAGGCCAGAGCAATGGAAATTATGGTGACTGGGCGAAAATTCTCCTTTGAAGAAGCAAAAGAAATGAGTTTGGTCCATGACCTCTATGACAGTATGACACTTGATGAATTCCGACAAGATGTAATTGATTATGCTGGGCAATTCACCCTGCCGCTTGCTGCCGCTAAGGCGATTGGAAACATTAAACGCAGTGTACAAAGCGGATTGGAGATGCCATTAGAATATCATCTTGCTCTTGAACGTGAATTACAATCTGACCTTTTCCAATCCGATGATGCAAAAGAAGGCATTGCGTCCTATGTTGAACGCAGAACTCCCCGCTTCTCTGGGAAGTAAATTGAAAAAACACTAATTCAAATATAACTGTCCCTACGGGACAGATATGAGCACGACCGAAATCGTCGAGACGTATACACCGAACTTTGAAGCGTGGATTTCAGAGTTCCAAGAATGGCAAACAAGAATTGGATTTGACCCAAGTTGGTTGGGAGATTACACATTCGATATCAAATTCGATTGGGATACAGCTGGTGATTCCATTGAATTCGGAGACTTTGAAGGAATGCCTAAGTGGGAAAGAAGAATGCAAGTTCCTCAGCAAAACATTCGAGATGCAATTATTTCAATGGTGACTGTTCAAGGAGATACTGAATTCGCTAGCGTCGAGCAACAAAACCATTTGCTCGACTCAGCCCCCACTGAATATGATAAAAAGTCAGCTCTCAGAATCATGTGCGAAGAACAACGACATGGTTGGCAAATGGCTTACTTGTTGTGCACTTTCTTTGGTGAGCAAGGTGTACGAGAAGCAATGAAATTGCTTGAACGAAACTCAATGGGTAATCAAACACGAGGGGAAGAAGAACGGGGTCGCCTTCTAGGTTCATTCAATGAGCCAATTGACCATTGGCTTGATTTTTTCTGTTTTACGCACTTCATTGATCGTGATGGGAAATATCAGTTGAAAATGCTCAGTACATCCTCATTCAAACCATTGGCAGCAAGTATGGGACCCATGCTCAAAGAAGAATCATTCCATTTGGGCACAGGGGCAAATGGATTACGACGGATTGTGAAACAAGGTCTAATTCCAATTTCATTCCTTCAGAAGTACATTAACAAGTGGGTAAGTACTGGACTAGACTTATTCGGTACTGATGAAAGTACATCGGCACAATGGGCCTATGTGTATGGGATTAAAGGGCGATATGACGAAAGGGAAAGTAATGAGGATGCTGACCGGGACCATTTGAATGAAGCAAGTCGGAATTTGTATTGGGAAGAGCTCAAAGAAGAGATGCGTCGAATATCTAAACCTCGAAAGGAGGGAGAGCCGGAATTATTCATCCCTAGTGACAAATTCAATCGAGGTATTGGTCTTCATCATGGTATTCGGTATGATGTCCATGGTGAATCATTTGAAGGTAATGATGATGATTGGGAAGCCTACCTCAATTCAGTGTTACCGACTGAAGCCGATGAGAAAAAATTGATGGAAGAATATCTCACTCAAGAATGGATTCAATATCGCGAGTGGAAAGGGAATTGATGCGGAGTTGAATGTATGACAATGCTGGCCTATGGGCTACTCAATGTTGAGCGGAAAAAGTTGCAGCCGTTCTTTGCACGAGTGCCTGAATTATTTCATTCGCATCACCATTCTACCGGACAAGATGCTGATGGTTACGAAGAATTGCTATACCGTATCTGTCGCCCCTATTCTAGTCACACACTCGATATGATTGATGAGTGGATGGGGTTTGAACAAAGAGGGTGGAAAAGTGATACTGAACGCGAGGTGCTTCTCTTCCTCTATGCAGTACGCTACCCAGATACGCTACTAATAGAAAGTCTAACTGATGAAGCGAGAAGTGATGTAAAAAGATTGTCTGCTTACTTACATTTTACCAAGCATACTTATGCGATTTGGGACGAAAACACAAGGAAGGGGCTTGCGAAATTAGGTTTTGACATCCCAGACACAAAGGATGCTTGTCCCTTCACTTATGGAGCATATGCAGCCTCAATTGAATTGTTAAAAAATCTGGCCCCATTCTATTCATTCCTTGAGCACGATGTGCCAAGACAACGTCTTTTCCAATCAGCACTTGCTTCTTATGGCAAGGAGGAATGAAATTGTCGATCCGTACTGTTGCCATTATTGGCGCAGGTACAATGGGTGCTGGTATTGCTCAAGTTTGTGCTCAAACTGGATACAAAACGAATTTATTCGATGCATTTCCAGAAGGGTTAGAAAAAGGAATGGAAGTAATTAATGACTTTTGGGAAAAAGGAATTGCTCGTGGAAAAACAACGCCAGAGCAAAAGGCAAAGTGGTCTCAAAATGTGCAAGCGGTTTCAGATCTGAAAGAAGCTGTTTCTAATGCTGATTTGGTAATCGAAGCTGTGCCTGAAATTCCTGAATTAAAGCATCGAATTTTTGTTGACCTACACAAATATGCCCCCCCTCACTGCATTCTAGCAACCAATACATCTGGATTATCAATAACTGATATTGCAAATGCCAGCGGACGGAGTGACAAAGTGATTGGAATGCACTTCTTCAATCCAGTACCAATAATGAAACTCCTAGAATTAATTAGAGCTGATACAACTAGTGACGAAACTGCAGCACTTGCAGAATCAATTGGCAAAGCAATGGGTAAAACTACAATCATGGTGAATGATATTGCAGGATTTGCAACTTCACGTCTTGGTGTGGTTCTTGGGAATGAAGCAATTCGAATGCTAGCAGAAGGTGTTGCTAGTGCTTCCGATATTGATACTGCAATGACGCTGGGATACCGGCATCCAATGGGGCCATTGGAATTAACAGATCTTGTCGGACTCGATGTACGTCATCACATATTGGAAAATCTAGCCAAAGCACATGATGATGACCGCTATATTCCACACCCACTACTTAGTGCCCTTGTCAAGGCCGGAGATTTGGGGAAGAAATCAGGGAGTGGGATTTACAATTGGAAATCTGGCGAAAAACAAAACCGAGATGATCTGCCACTCTAATCAGAGTAAATCATCTATGAACGATGTGTCAGCACCCTCAGGACTGATCATCGAGGGTAATGAGTCGCTTTCAGAGGGGGTTTGCATTGATTCAGTTTCTGCGGATTTCCACATATCGTTTGTCATATCTATTTCCCCAGAAACCAAATTTGACTGATCTAAGAATTCATTTCCTAATCCTCGACTTCTTCTCATTACTACAACTACGGCCAAAGCAGATAATAGAATAAATATGCTGATTAAGGCCACAATTAGGCCCAAATTATCAATTAGGGTCACATCATTTGCTTCATTATCCATCCCAAATGGCGCAACTTCGGTTGGTGAAACCTGAACGATTTGCCCCACAGCATGATCATTAGTAACTGCAACCCACCAGTATTTAGTGGAGTCAATCGGTTCGTCATCTACAATTCGTATTACAAATACATCCCTTTGAACATTAGTTGCCACTAGTTCTGATTGACCTGTTACAGCAAATCTTGAATCTGAAATATATATTGAAAGCCCTGGACGAGAATCCTGAGTCCGCTCCCACGTGATCTCGAGCGCAGTACCATTTTCAATCCAAATTGCAGATAACTCATCAACAGATGGATTCACATCAACTGGTTCAGCATCTGCGATGGGGGCCATTGAAGCAGTCAATATATCCTCGCAATTTGCATTAGCAGAAGCATCGACTGCTACAATAGTAACAGTTGCGACTTCGCCTGATTGCAAGAATCGGCCACTTGAGAAGCGAATTAATTTGAGAGGTTGTTCAGAGTCAACGGGGAGTAACAATGTTGGTTGTAAATTGCAAACATCCTCATATTCAAATGGTTCAACATAAATCTCGTACCAAGCAAGATCTGTTGCAACTGAAGGCGTAAATTCCATCCATAGCGCATTGCCATAATCACCTACTACATCAGATAGCAAAGGACGATCCATCCGAGATGGAGGTTCCAAATCTCTTAGATTGTCTACTGGTGTCACTTTAGTTGTCACCAAGTCATTGAGATGTACATTACCATCTTCATCATGGACAGAAATTGAGACAAATAACTCAATATCTGGAATAATTTCAACTCTGATACTATTTCCTAATCCATTCCCATATAATCCTTTACGAATTACAGTACTCTGATTAATTCCACTGGACAATTCCACATCCAAAATCATCTCAGCGCAGGTGTCAAGATAAAACGAGCAACGAGGCCACATATCTGACACATCTGATACATCATGTTCAGAAATCCAAATTGTGTAGTAAGCGACATCAATATCAGAAGATTGAACCCAACTAATTTCAATGGAGTTTCCTGAATCATTTGGTGCGTCAATTGCATAGATACTATCGATTCGACCGGGGGCTTCAGTTTCTCTGAGATCTGCCAAAGGTATCCCTTCATCCCAAGGATTATTTTCAGAACCTGCATTTAATTGGTGATCATATGCGACAACTGTAACCCAATACGGTTGGCCATTTTCCAGACCCGAAATCATCGTTTCAGTGTTTTCACATCCCGAAATCCATTTGACAATTGGGATTTGGTTCGTGCTTAGGGGTGGCAAGGCTCCATTCACAGGAGTGAGATGGACTGCGTACAAAGCACAATCATCAGCCTCCGATTCAGCCCAGGAAATATCGAGGGCACTTCCCGCATCATCTGGATGATCATCTACCAATACCCAGTCAAGAGGGGCTGGAGCATCGGTGTCATTCTCAATCGAAGTTGTGAATGGGCCAATTAGAAGAGGGTTTTCTATATCTATTTGCCAGGTATCGTCTACGCAATATATCCGAGCCCAAACAGGTAAACCTAGCAAAGGTACACTAGTGAAATTATCTCCTAAAGCAGGGTTCACCTCCTCCCCCTGCCAACCACCCTGCCACGACTCTAGGGGTGCAAGTGGGCTAGTAGAATAATCAAATTGACTGAACATGTAATCAAGAGCTGTGCAATACTCCCACTCAACTTTGACCGAACTCTCATCAATTTCAGTGCTTGCCCAAGTAGGTGCCATTGGAATGTCATCGAAAGGCCGAACTGGGCCTAAGGTTCCGCTTGCATTCGAGACGTTCCCATTGCTGTATTGAACTGCAACGACAACATATGTGTCTACGTTAGTTGTGAAATTAAAGCCCTCCGCAGTTGTCAGTAAGCCTTGGACATTGAAGCGTTCAGGGATTATCAAATCTGGTGTTATCAATGCTAATTCTGAAGCTGATGGTGGCCATGATGACACATCCCCTTGAGTTGCGTAAACATTGTACTGAGTGAAGCCCGCTTCAAGAGTAGGAGTCCAAGTTGCAATCAACGCATCCCCTCCGTCATTAGGCCTATCCTCTAATAGAAGCAATTGTACAGGCGAATCTGATGGAATTGCTGTGTAAGTTAAACGCACTAATATTGAACCTTCTGAAGGAGAATCAAATCTTAGGTGTAAATCATGTCCGCTTTCGTTAGTTGCACCAAAAGCCACAGTTTGTAGAATTGAACGCATACCCTCGTCTGTGGCAGACAAATCCCATATCCCAGAATAATTCAGTATATTTGTACGGGCCCAGACAGCGGCACCTTCAACATCACTACTGAAAATGAGAGGAGTTTCAGAAAGAATGAGCGCACTGTTGTTTCCTCCAATGAGGACTCCAGTTCCCAAGTCAAGAGAAAATGAGTTTCCTGGCCTTGCTTCCGTAGTTATGTCAGTCATCTCCACTCCCAATGATGCTCTCAATGGTGTAGCTCTCTTATCGATAATTTGAGAGAGAATTTGATACCCTGAATGGGCACCAAACGGACGTACACCCGATTCTCCAGAGGCAACCCAAGTCCCATATTGTCCCTGAATTGTTGATACTATGCCTGGTGCTCCAGTTGAATTAAGCAAGGGGTGTCCTACACCTTGAACAGATATCCTATGCAGAATACCTGCAGTTCCAGCCAATAAAATCTGACCATTACTCGATAAACTAGTTATTGGCCAATCTCCTGTATCTGAGGAAACAATTCCATTTTCCATTTGATTTGTCGCTGCATTCCAATGAGAGAGGGGTTCTGCTTGAGTGGCTATGTGTACGCCCCAACCATCTGCTGCTATTGCTGTAACATCGTTGCTAGGCAAAGAATCTGCGTGATATTGAATCAAGGCATTACGATCTACTCCTCGAACCTGGGTTGCACCTGGTCTTGTGGAACCGAAACCATCGTGGCTCGTGTAAATTAAACCCCCATCACTAGTGATATCTACACTGGAAGTTCCCGCTAATCCCTGATTGCGAGTAAGACATTGTTGGACATTAGGAGTGGATGAAGTATCTACAACACATAATCCTCCAAACGTAGAAACCCAAAGTTCACTGCTCACTACTTCTAACCCACGTATTTCACTGGAAGTTAATCCATTACCCACACTAATTGTTGGACCCCAGGTACCCGAAGCAATATTCCAAGAGCCCACGCCACCAGGAGTTGCAAACCAAATATGGCCATCATTTTCAACTATATCCTTGACTTGTGGCGAGGGTAAACCTGGAATCAAGGCACCACCAACAAATTGACTGTTATCCAAATCAAATACTGCCACACCGGCAGACATTTCTACTGCGCTAAGGCCGATTACAATATCACCATCATACGGAACCATGAATGAAAGACTGTCGTGGGCAGTGGGTGGCATGGCATTCATATTTCCTGTCGCTAAATCAATTCGATGCAAGCCCGAATATCTTGTTGTAATCCAGAGTATTCCACCATCCAATAATAACCGCTCAATTCCTGCATAGGAAAGTTCCCATGATCGTAACCATTCAATATCTCCTTCTCCAACTTGAACGCCTTCAAGAATCATCGTTGAGCCATCTGTTCTATCAGAATTAGAAGAAAGAAATGCCCCATAGACATGTGAATTGTTACCTGCAAAATGACGGGCGCGGCCATCAGTCATCCCAGTCCAAGTGTCAAGGGTTCCGAAGTCATCACCCAAGGAATTGAATATTTTTGTCCGCCCATGGCCATTTGCACCAGGTTGGGCAACAATCCAATCTGCTGAAGTTCCAACGATTTGGGGGTAAGGAACTATGGATGTGGAACTGAAGCCATAATCAACACTTCTTCCATTTCCAACCCAATCCCCAAGTACTGGAATCAATGAAAATGCTCCTTCCATGCCACCATCCTGCAAGTGGCCGATAGCTAGGATGCTGTCGGTCCAATGCATCGCATCATATGCAACTGATGAAAAACCCAAGTCATATTCGTCGGAATAAATTGGATATAACCATTCATCTTCAGTAGAATCATAACGCTGAATTCCATCACCGAAATCATCAACTCCAATGTACAATATATCTTGAGAATCACAAGCCAAGGCTGAAACTGAACTCCACATCAGCCCATCAATTGAATCTTCAAATTGTCGACCACCATCATCAAAAACATCTCCCCATTCAGATTCAAAGGGCTCTAGCCATTCATCTTCAACTGGGTTGAAGCGAGAAATTCCTCCTTCGCCGTTCCATATTTCCCCATAGAATCCAAAGTGGATTATATCTCCACACATTTCAATAGTGATTCCAGTACCGTCTACAATTTCATCTGTACTGGAACCTGACCAAGTCATCCATTGATTTGTAGACCCATTTAATCGATGAATTTGAGAAGAGGAACTTGAAGATGACGATTTAGTAATCATCCACAAATCTTCACCAACCACTTCGAGAGCCCGGACATTATTAGATGCAGATGGAGGTAGCCCATCTCCGGCTTCCCATGTGTCTGCGAATGCCCAATTTGAAGTTGAGAGGCGAACTACACCATTAGGAGTGGCTAACAGACCATGTCCATCCCAAGTTACTCCAGAACGAATTGGGCCTTCGATTAATGGTTCCGCTTCTATAGTACCATCCAACCACATCATACGATGATGATCTGGTCCATAGGATGTGAATACGAGACATGATTCTGAATCTTCTTGGATGCTTGTTTCATCACAATCTCCCAACAAGGCAACTAAACCATCATCCTCTACTGAACTATCAGGATCGATGTCATCCAACCATTCTCCTGCTCCTGCATCCCAGCGTGCAATGCCCGCGGGATCATTACTCCAATGATATGATGTGGGCTTCCCAACTCCAATCCAAAGTTCATCGTCACGGACATTCTCCATTCCAATTATGGATAAACCATTTTGATTCCCCGATGTCAAATATGATGGGCGGAGACTACTCAGTCTCTCGGCATCATCTATATCGTAACGATAAACCCTAGTTGTAGGTTGGCCAAAACCATTACCACCACCTCCTGGACGCTGACGTCCCGAAGTGTCACTTCCTTCGTCAATTGATAGAATACCAAATCCAATATCGTCTTCACCAAAAATGGGTATATCTCTTCGCTCAGGAGGAGTTTCAAGATAATGTAACACATCGCCTATTCTTACTAATTGTTGAGGAGCATGGGGTGAAACTTGAGGATCAGATGAATGATCCCAAGATTGAATTTGGTTCGCAGAATTCATGTCGATTTCAACTAAGCCAAAGTCGCCACCGACCCAAAGATGGGCATTATTCAAATCATCACTTAATGCAGTTACACCATTATCTGGAATTTGCCCAGATGACGCATCCCAAGGAGGTAGCCAAATTTGACTATTCAAATCATATCTAGCAACACCAATTCCATCTACTCCCAAATGGGCAATATCATTCCAAACGATAACTGGTGTGTTCCATGTAGAACCTCCAGAGGACCAAGATTGCAATATGGTTTCATTGAGTGTATCTATGAGATACGCACCATGGTCTGTAGAAACATAAAGTCTGTTGGGGGACGGTATGGTCAGTGAATTACCATCTGTAACGTCAATTTGAACGGTTGCCCTTGGATTATTATTCCAACATTCAATAAGTGAAAGGTCATCTCGCTGGTAGATACAAAGACCTTGATATTCTTGCAAAGCATACAATCTATTTGATTCACTAGCAAAGGCTGTCGTTTTACCTCCGAACCACATATCATCTCCATTTGGAGAATCAAAACCATCATCTGTATGACGAACAAATCCCATTTCATGACCGATGTATACTTCATCATCTGAATCAACGTGTAATGAAATGACCCACGAATTTGGAAGATCTGAAAATGTTGATTGATCTTCCTCGACCCACCACCACCACTCTTCATCAGAATCAGACCAAGTTTCAACAATTTCTCCTGTGTCTCGATCGAAAACAAACACGCCGGCATCATACAATCCAAGATACACGTGATCTTCGCCAACTGCAATGGGGGCATGTTCGACATCATCAACATCGCTAGACTTCCAAGTTCCGAGAACATCCCCACTCACAAGATCAACGCGGGCTACGCCTTCACCTTCAATCGGTACAAATGCAATTCCGTTTCTGGCAACAACGTCGAATGCGAAGCCATCTTCGAAATCATCATTTTCATTCCAAACATCGATGCTCCCAGATGACATCTCTAATCGTCCCAATCCATCTTCACCCATCGCAACCAAGAGAGAACCTGTTAGCGAATCCCATGCTAGTGATGTTGGGTTTGCAGACATACCAAGAGTAATTGTTTCTATTTTTGAACCATTGCTCGCCCATACATCAATCGACAACTCATCGCCTACACTAAACAGTCTTGATCCATCGGTTGTCATTGAAATTACTCCATTTTCGGGGAATAAAGGTTCCATCCAAGAGCGCGTATGTACATTGAAACGATCAATGCAAACATCACCTGCGGCATATAGAACCCCATTTAGTTCAAGGACGTTGTAGACCTCGAAATTAGTAGGTGTGGTTGCCAAAAGTAAGTCACCAAGTGCTTGTGGGACAGCAGATGCATTGAGCACTGCCAATTTACCACTGCCATCACTAACCATTAATGCTGATTCGAGTGGTGCACGTAATCCACCAGTTGGCCAAGAAATTAAATCCATACCATCTTGGTTTAGTCCCATTGCTGACATCATTGAATTCCCAGTAAATGATGATTGAATGACATCGTACACATGTAAACCTACATTTGTGAGAATAGAAATTGAATCGCCGTGTGTAGACAAATCTACAATATTGTTAGATGATAGCCAATTATCATCATGCCAAACAGCTAACCAATTCCCACTGTTCAAATCTTTCCGTGCTAAACCTTCATCAAATGTACCCACAAATAACGTTCCATATTTCTCTTCAAGTACAGAGATGTGGTCGCTAGGTAGATGATTGGCAGTTGACCAAATGCCCAAGAGTGAATTTGAAACACTGTTCCAACGAGCAATTCCTCCACCGTTGGTTGAAATTAAAACTTCAGAACCCAGAAAATGAATATCGGTGACTATTTCATCAGGCCAATCTTGTAGAGATGAAGATGATGCGACTTCTTGCCATCCAGTTCCATCATTTGAATGAAGATGTCCCGGCCCTGCGGCCCAAAGAATACCGAATGGATCCATAGCAAGGTGAGAAGTGGGGGAGGCCAAATTAGAAGGGGCATCACAAATAGTCCCTGTGACAATACTCCAACATAGTATACTACCATCGCTTTCAAGACCCAGGAGTCTATTAGTGCTATAATCGACAACTAATGAATGGATATCAACATCTTCAATTCGATCAATAATTACAGGTGATGCGCTTGCATCAAGCATCAGCAAGGAATCACCACTTACGGCCAAGTACAATCGCCCATCAGACGGGTGTACCGCAGAGGCTTGAATATCAAGAATATATGGGGCCAATGATACAAGGGGATCCACTGGTCGGAGAGCCTCAAGAATAATATCGGTCACAGTTGAATTTTCAGGTAATTGCCATGTTGCTGTGGAGTCTGATTTGGGAGTCATTCGCCCGTTGTGTGGATCTCCATTTTTGAAATCAAGTAATTGGCCTAGTCCCGGTCCATTTGACCAGTCAAGCAACATAGAACCTGATGATGGTGACCAGATTCGCGGGTTTTCTAAGTGGTATCCATTGGATCCATCTACCTGGATTTCTAGTGAAATATCAGCCATTTGAACCCCATATGGTATTAACTGATGGAAATCTGCTGTAGAAAGCCCATCGCCATTCGAATCCGTCAAGTCTAATTGGACCCAACCAGAATCAATTACAGTACCCAATTCTTCAGATGGCCCTTGAGCAGAGGAGGACATCAAGAAAGGAGAAAGTGACATCATTATTATCAAGAAGCACAGTGAACATGCTCTACGTGATTGTGACATCATTCTAATTGTCAATCAATATCAGTTATGATATCATTGGTTAGATGATTTGACCGTTTTGAGTCATTAATCACACCCATAGGGTGTGTTATTCAAATTCGGGTTCTTTCTTTTCCAAAAATGCTGAGACACCTGTAGCAAAATCCTCTGTCATTGAAGCCGCAGTAATTAGGGCACGTTCAAATTCTAACTGAGTTTCAAAAAATGTCGAACTTTGAGCATCAAGTAATTGCTTTGTGCTGCGCCGACTCATTTCAGCCCAACGGCCCCAATCTGTAGCCATCTCAATTGAACGAGGAATTAACTCGTCAAGATGTACAACTTCGTCAACTGCACCTTTCAATAGAGCAGTTTCACCATTCCATGTTTCATCGTTAAAGAAGAAACGTTTCGTTGTTTGAGTTCCAACTAATCGCGGTAAAAGCCAAGTTGTCCCTCCATCAGGAGATAATCCTAATCTAAAAAATGCAGCTGATAGTCGAGATTCGGGGACAGCAATCCTAGCATCACAAGCCAATGCAAGGCCTAGTCCCCCACCTGCAGCAGCACCATTTATTGCTGCAATGAATACTGTGGAATCTCCCCTCATTCTAATCTGTAAAGGATGTAAAATACCTGTTAAATCACCAACTAAATCCCCAATTGTCCCGTTTTTCACAGATTTATCAAATTCCCGGATATCTGCACCGGCACAGAAAAATTTCCCAGAACCAGTCAAAATAACACTACGTACCTCAGAATCATCCATTAATTCATTCAATGTACCTGAAATTGCTTGCATCGAATTGCGATCGAATGCATTACGAGCAGCCTCATCTGAAAGTGTCGCCACCGCCACACCAGAATCAAGGTGTTTAACTATCAGCGCCATACCTAGCGGTCACTGTTCTCATTCTTGAAATGCATGTAATGTCATAAGTTGCCGATTACTGGCCCCCCTTATGATGCAGCGGAATAGTTTGTACATCGGAGGAGAATGGGTCGATGCAACCGGGAATGGTACCATCGAAGTTATCAATCCAGCAACAGAACAAATTATTGGATCTGTACCAGTTGGTTCATCAGATGATGTTAATGCTGCAGTCGCAGCAGCAAAAGCAGCATTTCCGATATGGCAATCAAGTACATGTGAAGAAAGAATTTCAGTATTGAACCAACTTTCTGCGGCACTTAAAGAAAATACTGAAGAGTTGGCACAGACTATTACAGCAGAAGTTGGTACACCAATTGATTACAGTCGAATGGCAATGGTTGGTACACCAAGAGTGGTTACAAGATCCTATGCGAAAATGCTTGAAAATTTTGAATGGGAAGAACAAGTTCGTAATTCATTACTTGTGAAAGAACCTGTTGGTGTCTGCGCATTTATCACACCTTGGAATTTCCCATTACACCAAATCATTGGCAAGGTTGCACCTGCACTTGCGGCTGGATGCACAATGGTTCTCAAGCCTAGTAAAGAAGCTCCATTGAATGCTTTCTTGTTGGCAGATATTATCGACAATATTGACTTGCCCGCGGGGGTCTTCAACTTAGTCAGTGGCCATGGATCCGAAGTCGGAGAATTACTATCTGGGCATCCCGATATTGACATGGTGTCCTTTACCGGTTCAACAGGAGCTGGTGTGCAAGTTAGTCAAGCCGCAGCACCAACTGTAAAGCGTGTGACATTAGAACTTGGAGGGAAAAGTGCAAATGTGGCACTAGATGATGCCGATCCAGTATTAGTTGCCAAAAAGTCAATTGGGGCATGTTTCCAAAACTCGGGTCAAACATGTTCAGCCCTTACTCGACTAATTATTCCAAAATCAATGAGAGATGATGTGTGTGAAATTATATCTGCACGTGTATCTGGATATACCGCAGGGGACCCTCTTGCTGATGGTACTCGATGTGGACCCATGGTTTCAGAAAAGCAGCAAAAGAGTGTTGAAGCATACATTTCAACAGGAATTAGGGAAGGAGCAACATTACTCGCAGGAGGCGAAGGTATGCCGGAGGGGCTTGATTCAGGATATTTTGTAAAACCCACTGCTTTTGCAGATGTTACCCCTGAAATGACTATTTGGAAAGAAGAAATATTTGGGCCTGTTCTTGTAATTACAACCTATGAATCTGAAGAGGAGGCTCTGCAACTAGCAAATGATTCAATCTACGGTTTATCTGGTGGTGTTTGGTCGACAGACGTTGATCGGGCAATAGCATTCGCGAAAAAAATGCGAACTGGTCAGGTTAGCATCAATGGGGGAGCATTCAATATTAGCGCCCCATTTGGTGGTTACAAAATGTCAGGAAATGGTCGAGAACTCGGGATACACGGATTAGAAGAATTCTTGGAAGTAAAGGCCATCCAACAATGACCAAGATTACAGAGTTCTTAGCCAAGGGAGGATTACATGACAGCCAAAAGCATACCAAGATTGATTCTAATCTCAGGTGCAACAGGAGTTGGAAAGACCACACTCTCCAAAGCGGTTGCACATGAACTTAGCATCGCCAGAATTGCATCAACAGATACTATTCGAGAAGTTATGCGCGCTACTATGACAGATACGGATTCTGCATTGTTCCGTTCATCATATGGTCGAGGTGATGTCGGAGATCCAGCAACTGATTGGGATGATGCTGCACAGGCAGTACAGCTTGGAATTCAAGCAGTTGTTGAAAGAGCACGGCAGCAAGGAGTTGATCTAATCATCGAAGGTGTGCATATTCTACCTTCAAGAAAATTATTGAATGCATGGAATGATGCAGGTGGTGCTTCAATTGGCATCATTCTGAAAATTGAAGATGAAACTACACACAGTTCAAGAATTGAATCTCGAGAAGAAAATACTTGGAGAGGTCCGAACCGCTACCGAATTGGATTTGATCGTATTCGAGCAATTCAACGAGCTATTGAAGAACGTGGCGCGGGGGCTGAATGGAAAGTGATTGATACAAGGCTGCATCAAGATGGAGTTGGAATGGTGCGCCAATGGCTAGATGAAGCATGGTATGCTGCCAATCGAAGATAAAATGTTATTCACTCTTCATCTGTCAATTTTGCATCAGATCGAAGTGAGTAATTTCGGCCACGCCATTCAACTTCTCTGTTGAAAAAGATACTAAAATAAATAATCGGGGCACTCAAAAACAAAAATGGTACTATAAACCAATATCTGTATTTTAAATGTGAACCACCTGTAACTGAATGTAAGCGAATTATACTAATATTCAAACTTAAATTTGTGATTACAAGCATACTAAAAATACAAATATTTCCAATGCTAAAATAGAATATCGTTCCAATAAGACTAAACCAAAAAATCAATCCTCTAATCCACGATTTAAATTTCAAATCGGCACTCGATAAACCACTTCTAGAGAATGCAATCCACCTTTTGAATATAGACCAAAAGTTTCCAAATGATAAATTAGATTGGACGATAGATACTGGATGGGAAGAAACTGAATTGTAATATCCTGCTTCTGCAACTTTGGAACCAAGATACATATCATCCACTAATTGCCCCTTAGCTGATTTTATTCCCCCTATGGATTCAAGTGCTTCACGCTTGAAAATCATGAATTGCCCCATAACAAATGATAATTCGTTATCTGATTTCAATACTAATTCAGATAATGCGGGAGCATACAACCCATTCAACATCATGTTGTAACCGGCATCACCCCATGTTTCTGATTTATTGATCCCAACTACTGGGGCGAAGGACGCCCCAATTTGGTCACTTCCCATTATACATTCAACTAAACTACTCAATGTTCTTTCATCGGTTTGGATATCTGAATCTGCAAAGGCAATTAGATCGCCTTCAGCATGCTCATAAGCAACGAGCATTGCATTTAATTTCCCCGTCCATCCCTGCTTAGGTTGACCAGAATATATGATTCTCGCATTGACTTCGGGGTGATTGGATAATGATTCTTTGACGATTGGAATTGCAGGTTCAGATTCATCATCAAAAATGAATAGAATTTCAATATCGCCCTCATAACCATGTTCTAGAGATGATACAATATTATCTCGTGCATTGACATCTAATCCCTTTATTGGTCGAATGATGCTGACACTGGGATACTCCGAAAGTGGAAGTGAAATTCGCTGACATTGAATAGCAAGTGACATTGAATTATGAGAACGCAATACTTCAAGGAAAGAAATAACGGTTATAATTGAAATTATCAAATTGATACTTTCAATCTCGATATTAATCACCTAAGTGAAGTTTATTGTTGCTTCCAATTGCAATTGCATTCTAGAATGACTATCGGCAATCCCTGCACTAGCAGTGACTGTTCGTGAGGTCCCATTACCTGTAACAATGATATCAATGATAATTATTTCAACCCCTCTATTCTCACCATGCCTCATTAAATCTTCAGAAATTGATTGGGCCGCTGATTTTGACGAGACGGTCTCATTAGATCCCGCTTCAAACAGAATGATTGAACGGTTTTCAAGTAATGGTTGCCATGCTTCTTTTGTTTCAACACTAGCATCCAAAACTGCATCTTCATTCGCATCATATGGTTCTCCTAAACTAGCACTTTTGATAGTGGTAACGGCCATAGTTAACAAAGAAAACATCAGAATTAATCCAGTCATTAAGAGCATTTGGCCGTGATTATCGTTAGATATTGTTCGATTCATCATGAACTACCACCCACGTACCATACCTGGATTCCAACCGTCCAGACTCTCCCTCGGTCATGTAGTAGATGATATGTAGACAGAGTGGTTCCATCTGTTTGAGACTGCTCGCCTTGCATTGATTTTGACCCAGCATCAACTGCAACCCAACAATTACCCCTTATTGAAGATGGTAATGTTTCCAACATAATATTGCAAGCATCATTCAAATCACCTGATGTCAACATTTCTCCTAGACGAGATGTATGATTTGCGGGGTCTATGGCAATTTCACCTGCCAAACTATCGTACGCATCCTCTGCTGCCAAATCAAGAGTTCCGTCACTTGCGGGTGATGTCGGATCTGGTACTTTCAACTGTAAAATGAATGTTGCAGTCATAAAAAATAGCCAGAATAAAGTGATCATCTCAATGACATGTACTTGAGCAGATTCATCACGGCGCTTGCGCATAAACTCACACCTGTAGACCAAGCATCGGTATTGAGCCTATATCTGGTCTCAAACCCACTGGTTGTGGAACTCCAATCAAACTGGGGTCGAATGCTGCAACATTGAACAATACAATACAAATAATTAGCATCATTCCAGCGTGTTTCATTCCTGTAGAAAGACGCCCTGTTGCCATTAAGCCCGCCATTGCTCCATTACCCATCGCTTGTGCACAAACTCCATAGAAGAACACGACCAAGAAGAAAAGTGGATCCACCGCATTAATCTGCATGTTTCCAATTGTAGCATCACTACCCCCGCTATTACTACTAGCAATTGCAGGAATGAAAACCTTAGACAATACAACAATCACACCAAGGAAAACCATGAATGAAACCCAAATGACGGCAATATACGAGCCGATTGCCCGCTGACGTTCGCCCTTCAAAAATTGTATTTCCCTACTATCATTTGCAGCAGTTACTAGAATATCTGAAATTTTCCCTCCGGCCTTATTTGCTTCACTAACCAAACTTACCGCTCTCTTAACTAAAGGTGTTCCAACTCGTTCGGCGAACATTTCAAGCACGTCTGAAAAGGATATACCCCACGACAATTGATCAGACATTTTCTTAACTTCATTGTTCAGCGAACCGTACTCAGAATTAGCCAATGTGCGGACTGCAAGTGTCATTGAAAGACCACCTTTCCAGTATTCAGCTAAATCACGAAGGAAATCAGGGAATTTTTCCTCAATTGCCTCAATCTTTGCCATTTGTCTATCAGAATATAATGCTGCAGGATAAACCATCAACAACAACCCTAACCCAAAGAAATTCACAAATAAAGTGGGTCGTAAATTCAATGGGCCTAAAGATAGTTCTGGACCAACCCAAAGTGAATTGTTATTCATATTTGCTGGAATTCCATCATAAGCCTCTACATCTATTGAAAAAGATACCTCCTGCAATACGTGGCCTGCGGGGCTATAACTGTACAAATCAGTCGGACTTGTGAACGATACTTCTGAAGAAAATTGGATTGTTGAATCACTACAGGATACAACTGTACCCAATACCTTGTGTCTAGAATCGTATACCAAATCGCCCGCTGAAAAGTTTCCAAAGGATTGACCGTTCACTACCTTCCGACATGCCTCACTACCTTCGACATTGATGACAGAACTTGTCTGAGGCACTACTACTCGTGTTCGTGAGTTTTCAATGGGTACGAATACTACCCACAATTGATATTCACCATTTGCCTCAGCATTAGGGATTGAATCAGAGCAAGAGTCATCATTTGCATAACATTCCAGAGAAATTACTTCTGTCATATTCCCATCATCAATATGCTGAATTTTAACGAAATATCGATAATTGTTGTTAGCTTGTGCTGAAGATTTCACTGTCATTGGTTGCAAGGGATGGGGGTGAGATATACCGTCAGAATCAATCAACTGAGTCGATCCCATTCCAGGTACATGGAAAATTTTGGCATCACCCGGTGATTGTACTCTAAGCCACGTTTCACCCCAAGATTCTGTACTAGGGGCCTCGTGAGTAAGGAAACATGATTCATTGTCAAAATATGATGGTCCATTCATATCCTCAGCATCGAAAGAATCTGGACATGCCAGATTAACAAACATTGGGTTTCCATTTACAGGTTGGAATACTAAATCTGAATTTGTAATCCAGAACCCTAGCGAAAGGAGGCCCATCATTACACCAACCAACAATATTGCAATGAAGGTATCTTGGGTTTTGTCATCTTTAGGAAGCTCAAGATTGACGCGAATCTTTTCCTTCTTTTTCCGAGCCATTTCTTCACCCCCTCAAGCCTTATTTTCTTCACTCATTAGCCACACAAGGCCGGAATATGCAATGTGAATCATGGGTAACATACCCATTACAATTCCATACACCATTCCTTCACTTATTTGTGATCCTGCACCAGATACCCAGAACATAATTACAAGCATTACAATTAGGAACAAGGGCATAGCGACTGCAACAACAACATAAGATTCTGCCATCAACCCCAGTGTTTCCAAAAACTCGGTTAATCGAATTCTGTTTTCACGCATGTAATGTTCGGCTCTGTTAAGGAAATAAAGTTTGAGATTTCCACCACTAGATAGGGTGCCTACCATTCCCTGGAAAAATTCGGTTGCCCACGGAGATGCTGCTCGGTCAACCGCATGTTTTATCGCAGTAATTAAATCCATACCAAGTAAACTAATATCTCGATAAATCATGGCAGAATCATGAGCAATTTCTCCATAAATATCTTCATTTGCCGCTAATGATTTGAAGATTTTTGTTGGAGTTGCATTCGCCGCAGCCATGGCGGCTGTATATGATGCTGCATATGGAAGATATTTCTCAAGTCTTTGTCCACGTGCATTTTTTTCTCTTTCTGCAGTGCCCATAAAATAACGATATGACCCAATTGGAATAATAACTGCGAACAAGGCGGCAAAGATTGATTTCACAGCAAACGAGACTTCTTTGGTTTTGTAAAATGGGCAACCATTACCAGCTATCCCTGCTTCTTGGGCAGCAGCAGCAGCGGCTTTATTCTCGAATTCCCAAATAATACACGCATCTAATGTCGTATCGTCTTGTTGAGTTTCGTACAACGCAATGCCACCTACATCGGGTGCAAAAATCAAGCCCATTACTAGAATTGAGCCGATTGTTGCTGCAATGGCTGACATCAGAACTGTTGACTTGTAAACTTCAGGCATCACCCTAATATCTGCCTGGGCAAGGGTACGGAGAAGTTCTGGGTTATTACGTGCCTTTTCCTTGAAAAGTCCGCCCCATATTGTGTTAGAAAACTTCTGCCATGGACTAAGAACCATTCCTTCGAATGAAGGTGCATTGTCCTTTTTCTTAGCCATTTTTCGCGCCTCTGTCCTCATTTCCCATACTGCTTTAATTAGCGCAGCCCATCAACACGTGCAAGGACGTCATTGGGTCGAACATAATACTCAGTAATGATTTGAGCAACTTGATCGGACTTGCGAATATCATTAAGAACCATCCAATCCAGAATTCTTTTTCTAGTTCTCAATTCTTGACGCATCTTTTCTTGACTGTAATTAATTTTGACCATGATTTTCTCCAAGACATACGACTTGCCTGAAAAATCAAAGTCATCCCTACCTGGATCCCATTTGAATACCTCATTAGTAATCACCTCTTGACTGTGTGGATCAACTCCTACAATCTCTACAATTTGCTTAGTTCGACGTACACGGCGACCGTTAATTCTTGTTTGAATTTGAATCGCAACAGCTTCAAGTGCAGGAAGCAATACTCTAGGAATGTCAATTGGTTTATTCTCCAATCGGTGTACCAAAGAGGGTACAGAATCGGCGTGAACTGTTGAATATGAACAGTGTCCCGTTGCCATTGCTTGGAATAGAACATATGCTTCAGCACCACGAATTTCGCCGACAATAATGTATTCTGGTCGTTCACGAAGTGCCGCTTTAAGCAATTCGAATTCACCAATCTCACCTTCACTTGATTCACCACCAAAACCTTGACGAGTCAAACCTGGAATCCAATTTGGTTGTGGGATGTTAACTTCTCGAGTTGACTCAATACTAACAATTTTCATTTGCCACGGAATAAATAACGCCATGGCGTTTAGAGTAGTGGTCTTCCCTGATGCTGTACCTCCTACGAAAAGCATTGAAATTTCGTTCTGGAAAGCAATCCAAAGGTATGCAACCATCAAGCTGGTCATTGTTCGAAAAGCAACAATGTCACAAGGGCTGAAGGGATCTTCGCGGAATCGCCGAATACAAAATGTCGAACCTCTTGTAGAAATTTCATGCCCCAGTTTCATTACAATTCTGGATCCATCCATCAGTGTGGCGTCAAGTAGGGGTTCTGCAACAGAAATATGTTTACCACATCGTTGAGCTAATTTGATTACATACGATTCCAATTCATGATCATCTGGCCAAGCAACAGTAGTTTCTACGGATTCAAATTTTCTGTGATAAGCGAAAATAGGTATCCCTGTACCATCAAGAGATACGTCTTCCACATTTGCATCTGACATCAAGACATCCATGCGGCCATAGCCAATCAAATCACGCTTGAGATAGTAAAAAATCTTTGACCTAGATTTTTTATTGATTTTAAGGCGATATGACTTGACGATTTGATCCATTGCTGCACGTAAATATAATTCGGGGTTTGCATCGATTTCTTCGATGTCTGCAGTTAATGCTTGGATGAAAATGGTCATAATTTCTTCTCGTATTTCTTCCTCTTTCTTAGTTAAAGGGGGTTCTATAACTTGATAGATAATATTCAGTGTACGGAGGTCTCGAACAATTCTAGCAAATGCATGTGGAGGGGCCACGGGATACTTGTCTAATTCTTCATATTGAACTTGCTGACGACGCTGCCGACGCCGGCCACCCCCACCTTTTTGAGCCATCGAATTCACTACCTGCATCCTTCGGATGCCCCTTCGCCCACTATAACATTCCGCAGGGAACCTATGGTTCCCTAGGTACTGTGGAGTTTTTTGACACTACCGAGATAAAAATTGTGAAAATAAAAAAATCGTCATTTAATTCTCAAATGCTGCCCGACCCCATCGCCTTTCTAATAGCGCTAGAAAAGCAATTGCTAGAGTAATCAAACCTATTGAAATAGCAAGTATTCCGCCGTAGTAAGTCTTGGCTTCTTCTGGTTCGTAAACTCTCGCATTGGCATCTAAACCTTCAGCCGAAACTTGACTATAACCACTTTCGTACAATGACATGTCGCCTTGAGTAAATGAAAGCAAAAATAATGAGACAAGAGGAAGTACTGTTGCAACCCAAAATATAGCCATGACTGATGTATCAAAAATCGCCTTATTTGGCCGTAAACCCATTAGTAATGCGCATAATGCTACGATGTAGATTGAATTTGCAATCATCACCAAAAGAGCAGGTATCAATCCTGCCCATTGATCAAGCATCCACGCCATCAATACAAGGAAAATTACCGATATCCAAGTTGTCATCAGAAAATAGACGATTATTTTCGCTCGAAGAAGTTGAGGGACCCTCACTGGTAATCCATTGAAGAAATCAGGGCTATCAACTGCGTTTAACCATGAGTAAAAATTGAATCCAAAGAAACCCAAAAAGGGAGCGTAACTTAGTAAATTAAACGGAATTGGGAATCTAGCAAAGTCTGCCATCCATGCTAAAGCGAGCAAAAAAAGCAAGGGTACACAGTATGAACCAAGCATTTTGACTAAAGTTCCTGAACGTAAAACGTCAACTATTTCTTTGGAGACTAGCATTCTCATATTTCCATTCCCCAAGAAAAATAATCGGCGATGTACAGGCTCTAACATGTCATCTCTTGAAGTCACTTGGATTTCAAAATCATCGGGAACCAAATGTGCCCCCACTGTAGCTACTGTTAAAGAACCAATTATTGCAAATGGGATCAATGAGAAATTGTGTGTTAATTGTACTTGTAACCCCAATACGGCCCATTCCATCGGAACAAAATCAACAGCAATGATAATGCCAGCAATAACTGCAATTAAAGGCACAAAAAAAGCACCCATTTTTGATTTCGACCAGATTGCACTAGCAAAGAAGGATAAAGCAAGGCCTTGCATCATCGTAATTAGCATACAAACGAGAATGATTGGTAACGATGACCAAACCAGAGGCGTAGATATCCCAAACAATACTTCAGCAAATATCCCTAATGCCATGCCAAATACAGCAGGGGAAAGTATCAAACACAAATAAAAGGCAACTTCTTTGCAATAATATGCCAAATAAACGGGGGGTAATTCCAATGGCAACAATGCTGGTCCTGCTAGCAAGTAGGACTTCCCGCCTGCTCGTTGGCTAATCATATTACGCCCAATAAATGCAAAAGAGCCCATGCCTAAACTGAACATGAAAAGCGAAATATGCAAAGCTATCTTCAATTCATTCCAAGTAAACGTCTTCTCTGATTGAGCTGCTATTGTTTCTGCAGTATCTTGAGCATATGAAATTTCAGATTCACCAGTTAGAAATCGTAACCCAATGGTGATTATCATTGTGACAAGTGCCAACATTATTGGGAACATCATGATATGACGCTTTTTTGCAAAATCAATGTTCTGTCTCCACTCTTCACGGAACATCATCACGAAATTTGTATGGAACGAAACCAAATAAGAGGGAGGTTCCCTTCCCTCGGCAAAAGTCATTTTTCTCACTCCTCTTCTCCGATAGAATCTTCGCGCAATTCAATCTCGTGTACAGAGGAGCCTACTAATCTGATGAAAATATCTTCAAGATCCTCTTCTTCACTTATGCGCAATTCATCCATAGTTCCTGCTGCCAAAACTCGACCATGATCAATTACAGCAACACGAGTGCACATTCTTTCTGCAACTTCAAGGATATGTGAGCAAAGAAAAATTGTACCCCCACTTTCAATGTGATCCATCAGTAATTGACGGCATTTTCGCTGATAAATTGGGTCCAAATTTACAAACGGTTCATCCAAGAATAATAAGCGTGGTTCGTGGATAAAGGCTCCAGCAAGCATTACTTTTTGCCGTTGTCCTTTTGAAAGGTCCTTGCAAAGTGTATTTTTCTTGTCATTTAGTCCAAACCAATCGAGCCAATATTCTACTTTCGAAGAAACCTCTCTAATTCCCCTTATCTGACAAACGAAATGAAGATATTCTGCTGCGGTTAAATAAGATGGTGGACTTTCTGATTCTGGAACAATCCCAACATTGGCTTTTACTTTCTGAGGGTCATTAGCAACATTCGTGCCAAGGATTTTTGCCCCCCCGAGTGAAGGTGATAATTGTCCAGTTAGGAGTTTAATAAATGTTGATTTACCGGCGCCATTCGGACCAAATACTCCGAAAAACTCGCCTGCAAAAACAGTAACATCAAGGGGATGTAACGCCACAAAATCTCCAAATCTTTTCCCAAGATCTTTTGCCTCAACTAATGCTTCAGAAGACATACTTTAGGCACCCTTCCACTCAGCATTTTCTCTATTTAGAAAAGCATTCACGCCAATTTCTTTGTCAGCTGTATCAAATAAGGCACAAAAAGCATCTCTTTCCGCTAAGATTCCTTGGGTGAATGGCAATTCTAATGAAGCTCTGACTGCTGCTTTAGCTACTTTGATTGTATGGGGGGATTTGCTTCCTAAATTCTGAGCGATTTCCATTACTTTCAACAATAATTGGTCGGGTTCTACCAAGTGATTGATTAAACCAATTCGATAGGCATCCTCACCACTAACCATTTCTCCAGACATCACCATTTCTATTGCACGCCCATATCCTAGTAATCGACAAAGGCGCTGCGTACCACCACCACCAGGAATTAATCCAAGATTAATTTCAGGCGTTCCAAATTTTGATTGCGGAGTAGCAATGCGCAAATCACATGATAATGCAATCTCAGAACCACCTCCAAGAGCAAATCCATCAATCATAGCAATTGTCGGTTTTGTCAAATTCCAAATTGCTTCCCAAGAATTGTCGTCAAAGATTGGGCGCGCCTGCTCACTTCTCATTCCTGAAAATTCAGAAATGTCGGCTCCTGCAACAAACGATTTGGGTTTAGAGCGCTTCCCTTCTGGTGGCTCATTTGGAGGGGCACCAGTAATGACAATAACCCTTACGTCATCATTCGATTCTGCCAATTTGCAAGCAGATTTGATAGCTGAATGAACTTCGGAATTGAGCGAATTTAATTTATCGGGACGATTAATTGTCCATACTGAAATGACACCCCCGGAAGGACTTGAACTCTCCAAAGGTATATTTTCAATTCCCAGAACATCACTTTCAGGCATCTCGCTCATGGCCTCCCGATGGCAACCATGTACTCAAGCCTGCGGTCAGTCGTCATTCGATATTTCATCCCTTAAAGCATCTAATTTTGACACACTAGGAAGAGGTGGGAGGGGTAAATCGCCAAGAGCAGGGGGCGGAGGTAATGGTAAATCGCCAAGATCTGGGAGAGGGGGGAGTTCTGGAAGGGGCTCTTTCCCAGCCACGAAACCCTGGTCAAGTGGAACTAATATTTTCAACACACGTTCAGAATCAATTCGTGTATAAACAGCCCCAATAGGAGATCCCTGGGGCAAGGTGTTTGATTCCTCTATAACTGTTAAACCATGGTTTTCTTTACCTAACAGTGAAACTAGATCTTCAGACTGATCTGCACTTTGGTAAATTTTTGCTGCATCTGCCCGGATGTCGGCTAGTTGCTCTCGACGACGTGCTTCAATTCGTCGACGGATTAACGAATGGTGGTCTCTTCTTTCTTCAATAAAACCTTCAATGTCTGCTTCCTCCATAGATTCTGCATCGACTTCTGCAACGTATTCTTCTGCAACATGCACATTTTCTTCAATTACTCCTACAGAAACTGTTTCTTCTGCCAATGACACAGATACTTCTTCATCAGATTCAGATTCATCATCGTCATCAGCAATTGTTTCAACGCTACCACGACTTCGAGAAAGTTTCTCATTTCGACGCGTAGAAGCATCCTCTTCAGATTGTACAGGAACTGGGATAGATTCAGTACTGTCTTCTTCTTCATCAACCACTTCAGAACGACGGCGAACACGTTTTACTTTGCGACCACCGCCCGTTCCCGTCAGGAATATCCCAAGTAGGAAAATCATTCCAATCAAAATCATTCGTTCCTTATCACTGATGCGTCCAGCAATTATAGCATATGTGATTAAGCCTACGCCAAGAGCGAACCACAGCAAAAGCCGCTTGAACGTTACCACAATTCATCCCTCGACCCATCGAGTAACTCGTCTGTCTTGAGGATGCCGACGACCAGTTCAGTTTTCTGAAAGGAATTCTGCAAGCTGTCGAAGTGCCTTACCTCTATGACTGAAGCGAGACTTTTCTTCATTATTCATTTCAGCGAAAGTTCGTTGCCCGTCGCCCTCAAGTGGGATGAAAATCGGATCGTAACCAAAACCTCCTTCGCCTTGAATTTTTGTAGAAATTAATCCGTCACAACGGCCAACAAATACTTCAACAATTTCACCTGTCCAATATGCTGCTACTGTAATAAAATGTGCTTCCCTATTACTCTCAACTAATTTCAAAACCCTTTCTAAACCCAATGATTGAAAAATATGAGATGAATAAACTCCTGGGAAGTTAGTAAGGCTATCAATGAATAATCCTGAATCTTCGACCAATAATGACTCAGAAAGTCTTCCTTCTTGGGCGAGAATTTCTACACCTTGCGCCACTTTTGCTAAAGCAACTGTAGTTAAATCATGCGCTTGCGGTTCAACTAAATCAGGTACTTTCCCGTCAACTTCAAAGGAATTAACTGAATACCCAAACGGTGACAACAGCGCTTGGACTTCTGATAGTTTTCCCGGGTTTCCTGTCAAGAAGTTCACAGTAGGCATCATGTCTCGGAAAAGAGGGTGTGGATTGAAGTCTTCTCTAGTTCCCGCAGGTATCATGGAGCCGAAGATGTTGACATTAGTGGCGATAGGTGGGGCCATAGGTGCTGTACTCAGATATCTAGTTGGAGAATGGCTTCCCAATGATTTCCCATGGGGCACTCTAACAGTGAATCTGATTGGTTCATTACTTCTAGGAATGATTGTTGGACTTTCTGTTTCTGAAGAAATGGCATTACTACTTGGAACTGGATTGATGGGAGCTTTTACAACGATGTCGGCATATTCAGTAGACATTGTCAAATTGTTCGATGAGGGGAAATTTGGGACCACCAGTGTATACATTATTATGACTTTAATTGGCTGCCCTCTGCTGGCCTATGTTGGGTGGAAGTTTTCTACTCAATTTGCTTAACCATGATAACGAACTCGACTACGTATACCATCAAATCGTAGAATTACCGCCTTAGCCATGTCTTCCTCTGTCTCTAAATATCCCTCCACAACCAAATCAATTCCGCATTCAATACTTGGATGGCTGGCTTTCAAGCATTCATTCAGGACCTGCAAATCTAGTCCAAGCGGTTCAAGATCGTACGTAATTGAGGAAAGACCGAAATCGATGATAGAAAGGCCCGATTCTTCATCCCACAATATGTTGTGAGTGGTTAAATCTCCATGAGTCATGCCAGCGGCATGAATTCTACGAATCAACATCCCCACGTCTCGTAATATTTCTTTTTGTATACCTACGCGAAGGGCTTCAAACAATGGTATACCTGGGCATTTTGAAATTATAATCCACCCTTCTGTTGCATCAATTGCAAGTAATTCTGGGACTGGCAACCCATTTTGGTGAAGGCGACGCAATAATCTTGTTTCAGCAGATAAACGAGATTTAGTTAATCTTGCATCCAAATCAGGATGACGCCAATTTCTAGGTTGGCGGCGTTTCAATACTGCATCCCGGCCCATCCATGTACCCGAGAAAACAATTGCTTCAGCCCCCCTGTGCAACAAAGAATCTTCAATCCAAGGCCCCACCATACTGCTCCCCTCAGAGGCGCCGAGAGGAGATGACTTCAAAGCGGTTACACCTGACGGCTAATTGGCGATATCGATGGCAATTGAGCTACCGAACGTTCCTTTGCCATCAAATCAACTTGTATATTCAAACTGGAGTGATGATGAAATCGAGCAAGAAGCTTTGCGCCTTCAATGCGCAATTCAACAACATCAAAGATGGCCAATTGAAACATGTCGAAATATTGCGCATTTAACCTTGGAAATTAATAGATTAAAGGAAAAAAATGGTGTGTTCTTAATCGCCCATTCATATCAAACCCCAGATATCATTTACGGAGTAGCAGACGAAGTGGCTGACTCTTATACACTCTCAAAAGCAGCACGCGATGCGCCACAACAAACCATCCTTTTCTCTAGTGTTCGGTTCATGGCTGAAACTGCAAAAATTGTGAGCCCACACAAAACTGTCCTTCATCCCTCACCGGAAGCAGGTTGTAGTCTTTCAGATGGGATCTCAGCACAAGACGTTAGGGATTTACGAGCACGACATCCTGGCGTCCCGGTTGCTTGTTATATCAACACTACAGCTGCAGTTAAAGCCGAATGTGATGTTAGTGTCACAAGTAGTAATTATCTCCGAATTTGTGAACGTTTACCTGGAAATAAACTCATCTTTGTTCCAGATCGATTCATGGGGGCACACTTGCAAAAATCTCTTTCCGGGAAAAAGGAAGTTATTGTTTTCGATGGTGAGTGCGAAGTCCATGCAGTGTTTACAGGAAGTAAAGTTCGAGAATGGAAAAACAGAATCGGGGATGAACTTACAGTTTTGGCACATCCGGAATGCAGTGCTGAAGTATTGGAGGAAGCAGATTTTGTTGGTTCTTCGGAAAAATTGATCCAAGAAGCAATTCGACTCGGGATTGAAAATAAACCCGATGTGATGTTAATCACAGAATGCGGAACTGCTGAACGCGTGTTAGCAGAAACGAAAGTTGAACTCAACTTGTATGGTGCCTGTGTCATGTGTCGTCATATGAAAGCAACTCAATTGGAGGACATTCTGCAAACACTTCAAAATCCAAGAGATAATCAAATTATTGAAATTGATTGTGATATCATTGAACGAGCACGAAAAAACCTCGATGAAATGTTTCGATTAGCTGAATGATTATTCTTCCTCTGTATGAGAGGATAATATATGGCCTTCATTTTCAGTTAATCGTTGTCCAATCCACATTACAATAAGCAATGGCGCTAAGAGAACAAAGAATTGTAAAACATTGGATGAATATGGTTCAAGCACTACCTCTATTGTGAAAATACGAATCTCAGAGTTACCATCATCATCTAATTGCCTCCAAGCGATATGGTCTTCCATAACTTGGGGATCTAATTGATCGATGCTGTCGGGTGTATGCAAAGGATATGAGCGATTATCAGCAATGATATGGAAATCAACTTCCCAGTCTAAATAATCTGGATTCGGATCATTTGATATTAGGAACTGCTGCTGCTGCCATGCAATGTGGCCATGTCCAATACTTGGAGAGGCAACAGGGAATACAGGATCACCAAGAATCCGCTGATCTCCGGACATAAGATCAACTAGAACTAGACGGTCAACAGCAGTCAAATTGACCAAAGCCACGAGATGGTTTCCCTCCAACGCAATTTTGGTGACTTGTGCATTCTCATAATCTACAATTGTATCAGTCATAGATTGAACTTGTTGGTCACGTGGAGTATCTATTTTTGCATCTATTTCAACAGACAAGTATCTCTCTATTCCACTAATTGTTTGCACGTGGACTACATTCGGTTCATTTGTCTCAACATAAGCCACACTATGCGCATCAGTTGCAATTAATGAAACTGGAGCATTCGGTGGATAGGAAAGAGGCGTCGCATTTCCCATTCCTCGCGCACGCATCTCAATATCTCCGCCATTCAACATAACCATGTGCGGCCAAGCAGCATCACCGTTTGACAACATAGAAATGTCATCGAATAACGGGCCAGTCACCCATTGACCTTCCCATTGATTATTACTAATGTTGAAGAATTCCAATTGATATCCATGCCAAATCACAATGTGCGATTCTCCAATTAAAATTTCTACAGGATAGTTGCCCCAAGTTGTAACAAGACCAATGTTGCTTTGATAGGACTCTTCAGCAGAAAGATTCCACATAGTAACAGAGATATTACCTTCATCTATGGACTCGTAACTAGCCAACCAACCATCTGCTCCAGTTGCTGCACTCGGTTCAGAAATTCCTTCAGCAGAGAAATGTTGGTGAGTTGTGTCCCAAAGCAATACACCTGCAGTGCTCGCAGTTAGCAACATAATGGCAACCCCAGTTTGTCGACTCCCTGGTACTTTCAGCCAAGTCCAAACACGGCTCAAAATTACTTTGGCTTCAATAAATGGTCTCCGCCAATCTGCCAAAAACCAAGACAATCTATGGGTGAATAAGCGTTCATCTAATCCCCTCCAAATAGTTGGGGCGATATATTCTGCAACATGAACTGCAGCGGCTCCAACAAGTAAACCTCCAATAATATCGCTAACCCAATGTATTCCAAGATATAAAATTGTAAATGCTGTGAGAATGATGTATGACACCAAAAACTGGCGCCATGTTTTCCATCTTCCATCTAAATCATTTCGGGCATAGCAATACCATATTGCAAAAGGCATCCCAATATGCAAACTAGGCATTCCATTTGTGAATGGGTCGATACGGGTGAACCAAGTCTGAATCTCAGGAGTTAAATTGTAACCTAATGTTTGCATACCAGGGATATAATCTCCTGTAACTCTTACATTGAAAAATAAGTAAAATGGTAACGCTAACATGTAAACCATCAATATTGTTAGAGTAAGTCGATCAGCCATATGGCGATCATCAAAATAACAAGTATACACAAATGCAGAAAACATAATCATCATATATCCTGCAATATAGAAATGAGTTAAGATGAAAGTGAGAATTTTGTTTTCAAATTCCTTCTGGATTTGTAATACAATGTCGCCTTCGATAGCATAGATGTATGCGGTCATATCTAAACGAGTATTTGCCATAATTATACGATCGATACCATCGAAGATATCTTTCCAGATATAGATTGAAAATACAATGATTGCATGCATCCAATAACGACGGAACATATCTAAAAATCCAGATACTGTAATTCGAGACCAAGATGGTTTCAGAATATACATTAAAGCTACAGAAGTGACAATTGCTCCAGTCACCCATGTGACGTAAATTCCAGTTCCTCCCGCCACAATATCACCGCTTTGTTAGGTTTAACCGCGTTCAGGTCAAGAGCGTTGCCACGTCAGAGGATAGTTGGAGCACTATCCTTAGAATTATCAAGTTCAGCCATCAAATTCTGAACAACCCTATCAAATGCCAAAGCAACATCACTTTCTGGGTCAGCTACAATCCTATGAACTCCATCATCCCCACCTCGAACAACACCTGGGTCGAATGGTAATGACCCAAGGAAGGGGACTCCCATCTCTAGAGCCGATGCCTCTCCACCTCCTTTTTTGAAAACTTCAAGGCTGACCGACCAATTTCCATTTTCATCTGATGTAGTTTCTATTGGAACTCCACGTGGCCCCATTACTGAAATTTCAGAATTAGGTTTCGTCATACCTCTAAGGGTGTATCCAGACATATTCTCAATGACTCCCAATACTGGAATTTTAACCGTTTTAGAGAAATTAATCGATTTGCGGCTATCTAAAAGTGCGACTTCTTGAGGAGTAGTCACAATTACCATACCATCGATATTTGGAAGAGATTGCGCTACAGTCAATGGCTCGTCACTAGTCCCTGGGGGAAAATCAATAATGAGGGCATCCAATTTACCCCATGCAACATCTCCGATGAATTGTTGAATTGCACCTAACTTGATTGGACCACGCCAAATTACAGGCTTATCTGGATCTTCCAACAAAAATGCCATCGATATGACTTTGACACCATGAGGTCCTTCAGCAGGGTGTATTTGACTATCTTCAACATGTAAATCAATTTGACCAATGCCAAGCATCTTTGGAATATTGGGTCCTGTGATGTCAATATCCAATATCCCTACTTTCTTGCCTTGACGGGCCAAACTCAGTGCCAACCCTGTGGCAACTGTTGATTTCCCTACTCCGCCTTTTCCAGATAAAACCATAATTTTGTGACCTATGTCTTCCGCTAATCTTGTCATGCGAAGTTTACGTCGCATTTGCGCATAGGCTTGCTCCATCTGTGCTTTTTGATCTTCTGTAACAGGGGCTTCAACGGCATCATTTGGTGATTCTTCATCTGGCTGATGGTGCGATATTGGGCCAGACATCGTGCTCTCTCCGGAATCGCCGTGTAGTATTCCATACTTCAAGTCGTGGCTGTGAGATTTATTCTTCTTCATGATGGGGATGGTATACTCTTCCTCCCCAAACAATGCTCCTATTGACTGGTTCTGGCAACAAAACGGGATAGACAAACATCGAGAAAAGTGGGCTAAACAATGCAGCTATCCACATTGATTGAGTATGAACTTGTCCATTTAATCCCCATAGCCAAGAATATGTCAACAAATATCCAATTAGACTCGATATATACCATGCACTTATCCCTTGCTTGTCTAAATAACGAATGCCGCCACACCAGGCCACCCAAATCGGGAAAGTAAATACCATGATTCCTGTGGCATATGAAATTATAATTGCAGACGAATCCCATCCAATCATATGAAGAACAATATGGGCAATAAACCCAATTGAAAATATCGTTAATGATACGATGAGGCCGCGTGATGCTGAACCCTCTTCCATCAGACCCATTGATTGCGAGTGTACCACTTTGCTCAAGAGTGCAGCGGTCATTATATATTCAATACATAGGTTTTGAAAGTAGTTGATATTGCCGAAAACATATGCGAATTCTGTTTGTTTGTGTTGGTAATTCTTGCCGAAGTCAAATAGCAGAGGGATGGGGCCGCCATTTCGGACTTGAGGTTGCAAGTGCTGGCACGAATCCAGCAAAAAAAGTCGCACCAAAAAGTGTAATTGTCATGGAAGAAGTTGGTATTGATATTTCACAACAATCTCCTTCGGTGATTGACAATTACAAAGAAAATGAATTTGATTTTATAATCAGTATGGGCTGTGGAGTTTCATGTCCATCAATCAGGATTGATGTGGACTGGGAATTAGAAGACCCCATTGGACAATCCCTCGATGTTTATCGCACCACTAGAGATATCATTGAACAAAATGTTCGCACCTTATTGGAAACGGAGACACGCACCGACGCTTAGAAAAAGGGATGGCTAATGGCCGAGATACTGCGAGCGTAGTGTAGCGGTTATCACCGGGCGTTGCCAACGCCTGAACCCGGATTCAAATTCCGGCGCTCGCACCATTATTCTCCATTACTCAATTGCTCAGAATATTTCTCTGCATGTGCCCGAGCTACATCTTCTGAGTATCCTTGAAGCACCAATTTCTGGACATATGCTTCTTTGGGATCCAAGGTTACTGATCCCATCATTTGTTCCAAGTCACCTTTTCTCATTGCTGTAAAAATACCAATTCCTGCTAATACTGTAATCAACAAAATCACTCCCAAAATAAACCACCATTGACTAGCACCTTCAAACAATTTCTCCCCACCACCAGAATTTGTTTCAGGTGCGTTTATTGTAACTGAAAATGCTCTTTCCTCTACTGGTGTTTGGGCTAATTGAGCATCAATTCCTCTAATCTCAAATGAAACTACACCTGTTGGGACTCCAGAACGGACCTCAACTTGTACTGAATAAATACCATCTCCTGCCACCAAATCTACTCCGGCACCATCATCACGCATTGGTTGCCATGATTCACTTTGACCGGCAGGAGCAATAACTGATAATTTGGCTTGAACTATACTAATAGAATCGCCATCAGTTACCTTCGCTGTAAGAGTGTATACATTTGCACCCTCATTAGGTGATTCCAAAGAATTGACTACACTTTGGTCGTCCCAGAAAGTGACATTAGAAATCGAAGGGCCCTCATTAAGAAGGTGAACGGGAGGCATTTCTTCGATATTATAAGGCCCAGTTGCAGTGTTATCTCCAGATTGAATTAACGTAAGCATCGTCGTAGTACCTTGCCCCCCCAATTCATCTTCAACCCTGACAGGTAGAATCTGATCACCACTAGGGATATTCAACGGCATTTTTATTTCTCCGGTCCAACTTTCCCCATTTTTTGTTAACAATGTTAAACCACCACCCCATTGTGTTGTATCAACCCCTACACTAGCTACACCTGATGAATCAATAACTGTCATGGTCACGGTTGTATTTTCACCACGATGCAGCGTGTTTGGCGAATAGGACATTTCAGTGACCCTTGGAACGCGATTCAAAAGTTGAATCGTTTGTGTTTCTTCAACAGAAGCAAAATCATCGACTGCTAAGACATCTACAGACACAAACCCTTCAATTACCCCTGGATAAACTATTTCAGTTGTGAATATATCATCATGTATTGCATAATCACCATTCAATCCACGATCATTCAATGTGACAATCCCAAGATTAATTCCAGACATATCTACTGACACACTACGCACATTCCAATCAGGGTCATCAACCTCAACTTCAAGGTGGCCTATCATGCCATTTTCATTGACCAAACTACCTTCTCTAAAAGCCACACTAACAATCTCTGGAGCCGAGTTTTCACCTGATGTGATTATCGACGGAGAAAGCACCCTTTCAAGTGATTGTGATTCAGATAATGTTACTGATTCGCCTTCGCCTTCTAGTGGAACTGATACTTGCCGTGATACTTCAGCAATTAATCCAGCGAGAATGCCTTCGCTAACAACTGCTCCTGAGGCAGTGCCATTCAAATCATAATTTCCCAACCAATGAGTTACTGGAATTGAATGGCCATCCCTATTTACAGTCCCGGTATGTGTAGCAGTAACAGTTAGGTGCATAAACTCAGAATCAAGCAAAGATACCGTATCGCCTACTTTCATTTGTGATGGGGAAAAACCTGTTTCCCTGGTAATATCTACATCACCAATCGCACTATCTGGCTCAGGGACGTCCATCTCATTCATGATTGGGCTTTCCTCAGGGTATTCGTCACCAGTAGAGGTTTCACCACCCTCATTAGAATCCCATCGCAAGCGAACCGTACGATTATCCCAATGATTTTGAGGGACTTCATATTCCCATGTATTATTGTGAACCGCCTCCATTTCAAATATATTTGAACCACCACCTGTAAGGTTGACCCAAGACTCCTGGTGGATTACATTTACCTGAAACATTTGACCTGTAGCATTCGATTGGGGACCAGATTGAACAATATCTCGAACTACCCCGAAATTTCCATCAATATCTCCTGAAAAAGTTCCATCAATATGAAGTTGATCAGCCGTCTTCATTCCATTAATTGATTCTTGGAAAATATTGTGCACCGTTCCATTTACCACCATCGAACTATTTTCTTCTGAATCTGAAAAATCAAACGTCCCATCTGCCTTCAGCACATTTTCTGAAGAAGTAAATTGCCCATTGTCCCAGCGTTCACGCTGAATTAATTGCTGAACATCTAATTCTAAGTGTGCATCGTCGGAATGGATAACCATGTCCGCTGTAGCCTCTATTTCTGTATTGGATAATATCCTCTGGCCATCGATATCATGAGTTTCAATCAAAAACAAGGCTAAGTCCCCATCTGCTTCCATGAACTCTCCACCTCCAGATTCCTCCAAAGATAGATTACCGCTTGCCTCTATTCGCAATTTTTCTTCAACTACTCCTTCTACCCAATTTCTTACAATATGTGAATTCACAACTTGGCCATATACATCAATATCCATTCCATCATCCGAAGTGTGCATCTCAAGTGTTCCATTTCCATACATTTCAAACACTTGAGATTGTAATTCTACTCCGACTGTTGATTCATTCAACCAAACTGTACTCAACCAAAGAACAATACTAATCGTGCCGCCATCAATTGATTCATTAATTTCTAAAGTACCTGTACCTAATTCATTAGATTCTAGACTTTCACCGACGCGGCTTTGCCAACCCTGGCCAATGAAGTTTAGAGTATATGACTCCGATGCTGTTGCATTAATTGCTTCATGTGTCATTTGAATTAGAGTAGTTCGAGTGATTTCATGATCCGAAAGTGGTTCATTCCAAATTGTAACGACAATCATTCGATTGCCGATTTCCGCATCATCATATAAAACAACAATTTCTACTTCATCTTTCCAATTAATTTCTGAATTTAACATTATACGTAATTCTGTGTTGTTACCTCCAGTCCAATTGAATTGCCATAACCCAACTAATTCTCCACTAGCATTATGATGGTTCACACTCACATTGAGCTTCTCCAAATTGGCAAAATCAACTGATTCACTCAAAACAATTCGATAAGCATGAGTGGTGTTCCCTGACCCATCATCGACCCAATCAGTGAGGATTTCTGCAGTAAGTGATTCAGAGGCAGGATCTGCTAAAATTATTGGGGATAAGGATACAATTGACAAAAGTAATACTCCCGCTATGCAACGAAGGTTCGGAGAATTGGATTGCATTGTGTACACCTTCCTTCACTAATTGTGCTGAGGACCTAATTGAATCAATTGGATATTTGTTTATTCATTTCAAGAGTTTTTCTCCAATAATTAGGGCCGATTGAGATATAATTAAGCGTAAAACATCCTTAACGCTTGAATGCTGCCAGCAATAATCAAAACAAAATACCAAAATAAAGTGAAATAATAAGATTTAGGATGTTCCTCTTTTGTTACCCAACCTTTACCGCGAAGATGAGTCCCCCCCTGTGACACACAGTACGCTATATAGAACAAACAAAAAATCGCAACAAGAGCAGATATTGCCGCTAACAATTCATTGCGCAGAGCCATGAGAAAAAACCTCAGAAGAGTGGTTCTTCATAATCATCATCTGAAAGAGTTCGCCATAGTCCATCGGGTACATCATCATAGATACCAGCGTATGGATCATCTTCAACGAGTACCTTCTTTGAAGATTTGATGTTCGTCAATGCTTCAGGCTTAAACTTCCAATAATGTATTCGCCATTCACGGCCATCCCAAAGGGTGGTTTCCTCGGATTCTGTTGTCAATAAATCGTAATCTTGGAACATGTAAAACAAGTTTCTGTCCGTAGGTTCAAGCGCATTGTCAATAATGCGATCATAGAATCCAAAAAAGCCGAGAGCATGTTCCGCCATACCTTCTGCTGTAACCTTGTCCATATCTGGATCAATATGAGTTTGAATTGCTGATGTTAATTGTGCTAAGGACATTCCCATATTTGTCACCCCGGGCGGCCCACATGCCGCGCGATATGGTACATGTCTGCTACCGGTGCTATATCAACAATTGGCGAGTTCCGCCCCTAAAGGGGCGTCTACTCCTTCATTCGGCACGATTAAACGAGCGTTTGTTTGCCCCCCTTTTGTGTCAGACTTAGCCACGCGAAATTTTCTCGGTTTGCCCGAGATTGAAGGTCACCCTGATGTTACCATTCTCTCCGTTCCATACGAATTAACAACATCATATGGACAAGGTACAACTTACGGACCTAAAGCAACAATAACTGCTTCTTCTCAAGTTGAACTCTATGACCCATTGCTTCCAGAAGATCTCCCTTGTGGATTCAAAATAAAAACTGCTGAATCATGGAGTGGTGAAGGTAATACGCTTAGAGAGCAATTGGATGATATTGAAAAATATCTTAACTCACATCAAAATAATTCATTCCCAATTATCCTTGGTGGAGAACATGGAATGCTTCCCGCAATAGTCAATGTCATAGGAAAGAAAGTTGAATTGAAGGATTTGACTATCGTGCAAATCGATGCTCATGCCGACCTAAGAAACGAGTTAGATGGCGACTCAGATAGCCATGCATGTGCAGCACGACGTTGCTTAGATTTGGGTGTAGGAAAAATTCTTCAGATTGGGATTAGATCATTCTCTCGTGAAGAATCAGAATTTACTACAAAGGATAAACGCGTTGAGGCATGGCTCGCTAGGGATATACTGAACCCATGTGGAGGTGAAATTGCTTGGCGAAAATGGTTGAACACTCTATCGGAGATTAGTGGACCTGTTTGGCTAACCTTAGATGTAGATGGATTAGATTCTGTATATGTCCCAACAACGGGAACACCTGTACCAGGAGGACTGGCTTATTGGCAAGTTGTCGAAACAATCGAAACCATAGCCGCTGCTCCAAATGTAGACTGGTTAGGAGCTGATGTGAATGAAATCGTCCCTGATCAAAATAATCACGTAACTGAATTTACCGCAGCAATGTTAGTGACAAAAATTATTGCAGCACATCTTGCAAATAAGTTGGAGGAACAAGCATGAAGGCAAAAGGGCGTCATATTACTCTAGATTACGCCGGTTTTTCAGGAAATGGGGGTTGGGTCCTTTCAATTCTAAGAAACGCTGTTTCTAATTCAGAAGCACGTGAAGTACATTCTCATGTTTCAGAATTTGATGGAAGTGAAAGCCCGTTAGGATTTGCAGCTGTTGTATTAATTGATGAAAGTCATGTGAGTGCACATTGCTATGCAGATGATGAAATCTTGGCTGTTGATTGTTTTACTTGTGGAGAGATTAATCCTGCTTCTATAATCGATCAAATACATTCACAACTATCCAAGCACATTCCCACCCTGCATTTAGTACAGCGGCAAGAATGGGACCGGTTTATAATTGAATAATTCAATTGTAAAATTAAATTTGCAATTGATTTTTTTGCACAATATTCTTGATTCGCCAAACCATATCCTAAAATCAACAAGACCACACCTACGGTGTGATGCGCACCTTCGCTGTTCTCGCCATGCTCCTTGCCGCCTCCGCGGTTCCAATAGCAAGTGCGCAACAGCCAGACATAGTCCAGGAACATTGGTATCACACCTATACAACACTCACAATTGATGTCAATGCATGGGCGGATGATTACCCTGAAATTGTAAATCTACTCGTCGCAGGTCAAACCGAACTTGGAAGAAACCTCTGGATGTTACAGATTTCTGATTGGAGTGCTGAAACCAAACCAGATGGGGCACAGAAAGAAATTGTTTACATTGATGGTGGACATCATGGAAATGAGCACCTTGGGACTGAATTGGCATTCTTGACCGCAGAATATTACATTGAAGGTTGGGCTGCTGGAGAACAAGATGCCCTTGATGTTTTGACGACGACTGAACTGCATATCCTCATCATGCTCAATGCAGATGGGAATGATTTTGATACGCGCTGGAATATTAATCAAGTTGACTTAAATCGAAACTACGACCATTACTGGAATACATGCCCTACGACCCAACCTGGAAGCAGTGCATTCAGTGAATCCGAAACACTTGCAAATTCAATCTACATGAACACAGTTGTACCAGATGCAGATTTGTATGTGACCATGCACACTGGTGTTTGGATTATGCTGTATCCATGGGGTAAATGGCCAGAGCAACCTTCGGATTGGGAGTTGTTCCATTTCATCAGAGATGATGTCCACGATAGCGTTTCAGACATTCCAATCCAAAATGCAAATCAAGGGCTCTACCCCAATTGTGGAACCAGTAGAGATTATGGATATGGAGTAATGGGGTTCCCCACTTTTACATTTGAAACCGATGATGAACAATGGGCGCCGGGGACCGTTGAATCATTGTCAAGCAGACTCGGTGAGGAAATGGACGTGATGCGATATCTGATCAACAACATTTGGTACTGGAGAGCAAGGTTGTCTGTAACTGCGTTTGATTTTGATGGCGACTCAATCAAATTGAGGGTCGACAATTTGGGTCGGGCGACTACTGAAAATGCAACCATCAGATATATCGATGAAGGTGAAGTGTTGTGGACTTCCGAGTTATTTAGCGTCAATGCAACCAATAGTACGCAAGCCAATCTCGCAGCCTCGAACTTGACCTTGTCAGCCTCGGGTCATTTTGAATTGTATTACCAAAAACGCGTCATTGATTCAAGTCAGTGGGTCAACGAATCAATTCCTGAAGAACAAATCAATATCTCAGATGGCGAGGATGAGGGTTGGCTCCCCTTTGCTTCACCTGTTTGGGCGATTTTAGCCATCGGCTTAGCTGGTGTAAGAGTAAATTGGCGTTTTTGCACCGATTTTGAGCAAATCAAATGCAAAAAAATGCCTCAAAATGCGGATTCTTGAACACAATCATTTGTATATCGGTGCTGAATCGGTAGATTCAGTGATTACATGGAAACAGCAGTAAGCGAATTCAACGATGTTGGCGACATTCTGGT
>Ga0208764_10000019_pt1 | contig 76126 bp, 74 predicted proteins | sample ETNtaG_18_FD_185762 | JGI IMG/M metagenome (GOLD analysis project Ga0208764, IMG submission 185762) | Marine microbial and viral communities from oxygen minimum zone, Eastern Pacific Ocean - ETNP201302SV91 (SPAdes) (version 2) | ecosystem: Environmental > Aquatic > Marine > Oceanic ... | reverse complement strand
TTAGAGAAAGCCTAAAAGCATTTCAATTAAACTTTAAAAAAAAGAACGCAAATAATAAGGGAATTGTTATTGATGGGAGGGATATAACAACTGTTATTTTTCCAGATGCTGAAGTAAAATTTTATATCACTGCTTCCTTAGAAGAGAGAGCAAACAGGCGTTTTAAGGAATTCTTAGGCAACAATAATGAAACAGAAAAAAAACTTATAATAAAAGAATTGCAAAAAAGGGACCAAAGAGATATGGAAAGGAGCACTGCACCTTTAAAAGTTGCAAAAGATGCTATTGTTATTGATACTTCTGACTTAACAATAGATAAGGTAATGGATAAAGTGTGTTTTGAAATTGATAAGGTATTAAAGTAAATGAGGAGTATTTTTTGTCGAATATAGCTGAAACAAAGCAGGATAAAGTAACTGATAAAGTAACTAAAGAGTTTGAAGATCTTTTGAAGAAAAGTTTTGAAGAAAATCAAATTAATGAAGGTAAAGTAATCAAAGGAACAATAGTTTCCATTGAATCTGATATTGTTCTTGTTGATGTAGGATTAAAGACTGAAGGTAGAATCTCACTTGATGAATTTTCGTCTAATGATGGTAATCATAATTTGGAAGTAGGATCAGAGGTAGATGTTTATTTGGAAAGAGTTGAGAATGCTTTAGGTGATGCAGTTTTATCAAGAGATAGAGCTAAAAAAGAAGAAAATTGGATTAAGTTAGTAGAAGATCAAAAAAATAATGTCATTGTTGAAGGAATAATTAATGGAAAAGTAAGAGGAGGGTTTACTGTTGATATAAATGGAACTCAAGCTTTCCTGCCTGGAAGTCAAGTAGATGTAAGGCCAATTAAAGATATTCGACCGTTTATGAATGGTCCTCAGTCATTTCATATCCTGAAAATGGATAAGAAAAGAGGGAACATTGTTGTTTCAAGGAAATCAGTTCTATCAGACAGTCATTTAGTTGATAAGTCAGAAATTATAGAAAATTTTTCTGAAGGACAAGAAGTTGATGGTATTGTTAAAAATATAACAGATTATGGAGCTTTTGTTGACCTTGGTGGAGTTGATGGATTACTTCATGTTACAGATATATCATGGAAAAGAATTAACAAGCCTTCAGAGATTATAAATATTGGAGACAAAGTTAAGGTAAAGATAATTAAGATATCTAAAGAAGATATGAGGATATCGCTTGGAATGAAACAATTGATGGATGATCCATGGGTAGATGCTGAAAGTAAATATATTGTAGGAAATAAATATAAAGGTATTGTAACAAATATGGCTGATTATGGAGCTTTTGTTGAGGTTGATGGCGGTTTAGAAGGATTAGTCCATGTATCTGAAATGAGTTGGGTTTCTAAGATCCAAAAACCTAATGATTATGTTTCAATTGGTGATGAAGTTGAAATCATGGTTCTTGAAGTGGACATTGCAAAGAAAAGATTATCATTAGGTATTAAGCAATGTGTAGATAATCCTTGGGAAAATTTTGCTCAAGATAATCCAATAGGAACTGTTTTAAAGGGTAAGATTCAGAATATAACTGATTTTGGAATATTTGTTCAAGTGGAAGAAGGATTAGACGGATTAGTTCATCTTTCAGATATAGATTGGAAGATTCCTGGTGAAATTGCAATTCAAGATTATTCTAGTGGACAGGAGATTGAGGCACAAATCCTTGATTTTGAAATTGAGAAAGAAAGAATTTCTTTAGGAATAAAGCAACTGGCGGGTGATCCTATAGCTAATATTGATATTAAGAAAGGCTCTGTAGTAACTTGTACTGTTGTTAATGCACTTAAAGGCGGTATTGATGTTGAAATTGGAAAAGGTTTCCCAGCATTTATAAAAAGAAATGATCTTTCAATGGACAAATCTGAACAAGATCCTAATAGATTCGAAGTAGGTCAGAAAGTTGATGCAAAAGTAATTAATTTTGATAAGAAATCACGAAAAATTTCATTATCAATTAAATCCCTTCAAATTTCTGATGAAAAAGAAGCTATTGCACAATATGGTTCAAAAGATTCGGGAGCATCTTTAGGTGATATTTTAGGTGAAGCTTTTGATAAAAATGTAGTATCATCAGAAACAGAAAATGAAAGTAAAGAAGACAAGATAGATGATTAAATCACAATTAATTAAAAGATTACTTAATAAAAATCCTCATTTAATCCAAAAAGATGTAGAAAAAATAACTTCTTTAATTTTAGAAAGAGTTACATCAACTCTTGAGAATGAAGGCAGAATAGAGATTAGAGGATTTGGATCCTTATCTGTTCGCAAAAGGAATGCTAAGAATGGAAGGAATCCAAAGACAGGTGAAAGTGTTTTTGTTCCTGAAAAAAAGGTTCCAATTTTTAAATCTGGAAAAGGTTTAAGGGATAGATTAAATTACAAATCATAATATATTAATAACATTATGAAACAGGTTTTTTTAAACCCAATAATTTTAGCAATAGATACTAAGTCAGATCTGGAGGCATATGAGATTTCTCAAGAAGTTTCAGGTTATGTCGGGGCTATAAAGCTCGGATTAGAATACTTTGATACTTACGGTCCTGAAGGAATAAGAAAAATCCAGGAAATTGGTATTCCAATTTTTTTAGATTTAAAATTACATGATATACCAATGACTGTTAAGAAAACTATTGAAACTCTTTCTGATATTAATCCAGCTATTATAAATGTTCATGCCCTTGGTGGTCAACAAATGATGAAATATGCGCTTGAAGGTCTTGGCCAAGCATCAAAAAATACATCTTTGGTAGCAGTAACTGTTTTAACTAGTTTAAATGACGATGATATGGCTATTCTTGGAATAAATTACCCTGTAAAGGATTTAGTTCAGAATCTAGCAAAATTAACAAAGGATAGTGGATTAGCAGGTGTAGTTTGTTCTGCAGAAGAAATCGCCTTAGTAAGGAAAGTATGCGGAAAAGATTTTAAAATTATTGTCCCTGGTATAAGGCCTGAAGGATCACAAAAAGATGATCAAAAAAGAGTAATGACACCTAAGCAAGCTATATCCCTTGGTGCTGATTATTTAGTCATAGGAAGACCTATTACACAATCAAAAGATCCTCTTTCTAAAGTGAAAGAAATATTGAAAAGCATTCAATGAAAAAAAAAATCAAAATATGTGGAGTAAGTAAATCTCATGATGCATCGATATGTAATAATTCTGGCGCGGATTATGTAGGGTTTAATTTTGCTAATAAAAGCCCGAGAAAAATTAGCCCAAAAGATGCTATTAAAGATAAATTATCCAAGTCATGTAAAGAAACTGAAAGAGTGGCTGTATTTGTAGATGCTTCTAATGATTATATTTCTGATGCTATCAATTCTATTGAAGCTACATTTATCCAGCTCCATGGGTCTGAAAGTATCGATAGATGTAGCGAGGTAAAAAATTATTTTGACCTTCCAATTATAAAATCCTTTGGTATAGAAAGTAAAAGTGACCTTGAGTTTGCAGAAAGATATAATGATATTGTAGATTATTTTTTATTTGACGCTAAGCCAGCTAAATCAATAAATAGTCAGATGGGCGGATTAAATAAGGTATTTGACTGGAGAATATTAGAAAGCTGGGAAGGTAAGGATTACTTTTTAGCAGGAGGAATTAATATAAATAATATTTCTGATGCTGTTAAAAATACTAATGCTTTCTGTCTTGATCTTGCTTCTGGAGTAGAAAAAGAGTTAGGCATTAAGGACGGTAATATGATAGAGGAATTAATTAGAAAATTTAAATTATTGGTTTAAAGTATGAAAAAAAATTCTTATAAATTAGGACCTGATTCAGATGGTAATTTCGGTATATTCGGAGGGCGATATGTTGCCGAAACTCTAATGCCACTTATTCTTGATCTTGAAGAATGTTATAATTCTGCAAAGAAGGATTCTGAATTTATTAATGAATATAATAGATTCTCAAAAGATTATATAGGAAGAGAAAGCCCCCTTTATTTTGCCGAAAGACTTACAGAATATATTGGCGGTGCTAAAATATATTTTAAAAGAGATGAATTAAATCACACAGGAAGTCATAAAATTAATAATTGCCTTGGCCAAATTTTATTAGCCAAGAGAATGAAGAAAAATAGAATTATTGCTGAGACAGGCGCTGGGCAGCATGGTGTAGCTGTAGCAACAGTTTGTGCAAGATTTGGATTTGATTGTGTAATCTATATGGGAAAAAAAGATATAGAGCGTCAAAAAACAAATGTTTTTAAGATTAAATTACTTGGAGGTGAAATTATTCCAGTTGAATCTGGAAGTGGTACATTAAAAGATGCAATGAATGAAGCTTTGAGAGATTGGGTTGCAAATGTCGAGAGTACATATTATCTAATAGGAACTGCAGCTGGTCCTCATCCTTATCCTTCAATGGTAAGGGATTTTCAATCGATAATTGGTGAAGAAACGAGGAAACAAATACTAGAGAAAGAAGATTCTCTCCCCGATGCCTTAGTAGCTTGTATTGGTGGCGGTTCAAATGCTCTAGGACTTTTTTATCCTTTTTTAGATGATGATGTTGATATGTATGGTGTGGAGGCAGCTGGTTTAGGTTTAGAAGGTAAAGATCATGCAGCTTCATTATCAAAAGGTTTTCCAGGTGTTTTACATGGAAATAGAACCTATTTATTGCAAGACAATGAAGGTCAAATTGAAGAGGGACATTCAATTTCAGCAGGTCTAGATTATCCAGGTATTGGCCCTGAGCATTCATGGCTTAAAGAACAAAAGAGGGTTAATTATGTTTCAGCAACTGATGAAGAGGCTCTCAATGCTTTTAATATTTGTTCAAAGTATGAAGGAATTATTCCTGCTTTAGAGCCTTCACATGCTTTAGCGTATGTATTTAAGTTGGCTAAAGATATGGGTAAAAATAAAATTATTGTCACAAATTTATGTGGGAGAGGTGACAAGGATATTGATACCGTTTCAAATTTATTAGGTGTAGAAATATAATGAGCTCAAGAGTTTCTGAATTATTTAAAGATTTAAGAAAGGCTAATAAAACAGCATTAATAACTTATATAACAGCTGGATTTCCTAACCAAAATTTATGTCAAGATATTTTGAATCAAATGGCAGAATCTGGATCTGATATAATAGAACTAGGAATGCCCTTTTCTGATCCAATGGCTGATGGTCCAATAATACAAGAATCATCAAAATTGGTTTTAGATAATAATCATACAATGAGAATGACTTTTGATTTAGTTGAAAGATTTAGAAAAAAAAATTCTAAAACCCCAATAATTTTAATGGGTTATTATAACCCAATCTATCAGTTTGGAAGTGAAGAGTTCCTGAATGAATGTAAGAAATATAATATAGATGGTTTAATTATTGTTGATTTACCTCCTGAACATGATGACGAGTTATGTGATTTAGCTTTTAATTTAGGAATTGATTTTATTCGGATGGTAACTCCAACAACTAATAAAAATAGATTAAAAATGGTTTTGGATAAAAGCTCAGGTTTTTTATATTATGTATCAGTTATGGGTATAACAGGAACAAAAAGACCAGATTTAGAAATTTTAGAGAATCAGGTAAAAGATCTAAAAAAATTCACTGAATTACCTGTAGCAGTTGGGTTTGGAATAAAGGAATCTAATCAAGCAAGAAAAATTTCTAAATTTTCTGACGCAATAGTAATAGGAACAGCATTTATAGAAATTATTATGCAGAGTTATAAAAATAATGAAAATAATAATTCTATAATAGGAAAAGCTTCTGATTATATTAGAAATATTAAATCAGCATTATAATTAAATGAATTGGTTTAAGAAAATAGTTCCTCCAGGTCTTAAAAAGATCTTTTCCAAAAAATCTTCTTCAAAAGACTTATGGTTAAAATGTGATAATTGTGAATCTATGATTTTTCATAAAGATGCTCAAGATTCTCTTTTTGTATGTTCTGAATGTGATTTTCATATGAGAATATCGGCTAAAGAAAGGTTTAGACAACTTCTTGATGAAGGTACGATAAAATATATAAATAACCCTGAGGTTGCTATAGATCCTCTTAAATTTAGGGATCAAAGAAAATATTCTGATAGATTAAAGGAATCTAAATCAAAATCAAAAATATTTGATTCAGTCGTAATTGGTCATGGATGCATTAATAAAATTGATGTTACATTAGCCGTTCACGATTTTCAATTTATGGGTGGATCACTAGGAATGGCAGCGGGTGAGTCTATTATTAAAGCAATCAACCATGCTCTTGATAATAATAATCCTTTTATTTTATGTTCATCTTCTGGCGGAGCTAGAATGCAAGAGGGAATATTATCTCTTATGCAAATGCCAAGAACAACTGTTATGTTGCAATCTCTTCGAGAAAAGAAAATTCCTTATATTGTTATTTTAGCCAACCCTACAACAGGTGGTGTCACAGCTTCTTATGCCATGTTAGGCGATATTCACATTGCTGAACCAAATGCATTAATTGGATTTGCTGGCCCAAGAGTTATTGAAGAGACTATAAAAGAGAATCTTCCAGAAGGTTTCCAAAGATCAGAGTATCTTTTGGATCATGGTATGATAGATATTGTTTTACATAGAAAAGATTTGAAGGAAAATATTTCAAATATTTTGGAGATCTTATCTAATAAAAGTGCAGAAAAAATTAGTTAAATGAAATCCAATATTGAAAAGAGACTAGATCTAAATTTAATTAATTACCCTATAAATTTACCAAAATCATTGGAAAGAGTTGAAAAACTATTAGGTAAAGTTGGAAGTCCTCAAGATTATCTTAATAATATAATCCACATTGCTGGAACAAATGGCAAAGGATCTGTTTTGGCATATATAAAGTCATGTTTAGTAACTAAGGGATTTAAAATTAATGCACTAACATCGCCACATTTAAAAGATGTTAATGAAAGAATAGTTATTAATAATACTCTTGTGAAAGATGACTTATTTATTGAGAATTTTTCTCACTTGAATAGCTTGAGCAAGAATGAAAAAATTACTTTTTTTGAAAAAATAACTGCTTGTGCTTATAGCTTATTCCATAAAAATCCATGTGATTGGAATCTTATAGAGGTTGGCATGGGCGGGCAATATGATGCTACAAATATTATTCCTAAGAAAGATTTAGCAATAATAACACCTATATCCTTTGATCACGAAGAGTTTCTCGGGAGTGATATTTTGGATATTACAAGAGAGAAAATCGGCATAACTAACAAAAACATTTTGACTGTGGTAGGTGAACAAGAAGATAAAGTTCAGAATTTAATTTTAAAAAATTTTTTAATAAATCCCGAGAATAGATTTATTTATGGAGTGGATTGGACTCTAATTAAAAAGAAAAGCGAATTTTTTTATGAGGATGAAATAGATTCTATTAAGATATCTAACCCTATGATGATTGGAGAGCATCAAAAGAAAAATGCAGCATTATCAGTTGCCTCTTTGCAATTATTAAAAAGAGCCGGGAAATTAAAAATATCTAATAAAGAAATTGAAAAAGGTATTAAGAAAACATATTGGCCTGGCCGTTTAGAATTTATCAATAAAGGGAAATATAAGAATTTAACTAATTTAGAAGTTTGGGCTGATAGCTGTCATAATCCTGCTGGTTCATATGTAATATCAAAAGAAATGGAGCATATGAATATTAAAGATAAAAAAGAAATGATCTTAATATTTAGTTTAAAGAAGAATAAGAGCATATTAAGATTTCTTAGTAATTTTAAAAATGTTTTTGAGAATCTCATTTATATAGAATTAGGTTCAGATCACTATAGCTATGAAGAAATATTTCAAAAAATTAATGATTTTGAACTGTTAATTAAGAGTTCATCATCTATTGAGAAAGCCTTAAAAATGATTGAAGGTAAATCGCCTTCAAGAGTATTAGTTTGTGGATCTATACAGTTAGTTGGAGAATTAATTAAAGATACTTAACTATTAGTCTTTATCCATTCATTTAGCTCATTTTTTGGCAAAGCGCCGACTTTTGTGTCAATTAGTTCGCCATTATTAAACAATAACATTGTTGGTATGCTTCTAATTCCATAAGTAGTTGCCGTTCGAGGGTTTTCATCAATATTAATTTTAGCAATTGTTATACTATTATTTTCATCATCTGCTATATCTTCAAGAATAGGACCAATTTGTTTGCATGGACCACACCATTCAGCCCAAAAATCTACTAAACATAATCCAGGATTTTTTAAGACAGAATTTTCAAATTCTTCATCATTAATATTAATAAGACTCATAACCCCTCCAAGAATCAATATTCCTAAGCTAAAAAAATCATATCAATCATTCAAGTTTTTTTTATAAATTTTCTTTCATTTCTCTAAGATAATCTTTGTAATTATTAAAAATTTCAAGCTCACCATCTTTTTCAAATTCTTCTATCTGATTTAAAGCTTTAGGAATAGTTGTCCATGGTGTCTTAGGATCATTAGAAAGCCATCTTCCTTTAATAAATTCTAATAAAACTCTATATGGCTCATCATCAATTGTCTCAGGAGCATTATCAAAAATTATTCTTTGAGCAATTCTTTTTGATCTTTTCTCAAAAAATTTAACTTGTATCTTTTTATCCCAAGTATTTGCATTATGGAATTGCTCCCAAGATTCTTTATCTTTCATGGAAGGAAATCCAAAAATTTGTGTTTCTAAATGTTCTTCTTCTTTTTCTCCCCAATCTTTTTTTATAGGCAAATTCTCTTTAATTAAATCTACAATCTCATTTAACTCATTTTCATTAGGGATTTTTTGTTCCGCTTTAATATCAAACCATTCAGGGTTAAAAATTATACCAGGAGTTTTTAAGTAGGTTTCTTTTAACCATTTTGGCTTTTTTCCTTGTTGCATTGTAGATATGTTTTTTTTAGTTAAACCATTGTTTTCATTAAAATCTTCTAAATTAATTGAATAATAATTGTCAGTATCTAATTCAAAAATAGGAAACATCTCAGTTATTTTTTGTTTAGGAAAGTAAAAAGTTGAGAATCTGTTTCTATCACTAAAAATTTTATATCGAGAAAATTTCGAGAACATTTGTGTTCTGTACTGCCACAGTTCAGGAATTTCTAATTTTATTTTATTTAATAATTTAGCAGTTGCTTTAACATCTCCATCAGCTTGGTGCCATATTATAGATTTGTCTTCTTTGAAATTATTCATAAAGACATTTGAAAGCGATTGGTTCCTTTTTCCATTTTTTTCAGGAGGAGTTTTTATAATATTTGGATAAATTTTTCCTGCTAAAGAAATAAAAGGTAAAGCATCGCAAATTACTTTATCGCCCATTTTATGAGGATATGGAAAGAAGCCAGAAGTATATAATGCTTCGGTTAAGATATTTGAATCATATTGGGCATTGTAGGCCCATAAAATATCATAATCTAGGCTTTCTAATATTTTAGGAATTGATTCATATAAACTAGGGCCCTCCATTAGTTTCATCCAGTTGGTTGATGTGGCTTTTAGTGCTCCAGGGCTAGGGAGCTCATAAGAGGGTAAGCGATTATTTATTACTTCAAGATTATTTATATTATTAATATCAATAACAGCTAATTGATGAGGTAATCTGAAACCTTTTTCAATACCATTTGTTTCAAAATCAAAAACACATTCTGTTTCTTCAGTCATTTTCAAATATATATTGAAGCGATTCTTTCTTGCCAACCACCCCCATCAGATAATTTAATAATACGGTTATCGTTTTTTAATTGGAAATTAATATTCAAGACATTTGATCCAATTATTTGATTTAATCTTTCAGGCCATTCAACGATTAGAATTCCTTCATCAATTATTGTCTCTAGATCAAGTGCATTAATTTCTTCTGCATTATTAATTCTGTAAAGATCAGCATGTCCTATAATCATTTCATTAAATTCGTAAATCTGAATTAAGTTAAATGTAGGTGATGGAATAATATTATTGGAATCGTTAGCAAAAAATTTAGAATTAATTATTGAGCGAGCTAATGTTGTTTTCCCGCTCCCTAATTCTCCATAAATAGCTAGAAGGTCACCTCTTTTTAGGGTTGCAGCAATATTCTCACCTAATTTTATAGTGTCAAAAATACTCTCAGATTTGATAGAAGATTTATCCATTATTAAATTTGTTTTTTTACAACCAATCATAATATATACTTAAACATAATCATTAATCTATGAGAATCCTATGGGTGACCAAAAAATTATCATTATTGGGGGTGGTCAGGCAGGCTGTCAGACTGCAACTAGTTTAAGGGCATTAGGTTTTTTAGGTGAAATATCTATTTATTGTTCCGAGAATTATTTACCTTATCAAAGACCTCCTCTCTCTAAGAAATTCCTTTTAGGTGAATTGGATAAGGAAAGATTATTTTTTAAACCAGAAAAATTTTATAGAGATAATAATATTAATTTTTTCTTAAATTCTTATGTAGCTAAGATTGAAAAAGAGAATAAGAAAATATTTCTTAATAACAATGAAGAAGATTCATACGATAAACTTGTAATAGCAACAGGAACAAAACCAAGAGAAATTGATGTTGATAAAGATAGCGCTAAGAATATCTTTTATCTTAGGTCCATAGATGATGTTTTGGAGATAAAGGGTAAAGTACAAAGTTCAAAAAAAGTAGCTATAATTGGCGGTGGTTATATTGGACTAGAAGTTGCTGCCATACTTAAAAAGCTTGGATTATCTGTAACTATTATTGAAATGGCAGGAAGGATTTTAGAGAGAGTTACCAGTCAGATTATTTCTGATTTTTATACTAAAGTTCATAACGAAGAAGGAGTGAAGATTCTTACGAACACTTCTGTCGAAAGTATAACTAAAAAATCAAAAGATATGGAAATCTTAACTAATAATGGCGCCATAAGTGCAGATTTTGTAGTAGTAGGGATAGGCGTTATTCCATGTGATGAACTTGCTTCAGAATCTGGACTAAAAGTTCAAAATGGGATATTGGTAAATGAGTTTTGTGAAACATCTGAGAAAGATATTTACTCAGCTGGTGATTGTACAGTTCATCCAAATTCTTATTATAATAAAGATATCAGATTAGAATCTGTTCATAATGCAATAGAGCAAGGAAAGACTGTTGCGTCATCAATAATGAACAAAAAAACCCCCTACAATCAAATTCCCTGGTTTTGGTCAGATCAATATGATTTAAAATTGCAAATAGCAGGTTTGTGCATAGATTATGATGATATTATTGTTAGAGGTAATTCTGATAACAGATCATTTGCAGTATTTTATATGAAAGATAATTATATGATTGCTTCAGATTGTATAAATTGTCCTGGAGAACACATGATGTCACGAAGAATTATTTCAGATAAAATTATCGTTGACAAAGATCGACTTTCAGATGTTTTAATCCCTATTAAGGAAGTAATAAACTAAATATATCTTTTTTTTAAATAAGGTTATAAATAAGCATTACGATTCTTTTTTTGGAGCATAATTTGGTAAAAATTATTTATATAGAGCATGATGGTTCAGAGCATGCCGTTGATGTTGAAGTTGGTCTTTCATTAATGGAGGGCGCAGTTAATAACTCTATTCCAGGAATAGATGCTGATTGTGGCGGTGGATGCGCTTGCGCAACTTGCATGATTTTTGTTGATAAAGATTGGAAAGAAAAAATCCCAGAACTTAGTGATGAAGAAGAAAGTATGCTAGATTTTCATGAATATAGAGAAGAAAACTCAAGGCTAGCTTGCCAAATTCCAATTACAGATGAATTCGATGGAATGATTGTTAAAATGCCGCCTTCACAGCAATAATATATTTATTAATATCTATAATGTTCTGGCTTAAAAGGCCCTTCTTTTTTAATATTAAGATACTTAGCTTGATCATTACTTAATTCTGTTAATTGAACTCCTAATTTTTCTAGATGTATATAAGCAACCTTTTCATCTAAATGTTTAGGTAATACATAGACTTTATTTTCATATTTACTAGAATTATTCCATAACTCTATTTGTGCTAGGACTTGATTAGAAAAAGAAGCGCTCATCACAAAACTTGGATGCCCAGTTGCGCAACCAAGGTTAACCAGTCTCCCTTCTGCTAAAAGAATAATTTTTTTACCATCAGGAAATTCAATTTCATCAACTTGAGGTTTTATATTTGACCATCTTAAATTTTTAAGTTCTGAAACTTGTATTTCACTATCAAAATGACCTATATTTGCAACAATTGCCCTATCTTTCATTTCTCTCATATGGTCAATTGTAATAACATCTTTATTGCCAGTAGCTGTTATAAAAATATCAGCATTTTTAGCAAATTCTTCAACAGTTGAAACTTCGTATCCTTCCATTGATGCCTGTAAAGCGCATATAGGATCAATTTCAGTAACAATAACTCGTGCACCTTGTGAACGTAGAGATTCAGCTGATCCTTTACCTACATCCCCATATCCGCACACAACGGCAGTCTTTCCTGCAATCATAACATCGGTAGCGCGTTTTAAACCATCTACAAGGCTCTCTCTGCATCCGTAAAGATTATCAAATTTAGATTTTGTAACTGAATCGTTTACATTTATTGCAGGTATTTTTAATGTTTCGGAACTTTCCATTTCATAAAGCCTAAGAACTCCAGTTGTAGTCTCCTCAGATAAACCTTTCATATTTTCTAATAATTTTGGATATTGTTCATGAATAATTTTAGTAAGATCTCCACCATCATCTAAGATCATATTAGGTTCCCAATCTTCCGGACCTTCAATTGTTTGTTTAATACACCATTCATATTCTTCTTCAGTTTCTCCTTTCCAAGCAAAAACTGGAATATCTTTAGTAGCTATTGCAGCAGCAGCATGATCTTGTGTAGAAAAAATATTACATGATGACCATCTTACTGATGCGCCTAAAGATATTAATGTTTCGATGAGTACTGCTGTTTGCACCGTCATATGAAGACAGCCTATTATGTTTGCATTTTTTAATGGTTGTGATTTGTAAAATTCTTCTCTCAGAGCCATTAATCCTGGCATCTCAGTTTCTGCAATTTCTATTTCTTTTCTTCCCCATTCCGCTAAATCTATATCCGCTACTTTATAGTCACTTGATTTCACTGAAAATCTCCCAATTAAAATTTTAAAATTTAAACATCTTGATCGTTATCATTAGATAGAATCTCACTTGCGATTCCTATATATTTATGTCCCGCTTCTACGGAAATTTCTATAGCACTTTTTAAATCCATATCCTCTCTGATAGAACCTAATTTTACTAATAAAGGTAAATTAACACCACCAACCATTTCAACTTTATTCTTTTCTATTAAAGATATTAAAAGATTTGAAGGGGTGTTCCCAAACATATCACTTAATAATATTACGCCATTATCTTCGTCTAACTTACTTATGAATTCTTTTATTTCATCTTTCTTTTTCTCAATATCATCATCATATCCTATGCATACAGTCTCAAGATTTTTTTGTGGACCAATAACATGCTCTAATGATGATTTTAATTCTAGAGCTAAATTTCCATGAGTTATAATTATTAAGCCAATCAATAGAATCTCCCAATACTAACTATTACTTTTTAACCAAAGGAAGCGTTACAGTAAATATAGCTCCACCATTTTCTTTATTACCTGCAATTATCGATCCAGAATGGGTTTCAACAATTTGTTTACATATTGATAAACCCAAACCTGAATTATTTCCAAATGTTTTATCATTAGGTCTATATGTATAGAACCTATCAAAAACCTTTAATAAACTCTCTTTAGGGATTCCTGGGCCACTATCTTTTATTTCTATAGTAGCACTCTTACTTCCCATCCACATTGAAATATTTATATCATCACCTTCTTTTGAAAATGAAAGGGCATTATCTATTAGGTTATGAAAGACTTGAGCAATCTTATCACCTATACCCAATATTATAATTTCTTCGTCCTTAGCTCTAAGATTAATATTGATTCCGTACTTTTTAAGGGTTGTAGATTCGGCAACTTCAATGATTGACTTTATAATATCATTTAAATCTATTTTAGAAAACTCACCCTTTGCAAGCTCAACTTCTAATCTTGAGCTAGATGATATATCTGAAATTAATCTGTCTAATCTTTTAAGATCTTTAAAGGCTATTTGGATTAATTCATCTTTTTCTTCTTCATTTTCTGAGGTATTTAATGTTTCTATTGCGCTTTGTAAAGATGTAAGAGGGTTTTTAACTTCATGCGCAACATCTGCAGCAAATGCTTCAACTGCACTGACTCTATTTTGAAGTGCTTTCGTCATTCGCCTGATTGATCTTGATAGTGCGCCTATTTCATCCTTTCTATTATCCATAATTGGTGTATTCCCTACACCAGCATCAGTAACTCTTTCAGCCGCCCTTGAAAGGCGTGTTATAGGTCTTGCTATAGTAGTAGAAAGAGCGGCAGATAAGAATAAACCAACAAATAAAGTTATAATAAAGACTCTAACAAAACCTTCTCTCCCTTCTTGAAGAATTATACCTATATCACTTTCATCAGTAGTAAGAAGTAATGCATTAACAATCTCTTTATTGTTGTATACAGGAACAGTTACATGAACAATTAATCCGCCATTACTTAATTTATATTCTTTAGCAACTGTTTCACCATTTAAGGCCTTATTAATATCTAATGGCGAATAACCATTTGTTGGTAGTACTGGGGCATCGCGTCCAAAATAATTTTCTATTACTTCAAAAATTCTGTCAAAATATGCCTTAGTATTAGGATTGACTATAATCTCAGAATTTGAACCTTCAAAATCTCTAGTATCAAATATTATTTCTTCATTTTTATCAAATATACGAGTTCTAGTTTTTACAATTTTATTATCTTCTTGTCTTTTAAGAATAAATTTATTTAAATTTTCTCTAAAAGTTATTCTTATTTCTTGATCTAGGTCAAAAGAAAAAGCAAATAAGTTGGCTTGAACAAGAAGAGCTTCTATTCTTGCCTTTATTAAATTATCTTCAGACTTATCAACATATATAAAACCTAAAGCAAGAAAGATAAGTCCTATAAAATTAATGGTTATAATTCTTGCTGCTAATGATCTTGGTTTAAATAAATTGAACATATTATTATTGGTTAAATCTGTATCCTACTCCATATAGGGTTTCTATAGAGTTGAAATCTTTGTCTATAGATTTAAATTTCCTTCTTATCCGTTTTATATGACTATCAATAGTTCTATCATCAACATATATATCTTCAGTATATGCCGCTGACATCAATTGATCTCTGTTCTTTACATATCCGGGGCGATTGACTAAATTTTCCAATATTAAGAATTCTGTGACTGTTAGTTTAATCCTTTCATCCTTCCATTGACATTCATGTCTATCTAAATTCAGAAGAAGATTCCCTCTTTTTATTAAAGCTTTCTTATCAGAAGGATTAGAGATACTTTCACTGGAACTTCTTCTCAAAATTGCTTTAACTCTTTCTATAAGTAATTTTTGTGAAAAAGGCTTTGTAATATAATCATCAGCTCCCATTTTAAGACCAAGCAGTTGGTCAATTTCATCATCTTTTGAAGTTAGAAAAATAACAGGAATATCAGATTTATTTCTTAATTTTTGGAGAACTTCGAGACCATCTAATCGCGGCATTTTAATATCAAGAATAGCTATATCAAATGTATTATTACTTAAGGCTTCTAGCCCTGCAATTCCATCAGAAAATGTTTCCACATCAAATTTCTCTGATTTTAAGGCTAGAGAAAGTGATGCTAATATATTTTGATCATCATCTATTAAGCAAATCTTAACCATCTACCTTATAAATTAGTTTATTTTTTTTAAAAAGTATATATACCTTACTTTATAAGTTCTCAAGTTTCTGCTATAAATGCAGTTTATTTAGTGGATAGAAAATTGGAAAATATTGGAAATAATTTTTCAGGAATAGAGCCAGATTTACATGGATTTAGTAATTTAAAAAAGGCTTATTGGAATTTAAATCAGGAACAAATTTATAAAATAACTGTCGATAATGGACAGGGAATCCTTTCTAAGGATGGGGCTTTAGTTGTTGAAACTGGTATACATACCGGAAGGTCAGCAAATGATAAATTCATAGTTAAAAATAATGAGAATATTGATTCTATATGGTGGGATAATAATAAGTCAGTTACTGAAGAAAATTTTGAAAACTTATGTAAAGATGTTTTAACTTTTTGTGAAGAAAAAGAAATTTTTATCCAGGATTTATTTGGTGGGGCTGATCCTGAGCATAGATTAAGTACAAGAATTTATACTGAGTATGCATGGCATTCTCTTTTTATCCAAAATTTATTAATTGAAGTTAAAGAAGATGAGAAAAGTAAATTTTCACCTGAATTTGTCATTATTGATATTCCAAGTTTTAAGGCAGATCCAAATAGGCATGGATGCTCTTCAGAAACAATGATAGCAGTCAATTTTGAGAAGCGATTAGTAATTATAGTTGGCACTTCTTATGCTGGAGAAATAAAAAAATCTGTTTTTTCAATGCTAAACTATATCCTTCCTCCTAAAAATGTAATGCCAATGCATTGTTCTGTGAATGTAGGTGATGATGATGACCCTGCAATATTCTTTGGTTTATCTGGCACAGGTAAAACTACTTTATCAGCAGATCCAGATAGGATTTTAATTGGCGATGATGAGCATGGCTGGTCAAATAATGGTGTATTTAACTTTGAAGGCGGTTGCTATGCTAAGATGATTAGGCTTTCAAAAGAAGCTGAGCCTGAGATATATGAAACAACTAAAAGGGTAGGAACTATCTTAGAAAATGTTGTAATAGATAAATCATCAGGAGAACTAGATCTTGATGACGATACTTTGGCAGAAAATACACGAGGAGCTTATCCATTATCATTTATTCCTAATGCAAGCAAATCTGGAAGAACGGTAATGCCAAAAAATATAATTTTACTAACATGTGATGCTTTTGGCGTTTTGCCTCCAATAGCAAAATTATCTTCTTCACAAACTATGTATCATTTTTTATCTGGCTATACTGCAAAAGTAGCAGGTACTGAAAAAGGGGTAACAGAACCTGAAGCAACTTTCTCAGCATGTTTTGGGGCGCCTTTTATGCCTCGTCACCCATCTGAATATGGAAAACTTCTTAAGAGTCTTATAGCAGAGCATGATGTAAAATGTTGGCTTGTTAATACAGGTTGGACAGGTGGTCCTTACGGTACAGGAAATAGGATGCCAATAGGAGCAACAAGAAAACTTCTATCATCTGCTTTGGATGGTTCTCTTTTAAGCGCTGAAATGAGAATTGATGAAAATTTTGGATTTGAAGTTCCTTATGAAGTAAATGATGTTGAAACTTTAATACTTAATCCAAGAGAAACCTGGGAAAATAAATCTGATTATGATATTCAAGCCCATAAATTAGTTAAAATGTTTTCTAATAATTTTACAGCCTTTAAACCCTTTGTTGATATAGATATTATTGATGCTGCTCCTAGTCTGCAGGCCGCAGAATAATTTAGTGAGCCTCATCCCAGTTTGTACCAGAATTTGTTTCTGTAATTAGAGGAACACTCATCTTTAATAATGGTTTATGCGCTACTTCCATAATTTCTCTAATTTTTTCGATTGATTTATTTGTATTTTCTTTTTTTGTTTCAAAAATAAGTTCATCATGAACTTGTAGAAGCATTTTTGTATTGAGTTCCTTAAGCTCATTACTATTCGATAATAGAATCATTGCTCTTTTAATTATGTCTGCAGCTGACCCTTGAATAGGAGCATTTATTGCGGCCCTTTCCATAAAAGATCTTCTCGCCGGATTCTTGTTTTTTATATCTGCAATGATACATTTTCTTCCTAATAATGTTTTTACATAGCCATTTTCACCAGCAAATTTTTTTGTTTCTTCCATATATTCTTTTATTGCAGGATATTTATTAAAATACGATTTTATATATTCTGAAGCTTCTGTTCTTGTAATATTTAATTGCTTTGCAAGACCAAAGGCAGAGATGCCATAAATAATTCCAAAATTTATAGCTTTTGCATTTCGTCTTGTTTCTGGTTTCATATCTTCAATAGGCACATTAAAAACCTCTGAGGCAGTAGAAGCATGAATATCCTTTCCTTCTAAAAATGCATTTTTTAAGTTCTTTTCATCAGCTATATGCGCAATAAGCCTAAGTTCAATTTGACTATAATCTGAGCTTATTAACAGATTTCCCTTTTCTGGAACAAATGCCTTTCTTATCATTCTTCCATCTTCACTTCTTATTGGTATATTTTGTAAATTAGGATTTGAAGATGCTAATCTGCCGGTAGATGTAGTTGCCATTGCAAAAGATGTATGAATTCTTTTTGTTTTCTCATTAAGGTAGTTTGGCAGGGCATCTGTATAAGTTGTTTTCAGCTTTGATAATGCTCTCCATTCAAGTAATTTCTTAGGAAATTCATGCCCTGCATTTGCTAAATTCTCTAACACTTCTGCGTCAGTTGACCATGAGCCAGTAGATGTTTTTTTACCGCCAGGTAATTCTAATTTATCAAATAAAATTTCACCAACTTGCTTAGGTGACCCTAAATTAATTTCTTCATTTATTAAATTAAAGCAAGATTTTGAAATCTTCTCTATTTTATTTTCGAAATCTTCTGATAAATCTTTGAGCTTTTCTATATTTATTGAGATACCTTCTTTTTCCATATCCATTAGAATTTTAGCAAGAGGCTTTTCAATAATTTCATAGATCTTTGTTTGATTTTCTTTTATTAGCAAAGCTTTAAGTTTTTTCCATAATCTTAGAGTCATATCAGCATCTTCTGCAGCATATTTTCCTGCTTCATCTATAGAAATTTCTTGGAATATCTTCTTATCTTTGCCGCTACCAATTAACTCTTTAAAAGATATAGCTTCATGATCAAAATAAAATTTAATTAAAGTATCTAACTTATGTCTTATTCCTCCTGAACCCAAGGAATAAGAAAGCAGCATAGTATCATCATAATTTTCAATATTGATGTTATATTTTGCTAAAACTAGTGCATCAAATTTCATATTATGAAGTATCTTAATTATACTTTCGTCTTCTAGAAGTTCCTTAAGAAAGGTTTTAGCATCATTGAAATCTAGTTGCTTATGATCTGTTTTTGTATGCAGTAAAGGCACATAACAAGCATCATTTTCTGAAGTACAAAGTGAGAATCCAACCATATCTGCACTTACAGCATCTAGAGAATTTGTTTCAGTATCAAAAGCAACAAAACCTTGCTCTTCAGCTTTTTTATACCAGCTCAACAATTCTTCTTTTGAGTTAATAATTTTATATTCATCTCTTTTAAATTCCTTACTTATTTCTTCAGTTTCCGCCTTCTTATTAGGGAGAGATAAATCAATGTCTTTTTTTGTCTCTTTTGTAGCTTTAATAGAATCAGAATCAACATTAAGTTCTCTGGATTTTTTTTCAGTTAAAGTTTTAAATTCCATTTCTTTCAGAAAACCTATTAATTTTTCAGGTGCTACTTCCTTTAATGATGTTTCTTCAATTGATATTGGTAAAGGGATGTCATTCTTTAAAGTTACAAGTTTTTTACTGATATATGCTTGATCTTCAAATTCAATTATATTTTCTCTTCTTTTATTTTGTTTTATTGAAGATGCATTTTTAAAAAGACCTTTTAAATCACCATACTCATTTATAAGAAGTGCTGCAGTTTTTATTCCAATTCCTGGAATTCCAGGAATATTATCAACAGAATCTCCCGCTAAAGATTGGACATCTATAACCTTTTCTGGGTAAACGCCAAATTTTTCAAAAACACCATCTTTATCAATAAGTTTCCCTTTCATAGTGTCCAACATAGATGTCTTATTTGATACAAGTTGCATTAAATCCTTATCTGAAGATACAATTGTAACTTGCATGTCTTTCTGTTCTGCCTCTTTTGCATAACTTGCTATAAGATCATCTGCCTCAAAGCCAATAAGTTCTACATAAGGAATATTAAAAGCAGAAGTTGCCTGTCTAATTACAGGAAATTGAGGCACTAAGTCTTCAGGAGCTTCTGAACGGTTTGCCTTGTAATCTTTATAAATTTCATTTCTAAATGTTTTACCAGATGCATCGAAAACAACAACAATATGAGTTATTTCTCTTTTTTCCTTTTCTTCTCTTACTAATTTATCAAGCATGTTACAAAATCCAGATATAGCTCCAACAGGAAATCCATCTGATTTTCTTGTTAGAGGAGGCAATGCATGATAAGCCCTAAAAATATAAGTCGAACCATCGACTAAACAAATATGTTGGTTATTTTTATTCATAGTGATTCTTTAATTAATATTATGACATTAAGTTTAATGTGGTAAAAGAGAGAATATAATTAAAAAAGAATTTATGATCAAAATGTCAGCAGAAAATCTTCCAGAAAATGCAATTAATATAAAAGATCTAAAGAAAGAATATAAAAATCCGGATGGAAAAGGGACATTTTTAGCTTTAGATTCGATTTCAGTTACTATTCCGAGAGGCTCAATATTTGGCTTACTTGGGCCTAATGGTGCAGGTAAATCAACATTTATTAATATTCTAGCAGGTTTGGCAATTAAAACATCTGGTGAGGCAATAATTTGGGGTAATGATATTGATAAACATCCAAAAGCTTCAAGGTCTTCTTTAGGTGTAGTTCCTCAAGAATTGACAATTGATCCTTTTTTTAGTCCAAAAGAATCTCTTGAACAGCAAGCAGGATTATATGGGGTAAGGCCTAAAGAAAGAAATGTAGATTATATATTAAAGATGTTAGATCTAGATGATAAAGCTGAAGCTTATTCAAGAACTTTATCTGGAGGTATGAGAAGAAGGTTACTCGTTGCTAAGGCAATGGTTCATAGGCCTCCTATCCTTATCCTAGATGAACCTACAGCGGGAGTTGATATAGAATTACGACAACAACTTTGGCATTATGTAAGGAAACTTAACGAAAATGGAACAACTATAATTTTAACTACACATTATTTAGAAGAGGCTGAAGAATTATGCGATACAATAGCTATTCTTGATCACGGTAAAATAGTAAGATGTGCTCCTACTCAAGAGCTTTTGGAGGATGTTGATTTAAAGACTATAACATTAAAGGCATCAGGGCATTTAGATATAAATAATGAAACCTTAAAAAAGATGAAAGCGAATGTAGATAATAATATTATTGAAATCCATTTTAATCCTAAGGTTGAGAGTTCTAGAGAAATTCTGGCAGAAGTAGAAAATTCTGGTGTTGTTGTCTCAGATTTTGAAGTCAAGGGATCTTCACTTGAAACAGCTTTTCTTTCAATAACTTCAAAAAAATAAAAGTGCGACAATGACTGCCGCACTTAATTATTAAAAAACAATTTTTTTAGAATTTGGCGCCAAAAGTTATACCAATCATTCTAGGATCTATCATAAAGTCATTTCTAAATCCACCTGACGCTTCAGCAGTAAAGTAATGACCTGTAATATTGTCATCATCCATCAAATTTTGACCCCATATTCTTACATACCAAGGTTGAGTAGTTGATTGGAATATAATTTGGGCATTTACAACATCCCATGCATCAACAACATCTCTAGGCACATTATAAAGGCGAGAGTAGAAATCATCTTGCCAGTAATAATCGATACGTGAGGTAATAGCGAGATTTTCGAGTTGTGCAGTATATTCTGCGCCTACATGTACAGTTACTGCAGGTGCTTGTACTAACTCGTTACCACTAATGTCATATTCAGGCTCATAAAAACCACCTAAACCTGCAGCTGTTAATTTAGCAGCCATGCTTGCACAATTACCTAATGTTGGAAGAGCTCCCATACCGCCAATTTGTACTAATGGATTTACTGTACCACTTGGGTCAGCTGAGTTAATATTATCAACAGACAATGTTTTTGGTGCTGCAATCATATCCATTGCACCAGCGGCAGGATTTAAATTTAATACTCCCGTTGCTACACCAGCAAGAACAGAGTTTCTTTTAAATCCGCATGTTGCACCGTTTGTATAATCCTTAACTAACCAACCTGAGGTATCGCCCATATTTCTTTGAACTTTATCAAGAGGGTTAAGAGAAAAAGTACCATTAGCAACTTCCGTTTCAAGTAATGATACTTGAGCATCTAAACGAAGCCCTGGAACACTTGCAGGACTCCAGAATAATTCAGCCTCAAACCCTTGCATTTCAGCATCAATATTTTCATTCACTGAAGTACGAGCAATAATTTTTGAAACTTGTAAGCCTTGATAGTCATAATAGAAGGCAGTTAAATTTGCTATTAGAGTATTATCAAGAAGAACATTTTTCATTCCAATTTCGTAAGCATCAAGAAATTCTGGTTCAGTTGTTTGAGCAACACCAGCAAATAATGTTGGATCTACTGGAGGGTTAAACGCGCCAGGTCGATATCCTCGTGACCAGGTTGCATATACTAATGTTGAATCTGTACCTTCAAGATTAGGCGACCAATCAATACCAATTTTTCCAGTTACCTCTTCTTCAGTAAAAGTATTGCTTATACCTTGAAGACGTCTTTGTTCGGCTAAACCAGGAATTGGCTCGTAAGCACCTGGAGGGGAAGCAAGGCCAATTATAATAGGTACTAACTTAGGATCTGAAGTTTGAACAGCAAGAGTTACTGGATCACCTACACCTGTACCGCCAGCAAGAATTGCGGAATTAAAAAGAAGTTGCCTATCATTGACAGTTTTTTCGGATTCATTCCAACGTGCCCCTACAGTTATTTTAAGGTCTTCTCTAGCATCATAATAAACTTCAGCAAATAAACCTTTTCTTTCTAATTCATAAGGGTTTGTTTCATTCCTATAATGAGAAGGATAAAGTTTTAGTCCCGCTAAAATAGGGGCAATTGCAGCAGCATCAGCCCCAGAGAAATACACATCATAAACTCCGCCACTTTCATACTCAGCAACATTAACGCCTGCAACAAAATTAATTGGCCCTTCAAAGGATGACTGAATAGTTATATCTGCATATTTAGATTCACCTTGCCCATATGATGTATCATAACCAAAGGCATAGTCATAATAACCTTTAACGGCATTACAAAAGATACCACAGGCAGTTTCAGTATAACCTGATATTGGAACTATTCCATCCGGGAATGCAGCATTACCTGATGCCACAAGAGGGTTTGCATTATTAGGATTATATCTAGCAAATTTGGCAGAGCCATCGTTATTATTATAATCTTGTTGAGAAAATACTGAAGTTTCATGGTAAAGAACATTTGCCTTGATAGTAAAGTTTTCTATAGCATCAGTTTCAATATTTAATAAATATCCATCTTCAGAAGCCTTATACACAGGATCCATATTTTGATAAGTGGAACGTGCTTCCTGGTTTCTTGGAATTTTATTCATGTAATCCAAAGGTGACCAAGTCATTAACCCCGCAATAGCAGCTACATCACCACCAAAAGTTGATGTTCCAGCTGGCCCTCCACGACCAAATTCACTCGGATGACAACCATAAGAAGGTACTTCTGTAGATTTACACATTTGTCGACCAATACGGGAACGATTATCATCTTCCTCAAAATTCCAATATGTAAATTTAGCAGTTGTATTTTCACTTAATTCCCCTTGAAGGGTAAATCGCCATGAAGTGATGTCACGACCATCGAGATCTTGACCCTCTTTACCTGGGAAAAGGTTTTCTGAAAACCCGTTCCTTTCCAACATTAGACCAGCAACCCTAAGCGCTAGACCATCAGTAATAGGCATATTAACCATAGCTTTAATTTTTCTATGATCATAATCACCTATTTCTAACTCAACAGAGCTTTCAAATTCATCAGTTGGACTGGCAAAGAGCATATTAACACTACCACCAGTAGAATTAGCTCCATATAAAGTTCCTTGTGGTCCTCTTAAAATCTCAACACGTTCTAAATCATAATATTCAGTTTCGAATATCCTTGTTGCAACTGGAACTTCATTGATATGAAATGCTACACCGCTATCACCGGAAGCAGCAACAGTATAAGAGTTAACGCCACGAATAACAAAGTTTGATCCTGTAAAGTTACCTTTTGTAAAAGTAATATTTGGGGCATTAAATTGAATATCGCCAAAAGTTTCTATTTGTTGTAATTCTAAGCTTCCAGCATCAAAAGCTGTAACAGCTATAGGAACATCTTGTATATTTTGCTCAGTTTTTTGAGCTGTTACTATAATTTCTTCAATCCCTTCTCTTTCAAGGACTTGAGAATTAGCAATTCCAACAAAGAAAATAGGCAATAAAATAGCTGATAAAGCTATTGAAATAGTCTTTTTTAACATTTATGGCCTCCCCACATTTATATTTTATCGTAATAATTATTTATCTTATGTTATTAGAATACATCTAAATTGAATTTATTCAATAAATACATAAAATTAATACAATAAATAGATATTTATATGTGGATAAAAAAAAGCGCGGATAAACCGCGCTTTTAATTAAATAAGGTTATTAATCTTTAGAATCTTGCTCCAAAGCTAATACCAATCATTTGTGGATCAACTAAGAAATCATTCCTAAATCCACCAGAGGCTTCAGCTGTGAAGTAATGACCTGTAATATTGTCATCATCCATAAGATTTTGTCCCCAAATTCTAACATACCAAGGATTTACAGTTGATTGAATAATGATCTGTGCGTTTAACACATCCCATGCTTCAATAATATCTCTTGGATTATTATATATTCTTGAGAACATATCATCCTGCCAGTAGTAATCAATTCTTGATACAACTTGAAGATCAGCGTTTGCAAAGTCAGCTGTATATTCTGCACCAAAATGAACTGTTGTAGCAGGAGACTGAACTAACTCGTTACCGCTCAGGTCATATACTGGCTCCCAGTAATCGCCATAAACACCTGGAACACCAGCAGCTTTTAAACCAGCTAATTTTCCTTGAATTGATGCACAATTAGCTATTGTTGGTAAAGCTCCTGCACCAATTTGTGCGATAGGGCTTACCAATCCAGTTGGGTCAGATGAGTCAAAGTTACTACCTGGACCTGCTGTAGGTGAAAGAGTTTTTGGAGCTGCAATCATATCAAGTGCACCAGCAGCTGGGTTAAGGTTTAATGCACCAGCGCCAATACCTATAAATAGATCTTGCTTCTTAAATCCGCAAGTAGCACCACTTCCATAATCTTTCATTAACCAACCTTCAGTATCACCTTTAACCTTACTAATTTTATCTAGTGGGTTAACTGAGGTAACACCATTAGCAATTTCGGTTTCCAGTAAAGACACTTGAAGATCAAGTCTAAGACCAGGAACAGCAGCAGGTGACCAGAAGAATTCAGCTTCAAGTCCTTGCATTTCAGCATCGATATTTTCATTCACAGATGTACGAGCAATAATTTTTGAAACTTGAAGACCTTGATAGTCATAGAAGAAAGCTGTCAAGTTAGCTACCAATGAATTATCAAGTAGAACATTCTTCATACCAATTTCATAAGCATCAATAAACTCAGGATCTGTTGTTTGAGGAACATTACTAAATAAAGTAGGATCGATTGGCGGATTAAACGCACCAGGTCGATAACCACGAGAAAATGTTCCGTATATTAATGTAGAATCAGTTCCAGCTAAGTCAGGACTCCAATCAAAACCAACTTTTCCAGTTACTTCTTCTTCAGTAAAGCTTGTAGGCACACCAAGTATTTCTCTTTGTTGAGCAAGACCTGGAATCATAGGTAAAGTAGGACCTCCTTGACCAGTTAATACAAGCCCAAGAGCTGGATCAACTGTTTGAACAGCAGCAGTTACTGGGTCACCAACTCTAGTGCCACCAGCAAGAATGATTGAGTTTACTAAATTTTGTCTATCTTTAACTGATTTTTCAGATTCATTCCAACGAGCGCCAACTGTTATTCTAAGATCATCAGTCGCATCATAATAAACTTGAGTATATAAACCTTTTCTTTCAAGTTCATAAGGATCAGTTTGGTTACGATAATGTGAAGGATATAGTCTTGGCCCCAATAGAGGAGATAAGGCTGCTGCTTCTGCAGTCGTCCAATACACATCATAAATTGAACTATTTTCAAATTCAGTAAAATTAACACCTGCTAAGAAATTAATTGGCCCTTCTAAATCAGAAGCCACTGATATTTCAGCAAATTTAAATTCACTATCTGCAGCAGAAGTATCATATGCCATCGCAAAATCATAATATCCTGAAATTGCATTACAGAAGATACCACACATACTTTCTGTATAAGCAGAAACAGGAACAATACCATCTGGGAATGCCGCGTTTCCTGGAGGAAGAAGTGGGTTTCCAGCATTCTCACCTAATTTTGCATATTTTTGACTTCCGTCTGTATTATAATAATCTTGTTGAGAGAAAACGCTTGATTTAGAATAAGCTGCGCGGAAATTAATAGTATAGTTTTCAATAATTCCACTTTCAACTTCTAAAATATATGTATCCTCTGAAGCTTTATAAACCGGATCAATATTTTGATATGTTTCTCTTAAATCTTGAGAACGACTTAAATTTCCTGAAGCATAATCCAAAGGACTCCATGTATTTAAACCAGCGATAGCTCCCCATACACCTGAAAGATCTGATGCGCCTTTAGGTTGACCATAACGGATTTTATATGGATTACAGCCATAAACAGGAGTTTCTGTTTCAGCACACATTTGTTTTCCAATACGGGCCCTGTTGTCATCTTCTTCAAAATTATAATAGGTAAATGTTGCTATAGTATTTTCACTTAATTCAGCAGCTAAAGTCATACGCCAAGAAGTAATATCTCTTCCATCAATATCTTCACCTTCTTTACCTGGGAATTGATTTTCTGTAAAACCATCTCTTTCTAACATCATACCAGCAATACGCATAGATACATTATCAGCAATAGGCATATTGATAACACCTTTTAATCTTCTATGGTTGTAGTCAGCAATTTCAAGATCTACTGAACCTTCAAATTCTTCAGTAGGCCTAGCGAATTTCATATTCACAACACCACCTGTAGAGTTTGCGCCATAAAGAGTTCCTTGAGGACCCCTTAATATTTCAACAGATTCAAGATCATAGTATTCTGTTTCAAACACTCTTGTTGGAACAGGAACAGAGTTTACATGGAATGCCACCCCGCCATCACCTGATGCCGCAACTGTACCAGAGTTAACGCCTCTGATAGTCATGTTTGCGCCAGTAAAATTACTTTTTGTAAAAGTAATATTTGGAGCATTAAATTGAAGATCACCGAAAGTTTCGATTTGTTGTAATTCTAGACTTTCTGAACTAAACGCAGAAACAGCGATAGGAACATCTTGAATGTTCTCATCTGTTTTTTGTGCGGTAACAATGATTTCTTCTATCCCGCCTCTTTCAAGTGTTTGTGAATTAACAATACCTACAAAGAATATAGGCACCAAAATAGCTGTTATAGCTATAGATAAAGTTTTTTTAAGCATTTAGTTAAGCCTCCCTCATTTACGCTTTACCGCAAATATCATTTTTATTATTAGATTTAGGTAAGAATATAGGTCGAAATCTTTAATTCAATAAAAATTTTAACTATTTTTAATTTAAATAATGATGAATATATATAAAAATTAACAATAGTGTTTCAATATTACAACATTTTGATTTAATTGGTGATAAAATGTCACATTTACTATTATTTACCTCTTAATTATCCAAGTAAGAAATAGTATTAAATATTTTCTATAAAGGATTAAAAATGCTTAAGACAGTTATTATATTTTTATTATTTTTTGGCTCACCTATCTTTGCAGAGAACATCACAATTGAAATGCTAAATGTTAGAGTGGAAGATAAACAAAGTATGGTCTATTCAACAGATGTTGCTAGGATTCAGGTTGGAGATACCATTAATTGGACTCCAAAAGATAAGGGCCATAATGTTGAATTTGTTTTAGGACCTAATTCTATAGAATTGCCAAAAAAAAGTAGAATAAATAAAGAATTTTCTTATACATTTGAAACACCTGGGATTTATTTTTATCAATGCACTCCACACAAAAGTATGGGGATGATTGCTATTGTAGTTGTTGGTGGTGATTTATCAAATCTTGATCAGATAAAGAAAGTAAGAGTTTTTGGTAAAAGCAAAAGAAAACTAGAAGAAATACTATCTTTAATTTAAGTTTATTTCTTTAAGTCTAATTTTTAAGAAATCATCTGCAGTTATTGGTTCCATGTATTTATTTGGAGTCTTATCATCAATACAATTTGAAAGAGTTTCTATTAAATAATCAGGATTAAGGTGCAAAAAGAAAGGCATTGAGAATCTTGATTCATTTATTTTAGACTTTATTGGGTTGTTTACTCTATGAGTTGTAGATCTTAATTTATTATTTGTTAGTCTTTCAAGCATATCGCCAACATTACAAACAATTTTTTCAGAGTTCACTTTTACTGGTATCCATTCATTATTTTTATTAAGGGCCTCTAAACCCTCTTGTTCAGTACCTAAGAGCAAAGTAATTAAATTAATATCTTCATGAGCTTCCGCTCTAAGCCCTTTATCATTTTTGTTTAGTTTTGGATAATGTATTAAGCGTAGAATAGAATTTCCATTATTTATTTTATCATCAAACCAATTATTTTTTAGCTGCAAAGAAATAGCTATTGCAGAAAGAATTTTCTGTCCTAATTTTTCTAACTCATTATAAAGTTCAATTAAAGAATTATTCATTTCATCAATTTCATCAATGCAAAGATTTTTTGGCATAACTTTTTCAAATTTTTTATCCCAATGAGATCTACCATGATGCCAAAATTCTTTTTGATCAGGAAAAACAGAATTTTTAGCAGTTTCTATTCCATAAGGTGTATAACCTCTTTGTCCTGCCCCTTCTTTAATAAAATATTTTAATTTAGCTTCATTAGGAAGTTTGAAAAACATATTAGATAATTTTAAAACTTTTTTTATTAATTCTGTATTAAGGTCATGATCAGTAATAGAGAAGAAACCCACTTCTTTACAGGCTTGCAGAATCTCTTTTGCGATTGAGGTTTTTCTTTTTGTAAAATCTTTAATTGATATTTCTGGGATAGATTCCATTTTATTTCATAATTTTAGAGGACAAAATCATAAGCTTTTTGCTTTCATAACAAATCCACCTAAAGGAGTTTCAATAATAACCTTAACTGGTAACCATAAATTTTCTTTTTCTAAGAATTTATACCAATATTTAACTGATCCGGGTTTAGAAACTTGGTCAAGAAAATCACTTTCTTTATAACCTACTATTGGATCGAAGTAGCCTATACATTTAATAGAGTTATATTTTTCATTTCCTATTTTTATATTTACAGCTTTTCCGGGTTTTACAAATCTTGTTTTAAAAGCTCTAACCCCATCAAAACCATGAGATGTATACTTGCAGGGATCATTATATGACCCATGAATTAGTAATGCACTATAAGGGTCATTACTATTCTCCCCATATGTTCTCATAAATTTTTTTGAAGGTTTTTCATTTTCTTCGTAATCTGGCTCAGCTTTTAATTCTATTGGAATTCTATCAATATAATTTATTTCTCCTTTTCTAAAACCACCTCGACTCGTTTCATATGAGAAATTATAATTATCTGGGATTAATGAATTGCCAATAATTTTTCCTGAGCTTGTAGATAATGAAGTAAATTTAATAAAAACATCGACGATACCGGCAGCCTCGACTTTTGACTTTAATAGCCAAACTTCTTCTTTAGATTTTATTATAAAATTAACATCTGCAATTTGGATTCCTCCAATATTTACATAGTAATCAATACTTCTTTCAGCAAAAAGATTTGAGGAAAAAATAGATAAGTAAATAGATGAAATCACATAAAGAAAAATTTTCATAATAATTAATCTCGTTTTTTATTTACCAGTAAATTTTGGAGCTCTTTTTTCAATAAAGTGATTTACACCTTCTTTGAAATCTTCAGATGAGAAACTTTCTTGCATTTCATGATCGCCAACTGATGCTGCGTCATTGAGATCTTGAAAAAATGCTTTATATATTTGAGCTTTCATTACAGCGACTGATCGAGGTGATGAAGTATCGGCTAACATTTTTACATACTCAAGAGTTGAATCCATAAATATTTCTTTTTTAAAACATTTATTAACTAAACCAATTTTTTCAGCTTCTTCTGCAAGGAAAACTCTTCCTGTGAATAAGACATCCATTGAATGAGCGTGGCCAATTAATCTGGGTAATATCCAACTAATACCATGTTCAGCTATTAATCCTCTTTTAGCAAATGCAGTGGTAAATTTAGATCCTTCTGCTGCAAATCGTAAATCACAGAATAAAGTCATGACAAGCCCTATACCGGCGCAAGGACCATTTATTGCTGCAATTATTGGCTTTCTGCACATAGCCATAAACCCGAAACGTGTTTTATAATGTTCTTCTATTTTTGGTCCAAGCTTTTCTATAGGTAGTTCTTCAGATTCTTGAGGTTTGGGAGTTATTGTCTTGCCTTTTGAAGTATTCTTAAGGTTATCCATATCTGCACCAGCACAAAATCCCCTTCCTGCACCAGTTATAATAATTGCATTAATCTTATCGTTTAAATTTATCCTATTAATACCTTCTTTTAAGCCATAATAAATATTTTCATTGTAAGCATTTAATTTATCAGGTCTGTTTAAAGTTAATATGGCAATATTATCTATTTCAGAATATAAAACCTCATCATTATTTGAATTTATGGGTTCACTCTTCATTATATAGCTCCATTGATTTAAATTATTTTTAGTTTTTTTTAAAATACTTTAATAAAGGATATATGACTATGAATTATAAAGCAATTATATGGGATTTTGGAGGAGTAATTACCTCAAGTCCTTTTGAAGCGTTTAATGATTTTGAAAAAAAGAATGATCTTCCGCTTGATCTTATACGCAATATTAATTCTGAAAATCCTGATAAAAATGCATGGGCAAAATTTGAAAGTAATATAGTTAGTATAGAAGAATTTGATGAACTTTTTTATCAAGAAGCCAAAGCCAAAGGATATGATGTGAAGGGAAAAGAAATTATTAAACTTCTATCAGGTTCAATTAGAAATAATATGGTTGAATTCCTAAAAGAGTTAAAAGGCACATATAAACTTGGTTGTATTACTAACAATGTTAAGCCATTAGAAAAAGATATTAGAGAAGATTCTAATGCCGTTGCATCAAAGGAAGCTATGCTTTTGTTTGATCATATAATTGAATCTTCAAAAGTTGGGATCAGAAAACCAAACCCTGAGATTTATAAAATGTCATGTAATGCCTTAAAAGTTAATCCAAGTAATTGTATTTATCTAGATGACTTAGGAATTAACTTAAAGCCAGCAAGAGAATTAGGAATGACCACGATTAAAGTAATTGATCCTGAAGAGGCTATTAAAGAAGTTAGAAATCTTTTAGAATAAGTGCTTAATTATATAATTGTTTAATGGTTAAAGAAAAAAAATATTCACCCGATTTAGGTTTAGGCGTTAGATTAAAAACTATTATCCTTTTAAGATCTATTGCGGTAGTAGGGCAGCTGCTGACATGTATTATTATAGGAAATTTCTTACTTTTTAATCTTCCTTTAATTGAAGTTTATTCAACAATAATTGCTTTGGCATTATCAAACTTATTATTATTTCTTGTATATTCATGGAACCAAAGATTAAGTGAAACAACAACTACAATTGTAATTGCAGCAGATATTATTCAACTGGCATTGCTTATTTATTTTACTGGAGGTTTATCTAATCCTTTTGTCATGTTATTTATAGTCCCGATCGCTATATCAATAGATAATTTACCTATTAGATCATCAATTATTTTAATAATATTAACTTTAATATCTGTTTCTATTTTGGGTTTCTATAATTATCCTCTAATGCAAGATGATACATCTTTTCTCGTAAATCCTGATATTTTAAATATTGGGATTTGGTTTTCTCTAATAGTTACCATCCTTTTTCTTTCTTTTTATGTTGGAAGATTAACAAATGAATCAAGGGAAGTTTCTAGAGCATTAAAAATAACTGAAGAATTATTATCTAATGAGCAGAATTTATCTTCTTTGGATGGTCTTGCAGCGGCCGCGGCACATCAATTAGGCACTCCATTAGGAACAATAAACCTTATAGCTGGAGAGCTTTTAAATAATGAAAAACTTTCTAAAGAAGGCGAGGATGACTTAAAAATTCTTCTTAAAGAAATATCTAGATGTAAAAATATTATAGGGTCTTTAGGTGAAAAATCTTCTCTAGACGACGATATTGTAAATAAAATAGAACTTCATGCCTTATTAGAAGAACTAAGTGAATTTATAAGGGTTAAAGGAATTAAAACAAGCATCATTTTTAATGAAGATGATACTAGCTTAAAGAATTTTAATATTGAAAGACGATCTGAATTCTTATTAGGTTTATCAAATATTATAGAGAATGCCGCAGAGTTCGCTAAAGAGAATGTTTTAATGAGAATATCGAGTGTTGATGATTACATTGAACTAATTATTGAGGATGATGGAGATGGATTTTCATCTGAAATTATAAATAGACTCGGTGATCCTTATGTCACTAGTAGAAGGAATACAGATTCTTTAAAAGATGGTCTCGGTCTAGGGTTTTTTATTTCTAAAACACTATTTGAAAGACTTGGAATTAGAATGAATATTTATAATAAATCTAAGCCCGAATATGGTGCAGTTGTTTCAATTATGATTCCTAAGGAAGGGTGGGTTTAAAAATGGATCTAAACCTTGATGGAAAAAAGCTATTAATAGTTGATGATGATCAAGTTTGGTTAAACCAATTATCTAGAGCAATGACCAGAAGAGGTTTGTTAGTTTTTGAGGCTCAATCGGTTGAAAAGGCTCTGAATATTATTACAAAAGAGAAATTCGATTATGGTGTTATCGATTTAAGATTAGATGATGGTGATGGCTTAGAAATTATTTCTGAACTTCGTAAATTAAATCCTAACTCAAAGTCTATTATTCTTACAGGCTTTGGAAATATTGCTAATGCTGTATCCGCCATTAAATTGGGAGCAGTCGATTATCTTGCAAAGCCTGCTAATATTGAAGATATTATTTCATCCCTTTTTGTTGAAAAGGATGAAAAAATACCTCCTCCAGAACAACCTATGAGTGCTAACAGAATTAGATGGGAGCATATTCAGAGAGTTTATGAATTATGTGATAAAAATGTTTCTGAAACTGCTCGCCGCTTAAAGATGCATAGAAGAACTCTTCAAAGAATCTTATCTAAAAGAGCTCCTAAGTAATTATTCAAGATTTTCTAAAAGTAAATTTAAAGCTGCCTCGGCAAACTTTATCATATTTTCTACTCTATCCTTTGAGTCTGTATTAATGTGAGAAGATAAAGAAATTAAACCTGATATGGCATAACATGAGAATCCTGAAGGATCTCCATAGCCATTACCTGATGGTCCAGCTGCACCAGTTTCAGTTATACACCAATCTGACTTATATAATTCACAACCTTTTTCTCCTAAAAGAAGAGCGAAAGGTTCACTGCTAGATCTTATATTTTTTTCTTTCAATTCTCTTAATCGTAAACCTGTTAATGCCCTTATAGATGCTGCAGTATAGATAACTTGCCCGCCAATATAATATTTTGATGCTCCAGGTTGAGAGAGTAGTGCGGAGGATATTAACCCGCCAGATGAGGACTCAATCACTGAAACTGTCTGACCCTTTTCAGTAATTTTTTTTGCTATCTTTGCTGCTATTTCATATAAACTTTCCATTATATATTCCTTGTAAATCTTAATCCTTTTTTCGGAGGTTCTTCAGGGGGTCCAGCAAAACATTGTGCAATTGACATCCACTTTTCTGCAATATTCCCTGAAACATCTAATTTTGTGTCTTCAATATTTCTTACCTGTGTTACAACCTGACAAAATTCCTCTGCTTTACCAATAATAATATTATCTTTATTGTTTTCATTCCATTCCCATATTTGATTTGATGGTGAAGAAAGTTTGATATTTGGTACTAAATTTGGAACCTCTAAACCTCTATTTATAAAGGTCCAACCAAAAGTATTAATTCCAATAATAACAATATTTTTAATTCTATCTGTATTGGTTCTAATAACCCCAAGCTCATCAAACACTTCTTGACCATGAGACCATGTTTCCATAAGCCGTGCCGTTATGCTGGATCGAACACTCATATCTGGACCAGCCCATTTAACTCTTTTTTTTGGATTTGATTCAGCAAATTCTTTTGCAACCTTTTCGTAAGTATTTTTCCAAAGATTAAGAAGATCTTTCCCATCTTTTTTTCCCGAAAGTTCCTTTTCATATTTTCTTGCCGTAACACCGCTTTTAACTGTTCTCATAAAGTTATTCATAAATTTTTTAAATTCATTTTCATTATTTAATGATAGTGATGCGGCAATATTCCATACATGAAGATGATAAAGGACATCATTAATGGTCCAAGATTTGAATTGTGTTTTACTATTATAATCCGAATTATCACAATTCATTAAAGCATTAAATAATGAGTCACTTTCTTCTTTAAAATCTATTGCTTGTTCAAGCATAACTCTCTCAATTTGTTAACCAGAGATATAATAAAGGAACCCATATTAATGAAGTAGTTATAAATCCTTTTATGGCTTGGTATGTTATCCAAAGCCAAAAATATCGCTTACAGAAAATTCTTATTGCTTCAATCATTTTGCAACCAATTAGGAACTGGCAATTTATTTTCTTTTAAAAAACTACTATTAAATATTTTACCTTTATAACGATCAGCAAGATCACATAATATAGTAATAATAGTACTGCCCTTTTTTAATTCTTTAGCTAACATTTTTGCTCCAGCAATATTTATTCCAGAGGATAGCCCTAGGAATAAACCTTCATTTTCGATTAAATCATAAATAATTTTTAAAGCTTCAGAATCATCTACTAAATATGGATAATCTATCTGACTGCCTTCAACATTTTTAGTTATTCTACCCTGTCCAATTCCCTCAGTGATAGATGAACCTTCCGCTTTTAATTTGCCATTTTTAAAATAATGGTACATCGATGCTCCATATGGATCAGCTAAACCTATTGAAATATTTTTATTTTTAGATTTTAGAAACTGACTTATTCCTGACAAGGTCCCCCCTGTGCCAATAGCACAAATAAAACCATCTATTTTTCCTTCAGTTTGCTCCCATATTTCTGGCCCAGTAGTTTTTATATGTGCATTCTTATTCGCTATATTATCAAATTGATTAGCCCAATAAGCTCCATTTTCAAGCTTTTCATCAAGTTGTTTGGCTAGACGGCCTGAATACTTTATATAATTATTTTCGTCTGAGTAAGGAACTGCAGGTACCTCAATGAGTTCAGCCCCAGTAAACCTAATTGCATCTTTTTTTTCTTGAGTTTGTGTTTCCGGAATCACAATTACTGATTTATATCCTAAGGCATTACCTATTATTGATAAGCCTATACCTGTATTTCCAGCTGTGCCTTCAACAATTGTCCCTCCCTTCTTTAATAATCCTTTTTCCTCGGCATCTTTAATTATAAATAATGCAGCTCTATCTTTTATAGACTGTCCAGGGTTAAGAAATTCTGCTTTTCCATAAATTTCGCAACCTGTTTCTTCTGATGGTCCCTTAAGTTTGATCAAGGGTGTATTTCCAACTAAATCTATAATGTTATTATCTTTGATCTTCATTTTTTATTAATTTTCTAGCAATATTTCTTTGTTGAATTTGGGATGTACCTTCATATAACCTAAATAAACGTGTATCTCTATAAAATCTTGTAATTGGATTATCTTCCATGTATCCAGCCCCACCCATTATTTGTAAAGCCCTATCTGCTACCTTAGAAACCATTTCAGATGAAAAATATTTTGCTGATGATATCTCGGTTTCAGGTATATGACCTTTATCAAATTCTTTAGCAGCTTTTAATGTTAATGCTTCCGCAGCTAACATTTCTGAATAACTATCAGCAATTAAATTTTGAATAGCGGGCATCTCAGATATTGATTGATTGAATTGCTTTCTATTATTGGCAAATTTAATTGCTTCACTTATCAATCTTTTAGCTTGTCCTACACAAGTACCTGCAACATGTAATCGAGCATGATTGATTCCTCTTAAAGCCGGGCCTAGGCCACCACCTTCTTTGCCTCCAAGAAGACTATCCATCCCAACATTACAATCTTTAAAAAATACTTCTGGAGATACAGAACCTTTTTGTCCAAGCATTTTAGGTGTTTCACCAATTTTAATTCCATCTAATTTTGAATCTACTAAAAATGAAGAAATACCTTTACTACCTTTTGCCAAAGAGTCTGTTTTAGCCATTACCAGAAATACATTGGCATAAGGAGCATTGGTTATATATCTTTTTGTACCGTTAATTGTATAACCATTATCATTCTTGATAGCTTCTGTTTCTAGAGATAGAGCATCACTTCCTGCATTAGGTTCTGTTAATGCAAAGGAACCTACTATTTCCCCCTTTGCCATACCTGGTAGGTATTTTTCTTTTTGCTCCTCTGTCCCAAAATCAAGCAAAGCCTGCGAACACAAGCCAATAGTAGTTGAAAACCGTGAACGATAAACTGCAGAAGCTCTTGTAAATTCATAGGTCAGAAGAATTTGCTCTTCCATATTATATCCTGCGCCACCATATTGCTCCGGTATGGATATTCCAAATAATCCAATGTCAATTATCTCTTGAATAATATCTTTACTAACATTTCCTTCATCCTCTAATAAGGTTTCATTAGGTATTAAAATTTCATTAGTAAATTTTTTAACTTCTTCCAGATAATTTTTAAATTTCATCTTACTTAATTTTCCTATAATTTAATTAACAATAATAAAGTTTTAGCTATTAAAGACCAATTTAAAAAAATGTTATCTAAATTATTAAAATCTAATTTATTCATTATTCATTCAATTTTAATTGTTTTTCTTTTATTTTTTACTGATACAGCATTAGCTAAGAAAGATTGTGCAACAAAATCTTTTTCCATTAATTTGGGATTTTTATCTTCTGGAATTTCAAGTTGTGAAATAGTTAATCAAAATTATATAAAGCTATACTTAGCTCCTGAAGATAATGATGTAATAAACCCCAGTCCTTGGTACGCATTTAAAAAAAGTCCACATAAGGAAAAGGTCTATGTTGAAATTTTTTATGAGAAGTTTAAGCATAGATATCATCCTAAAATAAGTTTTGACTCTGAAAATTGGAGAAAATTAGAATCTAAATCTTTTAAACAACTTGATGACGGTCAAAGAATTTTACTTCAATTTAACCCTGAAAGAAAAGAGAGTATAATTTCAGCTCAAGAAATTCTTTCTACTGAATGGTATGATAGGTGGATAACAAGATTATCTTTAAATGATCATATTATGGTTAATGACTTAGGTAAGAGTTTTGGGAAAAGACCTATCAAAAAAATTTCAATTATAGGGGACCAAAATAATCCTTATATCTTTATATTGGGCAGACAACATCCCCCAGAAGTAAGCGGCGCCTTAGCTTTGAAAGGATTTATTGAAACAATTATAGTAAAAAATCCTTTATCAAAAGAATTCACTAATAATTTTAATATTATTGTTTATCCTTTGCTTAATCCTGATGGAGTTGATCTAGGGCATTGGAGGCATAATTTATCTTCTAAGGATTTAAATCGAGATTGGGGTTTTTTTACTCAAGTTGAGACTGAGTTAGTTTATGCAGATATTCAAAAAATCTTATCAGAGAATAGGAGAATTATTTTTTTACTTGATTTTCATTCAACTTTCGAAAATTTATTTTATATACAAGATATTGAAGAAGAAAAAGATTTAGAATTCAATGTTAGTGAGTGGCTAAAAGGGCTTAAGGATAGTTTAAAGAATTATAATTATTCTATCAGACCGGTAAAGAGCAGAAATAATGGTGTTGCTAAAAATTTCTTTTATCAGGAATTTGGTATTTCCACTATAACTTATGAGGTTGGAGACGAAACAGACAGAATGGCAATAGCTTCATCTTCTGAAATATTCAGTAAAGCATTTATGGATCTTCTATTAGAAAAAAGAGTAATTTATGATTAATCCTGGTTTTAATTTTAATAATACTTATAAAAATTTGCCCCCAGAATTTTATAGTGAGGTAAAACCGGCAAACGCTCAATCACCTGAGCTAATTATAATTAACGATGATCTATCTGAAAATTTGGGTTTTGATTTTTCATCTTTAAGTTCAGATCATATTGCCCAGATATTTAGTGGAAATTCTCTTCCTGAAGATTCTTGTTCAATCGCTCAAGCATATGCAGGTCACCAGTTTGGTCATTTTACAATACTTGGAGATGGCAGAGCAATACTTATGGGAGAACATATTTCCAATGGCGAAAGATTTGATATTCAACTTAAAGGATCGGGTCCAACTCCTTATTCGAGGAATGGGGATGGATTAGCAGCTCTAGGACCAATGCTTAGGGAATACATAATTGGTGAGGCGATGCACTATTTAAATATTCCTTCAACAAGAAGTTTAGCTGTTGTTAAAACAGGCACGAAGGTGCAAAGAGAAAAAGAATATTCTGGTGCAATTTTAACTCGAATTTCAAAATCACATATACGTGTTGGCACTTTTCAATATGCTACTTTTATAAATGATAGAAATTTACTTGAAAAACTCTTTGATTATACAATTGAAAGACATTTTCCAAATATTGAAAATTCTGAGAATAAGGCTTTAGATTTTCTTGACCAAATGGTAGATCAGCAAGCTAATTTGGTATCAAATTGGCTGAGAGTTGGTTTTATTCATGGAGTCATGAATACTGATAATATGGCCCTATCAGGAGAAACTATTGATTATGGACCTTGTGCTTTTATGGATAATTATGATCCCTCAACTGTATTTAGTTCTATCGATCATCAAGGTAGATATGCTTATGCAAATCAACCTATAATCGCACAATGGAATTTAGCTCGTTTAGCTGAGTCAATTTTACCACTTATTGATGATGATCTCGATAAATCATTAAAGGAAGCTGAGGAAGTTATTAATCAATTTTCAGATACTTACAAAAGCAAATGGTTAGATGTGATGAGATCAAAAATTGGTTTATCTACTGAAGATGTAAAAGACCAAGATTTGATTAGAGAATTAATGTCTATAATGAATGAAGAAGAATCTGACTTTACTAACACTTTTAAAAATTTATATGATCCATCATTTTCTAATGACTCAATTTTTAAGAATAAAAAATTTATAGCTTGGAACAAAAAATGGCAAAATAGATTAAATCAAGAATCACAACCCGTTGATAAGGCAAAAGTTATAATGAATAAAAATAATCCTTCAATTATTCCAAGAAACCACATAGTTGAACATGCAATTGTTAGTGCTGAGAAGGGTGATTTAGCTCCTTTCAAAGAATTTGTTGATATTCTAAAAGATCCTTATTTAGATGCTAGCTCAATACCAGATTATTATAAAAACCCTCCTAAAGAATCTGAGAAAGTTTTGCAAACTTTTTGTGGTACTTAAGGTAATGGCGGAGAGAGCGGGATTCGAACCCGCGAGACGGTTGCCCGCCTACACGCTTTCCAAGCGTGCGCCTTCGACCACTCGGCCACCTCTCCATAGAATATCTACTTTAATCATCATCAAACTTAAGAGCAGAGATAAATGCTTCTTGAGGGATATTAACTTGTCCAAACTCCCTCATTTTCTTCTTACCTTTTTTTTGTTTCTCTAATAATTTCATTTTCCTTGTAACATCACCGCCATAGAGTTTTGCAGTAACGTCTTTTCTGAATGGAGGTATTGTTTCACGGGCAATAATTTTTCCGCCTATTGCGGCTTGGACTGGTATTTTAAATTGATGACGCGGTATAAGGTCTTTTAATTTCTTGCACATATTTCTTCCTCTAGAGAAAGATCTTTCTGCATGCACAATAACTGAAAGGGCGTCGACAGGTTCTTCATTAACCAATAAAGACATTTTTACTAATTTTTCTTGTTTATAACTATCCATTTGCCAGTCAAAACTTGCATATCCGCTTGAAACAGATTTTAGTCGATCATAAAAATCAAAAACAACTTCATTTAATGGTAAATCATAGACAACCATAGCCCTTGTTCCAGCGTAAGTTAGATCAATTTGATGACCTCTTCTTTCTTCACATAGTTTTAAGACTGCACCTAGGTATTCGTCAGGAACTAATATTGTCGCTTTGATCCATGGTTCTTCTATAAATTTAATATTTGTAGTTTCTGGCATATCTGCGGGGTTATGTAGTTCAATAGTTTCTCCATCAGTAAGATGAATCTTATAAATAACACTAGGTGCTGTTGTTATTAAATCTATATCAAATTCTCTTTCGATTCTTTCTCTTACTATCTCAAGATGGAGTAGCCCCAAAAAACCACAACGAAAACCAAAACCTAAGGCTGCAGAATTTTCTGTTTCAAAATGAAAGCTAGAATCATTAAGGCTCAATTTTTCTATTGAATCTCTTAAATCTTCAAAATCGCCACTATCAGTAGGGAATAAACCACAAAATACTGATGGTTGAGATGGACGAAAACCTTTTAAAGCATTTTTACAGGGCTTTTGAAAATCTGTTATTGTATCGCCAATCTGAGTATCTGAAACATTCTTAATTCCGGCTATTATGTATCCAATTTCGCCAGCTTGTAATTTATCTATAGAAACTTTTTTTGGAGTGAAAATACCAACTTCATCAATAGTGTAAGAACTATCAGTTCCAAGCATTTTAATTTTTTGTCCTTTTGATAATTCTCCTTCAATTACCCTTACTAGAACTACGACACCTAAGTATGAATCATACCAGCTATCGACCAACAGGGCTTTAGAGTTTTCTTTAGTTTTTGTTTTAGGTTGTGGAATAAGGTTTATTAAAGAAGCAAAAATTTTATCAATTCCTTCACCAGTTTTAGCTGAGACCCTAATTGCATCAGATGCATCTAATCCTATTACATCTTCAATCTGCTTACATACTTTATCAGGATCAGAAGCAGGTAAATCAATCTTGTTAATTACAGGTATTATTTCATGATTCAATTCAATTGCTTGATAAACATTTGCAAGAGTTTGTGCTTCAACTCCTTGTGCTGCATCGACTACTAAAATAGATCCTTCACAAGCAGATAATGATCTGTTTACTTCGTAAGAAAAATCTACGTGCCCTGGTGTATCAATTAGGTTTAATTGGAATAAATCATCATTATCATCTTTATAATTTAATCTGACTGTTTGAGCTTTAATAGTAATTCCTCGCTCTCTTTCAATATCCATAGAATCGAGAACTTGATTTTTCATTTCGCGTTCTGAAAGTCCTCCACAATATTGAATTAATCTATCAGCTAAAGTTGATTTCCCATGATCTATGTGAGCAATAATAGCAAAATTCCTGATATTTTTAGTGCTGTGCAATTTTATAAATCCGTTATTGGCTTCTTAAATTACCTTTAGTAGCTTTTTCAACTGAATTGATTACCTTATCTGATATTCTATCTATTTCTTTATCTGTTAAAGTATCTATTTTGGGTTGAATTGTTATTTCGACAGCCAACGATTTTTTTTCATCATCAAGTATAAATTGATCAAAAAGTTTTATATCCTCAATTAAATCTTCATTACATGATCTAATTGCTTTTATAAGAGTTTCTGCGTTTACATTATTTGGAATATCAAAAGAAAAATCCCTTTTAACAGATTGCAGATTATAGGAATTAAATTCTTTGGTAATATTGTTATTTTCTATAATAGGTAAAACATCATCTAAATATATTTCAAAACCTACACATAAGGGTATATTTAGTTTTTTTAATATTTTTGGATGTAATTCTCCAAATGAAGCCAGTACATTTTTTTTCTTCGAAACAATATTCGCTGACCTTCCTGGGTGAAACCATTTAGGTCCTGGGGTATCATAATCTAATACTTCTTGCTTAATTCCGACTATATCTAAATAAGCAAGAATATCACCTTTAACATCGAATATATCTACCATATCGTTTCCTTGCCAGTGTCTTTCAACTCCAGAAACTTTATACATGCCTGACCTTAAACCTGATGCAATTAAATGTTGATTACCGGGTTTAGAACCCGTAAAACCAGGTCCAATTTCAAAGATTCCAACATCATTAAATCCTCTTTTTTTATTTCCTATATAATTGTCTATGAGTGATATTAAAGGTGTTGTTCTCATATCAGATAATTCTTCTGAAATAGGATTCAAAAGTTTTAAAGGGTTAGAATTATTAGAAAACAATTTTGTATACTTAGAGCTTACAAATGAATATGAAATATTTTCAATTAAACCCCTTGAGGCTAAAATTCTTCTAGCAAGATTAGTATTCTTTTGTGAATCGGTAAGTATAGGTTTAGATGGTTGGTTAGTATTTTTTAAAGGTGAGGAAATAATATTATTTAAGCCATAAATTCTTATTACTTCTTCAACAATGTCTACTTGTTCACTTACATCAGGCCTCCATGAAGGGATAGTTATTTCAAAACTTTTACTTACTTCGAACCCCAATGATACTAGTATTTTTTTAATATCCTTTTCTTTGATTGAAATGCCGGAAACATTTTCTATAATTTTTGGATTAAATTTTATTTTTTTAACCTTAGGGAGTTCTTTTTTAATAGATTCTAATTTACCTGGTTTACCTCCGCAAATTTCTATAATCATTTGAGTAGCTAAGTCTAATCCATCTATAACAAATTCTGGATCAGTACCTCTTTCAAACCTATACCGGGCATCACTATTGATATTTAACTTTCTTCCGTTTCTAGCTATATGAATAGGATCAAAATAAGCTGATTCAAGAAAAATATTTTTGGTATCAAATTCTGAACCAAATTCTTCTCCTCCAATAATTCCTCCAATTCCTAGAATTTTTTCATCATCTGAAATTATACATGTTTGATCGTCAAGTGTGTATTCCTTGCCATCAAGCGCTTTAATTTTATCGCCTTTTTTTGAAAGCTTTGCCCCAATTTTCCCCTTAATTTTATCTGCGTTATAGGCGTGAAGAGGCCGTCCATAATCATAAGTTATATAATTAGTGACATCAACAATAGTATTTATACTTCTTAATCCAATTTTTTCTAATCGATCTCTTAACCATTTAGGGCTTTCATTATTAGTTATGCCTTCAATCAACCTTCCTGAAAAAAGATTACAAAATTGTGTTTTTCCTGATGAATCAATAAAAACAGGTATTGTCTCTTCTGTTTCTTTGATTGTTTTAATTTTTACTTCTTTAAGTTTGCCTACTCCTTTAGCAGCTAGGTCTCTTGCTATCCCATGGACACCTAAGCAATCAGGTCTATTTGGTGTAATAGCTATTTCTATTACAGGCTCAATGGAACTGAATGCAGTAATAGCTTTTGTACCTGGTTCAAAATCATTATCAATTTCTATTATTCCTTCACTATCATCGCTTAGATTAAGTTCTTCGGCTGAACATAACATACCAAAAGATTCAACTCCTCTAATCTTAACCTTTTTTATTTCCATATTTGATTTAGGAATAATACTTCCTATAGGCGCATAAATTGTTAAAAGATCCTTCCGAGCATTTGCAGCGCCGCAAACAACATCCTTTATTTCTCCTCCAATATCTACTTCGCATAATTGAAGTCTATCAGCATCAGGGTGTTTTTTTACTGAAATGATTTTAGCAACGGTAAAATTTTTTAAATCTGAAGCGGGATCAGTTATATTTTCAACTTCTAAACCAATCTCGGTAAGATTTTTAGCAATTTCATTTAAAGAAGCATTTGTTTCTAAATGATTTTTTAACCAAGGGAGTGTAAATTTCATTTTTTTAATCCCCTAGATAAAGTTGGTATATCTAAGGATGAGAAACCGTAATGTTTTAACCATCTAATGTCTCCATTAAAAAAGGTCCTTAGATCTGGAATTCCATATTTTAATTGAGCAAGCCTATCTAGGCCAAATCCAAAAGCAAAGCCTTGATATTTATTTGGATTAATATTTGCTGCTTTCAAAACATTGGGGTGAACCATTCCTGCCCCTGCAACTTCGAGCCAATCTTTTCCTTCTCCAATTTTTAAAACAGATCCTGATCTATCGCATAAAACATCAATTTCAATTGATGGTTCGGTAAAAGGGAAATAACTTGGTCTCATCTGTATCTGGGTATCTTCAATTTCAAAAAAGGATGATAAAAATGTTTCTAGAGTCCACTTAAGGTGACCTAAATTAGTTTTTTCATCCACAACTAAACCTTCAATTTGATGAAACATAGGAGTATGAGTTTGATCTGAATCACATCGGTATGTTCTACCAGGTGAAATAAATTTAAATGGAGGCTTTCCAGACTCCATTGTTCTTACTTGAACAGGACTTGTGTGCGTCCTTAATACTGATTGACCTTCGTCTCCATTATATTCATCTAAATAAAATGTGTCATGCATTTGTCTGGCTGGGTGTGATTCAGGTATATTTAATGCATTAAAGTTATAATATTCAGATTCGACATCAGGCCCATCTGCTATTTCATATCCAAGTGATCCAAAGATTTCTGATATTTCCTCTAAGACTTGTGATACCGGATGTATTTTACCATTATTATTTTGATTAATTTTAACAGGAAGTGTTACATCCAATTTTTCTTCTAATAATCTATTATCTAAAATTAGATTTATAAAATGCTCTTTTTTTTCTTGAATTTGATCATTAATAACTTTTTTTAAATTATTAATTATGGGACCAATGTTTTTTCTTTCTTCAGGGCTAAGGTTTCCTATCTCATTCAGTAATTTTGATACTCTTCCTTTTTTTCCTAATTCCTCTATTCGAATTTTTTCTACCGCATCTTCATTAATTGCGTTTGATATTTTATCAAGAATTTCTTTTTTTAAGGATTCAATATTTTCCATATCATATTTACCAGACACTATTTATGTGTCATCTGCCATATTAGCATAAATTAAATATTATTTTAATGCTGATGTGGCCTTATCAACTAAATCTTTAAAAGTATCTGGATCAGATATTGCAATATCAGATAAGACTTTTCTATCAATCTCGATATTAGCTTTATTTAAACCATTTATAAATTTTGCATAATTGATACCATTTAGTCTTGCTGCAGCATTAATTCTTTGAATCCATAATGAACGAAAATTTCTTTTTCTCTTTTTTCTATCCCTATAGGAATATTGACCCGCTTTCTCTACAGCTTGATTAGCCGCTCTAAAGGTATTTTTTCTTCTTCCAAAATAACCCTTAGCATTTTTTATTACTTTTCTGTGTCTTGCATGGCTTGCTGAGCCGCTTGTAACTCTAGTCATCTATATCTTCCTTTATGAATATGGCAGGAATTTTTTTATAATCCTGCTATCTGGTTTTGAAAGAAGAGATGTTCCACGCTTATTACGAATTTGTTTTGGTGTACGTTTGATCATTCCGTGTCTTTTGCCAGTTCTAGCTGAAAGAACTTTTCCAGATCCTGTTACTTTAAAACGCTTTTTTACACCACTTTTGGTCTTTAACTTGGGCATTTTGCATCTCCTATTTTTTAAATTTCATAGTTTTGGCATTCTTTAATCAACACGGCATGCCCTGCCGGCTGATTAGTTAAATGATTGTTTATTCCATTTTTATAAATAATTCAACTAAAGAAAGATTATTTTGGCGCTAAAACCATAATCATTTGTCTTCCTTCAAATTTTGGAAGTAGCTCAACCTTTGCAAATTCATCTGCTTCTTCTTTAATTTTTTCAAGTAATGTTGCTCCACGATCCTGGTGGGCCATTTCTCTTCCTCTAAATCTCAGTGTTACTTTGACTTTATCGCCATCAGTTATAAATTTTTCTACATTCCTCATTTTTACTTGATAATCATGAGTATCAATATTTGGTCTAAATTTAATTTCTTTTACATCAATATTTTTTTGCTTCTTTTTTGCTTCGTTTGCTCTTTTTTGTGCTTGATATTTATATTTTCCATAATCAATTACTTTGCAAACTGGCGGTTTTGCTTTAGGAGAAATTTCAACTAAATCTAAACCTTCATTTTTTGCGAAATCTATGGCTTCGTCTATTGGAATGATACCTTTTTTTTCACCTTTAGAGTCAATTAAAAGAACTTCATTTGCCTCTATTTGATTATTAACTCTTGGACCTTTATTGGCCGAAGAATTTCTGATTGTATTTCTAGTTATAGATTTATCTCCATTTTAAGTTCAATAATTATATTTATTATGAAACATTTAATATTCTTTCATAAACTGCAAGTGTTTTTTTGCACATATTTTCTAAAGAGAAATTTTTATCAACACTTTTTAAAGCTCTTTTTCTTATTTTATCTATTTCTAAAGTATCAAGCCCTAAAATAAGATCTATTATATTAGCGAGATCGAAATGATCATTAATTTTTGTTTTGAAGCCAGTTCTTTCATTTCCATCTAAAATGGTTTCTTTAACACCGCCATGATTAGAGGCAATAATCATACATCCTGCAGCTTGTGCTTCAATAGGGACTCTTCCAAAGGGCTCAGGTTTTACGGAAGGATATAAAGCAATATCACTGGCGTGATAAGCAAGTGGCATGTTATCAAAATGCCCAAGAATCTTTAAATCTTCATAAACTCCAATTTTCTTAGCAAGCTTTTCCAATTTTAGAACATATTTTTTATTTTCATTTTTGTTTCCTATAAAGACTAAAGTTAGATTTAGTTTTTTATTCTTTTTCTTTAATTCAGATAAAGCTTTTATAGCTAAGGTATGACCCTTCCACTCAGTATATCTTGCTGGTAGCAAAATAATTTTTTTCTTTGAATTACTATTCCATTCACTTTTTGTTTTATTTATTAATTCTTTAGAAGAGTTATTTATATCATAATCAATACAATTTACACCCCTAGGAATTATATCAATATCCTCTATTTTAATATTATATTTTTCGCTTATATTTCTTGCAGTATATTTTGAGTTAGCTATTGTAGCTATTCCTTTTGCCATAATAGAATTATATTTTCTTTTTAAAATTGAATTACTATCAGCATGCCCATGCCAAGTTGTCATAAAAGGTATATTAAGTTTTTTAGATGCATAAAATGCCGACCACGCTGGAGCTCTAGATCTAGCGTGAACAAGTGATATGTTATTTTCTTGAAATATATTTTTAAAAGTATTTATGTTTTTATATATATTGACTGGATCTTTCTGATCTATTTTTTTTATTATGACTTTGATATTTTCTTCTTTTAATTTTGATACCAATTGACCTCCGCTTGTCAAAACTATTGGTTCGTATTGACTGTTTTTAAGATAAGAGGATATTTCATAAACTGTTTTTTCAGCACCGCCTATTTCCATATTAGGTATAATCTGTAGTATAGATTTTTTATTTAAATTTATTTTATTATTTTGAGACATAACTTTCCAATGACTAAATCCTTTAAGAAATTCTATGTTAATAAAAAAGATTATATAGCCTATAAAGACCAAATATATCACAAAAATAAAAAGAGTATTATTTGGTTTGGTGGTTTATACTCGGATATGGACGGAACAAAGGCAAAATATCTGTCTAAATTCTCTAAGAAGAATCAAATAAATTTCTGTAGATTTGACTATTTTGGCCATGGAAAATCTTCAAAAGAATTCCATAATTGTACAATTAGTCATTGGATAGATAACGGCAAGAAGATGGTTGATAATGTTTTTCAAGGCCCTCTTATTCTTATTGGCTCTTCTATGGGAGGCTGGGTTTCTTTATTGACAGCTTTAAAAAGAAAGAAAAGAGTTAAAAATTTAATATTAATAGCTCCTGCAACAGATATGACTGAAAAATTAATGTGGAAAAGTTTTTCTTCTAAAGAAAGGCAAGCAGTTAAAAGAAATGGTTTTATTCAAAGATTCTCTGAAGGTTATGATGAGGGCTATAAAATAACAAAAAATTTATTAGATGATGGTAAGAAATATTCAATTTTAGATAAAGAAATTAATCTAAATATACCAATTAAACTTTTTCATGGAATGAAAGATGATTCAGTCCCATGGCGTCATTCCCTAGATTTAATAAATTCCTTAAGCTCTGAGAGAATAGATATTAATTTTATAAAAGATGGTGATCATAGTTTATCTAGGGAAAGTGATTTAAAGCATTTAGGCGATAGCATACTTGAATTCTTAAATTAAGATTATAAATCTAAGAAATACTTTCCAACCATTCTTTTTTAACTAAACTATCCCTTTCTTTATTTAAGGATTTTTCTTTAATTTCTTTAATTTCAGAATCATCTAATAGATTTCTTATTGCCCATATTGCAGCGCCTCTAACCAATGGAGATTTATCAGAAATTTTTGGTATGATATCTTTTGAAAAACTTCTTTTACCCGAATTACCTATAGCAATCATAACATTTCTCAAAAAGCGATCTCTGCCAATTCTTTTTATAGGCGAGCCAGAAAAAAATTCTCTAAAAGTTTTATCCTCCAATTTTGAGAGTTTTGATAAAGAAAAATTAATTGTTTTATCTTTTGCGCTAAATCTTATTTCCTTTGATTTTTTTGCAAATTTATTCCATGGACAGATTGCTAGGCAGTCATCGCACCCGTAAATTCTATTTCCAATTTTTTTTCTAAATTGGACTGGAATCTGACTCTTATGTTCTATAGTTAGGTATGAAATGCATTTTCTTGCATCTAATTTGTATTCTTCAGTAAATGCATTAGTAGGGCAAATATCCTGACATTTTGTGCAAGTACCACAATTATCTACTTCAGGCATATCAATTTCTATATTTTTATCGATAAATATTTCTGCAAGAAATAACCACGAACCAAAATCTTTACTTACTAAGTTAGTATGCTTACCTTGCCATCCTAAACCTGCCAATTCCGCTATATTCTTCTCCATGATAGGCGCTGTATCTACAAAGATTTTTACTTCACAATTTAAATTATTTGCTATCCAACTGCCAAATATTTTAAGATTTTTCTTAATAATTTTATGGTAATCCTCACCTCTTGCATATACTGAAATATTACCTAATTCTTTTTCTTTTATTAATTTTAATGGATCCTTATCAGGACCATAATTAACACCTAATGAAATTATGGTTTTAACATCACTCCAAATATTTTTTGGCGATTCTCTTCTGGTTTTATTTTTTTTAAGCCAGTCCATTTCTCCATGATAGTTATTCTTTAAAAAGTCATTTAGATTTCCTTTTACTTCACTCTTAAGATTGGGTTTAGCAAAACCTATTGCATCAAAACCTAATTTTTTAGCTTCAAGGATAATTTTATTTTTATTTTTTTTTGATATTTTATGATCAGAAATCAAGGGAGACATATTTACCTCTTGGAGGAATACTCATTACTTGATCGGTTAATAAAGACCTAAAACTTGGTCTACTTTTAATCTTTGTATACCACTCTTTTACTTCAGGAAATTTTTTCCAAGGGATATCACCCAAGTAATCTAAGCATGATATATGAGCTACTGCTGTAAGATCTGCTGTATTAATCTTTTCATCCACTAAACAGAATCTTTCTTTTAAGAGATTTTCAATATAATTAAGATGATAATTCAGATTATGAATAGCGATTTTAATTCTATCTAATCTTGGTAAACCACCTCCTTGTTTTACATTAAGAAATTGTCTCTCGACCTTTTCATTAAGGATAACTTTTAATACTTCTAGATAAAATTTATTATCGAACCAATCCACCAATCTTCTACATTCGTTTTTTTTATCGAGATCTTTTGGAAAGGTTGGTTCATATTTTTCTTCTAGAAATTCGGTTATTGCATAATGACCACAAATCTTTTGATTATCAATAATTAAAACTGGTACTTCGCCAGATGGGTTTGTTTTAAGGAATTCTTTCCTATTTAGCCAAAAAGCTTCAGTAATTAAATCTGGATCAATATTTCTTTCCCTCAATAGGAGTCTTACTTTTCTGCTAAAAGGGCATAAAGGATAATGATATAATGTAGCCATATTAAATTAACCTTCTTGATAAATATTATTTTTTATAGCAAATAATTACTGTATAGTTCCCTAAAATTTTATTTTAACTTATTTTAACTAATTACCAAAGAATGTTTACATGAGCATAACTTTATACAAAGGGGATATACCGGCCGATCTTGATTTTGGTGATAGTGTAGCCATTGATACCGAAACTCTAGGGCTAGTTCCCGAAAGAGATCCTTTGTGCCTTATTCAGTTATCATCAGGAGATGGAAATGCTCATTTATTGCAATTTGATAGAAGCAATTATGATGCTCCTAATCTAAAAAAGATTTTATCTAATAATAAATGCGAAAAAATATTTCATTTTGCCCGTTTTGACATTGCAGTTATTAAGCACTATCTAAAAATTGATTGCGAACCAATTTATTGTACAAAAATAGCATCAAAACTAGCCAGGACATACACTGATAAGCATGGATTGAAAGATTTATGTAAAGAATTATTGAATATTGAGTTATCTAAAACTGAGCAAACATCTGATTGGAGTGTTGATGAGCTAACTGAAGATCAAAAGAAATATGCAGCTTCAGATGTTTTGTATCTTCATAAATTAAAAGTTATTCTTGAAGAAAAATTAAATAAACTGAATAGAAAAAAATTAGCAGATGATTGCTTTAGTTTTATTTCTACAAGATCTTATTTAGATTTAAATGGATGGTCTGAGATAGATATATTTAGACACTAAAGTTATGACGACCCCAAAAACAAAAAATCAAATAGATAAAATTAAGGTAAGAAGATTGAAAATAATTTTACCTCTATTTATCTTCGTTTTCATTATTCTTATGGTTTTTCAATATATTTCATCAAAAAAAGTTTTTACTTTAAATGAAGATGCTAGAGATAATTATACTAGATTAACTATAGAATCTACATCTGGCGTTATTAAACCTCTTCTAACGGGCAATACTTCTGATGGAGGTTATTTTAGAATTACTGCAAATAGAGCGAGTCCTCTTGGCCCAGAATTAAAAGATGTTGAATTAGAGAAAGTTGACTTGGAATTTTTTGATGATAATAAGCTTTCTCTAAAATTAACTTCAAATTTTGCCAAATATCTAGCATCCTCAAACTCAGCAACTTTATATGAAAATTTACTAGGTAAAACTTTTGAAGGCTATTCATTTTCTGCGGTTTCAGCAAATATGAATCTTGATACTAATTTTACTTTTTTTGAAGGCCCAATTATTGGCTCTAATCAAGGTGTGGTATTTGAAGCTGGGCAAATGGAAATTCAAGAAAAAGGTGATAAAATTTTCTTTTCGTCTGGCGTGAAAGTAAAGATTCTATCTGGATTGTTAGAGGAGAAAGAAAATTAAAAACTTTTTTTACTTTTTGGGTCTTATTTTTATTTCTATTAATTTAGCATTTGCTAATACTAATAATAATTCTTTTATTATAGCAAATGAAGCGTCCTATGAGCTTTTCTCTGACAATATGTTTCTTGATAGAAATTCAAGTGTTATAGGATTTTCTGGAAATGTTTCAATAAATCAAGGTCCATTTTTTATGTCCGCTGATCAAATAGAATTATTTTTTGTTAAAAAATTTAATCAAAAAGATTTTAAAGAACTAAAGGCAACTGGGCATATAGTTATTGAGAATAAGGGTATTATTTCTGCGACTGGAAATTTTGCTACTTATAGTGTAAATGATAAGAAAATGATTTTAACAGGAAATGTTACACTTACTAATCAACTTTCCATGATTAAAGGTAATAAGCTAATATTGGATATAAGCACTGGAAAGATAGAAATACTTAATGATGAATCAAATCAAGAAAAAGTAAAAGGTATTCTGGTTGAAAAAAATTTGGAAGAAATTGATAATTAAATGACTGATAAAAATGATAAACCTACTTTAGTTAAGGATTTAAAGGATGGCCTTGAATTAAATAAGATAAGTAAATCTTTTTCTGGGCGTCCAGTAGTTAGAGAGGTAAGCTTTGAGCTTAAATGTGGCGAAGCTCTAGGTTTGCTGGGTCCCAATGGTTCCGGAAAAACTACATTATTTTATACAATTATAGGTCTTATAAAGCCAGATTCTGGCACAATAATTCTTGAAGGCGAAGATATAACTGATCTTCCGGTTTATAAAAGATCAAAAAATGGGATAGGATATTTACCTCAGGAAGCTTCAATATTTAGAGGCCTGACTGTTGAAGATAATATTAGAGCTATAATTGAAATTATAGAAGATGATCAAATGAAAATTGAAGAAGAAGTTGATCATTTATTAAAAGAATTTGATATTGATCATTTAAGAAGAACACCTGCACCTGCACTTTCTGGCGGAGAGAGAAGAAGGGTTGAAATAGCTAGATGTTTAGCTTCTCACCCAAAATATATATTATTAGATGAACCATTTGCAGGAATTGATCCAATTGCAGTCGGAGAAATAAGGGAACTAGTTGCTCATTTAAAGGAAAGAGGCGTAGGAGTGTTAATAACAGATCATAATGTAAGAGAAACACTTTCTTTGATTGATAGAGCTGTCTTAATCCATGAAGGATCAGTATTGATGGAAGGAAATCCAGAAGAAATTGTTGGAAATAAAGATGTAAGAAAAGTTTATCTAGGAGATAGGTTTTCCATCTAAATTTTATTTTGCGATTTTTTGATGATGTCATAAGTTCAGTTATAGTTTGCTTTTATAGGTATTTTGATTTTGATGGAAGATCCTCAAGAGCTGAGTTTTGGCATTGGCAATTATTTCGTGTTTTACTATTTTTGTCTTTAACCTTTTTAGAAAGTTTATCTTTATTAGGATTGAATTTTATTTTTAATATTCTACTTCTAATACCTGAAATATCAGTTTCAATAAGACGACTTCATGATACCAATAGGAGTGGTTTATGGTATTTACTAACCTTTACCATTATAGGGATTATACCATTGATCTATTTTTATTGTCTTGAGGGTGATAAAGATAAAAATAATTATGAGGTCTAATAATTTATTAAGATGATAAAATTTTTAAAAGATATATATAATTTAATTTTAATTGTTTTCAGAAATTTAATTAATCTTATTCTTTTTCTTCCAAGGTTTTTATCAGGAATTATTATTCTCGTTATTTTAATTTTTTTAATACAGCTTTCTTTAACTGATAATTCTAAGAAGTTAACAAATGGGACTGTTTTATATTTGCCATTGAAAGGTTACTTGGTTGAAGAAAAGGTATCAAATAATGATATTAGAGAGCTTCTTTTTTCAGAAAATAATATTCCTCAAATTGATCTCCAGCAATTATTAGGTTCTATTGAGCATGCAAAAGATGACGACAGGATAACTGGTATTGTTATTGAACTAAGCGATTTTTTAGGTGGATACCCATCAGATTTAATAAAAGTCAGCAAAAAAATCGAAGAATTTTTAAAAAGTGGAAAAGATGTTACCGCTTATGCAGATTTTTTTTCTCAGAGTGCTTATATCATAGCTTCACCTTCTTCAAAGATAATTTCCTATCCCTCTGGAGGTGTATTATTTGAGGGTTTTACTTCTAAAAGGGTCTTTTACAAGGACCTATTCGATAAAGTAGGTTTGGAAGTTGTTAATCTTTCTGAGGGCCAATTTAAGACAGCTTTTGAAAATTTAACACTTTCATCAATGAGTGATGAGGATAAATCTCAAAGGAAAAATCTTTTAGAAACTATATGGTTAAATATTTCTTCTGGAGTAGAAAAAAATCGAAATTTAGAAAGCGGATCAATAAAGTATTATTTAGATAATCTCGATTATATTCTCGCGGATAATAAGGGAGATTGGGGTCAGGCATCTTTAAAGACTAATTTTATAGATGAATTAATGAATAGAGAAGAATTTAAAGAATATCTAAATAAACTTTATGTGAATGAAGAAATTAAGGAATTGAAGAAAATTGATTATAGAGAATACAAGAAAAAGAAATCTAAAGCAGAAGATAAAAATACAATTGCTGTTATTTCTTTATCAGGTCCAATTTTAGATGGTTATCAAACTCAAGGCGTAGCAAGCGGAGAAAATATTTCTGATCTTCTTTTGAAAGCTAAAGAAGATAAAAAAGTTAAAGCTATAGTTTTAAGGGTAAATACTCCGGGCGGCTCAGTTTTTGCTTCTGAATTAATAAGAGATAATGTTTTAGAGGTTAAAAAAGAAGGAATTCCTATTATAACGTCTATGGGCGGGGTAGCTGCATCTGGAGGTTATTGGGTTGCAGCTTCGAGTGATTATATATTTGCAGAAGATTTAACTATTACTGGATCTATTGGAGTTGCTTCAATATTATTCAATGCAGAAGAAACCCTAAATAAAATTGGAATAAATGAAGATGGTTTTTCTTCTTCGATATTTTCAGATATTTTTAGCCCTATTCTTTTTGATAAACCAAATGCAAGGCTTATAAATTTATATGAAATTACTATAGAGAATGTTTACGAAAAATTTATAAATATTGTTACTGAAGGAAGAAATATTACAAAAGAAAAGGTTTATGATCTTGCTGAAGGGAAGGTATGGATAGGAAAAGAAGCCTTAAATTTAGGTCTCGTTGATGAAATTGGATCTTTGGAAGATGCTATAAAAAAAGCTGCAGAAATTGCTAACTTAAAAGAGTTTAAAGTCAAAAGGTATATCAAAAAGAACAACCCTTTACTTGATCTTTTACCTAAATTTGCTGAAAAAACTGGCCTAGTAGATTTAAAAGAATTTAACCGACAAGATAATGCTATGGGTCAGAGCTTTTCACACCTTTTTTACAATATTAAGAAACTCAATGATCCTAAGTCTTTGTATTACCTATGTGGCACATGTATACTTTTAAATTAATCTTTTTCTTGCTAGGTGTTAATTAAGCATTTATAAACCTCATTTATTATATTGGAGATTTAAATGGCTGTTCCAAAAAGAAAGGTAAGTCCTTCAAGAAGAGGCAAAAGAAGATTAGGACATAAAAGTAAGGCACCAACCTTTGTTGAAAATAAAGATTCTGGCGAACTTCATAGACCACATCATATAGACCTTAAGAGTGGGATGTATAATGGTAAACAAATCTTAGCTCAAAAGGAAAATCAGAAGGAAGTAGAGTAAATTTACTTTGAATAAAGTATATCCTGACAATATTAAAGGAGCCTTTATTTTATTAATTGCTTCTGTAATTTGGGGTTCAACATTTATACCACAAAAGTTGGCCATGGATTTTTGGTCACCACTTCAATTTACTTCAATAAGATTTTTTATTGGTTCTTTTATCCTATTATTTATAATTCCAATTTTTGGAATATCACAAAAGTTAAATTTTAAATCTTTATTTTTATATGGAACTTTTTTAGGATTTTTTCTTGGTTTTGCAGCTTTTTTTCAGCAATTGGGTTTGGTTACTACGACAGCAACAAACGCAGGTTTCTTTACTAGTTTATATGTTTTGTTAGTTCCTATTATTGGGCTTTCTTTAGGAATATACCCTCATAAGACTATTTGGTTGGCAGTAGTGTTATGTATTGTTGGTTCTATCTTATTAGGAATTCCAGAAGGAAATCTTTCTTTAGATAAAATAAATATTGGTGATATATGGGTTATTATTGGTTCAATTTTTTGGGCAGTACATGTTCAAGTTTTGTCATTTGCAGTTAAAAGAAATCCAATTATACTTTTAGCAGTTTTACAATTCTTCTTTGCTGGATTGATTTTAACTATATTTGGAATCCTTTTCTCTTCTGAAGATTTGCTATCTTTTCCAACTTTTTCAAATAGTTATACTCCTTTAGTCACTCTTCTTTATTGCTCAGTTGGTTCTGTTTGTATTGCTTTTGTTTTACAAATGGTCGGTCAGAAATATTCCCCCCCAAATCAGGCTGCAATAGTCATGAGTACCGAAGCAATTTTTGCCGCTTACTTTGGTTGGTTAATTTTATCTGAATTTTTTAATGCAAGAATTATAATTGGATCAGCTTTAATATTTATAGGTATTATAATTTCTCAAATTTTGCCATTAAGATCCAAAGAAAAGACTTAGCCCTCTAATAGAAAAATTGCCTCTTCAGACAATAAATTTTCAATAGAAGAAGGTTTTCCAGAAAAAGACTTATGCTTCTTCGAATGGAGTGTCACGGTTTGCTCAATATTTATATGAAGTTCATTACATAAAGAAATAAAATCAGTTATTGTGCATAAGTGTATATTTTGTGTTTTGTACCAAGATGAATCAAGCTTGTTCGTAATAGGCATTTTTCCTTTTAGTAATAAATCTAACCTAACTTTCCAAAAACCAAAATTTGGTATTGAGATTATTACCTTTCTTCCGATTCTTGTTAATTCAGAAAGAATTCTTTTAGGCTCTTGGGTTGCTTGAATTGTTTGGCTTAAAACGACACAATCAAATGAATTATTTGGGTATAAACTTAAATCTTTATCGGCATCTCCTTGTATTACGGAAAGACCTTTAGCGACACACTCATTAACTTTTTTTTGGTTAATTTCTAAACCTTGGCCTTTTATGTTTTTATTACTAAGTAAAAGATTCAATAAATCGCCATTACCACAACCAATATCAAGAACCTTACTGTCATTATCAACTAAGTTAACTATAAGATTTAAATCTATTCTAGGATTTTCCATTTTTTTCCTAATTAATATATTGACTTAAAAAACCATTAAGACATAAGTCAAACTCAGGTTCTTCCAATAAAAATGCATCATGACCTTTATCTGACTCAATTTCTACAAAACTTACATCCGCTCCAGCAGCAGTTAATGCTCTAACGATGATTAGATTTTCTGATGTGGGATAAAGCCAGTCACCCGTAAAGGAGACTATAAGAAATTTAACATCAGAATTATTATAAATTTCAGTTAAACTTTTTTTATGCGTTTTTTCTAGATCAAAATAGTCCATTGCTCTGGTAATATATAAATATGAATTTGCATCAAATCGATCGACAAAAGTTAAACCTTGATGCCTTAAATAACTTTCTATCTGAAAATCGGCATCAAAACCAAAACCCAAATCAGACTTGTCTTGAAGTCTTCTTCCAAATTTTTTGCTTAATGAGGCTTCAGATAGATAAGTGACATGAGCGGTCATTCTAGCTATAGAAAGACCTTTTGAAGGATTTAGCTCTGCTTCTCTGTAATCGCCAGATTTCCAATCACTATCAGCCATTATTGCTTGTCTTCCTAATTCATGGAATGCAATATTCTGTGCAGTATGTTTAGCTGAGGTAGCTATTGGTATTGCAGAAACTATTCTTTCTGAATGCGACGCAGCCCACTCTAATACTTGCATGCCGCCCATAGATCCGCCTATTACTGATATAAGCTTTTTAATTCCAAGATGATCAATGAGTCTCAATTGAGCATTAACCATATCCGATACGGTTATCATTGGAAAATTTAAAGCAAATTCCTTCTTTGTTTCGGGGTTAACTGATGTAGGCCCTGTTGACCCCATGCATCCACCTAAAACATTTATACAAATAACAAAAAATTTATTTGTATCTATAGGTTTATTTGCGCCAACCATTCTAGACCACCAGCCATCTTTATCTGTAATAGGATGTTTACTTGATACAAACTGATCACCAGAAAGCGCATGGCAAATTAAAATAGCATTATTTTTTTTTGGATTTAATTTGCCGTAAGTTTTGTACGCAATATCGTGACCTTTTATAGTTTCACCGCTTTCTAATTCTAAAGGATTAGGATCACTATAAAATAAACAATCAATATTTGTATGTTTATCAGTCATAATAATCCCTTCCTTTTTAATAGATTCTAGTAATTTTATAAATTACATATTTTAGAATCTCCATCCATAGCCAATACTAATAGCAAGCGGATCAAGATCAACACCAGCTGTAGCGGTTCCTGCTGCACCTGCATTAATTACAACATCAGTAGGTAAATCATATTTTTTAATATCAATATTAAAATAATTATTTTCGCCTAATACATAATCAAAACCAATACTTAGTGCTATACCAATTTCATCCTTGTAACTTATACCAACAGCATCACCGGGATTATCATCATAGAAAAAGGTGTAGTTAATGCCAGCTCCTACATAAGGTTGAAAGTTTCCTTCAGTATTAAAGTGGTATTGCAATGTAAAGGTTGGTGGTAAAACTTTTACAGTTCCTAGATTTACATCTCCAAGGGCTGTATTTATTGCGCCTACATTATGTTCTGTTGTTCCAAATATTGCTTCTATAGCTAAATTATCAGTAATGAAATATCGAATATCTAATTCTGGTACCGTATCATCATCAACTGTAGCTGCTCCACCAATTGATACATTAGAGTCAACATCGGGATCTAAATTTAATACCTTAAGTCCAACAAGCCATGTTCCAGCGCTCTTAAATGATGAACTTTCTTGTGCAAAAGTTTTTTCATTAAGAAACCCTATAAATGCTAGGAAAGAAAATATAATAAAGATTTTTAAAGTGTAATTTTTTTTCATTTTTACCTCTCTTTAGTGCTTTAAGGAAATCTAGGGCGCACAATCTGAACATCAAATACCCAGCTATTAAGTAGCTAAACTAAAATATTGATTAAGAATTTAAATGAGACCGTATTTTTGCTTTACAAGCCGCATCTTAATACCACCTTCGCACGATTTGCAGGTTGGCAGGGATAAACCCTTCTTAATGCAAGATTTTTATTAACCTATAAAATTTAATAAAGCAACATATTTATTTATACATGGCTTTAAACAGTTATTATGTGTTAATGATTGCTCCAATGGAGATGCTTGGTGGAAGAAGAATTAAATAAATTAAGAGTTAGGATTGATTCAATAGATAAGCAATTATTAGAATTAATAATTGAGAGGGCAGATATAGTCAAAAATATTGCATCTATTAAAGATTCAAAAGGTGTTGATATATTGAGACCAGGAAGAGAAGTAGATTTGCTTGATGATTTATTTAAAAAGAATAACGAGTTTTTAGATGGGTCTTCTATAATTAATATTTGGAGAGAAATTATAAGCACTATAACCAATTCTGTTCAGTCTACTTTTGAAATTTTAATAGTTGATTCATTAGATAGTGATTTAGGAATAGAAGTAAGAAATTATTATGGAGCAAAGACAAAAAAGATTTTTAATTGCTCTGAAGGTGATGTTCTTAAAAAAATTACTGAGAGTAAGAAATATTTAGCAATTTTACCTGCAAATGGTGATTGGTGGAAAAAGAAATTACCCTTAGATGTAAATATTTTTGGAGCTTTACCTATTGTAAATGAAAAACCACTTGGTTTTCTTTTAGGGCAAGTAAATAATGAAAAGGCTAGAAGAAATAAGACAGTCATAGCTTATGATAAAAAGAACAAAGAAATGATTAATAAAAAATATAGAATTGAAGCACTAGATTCTAGCGATTTTATTGAATTTGGCATTATAGAAGGATATTTTCAATCATTCGAAGATTTTAATATTTCTGTTCTAGGGAGTTATGGATATATAAATCCTTAAAGTGAATAAATGGATAAGCCAGAACCAAAAAAATATTTAAAAAATATTACACCCTATAAAGGAGGCGTTAGTAATATTGAGGGTATAGATAATATATATAAACTATCTTCTAATGAGAATTCATTAGGGCCTAGTGAATTTGCCTTAAAAAAATATCAAGAAGAATCTAATAATTTATCTTTATATCCAGATTCAGGAAATCGTGAACTTATAGATTCTATTTCAAAAAATTATTCTCTTGAAAGGAATAGAATTATTTGTGGGTGTGGATCAGATGAATTACTTCATCTTCTCGCAAGGACTTATTTAAATGAAGATGATGAAGGATTAATTTCAGAAAATGCTTTTGCAGTTTACCCTCTTGCAATTTTAAATTCTGGAGCAAATGTAGTAAGAGCAAAAGAAAATGCTTTGCAGCCAAATATTGAAGATTTAATTTCTAATATTAATGAAAAAACAAAAATTATATTTATAGCCAACCCTAATAATCCGACAGGTAGTCTTATCAAAAGGGATGACCTAAAAAAACTTTATTCTGCTATACCTTCTAATGTTTTATTAGTCATTGATGCTGCTTATTCAGAATATGTAACTGACCCTAATTATGAAATTGGTTTTGATTTAGCTAAAGAAAACAATAATATTGTTATCACTAAGACTTTTTCAAAGGCATTTGGCTTAGCTGGTCTAAGGGTGGGATGGGCTTATTGTCCAGATGATATTGCCAAAACCTTGTTAAATATTAAGGTTCCGTTTTCAGTTAATGTAGCTGCCCAGAAAACTGCTATTGCAGCTCTTGAAGATCATAAGCATATTCAGTTATCAATTGATCATAATTCTAAATGGTTAAGGATTTTAGAGGATGAATTTGCTAAATATGAAAAAAGAGGAATAAAGATTTATCCGAGCCAATGTAATTTTGTACTAATTGAATTTACATTAGAAAGCAAAATTAAAGCCTCTGATGCATATAATCAGCTTTGTTCCAAGGGATTAATTACTAGAGAAATGCAAGAATATAATCTAGATAATTTTCTTAGAATTACAATTGGAAATGAAGAAGCAAATTTATTATTGATTGAAAGTTTTAAAGAATTAATGATTTAATTATGACAGAATCTTACAAAAAAATAGCAATCATTGGTCTTGGATTAATAGGCGGTTCAATCGGGTTAGCAGTTAATAGATACGATAAATCTATTAAAAGAATTGGCATAGCAAGAACCCAAGATACTCTTGATAAGGCTCTTGAAAGAGGTCTAGTTGATGAGGTTAGTAATCAATTTAATGGAATTCTTCTTGATTGCGATTTAGTAATTCTTGCAACACCATTATCTTCATTTAAAAGCATTATAGAAGAAATTCTGCCTTACTTAAAAGAAGGTTGTGTAATAACAGATACAGGCTCATCAAAAACTCATGTAATCAAGGTAATAGAAGAATTAATTCCTGAGCACATAAATTTTGTTGCAGGTCATCCAGTTGCAGGAACAGAAATGTCTGGCCCAGAGGCAGGCTTTGCTGAGTTGTTTGATAATCGATGGTGCATTCTAACGCCGACAGAAAAAACTAATAAAGAAACCTTAAAAGATGTTTTAAATTTCTGGAAAAATTTGGGCGCAATGACAGAAGTAATGACCGCTGAACATCATGATAAAGTTCTTGCTATAACAAGTCATATTCCGCATTTGTTAGCATTTAATATTGTTGGAACAGCTAATGATTTAGCTAATGTTACAGAAAAAGAAGTTGTAAAGTATTCTGCTGGCGGGTTTAGAGATTTTACAAGAATAGCTGCTTCTGATCCTATAATGTGGAGAGATATTTTTATTTCAAATAGTAGTGCTGTACTTGAAATGTTAAATTATTTTTCGAAAGACCTAGATGATTTAAAAACTGCTATAGAAAATAACAATTCTGATTTTCTTGAAGATTTTTTTAATAAAACAAAAGAAGTTAGAACAAATATAATAGAGGCTGGTCAAGACACTAAAAAACCTGATTTTGGAAGATATGGTAAAAAAACTAATTAATTTTTGGTGCCTTTCCGATAGGAAGGGGTCCCAATAAAGTAATTCCATCTTCAAACATAAGATCTATTTTTCCTCTATAGATTAAGAGATTGGTTATTGGATTTTCTTCGATCATAACTCCAAAAAGTTGGAAAAATCTTTTTATGTCTTCAGGATTGGAAAACGAAAACTCTATTTTGCCTTGTAAATAATCTCTATTATCTTTTGATAAATTTCCAATTATTTCTAAAGAAGACCTTCCTTTATAGGCAACAAGAGCAATCTTAATTTTTTCACTATATTCAATATTTCCTAAGATTTTATCTATAGAAAAAGAACTTCTTTTTAGGTTATCAGAAAAAGATATTTTTTCTCCAGAAATTTTTAAATCATTTATATGGTCTTTAGTTTTTTGATAATTAACAACAATAATTTCTGGCGATATTTTTAAAAAAATCTTGTCAGTTAAGTTAATTCGTATCTCTGAATCAGTCTGCGCTTGAATTTGATCAAATCTCCAAGCTAAGGTTTTTAAATTTAATTCACTAAATATTTCAGAATTTAAGGTATTTAGGCTTAGTTCTTTTGCTGTAATTTTAAAGTAAAATGGATATCCAGTTATAGATATATTTTTATAAGAAAGATCCTCATAAGAATTAATCCTATTTTTAATATAATAAGATCCAATAAACCAATATGATGTCCATAAGAAAATCGCAACAAAAATTACTAAAAAGGGAAAAATTATAGGAGAAAAGATATTCCTAGACTTTTTAATTGTTTTTTTCATCGCTTATCAACCTATTTGTTGCTGATTCAATTCTTTCTTCTAAAATATTATTAAAATCTGTTTTTGTGAGTCCTGGTTCTATTTTTTTAAGAAACTTCACTTTTATCTTTCCTTTACTTTTTCTATAACCTTTTGATTGCCAAAATAATCCTGAATTTAATGCTACAGGAATACACGGAATATCTAAGTATTTATATAAAGCGAAGCAGCCAGATTTATAATCTCCTTTTTCACCAATTCTTACTCTTGTTCCTTCTGGGAAAATAACAATTGGTCTTTTATCTATGAAGCATTGTTTAGCTTCTTTAAGTAAATGTTTTAATGCTGTCCCCTTTGCTTCTCGGTCAACCCAAATCATTTTTGCTTTTATTGCATGCCAGCCATAGGCAGGTATATAAATTAAGATTTTCTTAAGAACCATGGCCGCATCGCTGAAATACGCTGTAAAAAAAATTGTATCCCAAACTGATTGATGTTTTGAGGCTACAATAAATGGCTCCGTGGGAATATTCTCTTCACCAATGACAGTCCAATCTAAACCATCAAGATTTTTAAATAATAAGAGCATTAATTTAGACCAAGAATGAATTAAAAGAGCGGTATATTTTCTTGGAAAAATAAGCAGAGGTATACCTGCTATTGCTATAATTGCAGTAATTACAAAAAAGCTTAATGCAAAGAGATATGAAGAAATTTTTTCTATTTTATTTCCCTTATAAAGTTAAATACTTAATCCGAACAAAACTAAACCTTAAAAATTCCTTTACTATGCTTAAAAAATGTAAATTTCTAGACTCAACTGGCCAGGTTGCAATTCTAATATGATTGGTATTATTTTGGAATTCTAAAATACTCCTTGGTAAGTGTATATCTGTAGTCACTAAAATAGCTGATTTCAGATTGTTCTTTTTCATCCAAGTTAATACCTCAACAGCATTGGATTTAGTATTTTTCGCATTCTTTCCTAGAAAAACACAACAATTAAATAAACTATTCTTTTCAACTTCACTATTTTGCATTGCAATTTTTCGTATATCATCTTTTTTTACAATTGGATTAACTCCCGAAATAAACATTTTTTTAGAATAATTCTTTTCCAGAAGATAAAAACCTTTTTTTATTCGGTTTGATCCTCCTGTTAATACTACAATTGCGTCAAATTTATAATTTGAATAAATTTCATCATCTGACTTTTTTGTGAGATCGAAAAATTCTTTAAAAAGTAGAATAAATAAAAGAGAAAATGATAATAATATGATTATTAATAGTGGCTTATATCGCATTTCGTATTAATATTACTTTTTAAAGAATTTATTCATAGCTAATTTTAAAAAAATTAATTCTATTTAAAATATCAAAGTCAATAATTATACATAATAAAAATGACAAAAAATTTTCTCCCTCTTTTTTTATTGATTTTCCTGGTAATTATTTGGGGTTCATCTTTTTCGACAATAAAGATTATTCTTACCGCAGTTCCTCCGTTATGGATAATGTTTAGTAGAATAGCCCTTGGATCAACTGTTCTATTGTTATGGTTCCTTCTTAAAGGAAGAGCCATTCCCTTATCCAAAGAGTTTTGGGTTTGGAGTTTTATAATAGGATTTTTAGGATTCACTTTACCCTTCAGCGTTATTGCATGGGGGCAACAATATATTCCTTCTTCTCTTACTGCTATATTAATGGGAATAAACCCTATATTAACTTTGATCCTTTCGTACTTTCTTATTAAAGATGAAGAAATTACATCATCTAAAATTTTAGGTATAATATTTGGGTTTTTAGGACTTATATTATTAATAAGTTTAAATGAATTGAAAACTATTAATATTAATTCAAGGTTCTTAATTGGACAATTTGCTGTTTTATTAGGGACTTCATCTTATGCTTTAGCGACAGTGTTGGCCAAAAAAGTATCTCATATTCCTTCTGTTGATAGGGCTATAGGGTCTTTAATATGTGCATCTATTATGGGCTTATTTATAGCATTGGTTTTTGAGCCTCTTCCTAATTTGTTATTGCTTGATACTAAAATAATTTTATTACTATTATTTTTAGGGATCCTCCCTACAGGTATCGCAACTGTTGTTTGGTTTAAAATTGTAGATCTTAAAGGTCCAATATTTCTATCCATGGTTAATTATTTGATGCCAATATGGGCCTTGATATTAGGAATTAATTTGTTAAATGAATCTATAAACTTTGCTATTATCTCTGGGCTAGTTTTTATTTTTAGCGGTATTTGGCTTATTCAAAAAAGTAAGGATTAAATTTAATGTTTTATTTGTATGTTCCTTTTTTCTTAATTATTTCCACTATTTTATCTGGATCATTAATTATTATTATAAATTTAATGTTGAATTTAATTTGGTTAACATCAAAGGATTTTAATATATCTGCGCAACTTTTCTTCAATTCTCTTTTGAGCGATCTTTCGAATGGTATAGCCTTTTTTATTATAGTTCTTATTACTTTTTTTATTGCTTTTATTGTTACAGCGATAGTTAGATATTTTTTCCCAATAGATAGGAGAATTGCTTATAGTTTAGCTGGTTTTTTTGGAATATTTGTAATGCTCAAATTGACTACTCTTGTTTTTACTGGAGCAGCATTAATTGCAGGTATGCGTTCTATTTTGGGACTCCTTTTATTGTCATTATGTGGCTTGTTGGGCGGTTATGTATATGGTTTATTATTAAATAGGAATATAAAATAATGAGAGAAGGAAATTTTATTTTTAAGCAAATGAGAACCTTATTAATTTCTTTTTCATTTATTTTGACAATCTTCAACTCTTTGTATGCTGAAGATCATCATTATACGATTGAAAAGATTAAAGTAGATTTTTCAAACCCTTGGAGTTCGGCCTTTTTACCGAATGGGGATATTTTAGTTAACGAATTATCTGGGAAAATAAAATTAATAGAAGCTGAAACAAAAAAAATTACTGAAATTAAGAATGTTCCTAAAGTTTTATTTAAGGGTCAGGGAGGTTTATCAGATATAATATTGCATCCAAATTATCAAATTAACAAAAGAATATATTTGTCATTTTCTTATGGAAGTAAAAGTAACAATACTTTGAGAGTCATAAGCGCCGAACTTAAAGATCATGAATTAATAGATAAAAAAGTAATTTTTGAGGCCTCTCCTTATAGGAAAACCGCGAATCATTATGGTACACGATTATTATTTCTTGAAGATAATTCACTTTTAATTACATCTGGTGATGGTTTTAATTATAGAGAATTGGCTCAAGAACTAGATAATCATTATGGTAAAATTCTTCGTGTTAAGGACGATGGATCAGTTCCATCTGATAATCCTTTTTTAGGGGTAGATAACGCTTTGCCAGAAATTTGGAGCCTAGGGCATAGGAATCAGCAGGGAATAGCTAGAGATAGTAAAAATGAAATTATATATTCTCATGAGCACGGGCCTCGTGGTGGTGATGAAATAAATATTATACTTCCTGGAAGAAATTATGGGTGGCCAGCAATTACTTATGGAATTGATTACAATGGAAGCATAATTTCACCCTTTACTGAAAAAGATGGAATGGAGCAACCTATTAAATATTGGGTTCCATCTATAGGCCCATCAGATATGTTATTTTATGAGGGGCAATCGTTTCCTGAATTGCAGGGGAGTTTATTAATAACTTCACTTGTGCCTGGTGATATTAGGAAAATAAGTTTTAATAAATTCTCAATTAGTGAAGAAATAATTTTCAAAGAAATTAAAGGAAGAGTGAGAAGTATTAAGGCTTCTAAAGAGGGTGACTTAATAGTTTTAACTGATGGACCTAAAGGGAATGCCTATATTATTTCAAAATAATCCTTTAAGAATACAATAAAAGAAAATGATAATTCAATGTCCAGCATGCAGTACAAGTTTTTCAGTGAGTTCTGAGAAGTTTGGTGAAAAAAATAGAAAAGTTAAATGTTCAAGATGTTATTTTATATGGACAGCTAACTCATCTGGAAAAGCTATTGAAATTCCTCGTCTTTACGAGCCTATCCAATCACAAGGAGATTTAAATAAAGAAAATTTAGATAAAAATAAAACTCCCGATCATCCTCTTCCAGTTCCAGTTTCAGAAAATAAGCCTGAAGAGAGTAGTCTCTATTCATTAATTTCTTTATTTATAATTTTATCTTGTTTAGCAGGAGTTTGGTATAATAGATTATTACTTGTAGATGTTTTTCCTTTCGTAAAACCGGTCTTAGAAATTGTTGATCCTTCTTTAGATATAAGGGGTATAGACATTTATAATTTGAATACAAAATCAACAATAATTGATGATAAACCGGCTTTACAGGTTTTGGGATCTCTTATTAATCAAACTTCCTATAAAAGAATTGTTCCTAATATTGTAATTAAAATGGTTGGTAAAAATGGTAGTGTGCTTAGGCAAGAAATTATTAACTTCAATGATAAATATTTCTTACAAAATGAAAAATACGAATTTTCATATACTTTTACTAATTATCCTGAGCAATCAAACAAAATCCAAGTAGAAATTCTGCCATGACTATAGCCAGTTTGCTATCTCATCTTGTCCTATTAAGTTATTTATAGTAATTCTATTTCTTATAACAGAATGCTCAGCCCCTTTAATAAGAACTTCAGGTAGTGATTCTCTAGAATTATAATTAGACGACAAAACAGATCCATATGCACCAACATATGTAATTGCCAAAAGATCACCTTCTTTAACATTTGATATTTTATAATCTTTTACAAAATAATCACCAGTTTCACATACAGGACCAACTACATCAAAGGTTTCACTTCTTATATTTGCTGTATCTTCTATTAAAGGAATAATATTATGTAATGCGCCATATAGAGAAGGCCTAATAAAGTCATTCATAGCAGCATCAACTATTAAAAAGTTTTTTGGTTCAGTTTTCTTAATATAAAGAACTTTAGTAACTAAAATTCCAGATTCTGCTGTTAAAAACCTTCCAGGCTCTAAAACAATTTTTTTATTTAAATGATCAAATTTTTTACTAATTAATTTTGCATAATCATTAATATTTATTGTCTTATCATCGTTATAATTTACTCCAATACCACCACCAACATCGATAATATCAATATTTATGTTTTTACTTTTTAGGTTTTGAATAATTTCAACCAAATTATCAAAAGCTTTTTCGAAAGGGTCCAATGAATTAATTTGACTACCTATATGGATATCTATCCCTTTAATTTTAATATTATTAAGAGAGTTAGCGAGTTCATAAACATTTAGAGATTCTTCAATATTTATTCCAAATTTATCCTGTTTTTTCCCTGTGGATATTTTTTCATTTTCACCTGCAACAATATCTGGATTAATTCTAATAGAAATTGGCGCAACTTTATTTAAGGAAGAAGCTCTTTCTGAGATTTTTTTAAGCTCAGGAATAGACTCTATGTTAATCATCATAATTTCTTGATTAATAGCATAATCTATTTCTTCAGTTGTTTTTCCAACGCCTGAGAAAACAATTTTATCAGTTGGAATATTTTCTTTTAATGCTCTTTTAAGTTCCCCCAAAGAAACAACATCTGCGCCAGATCCCATTAGAGAAAATGTTCTTATAATTGACTGATTTGAATTGGCTTTTAAGGAATAACAAACTGTACAATCTTTGCCTTTAAAGGCAGTACTAATCTTAGTGAATTGACTCTCTAATATCTCTGAAGAATAACAGTAAAACGATGAACCAATTTCATTATATAATTCTGAAATATTAACATTCTCACAATGGAGATTATTATTAATATAAGAATACATAGTTAACTTCCTTTATAAAATATTTGTGTGGGAAAAGAATTAATTTCTGGCGGCGGTAATAAATCTCCTTTTCTTCCACAACTTACGAGAAGAATTATCAATAAGAATGCTATGAAGTTAATTTTTTTCATTTTGTAATTTCTTTATCCATTTTGTTGCCGATTTTTTTACCATTATAGGTGAAGTGCTGCCAGCTGATTTTTTTTGCCTTACAGAATTCTCTACTTTTAAGACATTAAAAATACTTTTATTAATTTTCTTATTAAATTTTTTAAGTTCAGCAAGTTTCATATCGGATAAATTAATTTTCTTTTCCTCACAATATTTTACAATATTTCCTGTTATTTCATGTGCCTGCCTAAAAGGCATATCAATATTTGATACTAGCCAATCCGCAAGATCTGTGGCTGTTGAAAATTTCTTTTCAGCAGCAATTTTTAAATTTTCTTTCTTTGGTTTTAGGTTTTTTACAATTAGCCCCATCGCCTTCAAAGAAATTATAATATTATCTAAAGCATCAAATGTTAATTCTTTATCTTCTTGTAAATCTTTAGAATATGCCAGCGGTAATCCTTTCATAACAACAAGAATTGAAATTAAGGACCCTATAATTCTTCCATTTTTACCTCTTACAAGTTCAGCAATATCAGGATTCTTTTTTTGTGGCATTATAGAAGAGCCTGTAGCAAGTTGGTCTGGAAGATCTATAAAGTCAAAACCTTCAGAAACCCAAAAAACTATTTCTTCAGAAAATCTTGAAAGATGAGTTGCAAGAATTGATGTTGCGGCCAACGGCTCTATTATAAAATCTCTTGCAGAAACCGCATCAATAGAATTTTCCATTATTTTATTAAAGCCTAATGTTTTTGTAGTCATATTTCTATCTATTGGGAAAGAAGTACCTGCCAATGCAGCTGCACCAAGAGGATTCTCGTTTATCCTTTTTAATGCATCTTTAAATCTATTTTTGTCTCTTTCTAGCATTTCCGTATATGCCAATAAATGATGTCCTAATGTAATAGGTTGTGCAATTTGCATATGAGTGTAACCCGGCATAATTAAATCAAAATATCTTAAAGCTTTTCTGCTTAATTCGACTTGCAATTTACTTATTAACTTAATTATGAACAGGCAATTCTTTCTCATATAAAGTCTCATATCAGTTGCTACTTGGTCATTTCTTGATCTTCCTGTATGCAATTTCTTTGCAACAGTACCAATCTTTTTTTGTAAACTGGCCTCAATATTCATATGAATATCTTCTAAGCTTTTATCAATCTTAAAAGTACCATTTTTAAATTCATTTTTTATTTTCTTTAAGCCAGATATTATTTTTTGAGAATCTGCTTTTGTAATAATGTTTTTCGCAGATAACATTTTGGCGTGCGCAATTGAAGCATCTATATCTTCTTGATATAACCTTGAATCAAAATTTATTGATGAATTTATTTCTTGCATAATTAGGTCTTGACCAGACACAAATCTGCCACCCCACATTTTATTTTTTTCTTCTTTTTTCATCATTATTACTTTTCATTTAAAAAAAATCTCTCTATAGAACTGTCATGATTAAGTCAAAAAAGAAATTAACTTTCTTATTTATAATTCTTTCAGCCTTTATCTATTTTGCATTTACTTTCCAAGGCAATAAAAATTTTAAACTTTCTGAGCCAGATCAATTATCAAATCTAAATAAAGTTGAATTCTTTGATTCAGAAGGCTTAAAGTATAACATATCCGATTTTAGTGGAAAGATTATCTTAATAAATTTTTGGGCTACTTGGTGTTTACCATGTAGAGCTGAAATGCCTTCACTTGATAATTTACAGAGAAAAATTGGTGATGATGCTTTTCAGGTCATTATAGTGGCTATAGAAAGGACATCATATTCAAAGATTGCAAATTTTTTAGATGAAATTGATATAAAAAGTATAAAAAATTTTCATGATCCAACAACACAAATCGGCCAACAAATTAATGCCAAAGGTTTACCAATTACTTTAGTAGTTAATAAAAAGGGAAAAGAAATAGGAAGATTTAATGGTCCGTTGGAATGGGATTCTCACGAGGTAGTGGATTACTTAACTAATTTAAAATTAAACAATAGTTAACCCAAGGCTTTTTCAAGATCTGGTATAGCTTTAAATAAATCAGCAACCAAACCATAATCCGCAACTTGGAAGATAGGAGCTTCCTCATCTTTATTAATTGCAACTATAACTTTAGAATCCTTCATACCGGCTAGATGTTGTATGGCCCCAGAAATTCCTACGGCAATATAAAGTTCAGGAGCAACTACTTTTCCTGTTTGGCCAACTTGATAGTCATTCGGAACAAATCCAGCATCTACAGCTGCACGAGAAGCACCAACTGCGGCACCAAGTTTATCAGCAATAGCCTCAAGAAGAACAAAATTGTCACCAGATTGCATACCTCTTCCGCCAGAAATAATAATTTTAGCCGATGTAAGTTCAGGCCTATCGGATTTAGTAAGTTCTTCAGAGACATATTCGGAAAGAGTTGAGTCTTCGCTAGATTCGATACTTTCAATGCTTACGGAATTTTGTTCACCAGATGCCTGAAAGGCAGTAGATCTAACGGTAATAACTTTCTTTTCAGAAGAAATTTTTACAGTTTCTATAGCGTTTCCTGCATAAATTGGGTGTTCGAATGTTTGTTCATCTATAACAGAAATAATATCTGAAACTTGTGGAACATCCAATAAAGCAGCTACCCTTGGCATAAAGTTTTTACTAGTTGTTGTTGCCGGAGCAATGAATGTTTTATAATTCTCAGAAAGGGAAATAATTAATTGCGAATAAGATTCTGCTAAATGTTTTTCATAAATTTCATTGTCACATATTAAAACTTTACTTATACCATCTATTTTTGCTGCTTCTTCAGCAACATTTGCACAATTTTTCCCAGCGACAAGAATATTAATATCTTCACCAATAAGCTTTGCAGCGCTAGTGGCTTTACTAACTGAATCCCCTAGGTTTTGATTATCATGTTCTGCAATTAATAAAGTAGCCATTATATAACTCCTGCTTCATTCTTAAGTTTATCAACTAATTCTTCTACTGTTTCTACTTTGACACCTGCTTCTCTTTGAGCTGGTTCTGAAACTTTTAATATCTCTAAATCCGATTTCATCGAGATATTATAATCTTCAGGAGTTTTTTCAGTAATTTCCTTTTTCTTCGCTTTCATGATATTTGGAAGAGATGCATATCTTGGTTCATTTAATCGTAGGTCTGTAGTAATGATAGAAGGTAAATTAAGTTTTATTGTTTGTAATCCTCCATCAACTTCTCTTGTCACCAAAACATTCTGACCATCAATTTTTACTTCAGAAGCAAATGTTCCTTGAGACCAGCCAAGAAGAGCTGATAGCATCTGACCAGTCTGATTAGAGTCATCATCAATGGCCTGTTTTCCAAGAATAATTAAGTCAGGATTTTCTTCATCGGCTATAACTTTTATAGTTTTTGCAACATTTAAAGGCGAAACATTTTCATCTGATTTGACAAGAATTCCTCTGTCTGCACCCATTGCTAATGCTGTTCTGATTGTTTCTTGCGCTTGTTGAGGCCCTATTGAGAGAGCAATAATTTCTGAGACAGTTCCTGCTTCTTTTAATCTAATAGCTTCTTCAACTGCAATTTCATCAAATGGATTCATAGACATTTTAACATTGTCAAGCTCTACACCCGATTGATCAGATTTTACCCTAATCTTAACATTATAATCTACTACTCTTTTTATAGGGACTATTACTTTCATTATATTCTCCAAAAACTAAAAGAAATTAACGGAAAATTAGAACTACAAACAATTAGTGTCAATAACTCACTAAAAAAGATTTAATTCTATTTTTTATTAATTTCTAGTATGACCTGGTTTCCATAATACGTCACCAGTGCCCCCAATATCCACTTGATTGGCATATCTTGCAGCGACAAACATTAAGTCAGAAAGTCTGTTTATGTATTTTAAAGCTATTTCAGAAACATTTATATTTTCTTGTAAATTAAGTTTTACCATTAATCTTTCAGCTTTTCTCAAAACTGTTCTAGCTAAATGTAAATAAGATGAAATAGCCGTTCCTCCAGGTAAGATAAATGAGTCTAAGTTCTTAAGATTTATATTAAGTTGATCAATTTCATTTTCAATTCTTGTTATTTGTTTTTCAGTTATTTTAGTATTTTTGATCAATGAATCATTTTCTTTTGAGCTAGGAATTGATATTTCAGCTCCTAAATCAAACAATTCATTTTGAATTGTTGCAAGAATATTATCTAATAAGATTAGCTCTGCTTTTTTAGTTTTAGTCCTGGCAATACCTATAATAGAATTTGCTTCATCTATAGTACCGTATGTATCTACCCTAATATTATCCTTGGATGTTCTTGTCCCATCGCCAAGACTAGTTTCACCTTTATCACCTGTTCTAGTATAGATTTTTGTTAGTTTGACCATTAATTAAGTTTCCAAGCAAACCTTAATCCAACACTTGTAAGTCCCTGGTTAGGGTCACACAAACTACCGTTTGACATATGCTGAGCACTAATCTGTATTTTTTTTGTATCATTAATATCATAACCAAAAGCTATCATTTCTCTAAAATTTATTTTACATCCATAACCCAATTCACCTTCCCTAATTTCTTCATTTCCAGTGTGAATGGCTGCTCCAAAAGCTAGTTCACCAGAAAATTTATTTTTTTGGAAAAGATTCCAGGTAGAGCCGGCATAAAACAAATGAGTGTGGTTAGCTAGACTAATCTGAGCTCCAAGATGAGGGTTACCTGCAAATTTATGCCACCAATTAGGTCTATCGAATATTTTTTCTATAGATAGAGCTGGACCACCTTCGATTCTTCTTTCAACATCATGCATGGAAAGGCCGATACGATATTCTGCGGCAAATATTGAAGTATTTAAAAGAAAAAAGGAGATTAAAAAGACTATAACAAAATTATTTTTAAGCATATTTTTACCTTTCATGTGAGATGTATAATAAATCATTTTTTAATAATAATTAAGGGTTATCTATTATCACTTTCGAAAAGCCTTTTAGCTATAACTTGAGCTTGAATTTCTGCTGTTCCTTCAAAAATACTTAATATTCTTGCGTCGGCGAGCACTCTACTTATAGGTGTTTCAGTCGCAAAACCAATACCGCCATGAATTTGAAGGGCGCTATCTGCAGAAGCCCAAGCAGTTTTTGCTGCTAAAAGTTTTGCCATTCCAGCTTCCATATCACATCTTTGTCCAGTATCTTTTATTCTAGCTGCATAAAGAGTTAGCTGCCTTGCAATCATAGTCTCAGCAAACATACTTGCTATTTTTTCATTAATTCTTGAAAAGTTTATAAGCTCCTTTCCGAATTGAATTCTTTCTTGGGAATATTTTATTGCTAAATCGCATGCATTTTGTGATACACCAAGTGCTCTTGCAGCTGTTTGGATTCTTGCAGATTCAAATGTTGACATAAGCTGTCTAAATCCTTGACCTTCTTTTAATCCAAGAAGATTTTCAGCGGGCACTTCAAAACCATCAAAAGCAATATCATATTCTTTCATACCCCTATAACCAATAACTTCTATTTCTCCTCCTTTAATATTTTCATTCGGAAATGGATTATCTTTTGATCCACTGCTTTTCTCAGCTAACAATATAGATAAACCGTTATGATTTTTGATTTTTTGATCTGTTCTAATAAGCATTGTCATCAAATTTGCTCTTGAACCATGAGTTATCCAAGTTTTATTGCCATAAATTTTATAGCAATTTCCTTCTAACTCAGCTCTAGCCTTTAAATGAGCGAGATCAGAACCAATATCTGGTTCTGAAAAAACAGCAGTAGGTAGAATCTCACCAGAAGCAATTAAAGGTAAAAATTTATTTTTTTGATCTTCTGTCCCCCCTGTTAATATTAATTCTGCTGCGATTTCTGATCTTGTTCCTAAAGACCCTGTTCCAATCCAGCCTCGAGATAATTCTTCTGATACTATACACATAGCCATTTTATTTAGACCTAAACCACCATATTGTTCAGGAATTGTTAGGCCAAAGACACCAAGATCTGCCATTTCTTTTATAATTTCTATTGGAATAAGTTCATCATTTAAATGCCATTTGTGAGAATTTGGAACAATTTTCTCATCAGTAAACCTAGCAAATTGATTTTTAATTTGTTCATAAGTTTCATCTAAACCAAGATTAGGAGAAATTCCATTGCTGTAATTATCACAAATAATTTTACTTAAATTCTGTTTTGCGGCTGAGGAGCTTGAACTAATAATGTTTTCTGATGCTTTTCCAAATTCTTCTAATAATTTAGGATTTATTTTAATTTCGTAAGGTCTTATGGTTTCACTTTGACTCATAGGAATTCCATGTAGGACTTGTAAGCAAAATTCTCCAATTCCTATCTTTGCAATTTCTAATTCATATTCAGTTAATTGGTTTTTATTATTTAAATCTTTTATCCATAGGCTGGTATTTTCTATTGCTTTTACATATGTTGCATACCAAGCAAAACCATGAAAGAAGTGCTGGTTTTCATCTGAATCTCTTTGATCAAAATCAGAATTATTATTCCTAGACGAATTAATTAATTTAATACCTATTTCTGATATATTTTCTAAATCTTTTATAGTTTGATTTTCGTTCATAATTTCTTATTAAAGTGCAACATTTATACCATTAAAAATAAAAGTGAAAGGAACAAATAATTTACTTTTTTTAATTATAAAGGAAATAGTTCAAATTCAGATATTTTAGATACCAATTCTTTTTTTGTAAGACCTTGGTTTCGATAAAATTCTAAACTTTGAGATTTTAATGTTTTAGATAATTTAGTTCCATCTTTATTCCTTATAAGATTATGATGAAACCACCTAGGCTCTGGAAAATCTAAAATAATTTGTAAAAGTCTATGAATGGATGTTGATGGATAAAGATCTAAACCTCTTGTTATAATAGTTATATCTTGATCTGCATCATCAATTGTAACTGCCAAATGATAAGAGGTAGGCACATCCTTTCTTGCTAATATAATATCTCCAAATAACTGTGGTTCTGCAACTCTTTTACCAATTGGTTCAAGGCCAATTTCATTAAAATAAATTTTTGATTTTATTTTGTCTTCAGCAAATTTAGTAGCTTTTATAGTATCTAACCTCCAAGAAAAATCTTTGCCACTAAGCATCAAACCAGATTTTTTAGCCGGTGATATACCTTTATAAATTCCTGGATAAACATATTGTCCATCAGGGTCTATAGGCCAATTTTTTAATTTTCCTTTACTTTCTATTATAGTTTTTTTAATTTCTGATCTTGTTGCCCAACAAGGATAAACAAGATCTAAATCTCTAAGTTTCTTCAAATATGATTCATATAAATTAAAGAAATTTGATTGTTTTCTGATATTATTTTTTTCGTAATTTAAATCTAACCAATCAAGGTCATCAAAGATTAATTTTTCATATTTATTTAAGCTTCTCCCTTTGTCTATATCTTCAATTCTTAAAAGAAATTGACCTTTAAACTTCTTTGCGACTTTTTCAGAAATAATTGCAGAGAACGCATGACCTAAGTGTAATTTTCCATTTGGACTTGGTGCAAATCTAGTTTTATGTTGTTTCATTATTTATTATATTTTTCTTAAAAATTTGTTAGAATTATTTACTGTAATATAAGTTAAGTTAGTAAATATGAACACTGTCAATTATTCTCATCCTGATTCTAGTCCTGCTCTAGTTTTGAATGCAGACTATCGTCCTTTGTCTTATTACCCTCTATCTTTATGGTCTTGGCAGGATGCCATTAAAGCAGTTTTTTTAGAGAGAGTTAATATTGTTTCTACCTATGATTTAAAAGTTAGATCTCCTAGTACGGAATTTGATTTGCCTTCAGTAGTATCTTTAAAAGATTATATCAAACCTCCTGAATGGCCAGCTTTTACAAGATTTAATGTTTTCTTAAGGGACAAATTTATGTGTCAATATTGCGGAT
>Ga0208764_10000018_pt1 | contig 80385 bp, 82 predicted proteins | sample ETNtaG_18_FD_185762 | JGI IMG/M metagenome (GOLD analysis project Ga0208764, IMG submission 185762) | Marine microbial and viral communities from oxygen minimum zone, Eastern Pacific Ocean - ETNP201302SV91 (SPAdes) (version 2) | ecosystem: Environmental > Aquatic > Marine > Oceanic ... | reverse complement strand
AGGAATCATTAACAACTTTAAAACGGTCGAGGTCAAGGAATAAAACTCCTACCATCCGATCGTGTCTAGAAGCTCTATGTAAAGCGTCGGCTAGACGCTCCAGTAATAATGAGCGGTTCGGTAATCCAGTCAACTCGTCATGGAATGCTTTTTCTTCTAGTTGTGCTGCAACCTCGACGCGTTCAGTAATATCCCTAGCATTAATAACAATTCCGGAAACGGCAGGGTTGTTAAGAAGGTTTGTGGTTACAACTTCCATATGTCTCCATCCGCCATCTGCATGTGCCACACGAGCTTCAAGTGATGGGGAAATACCAGGTGTGTTAACTATTTCTTCCATTTTTCCCATTAGGTTTTCCCTGTCATCAGGGTGTACAAGATCAAAAACTGGTGTTCCCTCCAACTCGGAAGCACTCAGATTCAATACCCGTGCCACAGCAGGGCTTGCATAGATGACTCGTCCGACATCGTCGGCAACGCACACAAGGTCTGAAGCGTGCTCTACGAGTGCAGCTAATCGTATTTCAGAAGCTTCCACTCGCTGTTCAGCGGCTTTTAGTTCGGAAAGGTCTCGAGCAACCATGGAAATCGCTTCTATTTGGTTTTCTTCGTTTCGATGAGCGACTAAAAGGGTAGAAATTGGCAGGATTTGATTTTGAGAAGTTGACAATCGTAACTCTCCTCTCCAAATCCCAGTAGATCTAACAGTGGGTAGAGCAACGGTCGCATATTGAGCTTGTGACCAACTGTCTAGAGAGTCCAAAAGCTGTTCGTTGGATTTGAAATTTAGGCGACTCGCAATTGCGTCATTTGCCCAAGTTATAGCTCGACCTAATGGGTCAAGTATTGCTACAAGGTCTGGGCTCGCTTCTAGAACCCGAGTTAACTCTTTTGCTCTTTTTGCTTCTTCCATTTCTTCTGAAATATCTGAGAGCAGCATCACACTTCCTTTAGGAGTGCTGGAAGAATCTGTTAGAGGAATGGTTGATACATCTACCCATCTTGTTTGTCCGGAAATATTTTGAAGTTTCAATCTTCCCCTAATTGAAGACCCGTTCTTTAGGGAATTATTTAAATCAGTTAGGAAGTCTTCTCGGCTTTCTTCATCCAACATTTCCATCCAGCCAAATTCAAGACCGGACTCGCTTGATTGTCCCGTAGAAACAGACCATTGTGAGTTGATTTGAATAGCAGAGCCATCTGACTTTAAGTGGATCATGGCTGTAGGCGCGGCCTCAATTAGATCCTCTAGACCTTGCATTTTAGACGTTGAGTCACCTTTATTATTCACGTGCGGACGGGGGGACTCGAACCCCCACGCCTTGCGGCGCCAGCTCCTAAGGCTGGTGCGTCTGCCAATTCCGCCACGTCCGCAGACCAGCTATTAGTTGGTCAGTGCATCTCGCCCCGTCGGACGATTACTTTGTCAATGATTCCATAATCGCTGGCTTCTTCAGCTGTGAACCAACGATCACGGTCACTGTCTGTTTCTATTGTTTCTATTGATTGACCTGTATGTTCAGCTATCCGCTGTTGAAGTATTTGCTTTGTGAAAGCCATTTGTTCAGCTTGGATAGCTATATCGGTTGCATCACCGCGCACACCACCTAGAGGTTGGTGCATCAAGATGCGAGCATGTGGCAAGGCGAATCGTTTACCTTTAGCACCCGCACAGAGTAGGAATTGACCCATAGAAGCCCCTAATCCCATGCATATAGTTCCCACTTCAGGTTCCACGAATTGCATAGTGTCATATATGGCCATGCCGGATGTGACTGAACCTCCTGGCGAGTTTATGTACAGCCAAATAGGTTTCTCTTGATCTTGTGCTTCCAAGAAGAGCATTTGAGCGATAATGAAGTTAGCAACTTCGTCATCTACGGCAGTACCTAAAAAAACTATTCGGTCTTTTAGGAGTCTTTGAAATACATCAAATCGATTTAAATCCAATCGATCTATTTCGCTTGACATTTTGGTTGTTTGGTTTGGTGATATTTCATTCATTACTATGCAGGCTAGCGGGACAGAGGCCTGTGAAGGTCAAGATTGAGACGCTTCTGCCTTACTTCTTAATTCTTTTACAGCATTTTCAAGACCTTTAGGGTCTTTGTAGAGAGCGCTTCCGGAGACTAAAACGTTTGCACCAGCTTGAACTGCGCCGGAAACTGTCTCGACACCAATGCCGCCGTCAACTTCGATATCACAATCTAGGCCATCGAGCATTTCTGCCACGCGTTTAATTTTTGGTTCCATTGATGAAATATATTTTTGACCTCCGAAACCTGGGTTTACGGTCATGACTAAAGCTAAACCAAGTAGATCTTTTACTTCATTGATGAGCTCTGGTGGAGTGTGAGGGTTGAGTGCAACTCCTGGAACAGCACCGGCATCTGAAATATAATTGAGCGTTCTGTGTAAATGTAAACATGCTTCAGCATGAACAATAACTATGTCGCAACCGGCATCTATATAACGGTCGATTAGATTGTCTGGCTCAACGACCATTAGGTGTGCTTCGAAAGGAACTTTGACTAGAGGTCTGATTGATTTAATGACATCTGGTCCGAAAGTTAAATTTGGGACGAAAACTCCGTCCATCACATCAAACTGAATTCTGTCCACGCCCGCTTTTTCTAAAGCTATACATTCCTCGCCTAGGCGCGAAAAATCTGCTGGTAAAACGGATGGGGCAATAGCAATTGGTCTCTTCACAACATAGACATTAGACCGAATAAGCTCTCAAATCATGTCTAAATCTGAGATCCTCTGGATAAGGGAAGAATTCCGGCAAATCACCGTCGGCTAATTGTTTTTGAACTCTTTGCCAAAATTCAACTGTGAAAAGGTCTTCATGTGATTCTTTGAAATTTTCCCAAATTTCGATAGGGACAGTTTTCGGAAAACTCATAAATGTTTCGAATTGTTCAGGAAATGCATCTCCCTCCTGAACAGCGAACCAAGGTTGAGCGCGCATTTCATCTTCATGGTCTTGAGTGTCGGGAATACTTCGAAATCGGCATTCTTCGAGTAGTGCAAGTTCGTCATAGTCGTAGAAAACCACGTTTCCATGTCGTGTAACCCCAAAGTTTTTCGTGAACAAATCACCCGGCCAAACATTTGCAGCCGCTAAGTCTTTAATCGCGTAACCCCAGTCGATAGCTGCTGCCTCAGCTTTCTCTTGAGACATCTCTTGAAGGTAAAGATTTAAAGGGTAGACATGACGTTCTGTATAAGAATGTTTGATGATCACTTTGTCGTCTTCTACGAATACAGATTCGCTCGCATCTTCTAGTAGTTCTGAAAGGAGCTCTGGGTCAAAACGGTCACGGTTAAAAGAGAGGTTTTCGAATTCTTGTGTATCTACCATTCTGCCCACTCGGTCACGACTGTAAACGAGATCGTATCGACGTCTCACAGCATCCCTCGTGGTGTTCTTCGGAGGGTCAAAATGGTCTTTGATGATTTTAAAAACGACGTTAAAAGAAACCAAAGTGAAAACAGCCATAACCATTCCAGGAGTTCCACGGGCTTTCACGAATCTGTCATTAGAGGTTTGCAAGTGGCGATACAAAGAACGGTAAAGGCTGCTTTTACCATGTTGTGGATAACCGAGTGCGGTGTAAATCTGGTGCAACGACTTGGTTGGAAGTAAGGATTTCAGGAAACCGACCACTTCTGAAGGATTGGGCCAGTCAACGAAAAAATATGACCTTGTAAACCCGAAAAGTCGACTACCTAAATCTTCTGTTAGTAATACTGTGTCTACAACTAATCCATTGGGTCCATGAAGGATTGGAAGAATGAATGGTGTTACTCGGTTCAAGAATCTAACTCTTCCAATTAGATAGGCTCCTCGATTTCTGTAAAACACGGGTTTGAGCATGTCTATTCCATCTAGTTTGAGACCTCTCCATGAATCCATTAGGAAAGCATCTAAACGGCCAGCTACGAGTTTTGCATCACGTGAACGGTCTTCCCATTCAACATTTATTTCATAAGAGGATAGGAGAGAGTCAACTAGCGCAGCTGAATCTCCATGCCGTGTCCAAGTGCTGAATACCTCGGCTTTAGATTCACCACGTGAGATTGTTGTCGCACCGAACCATCTGATTTCTACATCGTTGTCGATTCCTATTGTTGTAAAAACACGTCTGGCGACTGAGTTGAAAAAGGTCTCAGCGAGCCCTTGGTCTGGTCGTCTAGCTACAAGCTGTTGGTATATGTCGCGACAGTTTCGCCATTCTCCACGTTTGTCGGTTACCTGATCCAATAAATCCTGCATCTGTGAAACCACTTCTAAAACTTTTATCTGGTGAAGTCCTAGGCGTTCGCTTGCGTTGACTTCATTCATGGACCACTTTTTTGAAGCAAAGTGTTCACCTGCTTTTTGAGAGATTTCTTGTACAGATTGCATGTAAGAAATAAAAGAAGAGAAGATTATTTCTGACATTTCCAGCGCAACACTAGTTTCATTTTTAGAATTGACAGCAAGAGAACTGTTTTTAAGTTTGGAAAAGAAACTCAATTTTTCTCTTCCAAACGTTTTGCAGCCCAACCTCCTGGAAGGCAACCGTCGGTTTTCACACGTCGGTAGACAAACATCCATTTACCATTTATATTTTCGAATTTGTCTTCGTAACGCCCCCAGTGGTCTATGCCGTGTGAAAGAAAGACTGAGAAGTAACTTTTGGAGTTTGCTTTCTCGGTTCCTTCGAATTCGATATGAGTGGATGCAGTATGGTGTTGGATGTATGAAGGTGAATCACCTTTTGATAAAGAATCGTTAGTATCGGTAAATATTTTTTTTATCTGGCCTACGCCTTCGTATAGTCGACCGTCGTCAATATCCATTACAGCTTGCTCAGCAAAAAGGTTCAGCATCTCATCGAAACGACCACGATCGCCGAAAGAGTTATAAGCGGATATAAGATTGCGAATTTCCGCATAAGCTTCTAATTGCCATAATTCCATACATCTAGGGTGCCTCCAATGAACGATTTAACCGACATTCAAACACGATTTCCAGCTTTATCTGATGGCTGGGCCCGTTTTGACGGGCCTGCAGGCACTCAAGTAGTTGATACGGCGATTGATGCGATGAGCGACTGGCAACGCAGTGGAAGAAATGCGAATAGTCATGGAGCTTTCCCAGCGGCACAAGCTTGCGATGATCTTGTCGATGAGACAAGTGAGATAATGGGCGAACTACTTTCTGCGGATCCTACGGGAATGACATTTGGACCAAGCACAACTGCGAACATGATGGCATTGACAAGAGCAGTTGCGGTAGACCTGAAACCAGAAGATGAGATTATTTGCACCGCTCTTGATCATGATGCAAATGTCGCACCTTGGATGTTGGCAGCTCGTGATTCAGGATCCACAATTCGAATGGCAGAATTTGATTCCAACACTGGGAGACTCGAAGCGGAATCTGTAATCAATTTGATAAGTTCGCGAACGAAATGGATTGCAGTAACAGGTTCATCAAATGTTATTGGCTCGATTCCTGATGTGGTTTCCATAACAACAGCCGCACATGAAGTGGGTGCAAAAGTAGCTGTAGATGGAGTGCATTTAACACCACATAGAAAAGTTGACATTAATGAAATGGGTTGTGATGTTTATGCAACTTCTTCTTATAAGTGGTACGGACCGCATGCTGGAATCATGTGGATCGAGCCTGAAGTACTGAACGAATTGCCTGTATACAAAGTACGTCCATCTCCAGAAAAAGGAGCTGGACGGTTCCAATATGGAACGCCTCCATGGGAAACCCTGGCTGGGATAAAAGAAGCTGCAAAATTTTTGCTTAGTGTGGGTTTCGACTCGATAGTTGAACACGAATCTGCAAGATTTGAGCGATTGCTTTCAGGTCTCATAGACATGCCAAAAGTTCGGGTGTTGGGACCTCATGACAATAAAGACAGAGCGCCCACATTGATGTTTCTTGTAGATGGAAAAGAACCAGAAGAAATAGCTCAAAAAGTTGCAGAGGCTAAAGTAGCGGTTTGGGATGGGCACAATTACGCAGTTGAAGCTATGAATCCTTTAGGGCTTGATGAAAAAGGGGCAGTTCGAGCAGGCGTTTGTATTTACATTGATGATAAAGACGTTGATCGATTGTTGGAAGCAGTTTCATTAATTTGAAAAAAGCCTGAAAATCTACCAGTAGTCGCCTACTCTGAACTTAGATCAAGGAGGTTTGCATGAGACTGACACAATTCAGCCATGGTGCTGGTTGAGGCTGCAAACTCTCTCCGAGTGACCTGGAGCAGGTTCTGCACCGACTTAAACCACAAAAATCAAAAAATCTTATCGTCGGGTCATCGACAGGCGATGATGCTGCAGTTTGGCAGTTAGATGAAGATAGAGCACTGGTAATGACAGCGGATTTTATAACTCCTGTTATTGATGACGCCCTCACATGGGGAAAAGTAGCCGCAACTAATGCCGTTTCAGATATTTATGCAATGGGTGCGAAACCATTAATGGCAATTAATTTGGTTGGCTGGAATTCTGAAGAACTTCCAACAGAACTGTTATCTGAAGTTTTGGAAGGCGCCAATCAGGTTGCTGAAGAAGCAGGTTTTGTAATTGCTGGTGGACACACAGTTGAAGACCCTGAGCCAAAATTCGGATTGGCTATTGTGGGTGAAGTAGATCCGAAAAACTTGTTAAGGAATTCAGGGTTTCGTGAAAATGATTTGTTAATACTTACGAAAAAGCTTGGTGTCGGAGTAATAACTACAGCAATAAAGAAGCAAGAGTCAACCGAAGAAGCTACGGATGCAGCAATTGCATCGATGCTCAAACTTAACGATCAGGCAGCAAAAATAGCGATTGAATCTGGAGCGACTGGGGCTACCGATATAACTGGGTTTGGACTATTAGGACATCTAGGAAGAGCTGCAAGAGAATCAAAAGTTGACGTAGAAATAAATGTTTCAGAAGTACCCATATTGCCTGGTGCACGAGATTTAGCTTTAGCGGGAAATTTACCCGGTGGTAGTAAGAGGAACCTTGAGTGGGTTGAAGCACAGTTGGATGTCGGTTCCGTCGAAGATGTAGACGTTAATCTTTTGGCAGATGCACAGACTTCAGGTGGTCTTTTATTCGGTGTAGAGCCTGAAGAAGTTGAAACAACTCTCAACAAGCTGATCGAAGCAGAACATGACGCTGCGGTGATCGGACGGATGAATTCCGGGAGTGGCATGATTAGATTGTCTAGTCAGTGCAAATAAACTAACTTGGTATTGTGACTCGGAAGCTAAAGAAGTTCATTCCTCAAACAGAAGAGGAGATGACAGCTGAATGGTTTACAGAGTCGTTTAGAGAATCAGGAATAGTTAGCAATTCGAACGTTATTTCATTCTCATCTAAAGAACCTGAAAGCGGCGAAGGTTTTTCAGGTTTGACATTACGGGTTGATTTAGAGTGGGACAATTTTGAAGAAGGAATACCAAAAACGGTATTAGTAAAATTTCCTTCTACAGACCCTAAGAATCGTGCCTTGATTGAACGCGACGGTGCATATGACAGAGAGTTTGATTTTTATGAACGTTTCTCGGATCGATTTCCTGTAAGAGTGCCAAAACTCATCTATTCAGTTCGTGACCCAATGTCAGATATTGAATCACGACGAAAACTAAATAAGAGGCTTGAGTTGCTGCCAGACGGCGCTTCTAAGTTTTTAGGAGGAAATGCTAGAAAGTTCATACGTCCATCAAGTCGAAGATATGCATTGATTACCGAGTTCATCGAAAATGCTCGAACCACGACAACAGAAAATCTTGCCCCAGAGGAAGATTTGCGTGAAATACTCAACTCGTTGGCAGTTGTTCATGCTCATTGGTGGAGACACCCTCTACTGAGTGATGATAAAGAGGGAATTTCATGGCCAACCGTTACGCATACTCCGAAACTGATGAATGGTCTATACAGGGGTTCAAGGGACAGCGTTATCGAAAAGAACCCAGAACTTTTTAGTCCGGACATGATTCGTCTAACTGATTGGTTCTCAGACAATGTTGTTGATGCTGTTGCGTTCTTAAATGAGAACATGACCCTTTTAAGAGGAGATACACGTACAGACAACATGTTATTTACTGCTGAGGGTTTAGTCATGGTCGATTTTGGGAGTTTCAGTTCTGGTAGACCTAGTTGCGATGCTGCTAATCTGCTTTCTTCTTGTATAGAACCGGACTCCAACTCATTAAATATTTATCAGCAATTGTCGGACTTTTATTACGACTCTCTGATTTCAAATGGTGTAACAGACTACTCAAAAGCTCAGCATGAAAATGACATGCAAGTCTGTTTGGCACTTCAGGCATACCTTTTGGTTCTGGCAGCAGCTCACTATGAGGCTGATTATGGTGAAAGTTCTTTGGTGAAAATTTGGTCAGAAAGATTGACGAATCTGATCCCCTTAACGAGTCCTCTTTTAGAGCAAGTTGCTACTGTCTAACGTAATCTAGGTTCTGTTCGTTCCCCAGCAGAAAAACTTTCAGCACCTTCTTGTAAAGCTTGTGAGTCCATTGAAGTAGAAAGCAATGATGGTGCTATAGATCGACCGCCTAACCTACCTAGATCGAGTGCAGCCCAGATTGCTCTTAGAGTTCCCTGAACTGCCGATGGGGGTGACGCTGCGATTGATAGAGCTAATTCACGTGCTTTAGATTCGAGATCGGATGAAGCCACAACTTCTGTCACTAGACCCATTCTTAAAGCTGTGTCCGCAGAAATCCGTTCAGAGTTTCCTGTCAATGACATTCTCATCACTTCCCCAAAAGGCATTTTGTTCAACATGCTCATTGGCTCATATATCGCCGGCATTCCGTAAGACACGTGCGGGTCAAAAAAAGTAGCGTGTTCAGCTGCGATCAAAATGTCGCATTCTCCGAGAAAGTAAAAAGCCCCGCCACATGCCATTCCATTTACTGCCCCTATAACCGGTTTCCAAAGATCATTAGATTTTGGTCCTAACCAGTCACCAGGGTCGTCGTACATAAAGTTATTAGAAGTCCCATAAAATCCTTTTTCTTGGTCGATAGCTGTAAAAGGTTCATCCCTATCGATCCCAACGCAGAATGCCTTTTCGCCCGAACCTGTAAGAACAATTACGTTGACCTCATCATTTGAACGCAGAGATTGCCACAAAGAGCGAAACTCTTGTTGCATTTCTGAAGTAAAAGAATTATGGGCTTCAGGCCGATTGATCGTTACCCAAGCAACAGAATCCTTCTCTTCATATATGAGAGTTTTGTAATCATTCATAAAAGACTCCAATTTGTAAGGTCATGCCCTCTAACGATGATATTCGAATCTAAGCACTCCTAGTAACTCAGAATAGTTCATCATGGGTAACCTTTATGTAACCAGCACAAATGGAGACCTTATGAACAGGGAATTAACTTTCGAACCTTTTGACTGTGACAACCATTATTACGAAAGCGAAGATGCTTTTACACGCCATGTCCCAGAAGAAATGCGGGCCCGAGTGGTGCAATGGGCGGAAGTAAACGGAAGAAAATATCACGTAGTGGGAGGAAAATTAAGCAAAGCTGTAACAAATCCGACTTGGGATCCGATAGCGAAACCCGGCGCTCTGCACAAGTATTTTCGAGGAAATCCAGAAGGTAAGAATCCTATGGAATATTTAAAAGACAGGGAACCACTTCCGGCCGCCTATGTAGATAGAGATGCAAGATTGAAAGTTATAGAGTCGCAAAATCTTGAATCCATATGGTTATTCCCAACCCTAGGAGTGCTCTACGAAGAATTGTTGAAAGATGACACACCGGCTGTTGTGGCACTGATGCGCGGATTCAACAGATGGATCGAAGAAAACTGGGGATTTGACTACAAAGGGAAAATATTCGCCTCTCCCTACATTTCTTTGGTGGATTTAGATCAAGCAGTATCAGAGTTGGAATGGTGTTTAGAAAAAGGAGCTCGAACTATTGTGATGCGCCCAGCCCCGATATGGACTGAAGGAGGTCAGTTATCTCCTGGTGATCCAGTCTTCGACCCGTTCTGGTCACGTGTCAATGAAGCAGGAATCACTACTGTTATCCATGCGGGTGACAGCGGATATTCATCTCAGGGCTACGCAGAAGACAGCTTTGGGAGCAATATGACTGGTCGTTACCGGCCATCAATAAAAGCTTTCAGCATTGAAAGAGCAGCACATGACTGGTTAATTACGATGTCGATGGAGCGGATGTACACGCGTTTTCCGAATTTACGTATAGCTTCAGTCGAAAACGGTGCTGATTACTTAGACATGCTTTTTAGAAAACTTAAACAACAGGCAATGAAATCACCCAGCTGGTTCGATGAAGACCCAGTAGAACTTTTCCGTCAACATGTATGGATGAATCCATTTTGGGAAGACAACGTTTATGAGGTTATTGAATTAATGGGCCCTGATCATGTAATTTTCGGCTCCGACTGGCCACATATCGAAGGCATGCCAACTCCTCTTGACTACCTAGAAGAGGTCGAGGATTTGAACGATGATGACTTGCAGCTCGTAATGCGAGATAACACAAGATATCTGAACACGCCCCGAAATTCTTAATAGAAAATTGAAATTATGTCCGAATGGGAACCTGAACTCGAAGAACTAAACCTCCGTGAATCTTTGGCCGAAAAAATGGGCGGCAGGGAAAAAGTTGAACGTCAAAAACAAAGAGGAAAATTAAATGTAAGAGAAAGAATCAAGCTATTGCTAGATGCAGACTCTTTTCACGAAATCGGAAAAATTGCTGGCAAAGCCACATATGGCGAGAATGGTGAGCTACTTGACTTACAGGCTTCAAATTTTATTTTCGGCAGAGGGCGAATAGACAGTCGAACAGTTGTAGTGGCAGGAGACGACTTCACGGTCAGAGGTGGAGCAGCAGATGCATCGATAATTTCAAAACAAGTAAATGCCGAGCAAATGGCCAATGAGTTACGCATTCCAATAATCAGGTTGATTGATGGAACAGGAGGAGGGGGATCCGTAAAGACCCTTGACTCTAAGGAACATTCCAAGGGAGCTATAAGCGACAATACCTACGGCAAAGGTGCCAGAACCTATGTTCCATTAAACCCCGGGTGGGAGCATGTGATTGCAAATCTTGCGACAGTCCCCACGGTTTCCTTATGTTTAGGTCCGGTAGCCGGGTTGGGAGCCGCACGAGCAGTTTCCAGCCATTACTCAGTAATGGTTAAAGGTCTCTCCCAGCTTTTTGTAGCGGGACCACCAGTTGTAAACGCATTAGGGGTAGAGGAAGTTGACAAAGAAAGTCTGGGAGGCAGTCGAATCCAAACCCGAAACGGTTCCATAGACGATGAAGTCGAATCAGAAGAAGAGGCATTTGAAGCAGCGAGAAAGTTTCTTTCTTACCTTCCATCCTCTGTGTTTGAAAAAACAGAAAGAGCACCAACAGAGGATCCGGCGTCACGAACTGATTCAGACCTAAATGGCATAATCCCGAGAGATAGGCGAAAAGTGTACAAAATGAGGGAGATAATAGAATCGGTTTTCGATAAGTCTTCATTTTTTGAAATGTCATCGTCTTTTGGACGTTCTGCAATCACAGGATTCGCTCGTTTGGATGGTTGGCCTGTAGCTGTACTAGCGGGAGACCCTTACCATTACGGTGGAGGATGGACAGCAGAAGCTGCCCAAAAAGTCGTCCGTTTCGTAGACCTTGCTGAAACTTTTCACTTACCTGTTGTGCACTTAGTGGACAATCCAGGGTTTGTTATCGGAACAGAGTCTGAAAAACAGGCAACGATCCGACATGGTGCACGAGCTTTAGCAGCTATATATCAGGCAAGTGTCCCTTGGTGTTCTGTTCTTATACGTAAAGCCTTCGGTGTGGCAGGTGCTGCTCATTCTCCAGGCCATAGATTCCAATATCGTTATGCGTGGCCGTCAGGCGACTGGGGATCCCTTCCTGTTGAAGGAGGGGTTGAAGCTGCCTACAGTGCGGAGTTGGAAAATTCAGAAAATCCGGAGCAACTACTTGAAGAGATAACAGAAAGGTTGAATAAGGTTCGTTCACCCTTTAGGACAGCGGAAGCATTTTTGGTAGAAGAAATCATCGAACCCGCTAAAACTAGGCCACTTTTATGTGAATTTGCGAGCCTTACAGCACCACTTCGAGGTGAATCTTCTTCTGGTTTTGGATATAGGCCATAAAGATTTGTTCCACTACTTCTTAGTTAGGAAATATCAATAACGGCAACGACACTATCTTGCTCTACTTGGTCTCCTTCAGAAACGAAAAGTTCGCTAACAATTCCGGAGCTGAGGGAGTCGACTGGAATTTCCATCTTCATCGACTCAACTATTAGAACTGTTCCACCTGCCTCAACTTTTTGCCCTACTTTTAATAGAACTTTCCAAACAATCCCTTGTACAGGTGTCTCAAGTTTTAGTTCATCCACAACTAGATTTGAGCAGCAAGTTAGCTAGAGAATGTTATTGGACATCAAATATTTTTGAATTAGAGTTTTGACGTGTCGGCTTGCCCAACTTTAGAGACAGAAAATCTGATATTAAGACCGTTTAAGGACGGAGATGTACACGACTTTTTCTCAATGATGGACAGTCGCGAGGTTCGGGATGCTTTACATGTTCCAGATAATTATGGTCCTTCTGAGACATTTAAGGATATGGCGGCATGGCTTGGCCAGTGGGAGTTGCGCGGCACTGGTCACTGGGCACTTGAAGAGAAGAGCTCAGGGCAATTTGTCGGACGAGCTGGGTTGCATTTACCTGAACGCCATGACTGGCCCGGTGTAGAGGTTGGTTGGGCGCTCCACCCTGACTATTGGGGACGTGGTTATGCGACTGAGGCAGGAGAGGCAGCAGTTCGCTACGGATTCGATGAACTTGAAGTAGACAAACTATTTAGTTGCATTTTGCCAGAGAATTACAAGTCACAGGCTGTAGCTAAGCGGCTTGGCTTTGAATTTCTGGAAGAGAGGGTTTTGGCATTTTTTCCAAAACTACCTCACGGTATATGGGTATTGAATAGAAATTAATTGCAATTAGTTTGCAAGAATTAATGGGTCGGCATCTGATTTGTTTATAACTAGTTGATCACACAAAGGGTCTTTTATGACTGCCATGCTGGACGCTCCCTCTACATGTCGTATGAAAGACGCTTCTTTTATATTGCTTTTCGCCCAACTGTCAAAACGAAAAAGCTCACCGGTTGAAATTCTTAAAAGCCAAGGCAGTTTCGTCCCGCTGCATTCGCGCACAGCGACTATGTCTCCTGGCTTACCAAATTGGTAACGGTAACCTGAGTGTTCAATAATTGGCCCGTCAGTTGAGACAACAATAGATACCTCAATGGAATCCTCTGCCTTTTTACGGCTGTCAAAAGTAGTGAAATAGATTATTAAACCGATGAGAAGCAGCAGTATGCCTATTTGGAATGCTGTCTTTTTTTTCGACCATGTTGGTAACTCTCCGACTAAAGCGGAAATTTCGTCCGCATCGGATTGTTTTTTCAGACTTTCGTTCATTCTTTTCTTATAGATAGACATTTGCCGACATGCAAACCATACGCCTTGAAGTGGAAATCACAAAATTTTTGAAAAAGGGAAAATGAAATAAGTATGCATAGGATTGATTTTAAGATGGTCTAACATTCAAAAATGGACGAGGGATTAACGACTTCAAACCTGAGAGTTAAATGGATGAGTAGCAACGAAGCCGCTGAACGTCTGGGTGTTACGACAGCCACTCTGTACAGGTTTATAGATGAAGGTCGTTTACCCGCATACCGAATGGGAAGAGTGATAAGACTTAAAGAAAGTGAACTGGAAGACTTTGAAAGAACTTGCCGCATAGAACCAGGTTCTTTATCCCATTTAATTCAAGAGTGACCAAATACTCTGCATAAAGCGAATTATTCCTATACAGATAGGGTAAATTCATAGGGAGAATTTTCGAAAATATTACCCAGCAGGTTTTAATTGAACCCTTTTTCTAATCAAATCGAGGATATTTTTCCGGACACTGTTCCACTCAGTGAAGCGCGTAATTCGGCGTTAGAACAACTTTCGAAAACTGAATTTCCAAAACCGGAACAAGAGGTGTGGAAGTACTCGAAAATCTTTGACCTGGATTTCGAATCCCTTACACCTTCTTTTAAAAATCCTGCTGACAAAAAAACCGAGCCAAGTTTTCTAGACATCGGAGAGTCAGGGTTAGTGGAGATTAGTGATGGATGGCTGACAGAACAAAAAACCGGTACTTTTTTAGATTCGTCTGGAGTGTACGTGGGTTCTTTAGCGAATATGGGTGCAGATCTAAGTCACATTGAAAAACACCTTAGTAAGCCCAAAGATTTTTTCGATTGTTTAAATCATTCATATAATCCTGAAACTTTACTAATACACGTGCCAGATGGAGTGACTCTCGAATCGCCGATATACATAAAAGTTCAATCCATCACCGCCGGATTAGTTGCATGCCCAAGAATAATTGTCAACTTAGGTGAGAACTCTGAAGCGAAAATAATCGAACATCATTTGTCTAGCAGCGGTGAGTCTCTGTCAGTTCCCGTTTTGGATGTCCACGTTGGTCAGAACAGCCGTTTGAAACATCGTGTTGTGCAAGACTTAGGGCAAAAAACGTGGCAGGTATCTAAACAAAACTTTCGATTAGAGAAAGACTCTTACGTCGAAATATTTGCCGCTGCCTTCGGAGGCGACTATGCACGAAACGAAATACGCTGCGAGCTCAAAGGAAGAGGATCAGAAGCTTATTTGTCAGCTGCATATTTTGGAAAGAAGGAACAAACTTTAGATTTTCGTACTTTTCAAAAGCACGAAGCTCCGAATACAACAAGCAAGTTGCTTTTCAAAGGAGCTTTAGATGGGGATTCAAGGTCAATCTATTCAGGTCTGATAAAAGTCCTGCCAGAAGCCGTTGGAACAAAAGCTCAACAGACAAATAGAAATATAAAACTTTCTGAAAATGCTTGGGCTGAAAGTGTCCCCAATCTTGAAATAGAAACCAATGATGTGGTTTGCAACCATGCATCAACTGTTTCAGGAATAGATGAAGAACAACTGTTCTATTTAGAGAGCAAAGGAATCGAAACCTCAGTAGCGGAACGTCTAATAATTGCGGGCTTTTTTGATGAAGTCACTGCAAAAGTAGATGACCCTCTACTCGTAGAAGAAATTGATTCCATAATGACAGAAATATTAGAAAATCGTTTTAAAGGTCAGGGCGAGTGATGAAAGAATTAAAGATTTGTGATTTAACAGATCTTGAGGAAGCAGTTCCTCGATGCATTGAAGTCGAAGGAAAAAAACTATCTATGGTTTTATTAAATGAAAAAATTTATGCATTAGATGACACCTGCAGCCATGAAGACGTTTCTTTGTCCGAAGGGGAGGTTGATATTGACGAATGTGCACTGGAATGTTGGAAGCACGGGAGTCTCTTTTCTTTGAAGACAGGTGAAGCCCTCAGCCTTCCAGCTACGAAAAGTGTAAAAACTTATGAGGTTCACATTATTGATAATGACGTTGTGTTGGTGACCGAATGACAAAAGAAAAAATCCTTAATATTGAAGGACTTTGCGCTAAAGCGGGTGGGAAGAAAGTTCTTAATGGTGTAGACATTCAAATCAAACCTTCAGAAGTGCATGCGGTAATGGGTCCAAATGGCTCAGGTAAATCAACCCTTGCTCATGTCCTGATGGGACGCCCAGGCTATGAAGTGACTTCTGGTTCAATTACGATTGACGGACTGGATGTTCTTTCTCTCAAAACATGGGAGCGCGCTCAAGCCGGCCTGTTCATAGTTATGCAACAACCCATCGAAGTGCCAGGTGTGAAGATCGCCGACTTGCTTACTGAAGTGGCAGTCGCATCTAAACTCGACCCGCAGGAATCATTGTCCTTGCTTCGTGAAGAAGCAGCAAATCTCGGAATAGATGAAAGTCTTTTAGACAGAGAGTTGAATGTTGACCTCTCAGGTGGAGAGAAGAAAAGAAATGAAACACTTCAACTTTTAGTTTCTGAAGCTAGCTACGCAATCTTAGATGAAATAGATTCCGGATTAGATCTAGATTCGCTTGCCTTAGTTGCAGAACGAATAAACAGAGCCGCAAAACATGACCAACTCGGTGTGCTGGCAATAACACATTTCAATCGTTTGTTAGACATTCTCGAGCCCGATCAAGTTCATGTGCTAGTAGATGGGCGCATAGTCGAGACGGGGCCAGCAGAACTGGCATTGCAATTAGAAAAAGACGGATATCAAAAGTTTTCAAAGTAGGCAGGTAAGTGCAAAATCAATTGTTAAAGCCAGAAGAGTTGGAAACGTTAATGAAAACTTTTCCTAAATGGGAACATCACGACAAGTGTTTAAAACGAATTTTCGAATTCCAAGATTTCAAAGAAGCATTTGATTTTATGATCCAAGTAGCCGAGATAGCTGAAACTTTAGACCACCATCCTGATTGGTCGAACTCCTGGAATGAAGTGTCAATTCAGATTTCTACTCATTCAGCTAATGGTTTGACTCATCTTGATCACAGATTTGTAGAAGAGGTCGAATCAGTTATTAAGGATTAGAAAAATCCACCGTTATTCTTCAGGAGTAATTATTTGATCGAAGGTATTCCAACCCAAGGTTGCGCACTTGATTCTCACCGGATATTTAACGACACCTTTTAATGCTTGCAGATCACCTAGAGAATTTTCGTCATTATCTTCAGATAGTTCCTCAGAGTCCATGTTGCTCTCATGAACAGACATCATTTCTTTGAACCTTTCAATCAAATTCTTTGCCTCTTCCAAAGTTTTATCGAGAACTGATTCCGCCATCATCGATGCAGACGCCTGACTTATAGAACAACCCTGACCATCTATTCGTATATCTTTGATCAGATCTCCATCAGTAAGTACATAAACTTTTACTTCATCACCACAGAGAGGGTTGAAACCTTCTTCCATAATTGCTGGAGGCACTGAAAGCTCTCCTTGATTGCGAGGATTTTTGTAATGATCCAGAATTATCTCTTTATATAAATCTTCAAGCCCAGGCACAATTTCTCCAGATCTGGTTAACTAAATATCTTTCCAACTTCATTTATAGCGTCGGCTAGAACCTTTATGTCCGACTCATCATTATAGATGTACAGAGAAGCTCTAGCAGTGGCATTGACTCCTAATAGAGCCATCAAAGGTTTGCAACAATGGTGACCAGCTCTCACACAAACTCCATACTGGTCCAACACCTGACTGATGTCATGCGGATGAATGTCGCGATAAGAAAACGAAATAACTCCTGACCTCTCAACTGCAGCTCCAGGCCCATGTATTATCAAATCATCCCCGAATCTGTCAGTTAACAGATCAAGAGCATAAGAGGTTAGATTTTGCTCATGTTCTCTAATAGCTTCCATCCCAATTTTTTCCAAGTAGCTGACCGCAACACCTAACCCGATAATTTCAGCAATAGGTGGGGTGCCGGCTTCAAACTTCCATGGAACTTCATTAGTAGTAAAACCATCTGAAGTTACATTAAGAATCATTTCACCCCCACCGAGGAAAGGCGGCATTTTTTCTAGTAGGTCTAAACGACCCCAAAGAACACCAACACCGGTAGGGCCACACATTTTATGTCCGCTAAAAGCCAGAAAATCAGCTCCTAATTCAGCCACATCAGTTTTAAAATGAGGAACTGACTGACAAGCGTCAACGAGACAAATGGCTCCCACTTGATGAGCTGCATCGGTTAATTGTTTTACGGGGTTTATCGTTCCTAAAGCATTAGATACTGCTGATACGCATAAAAGTTTTACGTCGGCTAATAATTCATCCATACTACTTAGGTCGAGTTGACCATCTTGTGTGATGGGTATCCAACGGATTTCGATATTACGTTCGCTGGAGAGTTGCTGCCACGGGACTATATTTGAATGATGTTCCAGTGAACTTAAAAGGATCACATCTCCTTCGTTAAGCTGAGTTCTCGCCCAAGTGTAAGCAACTAGATTTATTGCTTCTGTCGCATTCTTAGTAAAGACAATTTCTTTTTCGGAAGAGGCATTAATAAAGCGGGATACCTTGGTACGTGTCTCTTCCATCTCGGAAGTTGCAAGTTCTGCTATGTGATAAGCACCCCTATGAACGTTTGCGTTTATCTGCTTGTAATAATCTGTCATCCGGTCAATTACTTCGATCGGTTTTTGAGAAGTTGCTGCTGAATCTAGGTAAACAATTGGTTTTCCATTCACCTCACGTTCAAGAAGAGGGAAGTCTTCTTTGATTTTTTCAGATTCAAAAATAGATCCAGTCATTGCTTGACACCCCTAAAGGACTCATATCCGGAAGATTCAAGTTCTTTAGCTATTTCGGTTCCACCCCTTGCCACAATTTGCCCATCTAAAATCACATGAACAAAATCTGGATCCAGATGATCTAAGAGTCTTTGATAGTGGGTAATGGTAAGAACACCTAAATCAGGATTTTCCTCACGGACTTTTGAAACACCATTAGCCACTATTGTCAAAGCATCAATATCCAATCCTGAATCTGTTTCATCTAAAATTGCCAGTTCAGGTTCAAGTATTGCCATTTGAAGGATTTCATTTCTTTTTTTCTCTCCACCTGAAAATCCTTCATTTAAATAACGCTCGGCAAATGAGGAATCCATGTCTAATCTTTCCAACCATTCCATGATTGAAAGCCTTAATTCCAAAACCGACATTTTCATGTCTTTGCGTGCCGAAAGTGCTTGTCGTAGAAAGTTAATTACTGAGACTCCAGCTACTTCATGTGGATATTGAAAAGCCAAGAAAATTCCAGACTTTCCTCGCATTTCTGTAGACCAGCTTGTTATATCTTCCCCGCGGAAGTGTATTGAACCTCTTGTAATTAAATATTCGGGACTTCCTAGAAGGACTGAAGCGAGAGTTGATTTTCCTGAGCCGTTTGGACCCATTAGAGCATGGATTTCGCCTTTATTGATAGTGAGGTCTATCCCGTTGAGAATACTTGTGCCATCTTCAGCAGAAGCGTGCAAGTCGTTGATTTCGAATAATGGTTGGCTGGAATTTGACACGTTGTAAGTCTATTGAAAGCTTTTAATTACCACTATCTGTATAGGTTTAATTATGTGACCTAGTTGTTAAAAGTATTTTCTATGATTTAGATTTCTTGTTCCGACTGTTCTAGTTTCACCAACCGCGAGAGGCCCATTCGTCTAGAGAAGGGCTCTCATTAGCAATAGTTGTGTCGTTGCCATGCCCAGGCAAAACTATAGTTTCTGGCGGAAGTTGACTAAAAAGCCGATTATCTATGGATTGAATTATTTGTTCAAAGTCCCCGCCTTCGAATTCTGTAGTTCCTGGTCCTCCAGGGAAAAGCGTGTCTCCTGAAAAAAGAATAGGCGAGTCATCTAAACGAAAACAGATAGATCCTGGTGTGTGACCAGGGGTCATAATTGTGTGGAGCCGCAGTCGTCCTACTTCGATGACAGATTGATCTTCAAGTAGATAGTCGTAGCTTGGAAGCATTTTTGCGTCTGCACTAGTTACACCTACTTCATATCCAGCTTCTCTTACAGCGGGAACAGCCTGTATGTGATCCCAGTGGCCATGAGTTTCTAGAACTGTTTTGACGTTTAGAGCCTTGCATAAATCAAGCAATTTCTCATGTTCATTAGCAGCGTCAATAAGAACGCTTTCACCTGTTTCCCGACAACGCAGAAAAAAAACGTTATTGTCTAAATCCCCAACGACGATTCTATGAATTTCAGACTGGGTGTCGCAATAATGTAAAGAAACACCAGGAACCCCAGTTTTAGGGTGATCTGAGTGGGAACAAGGTGCTGAAAATGAAGAAGAGGGTATTTGTTCTGAGTTTTCGTTATTATCCATTATGACTCATGTTAGCAATGAGGAGCCAAGAGTGCTTTCACCCCGATATCGTCGAGTATTGAAATTTAAATAAGTGTATATTTCCTGAGATTAGATTTAAGGAGCCAAAAAGTGAATTTTGCCTTTACAGAGGAACAGGAACAGCTGCGAGAATTTGTTAATCAATTCATGGAGAATTATTCGCCTGAAGCCAAAGTCAGAGAACTAATGGAGACCGATCTTGGGTACGACTCGGAGACTTGGTCAATGATGGCTGAGCAGTTGGGTCTTCAAAGTCTGATAATTCCTGAAGAGTATGGAGGGCAAGGTTTTGGATACGTCGAGCTCATAGTGGTTTTGGAAGAGATGGGAAGAGCTTTGTTGTGTTCACCTTTCTTCTCCACTGTTGTTCTTGCGGCTAATACTCTTATTCATTCAGGTGACGATGCAGCAAAGTCTGAGCTTCTTCCGGGAATCGCAAGCGGTGAAACGATTGCTACTTTGGCCTTCACAGAAGAAAGTGGAAAATGGGGGAGTGACGGCATAACAATGCTTGCCTCTGCTTCGAGTGATGGTTGGGAACTTAATGGAACAAAAATGTACGTTCTTGATGGAAACGCTGCTTCTCTGATTATTGTTGCGGCTTGCACGGACAAGGGGATTTCATTATTCAAAGTTGATGGTGACGCTGACGGGTTATCTCGTACACAACTAGCCACTATGGATATGACCAGAAAACAGTCACGTTTAGATTTTGAAAATGTTAAAGCAACCCTCATAGGTGAAGACGGAGAGGGTTGGGCCACTCTTGAAAGAGTTCTAGATTTAGCTGCTGTTGCACTTGCAGCTGAACAAGTAGGTGGAGCCCAACAGTGTCTCGATACGGCAGTTCAATACGCCAAGGACAGAGTTCAGTTTGGTCGACCAATAGGTAGTTTTCAGGCAATTAAACACAAGTGCGCGGACATGTTATTAGAAGTTGAGTCTGCTAAATCAGCTGCTTATTACGCCGGTTGGTGTGCTGCTGAAATGAACGACGAATTACCTTCCGTGGCAAGTCTGGCAAAAGCTTATTGCTCTGAAGCTTATTTCAATACGACAGCTGAAAATATTCAAATTCATGGAGGTATAGGTTTCACTTGGGAACACCCTGCGCACCTATATTTCAAAAGAGCAAAAAGTTCTGAGCTTTTATTCGGAGATCCCACCTACCACAGGGAACTTTTAGCACAAAGAATTGGAATTTAGACTGCTTTAAATAGTTCAATTTTCATGGCTGACTAGTTTTAGGAATTACTTTCCTACCTATGATCAGATAAATATAAGCAGAATTTCTTTAAAGCATGAGTGATGCAACTTGGATGTTGCTATAACCGAAGTGTGCTTTTATTATTTGCGATTTTTGGATCCTTACTAGTTCTTTTGATCGCCTTTGTATCCGTTGCATTTACAGTACGGAATTTAAGTGAGATTTCATTTCCCTCTGTCCTTGAAGTAGACGATGCAGTTGAATGGATATCAGAAAGGCTTCCTGAAGAGGCAGCTGCACAGTTACGAAAAGACGAGGTTTTTGAAATAATTGGTTGGTGGCTCGACTCGATAGATTCAGCAGGTTTGGCGTCAGAACATGGACAGGAAATAGGTGAAGGTAGAGCGAAAAATAATCAAGCAGAATCAGTTGCAGATCTCGACATTGTAGTAGATGAAGTTGTCGCTAGGGCCTTGGAAAGTAATGAACCTTTAAATGAGGTAGCTGTAGTTGTCGTTCTTGACCTTCTCATTGTTTATTTAACTGAGATTGGTGCGATTGGTAGTCAACCCACAGAACAGGGGTAACTTCAATACATGATTGATCGACAAAGTCCAGTTTTTGTTGCAGGCCACAAAGGACTTGTAGGATCTGCAATTTTACGCAGATTAGAGTCTGAGGGTTTTTCAGATTTAAGAGTTGTGGAAAGAAAAGATCTTGATTTGCGGGATCAGTCAGCAGTAAATACATGGTTTGAAAGTGAGAGACCCAAGTATGTCTTTCTTGTTGCCGGAACAGTTGGCGGAATAATGGCCAACAGCACGCGTCCCGCAGAGTTCATTTATGACAACTTGATGATTCATGGGACAGTTGTACACGCGAGTCATCGAGTGGGGGTCGAGAAGTTAATTTATCTTGGCAGTTCATGTATCTATCCGCGTGAGGCGGATCAGCCTATAACTGAAAATTCTTTATTAAGCGGACCTTTGGAACCTACAAATGAGAGCTACGCTCTAGCAAAAATTGCGGGAATAAAACTTTGTGAGGGTTATAGAAAGCAGTACGGAGATGATTTTATTTCTGCTATGCCAACCAATCTGTACGGACCGGGAGACAATTTTGATGAAATGAATGGACATGTCCTACCGAGTTTGATGAGACGTTTTCATGAAGCCAAAGAAAAACAACAGGCCACTGTTGAAGTTTGGGGAACTGGAAAAGCCAAACGCGAATTTCTGCATGTGGATGATCTGGCTGATGCCTGTTTATTTCTAATGGACAATTACTCAGATTTGGAGCATATAAATGTAGGCACAGGAGTGGATCACAGTATTCAAGAATTAGCGGAAAGTATAAGAGATTTGATTTACCCTGAAGCGGAAATTGTATTCGATTCCTCAAAACCTGATGGAATGCCTAGGAAGGTTTTGGATGTTTCAAAACTGACAGAATTGGGTTGGGAGGCAAGAGTCCTTTTGTCTAAAGGTCTGACTAGTACTTATGAATGGTTTTGTGGCGCTAAGGCAAGAGGAGAAATAAGAGAATAATCTTTTATTCTTGTTTTGATTTACCGGCTGCCTTTTGTGCTTTTTTCCAAGCTCTGACTTTAGTCAAAGACTCAGGGCTATTTATATCCGCTACAGATCTAGGCGTTTTGTCTGCAAACGGGCCGGCACATTTTTGCCAACCAGGTGGAGAGAAGCCCATTCGTTTAGCTAAAAGAGCTGTAAATATCATTGATTTCTCAGCACCAAAACCTGGAAGGTCTATTAGACGGTTATACAGAATCTCACCAGAATCTGAACCAGCCCAAAGCTTTTCTGCATCTCCGTCATAATTTTCTACCAAGTGTTCACAAAGGTCTTGAATGCGACCTGCCATTGAAGAGGGAAAACGGTGAATAGCTGGTTTTTCTTTGCAAATGGATTCAAATTTTGCAGGATCCATAGAAGCTATTTGCGAGGCATCGAGCTCCCCAAGCCTTTCTAAAAGTGTGTACGGCCCTTTAAAGGCCCACTCCATAGGAATCTGTTGGTCAAGAAGCATTCCTAATAAGAGGGCTAGGGGGTTCTTGTTTAAGAGTTGATCTGCTTCGTCACTGCCAGTAACAGCAAGGTCGCCTGAAAATTTAGATGTCATAGTTAGAAGAATAGTTCGAAAGAAAGAATTTTGAAATTAGTTCTCGTTAAATGAAAAAAAGAAAACTAGCCACCCGTTTGATATGAGGATCGGATTAGGGTTTAGAAATGGATAATCGAATCACAGTTGTTTACACGGATGGAGCCTGTTCCGGTAATCCTGGTCCGGGAGGATGGGCTTGGGTGGTGCCAGATGGAGAATTTGCAGCAGGAAGTGATTCAGAGACAACCAATCAGCGTATGGAATTAACAGCTGCCTTGGAAGTTGTTAAAACATTCCAAGAGGAAATACTTATTGTCAGCGATTCGACCTATGTGGTCAATTGTTTTCGTGACAGATGGTGGGAAGGGTGGCTACGGAGAGGTTGGGTAAATTCTGCAAAAAAACCTATTAAGAATAGGGACCTTTGGGAACCACTAATTGAAAATTATTGCGAACGTGACAATATTTCTTTCAGGTGGGTTAAAGGTCACTCAGGTGACCGATGGAATGATGAAGCCGACCGTTTAGCGGTGAAGGCAGGTGCTGAGCAGAGTTCATTAAAGGGAAATCTCTCCTTTTAGCAACTTAAAAGATTGTCGAAATTAATGACCTCCTCTTTTTTCGCGTCTATAGTCGGAATTACCGAGGAGAGGAGGTGGTCCAGATTAGTAGTAAACGTTATGGGACTTCGGAGGTGGGTGGCCGCTAGGCGGTTCTGGACCATCTGGCGAAATTCCGCCAGCCACCCTCAGGTTTGATTGCTAGTTCTGGTCCCGACTGGCGAATAGATCTATCTGAGAAATCCAGAAATAGTTCCAATATTTCATTTTCGGGGATGTGCTTAGGCACATCCCCGAAATGCTTTATACACAGATATCATCATTTCTAATGAAGCGCTTGAGTGTTTTTGAAAACAACAGATATATAGGTGATAAGCGAACTCAGGAGGTCTATGACCTTGACGAGTCAGATGAAACTGAATCCATGCAGGTTCTTATTGATGAACTTATCGAAAATGAAACCTTTATTTGTTTCGCTCCTGACACACTTGCTGAAGCTCGCAACCGAGGGTATCGGCTTAGAAAAATCTAACCGATCGTTTTTTGGCGTATTAAATTAAGAGCGCTCCCTGCTCTGAACCATTCAATCTGATCTTCTGACATTGAGTGGTTTGTTTCTACATTGGTAACGTCACCTTCGGGAGTAGTAACTGTCACCTGCACAGGCTTATTTGCACTCAAGTCTTGAAGCGCAACTACTGAAATTCTGTCTTCCTGCCCGATTAAGTCATAGTCACTAGGATTAGCAAAAGTCAATGGCAGTATCCCTTGTTTCTTCAAGTTGGTCTCGTGGATTCGTGCAAATGAGCGTGCTATTACTACACGACACCCTCGGAACCTTGGCTCCATCGCAGCATGTTCCCTAGAGGATCCTTCACCGATATTTTCATCGCCAATTGCGACCCACTCAATTCCTGCTTCGTGGTAACGCCTTGCTATCTCAGGAAAGGGTCTTATCTCATTGTCAGTAATGTCTATCCCAGTTCCGATTTCTCCGGTGAATGAGTTAACCACTCCTAAATAGAGGTTCCCGGAAATATTTTCTAGATGTCCTCTGTATTTCAGCCAAGATCCTGCCATCGAAATATGATCAGTAGTGCACTTTCCTTTTGCCTTCATCAGAATAGGTAAATTTTCAAAGTCATTTCCATCCCAAGGGGCGAAAGGAGTAAGAACTTGAAGCCTTTCGCTTTCCGGAGGTATGGAAATCTCAATTCCAGAATATTCAGATGGGGGAGGTTTGAACAAACCTTTTTCCCCTGAATCGAAACCTTTAGTTGGGAGTTCCTCTCCAATATCCACAGAAAGCTTTACTTCTTCACCGTTTTCTGTGGTCAGTGAATCAACTGCGGGATCAAAATCGAGCTTTCCTGCGATACTCAAGGCGACAACAGTTTCAGGTGAAGTAACAAAAGCGAATGTAGAAGCGTATCCATCATTTCTTTTTGGAAAGTTACGGTTATAGCTAGTGACAATACTGTTCGGCACGCCATCGTCTAGATCTTGTCGGTCCCACTGACCTATGCATGGACCGCATGCATTTGCAAGAACTGTAGCTCCTATAGCTTCAAGGTCTGCAAGAAGACCATCTCTCTCGATCGTTGCTCGAACTTGTTCTGAGCCGGGAGTGACTAGAAGAGGTATTTTTGATTTCAATCCTTTGGAGAGAGCATCTCGTGCTATCCCAGCTGCTCGAGTTATATCTTCATAACTCGAATTGGTGCATGACCCAATTAAGCCGGCGCTCACCTCTAAAGGCCAACCATTCGCGGTTGCTTCTTCTTTGAGATCACCAACAGGTCGAGCCAAATCAGGTGTATGAGGGCCATTGATATGAGGTATCAGATCGGAAAGATTTATTTCAATAACGCGGTCGAAGAAACTGTGGGGGTCTTCTTCCACTTCCGGGTCGGCCTGTAAGTTGCTGCTAACAGCTTCGGCAGCTTCAGCAGTATCTCCACGATTAGTTGCATTGAGGTAACGAGAGATGGCTTCGTCATATGGGAAAAGAGAGGTAGTGGCACCAATTTCTGCACCCATATTGCAGATGGTTCCTTTACCTGTTGCTGAAAGTGTTCTGGCTCCAGGGCCGAGGTATTCCACTATTGCACCAGTACCACCTTTAACAGTAAGAATTTCTGCAACCTTTAGGATCACGTCTTTAGGTGATGCCCATCCGCTTAACTCTCCTGTCAAATGGACGCCGATTAATTTTGGCCACTTAATATTAAACGGAAATCCTGTCATGACATCAACAGCATCAGCTCCTCCAACGCCGATAGCTATCATTCCCAAACCTCCGGCATTTGGAGTATGACTGTCAGTGCCGATCATCATCCCGCCTGGAAAGGCATATTGTTCAAGAACCACTTGATGAATAATGCCAGACCCGGGTTTCCAGAAACCTGCTCCGTACTTTGCACAAACTGATTCGAGGAAGTTGTACACTTCGGAATTGTTATCGACTGCAACGCTTAGATCAGTTTCACCGTCTATGCGAGCTTGAATCAAATGATCACAATGAGTGGTTGTAGGAACTTGTACTTCTTCAAGACCAGCGGTCATAAATTGCAACCAAGCCATTTGGGCAGTGGCATCTTGCATTGCAACTCGGTCGGGATGGAGATCAACATATGAGACCCCACGGTTCATTTCTGTGGAACCTGGATCTTTTAAGTGATTAATCAGAATTTTTTCTGCCAATGTCAAAGGTCTACCCAGGGCCTCTCGACCTGCGGATAGACGATCTTCAAGATTTGCGTAAACGCTCTTTACGAGTTCTGTTGGAGTCTGGGATTGAACTGTCATGATCCCAGTCTACAAGATTGATTTTAACCTATTGATAATTGTGACGAACTTGACCGATCAGAGTACAGGCCAACGACGTCGACGTTTTCTCGTTTTTCCATCATTATCACTTAACGCCCAGGATCTTCTCCAAGCTCCGATTTCAGGTCCCATAAGAGATGGCGAGGAATCTCTGTAGGATCGCTGCCTAGCATCCCACCAACTAGAGGCTGTTTCATCCGCAAGACTTCTAACCTCTTTTTCAATTCGAGTGTTGAAAGATCTAGCGCTTTCATCATTATTGGGTTCCATTGGGTTTCCAAAAGTTACGGTACTTTTAGAGCGTCTTGGCAGATTTCTTCCTTTTCGAAGAATCTTTCCTGTTCCGGAAATATGTATTGGTACAACTGGTACGCCGCATCGGATAGCGAGATAGGCGGCGCCTCCTCTGAAAGGTTGGCCCCATCCGTCTGGACTGCGTCCTCCTTCGGGATATATCAGCAGACTCCATCCTTCGCCTATTAACTCTGAAATCATGTCACCGGATTGTCTACTAACTTTGGTTCGATCTATAGGGACTGCTCCGATAGCTAATGCTGAGATTGCGCTTGTTGCTTTAGTGTTGAAGAAATAATCAGCAGCAGCACCAATTACAAGTTCGTGTCTCCATGGTTCAGGAATTGAAGTAATCAGAAGAGGAGTGTCTGCATGACTCTGGTGATTAGCAGCAAATATTGCTGGACCTTCAAGGTTCTCGAGGCGATCTAAACCTTTGCGTGTAGGTGTAGCTAGAAAAGACATTACTGGCCTCATTAAAGTTTCCACAATGGCTGCTCTGACTAAGCGAGCAGCGGGTCGACGTGCCCATTCGGTGTCATAATTAGCACCGAGCGATTTATGTTTTGATTTCGAATCAACGCCTAAAGGAGTTGAGGCCGAGACCCAAGGAAAGCCAAGTCTTAAAAATTTATTTTTAAAACCATCGGCAAGGGAATAAACGGATTTCATTTTAAATCACGTCTGCCATAACGAGTGGAGGAGTCTTTAGGTGTGTAATGGTTGGTTGAGGTCCCACGACATCTGAAGCTATTTCTAGTGCATCTTGAAGGGTCGATGCAGATTGGAAACCTAAACGACGAACAGCTTTTTGATCACCGCCAACGATAATGATTCTCCCTAGATGTTGCATTGCATGACTGCCCCAGTACCACATGTAAAGCGGGTGAACTCCGTGGTAGGCGTATGAGTTTCGATAAAGATGGATGTACCATTCATCTTCTGCGAATTGCTTCTCATATCTTTTTTCAATTTCAATTGGATCGGTCGTTTCGGTTAGGACCTGTTCAAAAAAATCTATGTAACTAGGGTGATGAACAGGGTGAAACTCCCAAGGTGTTGGGTGGCTCATTATGAGAACTCCACCTTCACGAACCAAAGGTTTCCCTTTGTAAAGATTAAAGAAGTACCCAAGCCCAAGACACATAACCAGGATGGGGTTCATTATTGAGTTCACGTTGTATGGACAGATGTAGGGGAGGCCCAACGTGAGTATGTCGGTTTGGCCTTCAACAGTTACGAGTTGTTGGGCGTACACATTTTCAATAGTTTTTTTATGTACGGCTTCTACTTCACCTGCCTGAACAGACGTTAATTCATAAGGTGATTGCCACCCTCCGAAAATACGCCTTTTTGCTTTAACTGGTAATAGATCTAAACCTCGCTGCATGGCTATGAACTGGCCTCGGTCTCTAGCATTCCATTCCCATTCGCGTTTTTGGAGAAGAGCGAGAGGTCCTTCACGGCCGAAAGTATTGTTATTTACAGTCGTTTCTATTTGAAAAATTTTCACTCCTGCATCTTTTATCACGTCTCCCATGCGCCAGTTCGAAGCATGTAGTGCAGAATTTTCTCTATCCATTATTGATTTTGAATTTCTTAGGGTGTGAACGTTGTGGTGATGCCGAAGACCTGTGTATCCAGCTAGTCCAGTTGCTGTGCTTTTATGTCCACCATCCATAGAAACTAGATTTATATTCACATATATGAGAAGGTCGCTCTCTGCGGCTCTACGACAGAAATGGACTTCTTCTCCGTGAGGAGTCTCACCAAGTACGACCATTCCTTCTGGGTCTTCCGCATCAAGGTTGTACAGCAATCCTTTTGGAGCAAAAGAATCATAGACTCTGTCTCCCACTGCATGGCGAAGTTCATCTTCAGTCATTCTTCTATGTAAAGCAAGAGCAGCAATAAGGTGCACATCGTCTACACCTGCTTCCGCCGCCATGTCCAGTACAGCTTCGATTATGCGCTGTCTTATATCTGGTTTACGCATAGGTGGAAGAGGTAATGAAATGTCGTCAAACGCAATCGTAAGTTTCATTCCTGGCTTAAGAAGAGAGGGGAGTGGATCTGAATCACCGAGTGGGTTCAAAAGGGCGTCTTTTATCGCACCTTCTGGATCTGGAAGTCCTTCTAACGGTTCAGACGGATACACAACCCGTGATCTTCCAGCAGGAAGTTTCTCTAAATGGAAGTTCTCCCCGTGATGAAAAACGATGGGTGGAGTATTTCTATCCACATCTAACACAAACCCTGGTCTAGGGGAAGGGCGTGAGGTTTCTTTATTGTCGGTATTCATTTGATATTTCGCTCCCGTTCGTCTCTAAGATCAAAAACAATCTTGAAGGCACCTCTTACACCTGCGTTGGCAGCATGTTTTAAGGCTTCTTGATAGTTATTAAGTGAGTAACAAGCTGAGACAAGTTCCTCAAGTTTTGCGGTTTTCACTAGTTCAAAGGCAAGGTCGAAAGTGCTTGTTGTTTTTCCATCAGGTAGTTTTTCAGTCCCATAGGTGTAAGCACCGATTAGTTGTAATTCACGATGCCATAGGGGGGTTAGTTCCAGTTCCACTGTCGCGGGCATTCCTACAAGGACAACTTTTCCGTTTGGCTTTGTTATAGATAAAGCGTCACTAATACTTTTTGAAGATCCGACACAGTCGATTACGACATCTGCACCACCGGTCAGACGGTCCACGCGACCGTTAGGAGCCTTTTCTGAAACATTTGTGATTGCTTTTGTTCCACAAGCTCTTCTGACTGCACGGTGGATTTCTTCAGGACTTACAACAATGTCAGATCCGAGTTGAGTGGCTACTCTCTTTTGCTCTGGGTAGCGGGCAGTTGAGATAATTGTTTTTGGGTTGGTGAAATGTCTTAGCGCTGAAAGTGTTACTTGTCCTAGAGTTCCACTTCCTAGTATTGCGACTACTCCTTGGTCTGGGATTTCTGCTGCTAGAGCAGCGTGCACGCCACATGCGGTTGGTTCAACCATTACTGCTGCTTCGTCTGAGAATTCATCAGGCACGGAATGCAATTGGCTAGGGTGCGCATAAAATTCGGTGGCCCAACCTCCCCCCGTGTCATGACATGAACCGGTTTGAATTCCAGGTGATATTTCACCAAGAGTCACATTTTCACAGTTTCCTATTTTCCCCTCGCTGCAAGGGGTGCAGGGTGGCGAAATGTTTCGACTGGTACAGCTGAGAACTGGTTCAAGTACGACCCTGCTGTCGTCGTCAAGATTGCCTACTACCTCATGTCCAGGTGTGAAGGGAAAAGAAACAAGAGGTTCAAAATATCGAGCTGATTTGCCGTCTACTGTTGCTAGATCTGAACCACAGATTCCTGAAAGTCTTGGTCGGACTTTTACCCAATCTTTTCCTGGTGATTCCGAGTTTTCTTCTTGAATCAGGTCTATAGGCCCGAAACTTGCTCCAGAACCTGGCATTATATTTCCGGCAATCTTGGCAGCTGCATAACGCGGAATGTTTCTTTTGAATCGAAGTGCCTTCATGCTTTACTACCTCTATGAGGGGCTAAAGGTAAAATCTTGTTGCTTATTCCAGGCGACTTGCTGAAGTCTTCAACGAGCCACCCACGTTTTCTGGCGATACTTGCGAGGCGAACCTCCGGGTTTACAGCGACTGGAAAACCAACTGCCTCCAACATGGGTAGGTCGCTGGCAGAATCAGCGTAAGCGACTGATTCGCGCAAGTCGAGTTGATTCGCAGCAGCGTAGTCGGCTAATGCTTGGTATCTGGATTCTCCTGTAGGTGGTACATCTACTAGTCGACCATCATAAGAGTCACCATCTTGTCCGAGTTTAGGGCAAATTATGTCGTCAAAAAGAGGTTTGAGTGGTTCAACTATGAAATCTAAAGCACCAGTTATTAGAACAGTTTTATGTCCTAAATTTCTATGCTCTCTTACTCTACGGATCCCTTCGGGGAAAGATTTAGAAAGTATAAGGTCACTAAATTGTTCAGCTGAATCTTCAGAGATTTGAGAGATTGGAGCCCCTTCGTAGCGCCTGTAGAAATGACGCAAAAAATCGCCTCGATCTTGTTTGTCCAAAGAGAGCAATTGTGGTACTTCTGCCAATGTTTTTACTACTAGCCGAATACGTTCAGCCCTGCTTAGTCGTCTGCTTGCGAGCCACGCGAAAGAAGAAACTACGTTTGAAGCAATAAGAGTATTTTCTAAATCGAAAGCAGCGATATGACGGTCGGGTGAAAGAATTTGATTTCTTAAACGTGTTTCTCTGTCAGGTCCCTTTTTCGAAGGCGGACTCATGGGAACTCTGCCTGCTTTAACTACTGAAGGGAGGTGAATTTCGTTTGCGTATTGATTCCAATCAATTATTCCAGGATCAAAACAGAAATCGTCTTTATCTTCTTCGTCTAAAGAGTCCCAAAGTTTCAAAAGGCTTTCAAGGCCATAGATGGCTTGGCATTCGACATAAGCTCCATATAAGTCGACGTAACCTAAGGCTTTTTCTATCTGATCGCGTTGTTCTTCGAGTTTTGCAATTACATCAGCTCTAGAGCCTCTAATAGGTAGTTGGTCAAAAACCTTTTGCGTTTTACTTAAAAGCGTTTGGCCTCTTTCAAGTTGCTTTCTAACTTTACTTATACCGGGAAAATCCCAACCAGGCACTGCAATTGGTTGACCTATTTCGTCGTATACAGGGTGGAGTGTGAACCAAGCGCGAATCATGTCAAAGAGGTGACCGTATCTGAGAGGGTTGATGCTGCCTGATGCAATTTGAACAATGTCTGGTTGTTCAGCTGGCCCCCTTGCGGCAACTGCACAAATAGCAGCTGTAACCATATCCACAGGTATTACGTCGATTGTTCCTTCGGGAATTCCGGGAAAATCTTTTAATAGTCCCCTTGCGTAGGAAATGATTACAGGTTCGGCCATTCGGAAACCTCTTATCCATCCTGGGAAGGGTTCTGCTAAGGCAGATTCAATAATTGAAGGCCTCACAATGCTTACAGGGATAGTGTCAGCAGTTTCGCGAAGCGCAATTTCTCCTAATGCTTTCGTGTAGGCATAAGCATCGGGAAATCCCAAAGAGTGTGCTCGCGAACGGCCAGCTTCTGCCATTCGGTCGTTAACCCAACGTGAACGCAATTGTTCAGTTTTTGATGCAAGCGCAGGAATACCAGCTGCCCCTAGCTCTTCGCGAGCTTCTTTGCGGAATCCTTCCAGACGTTCAGGCGTACGACTAGCAGTTTCTGTTTCTTGCCGTGTTCTCCTCGCCGCATCGACTTCGATTCTCCAATCAACATCAACAAAGAATGGACTAGAATCTACAGGTTCTTCTGGTGCGGCTCCTCTTCTACTTCCTGCCACGTAGCAAGTGGATATAGAAACAAGATGAGGTGAGACAGCAAGTTCGTTTAGAGTTTGAGCGATACGAACTGGTCCAAGGAGGTTAACTTCCACTGCTTGATCCAAAGGTGAATCAAAACTGACTACTGCTGCGGAATGAATAAACAAGTCACATTTAGCCAGTTGAATAAGGCCGTCTTCATCAAGTCCTAAACCATCTACGCCTACATCTCCTGATATTGCGGTAACTCTTTTTTCACATAATTCCTTAAAACCGTCGTTTCCTAGTTTTTCACGAAGGTTATCAAAAGCATCGTTACGGAGGATGTCCCTTTCTGCCCGTTTTTCTGCACCTCTTCTACCTGGGCGTACGAGTAAGACGAGCTCACAGTCAGGTATGGAGCTGAGTAAGCGTTCGACTAGAGCAGTGCCAAGAAAGCCTGTTGCCCCAGTAATCGCTATCCGTTTTCCGGATAAATTTTGCTTTATCATCAATATTATTTACCAATTGGTAAGTTAAACTTACCAAACGGTAAGTAATAAGAAACGGTATCCGATGGAAAAGTACGAAAAATTTGGAACAAAAGAAAAAATTCTTGATTCTGCACTGGAATCCTTCAGCACATCTGGGTTTGATGCCACTTCACTAGACGTTATTGCAAAATCTTTAGGAGTAAGAAAGCAAACTATTCTTTATCACTTCGGAACCAAGAAAGGTTTATTAAATGCAGTAGTTGAGAGAGCGGCAGAGAATCTGATTAATTCAATCGAGGAAGTTCTAAATAGTGAATTGAAAGGTTGGGAAAGAATTGAAGCGCTAGCAAGGATGATTTTTCGACTTGCCTTACGTGAGCCACTACTGCTCGGCCTTTTGAGGGAGGTAAGTAGACCAGGGTCTGCTGGTTCAGAAAGATTAAGGATATTAATGACTCCACTTATGGATAGAGGAACTTTATGGATGCAATCAGAGATGGAAGTTGGAAGAATGCGTCGAACCAACCCAAGACTGGTTATTTTAAGTGCCTACTCAACTGTTGTGGGACTGGCTACAGAAATTGAAGTATTGAGAGCAGCTGGCATCGAGCAGGCACTACGTCCTGTGACCATAAGACGGCGTGAGCTTATTAGGTTCTTAAGAGTTTCTTTAGACCCTGATTATCTGAAGTCTAAATAACAGTGTTACGACGCTTTCGTGAAAATTTTTCCACCGCAATGTCTGCAAGGCGATCTACTAGTCCTGAGTAAGAAAGTCCAGCTTTCTGCCAGAGTCTCGGGTACATAGATATAGGTGTAAAGCCTGGAATGGTATTAACTTCATTAAGTATTGGGCCTCTTTCAGGATGAAGGAAAAAATCCACTCTCGCCATTCCAGAGCAACGCAGCGATAAAAAAACACGGGCTGCTATTTGTTGCAGTTCAACAACAAGGCCCGCTTCAATATCTGGTTCATCAATCAATTCAGCACTGTCATTTTGATATTTTTCAGCGTAATCATAAAAATCACCCATAGGTTTTATCTCACCTGGGGGTGAGACTTGAGGAACTAGGTCACCCAGAACAGAGAGTTCTATTTCTCTTCCTTCTATGGCTTCTTCGACAATCACCCATTCGTCGTAAGCGAAAGCTTTTTCGAGAGCTCCTTTTAATGAATTATGGTCATTGGCTCTGGAGACTCCTATTGATGATCCTAAATTTGCAGGCTTAACAAAAACTATTTGCCCGAGTTCATTAAATAACTCATAAAGCATTGATTCCATGCCTTCGTTATCTAAATCTTCAAATAGTTTGGAATGTACACTTCGATAAAGTGCTTGTGGAATTTTGTGATGGGTCAGGATTTCTTTTGTGGCAATTTTATCCATAGCTAAAGCAGACCCTAAAACTCCACTGCCTATATAGGGCACATCTATTACTTCGAGTAGTCCTTGAATAGTCCCATCTTCACCTAATGGACCATGTAGAAGAGGGAAAACAATAAGGTTTTCTTCAGAACTAAGTTTCCCCAACTCGATTATGGGATTCCACACCGGACCAGTCGGTTCAAGTCTTTCTTGGAGGTCGTTATTTTTAAGATCTTCAATAGCTTTTTCAGCAAGATGCCAGTTTCCGTTCTTGTCTATACCCACTGGTATGACTTCATAGAGTTCAGGGTTAGCGGCTTCAATCACATGACGGGCTGACACACACGAGACATTGTGTTCAGCGCTACGACCACCAAATAAAACAAGAAGACAACGCTTTGAGTCCATTTTGACATGTTAGGAGAAGAAAAGGTTGAGGTGATGGCACTATATGTTCAAAAGAATTTAAAAGTTTTAAAAACACAAAAAAAAGTAAAAATCAATTGGACCTAGTTTGACATGAGTAATCGAAACACGTGAGAGTGTATTTAGTTATTGATACCTTTAGGGGGGTTATAAGACAATGAGAAGTGCAAATTTTATTAAAAAGTTCTTTGCTGTTTTGCTTACTTTCATCACGCTAACTGCAGTTACTGCAGCATGCGGATCGGATGATGATAGCTCAGCTTGGCCAAGCGAAATAACTTTTGGTGCCGTACCGGCAGAAGATGCAGGTGAACTTGCAACTTTGTATGAAACAACTATGAGTATCCTCACGGATGAAATCGATGGACTTGAAAAGATCAACTTTTTTGAGGCTTCTGAATATGCAGGTCTTGTCGAAGGTCTTATAGCGGGACGAGTAGATGCTGCCCAGTTCGGCGGATTTTCTTATGTTCTTGCAACGCAGACTGGAGCAGAACTAGATGTAGCTGGTGTTTTGGTTGATGGTCCAGACGCAGTGCCCGGCTACAGAAGTTACTTAGTCACTCAGCCTGACAGTGATATCAACGGCATAGACGACCTCAGAGGTAAAAAGGTTTGCTTCGTTGACCCAGGTTCAACATCAGGATTCTTGTTCCCATCTGAAGGTTTATTGTCAGCTGGCATGGATCCATCGGAAACATCGACTGATATAGATCCAATTTTCGCTGGTGGTCACGACGTTTCAGTTCTCAGTGTCGTCAACGGAGACTGTGACGCAGGATTCGCAGCTGATGTATTTTTCGTGAGCAAAAGTGGAGGTCCCGGAATCCTTGTGAAAGGTGGAGACATAAACGGAGTAATCGACGACGTTGGGGATGATGATCAGAACCCTGAAAATGCGGACGTTCGAATCGTTTGGAAGACAGAATATATTGCAAGTCCTCCAACTGCTATAAACACAAAAACACTTCCAGCAGATTTCGTCGCACGCTTTAAAGAAGTTATGACCACTAAAGCAAATGTCGATTACGCTATTGCAAACGGATATTGCACAGGCACGCTGGATGACAACACGTGTAGTTTCCGAGATGACTGGGGCTACATAGCAAAATCGGATTCCTTTTATGACGGAATTCGAAAGGTCTGCGAAGTCACCGGCGCAAGTAAGTGTGATTAATAAACTCAGTTAGCTCTTAAACGGTTATGAAATTTGGTAAAAGCGTCTCCTCGGGCGTTGTGAAACAAGAAAGTTCCACAACGCCAGAGGAAAACGCTGTCGAAATTACAGATCTAGTTAAGACATTCGATAACGGAAAAATTAGAGCCCTTGATGGAGTTTCTTTTAAAGTGCCAAAAGGACAACTCCTCGTCATAATTGGCTTATCGGGATCAGGTAAATCGACACTGCTTCGACACTTAAATGGACTTCATCTACCCACAGAAGGTTCTGCAAGCGTTCTAGGTGAGAACGTATCTTCTCTAGCACGAAAAGAACTCAGATCTCTGAGGAGGGATGTAGGTTTCGTGTTTCAGCAATTCAACATTGTTGGAAGACTGACCTGTATAGAAAATGTTCTCAGCGGCGCATTGGGTCGTATATGGGGTCCGAGAATTAGTGCCCTTATGTATTCAAAGAGCATGAGAACCGAAGCTATTGAACAACTCGAACGAGTGGGACTAGCTGATAAGGCATGGCAAAGAACCGACACTCTTTCTGGAGGAGAGCAGCAACGAGTAGCCATTGCTCGAACCCTCATGCAAAAACCTCAAATCGTTTTAGCCGATGAACCGGTTGCTTCGCTTGACCCTGAAATCTCAGGTCAAGTAATGGACTTATTAGTTCAATGTTGCATTGAGGACGGCATAACTGTGCTCTGCAGTCTCCATCAGGTGGATTTAGCATTGGGTTGGGCTAACCGTTTAATAGGTCTTCGCGCAGGGAAAATTGTTCTTGACACTCCTGTAGACGAATCTTTATCACAAGAAGATGTCATGGTCGTTTATCAACAACTCGACCCTGAAGGAACTAAAACCAGTGAGTACTTAGATACATCTGAAACTTCATCTCCATGACTTTGAATATCAAAAGAAAAAAATGAACACCCGAAATTTAAAAAACAGAGAAGTGTCTCATCCAGAACAAATATCCAGGCCTTGGACACGCCAAAGAAGTCAACTCTGGTTCTCAGTCTTAGCCATTTTTGTGCTTCTTGTCTGGTCTATAAACAGAGTCGACCTTTCTTTGGGAGGAATTGTAGAAATATTTGAAGGGTGGCCTGAAACACAAAATTTACTATCACGTATGGTGCCCCCATTTATTCCAAGTGAAGATTTCACAGTTATAACTAAAGCAGCCCTGGATACATTCTTCATAGCTTTTGCTGGGACAGCGTTCGGTCTCGTTCTTGGAATCCCGCTTGGTCTTCTTTCGGCCCGGAACATTATGCCATTTGCTCCAGTACGAGCATTTGCCCGTGCCATAGTTGTCTTTTCGAGAGCAACACCTGCGCTTGTTTTTGCTCTTTGTTTTGTTCGTCTCTATGGAATAGGTGTCCTTGCAGGACTATTAGCTATTGGTATTCACTCGATAGGCATGATTGGCAAATTGATAACAGATGCGGCGGAAGAAATTGACCCTGGACCTCGCGAAGGTGTGATCGCTACAGGAGCAGGATCATTACAGGATTTGTATACAGGCATTTGGAGCCAGATGGTTCCAACGGTTATTTCTATTTCTCTTTATCGCCTTGAACTCGATTTCAGATCTGCCCCAATCCTCGGCTGGGTTGGAGCAGGAGGGATTGGGCTTATTTTGCGCGGTTACGCGGGCAGTCTTCGATATCAGGAACTGCTTGGGATAACAATTCTTATAGTAGTTCTAGTAGTTATTCTGGAGATACTTTCAGCCACTACACGTCATGCACTTCTAGGAAAAACTGAAACTGATCTACCCGGAAAACCGGGAAAGATGACACAGCTATTTGGGGGGGGAACAGCACGTCCAGGTAAAAAAATTGCAGACTGGATGATTAACAAGTCTGCAAATAAAGAAGCATCAGAAAGTGAGAGTCAGATACCTAGATCTCTTACTCCTCCATGGACTCGTGAAAGAATTAAAGTCAACTCTATAGGTTTAATTTTCTTCATTCTCCTCATACTTTCGATAATTGTCCCAGATATTGCAACTAGTAGAATAGTCGATGGAAGTCAAAAACTTCCAAGTTTTATAGCGCGACTTACACCTAACGATTGGTCATGGTTCACGGATCGACTTTTCAGCGACATGATCGACACTATCGCTATTGGTTTTGCTGCTACTGGAATAGCTTTGTTGTTTGCGATCCCCTTTTCTTTTCTTGCTGCCAGCAACACTGCGCCCGGAAGATTCGTATATTTAATTTCGCGTTTGTTCATGTTGCTCGTTAGATGTGTCCCAGAACTAGTGGTGGCTGTGATTTTCGTAGCAGCAATAGGACCTGGACCTAAGACCGGCACCCTTGCTCTTGCAATTGGCATGTTTGGATTCATAACAAAACTTTTTGCCGACTCCATTGAAGAAGCGCGTCAGGGGATACGAGACGGTGTCAACTCCACAGGAGCGAACAGACTTCAAGAATCAGTTACTGGTGTCTTGCCACAGGTTGCACCGTCTATGATTAGCCACTCTCTATACCTCCTTGACGTTGCAATCAGAAGCTCAACGATTCTAGGAATCGTCGGTGGTGGTGGTATCGGCTTCTTGCTGATGAGTGCAGCCAAGCGACTCTATTTGGAAACCTTAGGTGGAATAATTTTCTGCATATTCGTTGTTGTTTGTCTTGTAGAGATTATTGCTACTTGGATAAGACGAAAAATTATTTAAAAATTTGTAAGTGACCCACCTGTCTTACTAACTGCTGAAAGAATGTAAACATGGAATTCACCACTTCACAAATAGCACACGTCACATCTGGCGAGCTAAAAGGTGAAGAGAAAGTAATACAAGCGGCTACACAGGATTCTCGAAAAGTAACACCAGGGTGTCTTTTCATACCACTAATTTCAGAAAGAGATGGTCACACCTATATTGACGAGGCTCTTTCACTAGGTGCTGCAGCGTACTTAACTGAGCAAGAGCCAAAAGAAGGAACATCCATACGCGTCGAGAACACCGCAACCGCTTTGACACAACTCGGCAAGTCAGCGCGCTTTTCATCCCATGTTCCAGTTGTGGGTATAACTGGATCTGTAGGCAAGACTTCGGTTAAAGACATGACAAATGCTGTTCTAAGTCAGCAGGGAGAGGTTCATGCCAGTCTTAATTCTTACAACAATGAGATAGGCGTTCCTTTAACACTCTTAAATGCTCCAGATGACTCTTCCTTCTTAGTGCTTGAAATGGGTGCTAGAAAAGAGGGGGATATAGAAGAGCTTTCCAAAATGGTCTATCCGGACATCGGAGTTATAACCACTGTCGTCGAGTCTCACACCGAAGTCTTCGGTTCACTTGATTCAATTTCAAATACAAAAGGGGAAATACTAGAACGCCTTCCTTCAGAAGGGTGCGCTGTACTGAACGCCGATGTTGATGAAGTGATGCGACAGTCTCCAAGAACCCGAGCCCACAAGTTGACATTTGGTCAACTAGGCGAAGTGCGAGCCTCTTCTGTGGAATTTGATAAAAATCTGAAACCATCATTTGTGATGGAGACTCCATGGGGAAGATCTGAAATAAAATTGAATGTTGCTGGCGAGCATATGATTCCCAATGCTTTGGCAGCTGCATCTGTAGGTTTAGCGATGGGGCTACCACTCGAGGCGGTGGCTGAAGGTTTGAGTCGCGTCGAGCTATCACCATTAAGAATGGAAATAGTCACCGGTCTTAATGGAACAACTGTGATTAATGATACGTATAACGCAAATCCGACTTCGATGAAAGCAGCTATAGATTCTTTGTCGCTACTTACCTGCAATGGCAGGAAAATAGCCTTCTTGGGTCTCATGGCTGAATTAGGAGAGAAAACCTCCATGGCGCATATAGAAGTAAAAAGACATGCCGAAGAATTAGGAATCGAAGTGATAGCGGTTGAAACTGAACTCTACGGTGATCTACGAGTTGTCAATTTGGACAGTGTATTAAATGAAATTGAAGGTATGCGACTCGATAAAAATGATGCACTTTTATTTAAAGCGAGTCGCGTTGTCGGACTTGAAGAGGTTGTCAAAGAAATAATTATTTGAAATTTTTGACAATTAAGAGCTTCTGTTTCGGACTCTGTATCGAGGTCGCCAAAGTGGCATAATTGTTTTATCGAGTTCCTTGAGGGGGGAGTAGAGGTTGACTCTATGAGTATTGCTGAAAATAAAAATACACCTACAAATTTGGCTCCCGGCTGGGAAAATCCGAAAGTGTCGAAATTGCCAATAGAAGGTTTCAGGTATACATCTCCTGAGTTTTACGAAAAAGAGTGGAACCAAATGTGGACCAAGGTTTGGTTACTTCTTGGCCGAGCTAGCGAAATACCTAATAAAGGTGACTACCAGATTGAAGAAATAGGAGTCGAATCGATCATCATGGTACGGCAAGAAGACGGATCGGTACGAGCCTTTTACAACGTTTGCCAACACAGAGGTTCACGTCTCACCAATAATACAAAAGGAACTGCCGAGGTTTTCAGATGCCCTTACCATAGTTGGGAATGGTCATTTGATGGAACTCTTCTATCTGTGCAGGACCCCGAAGATTTCCTTCAAGGTAACCCTTGTGAAGAATTGACTCTAATGGAAGTATCTTGCGAAATTTTTGCTGGTTTCATATGGGTCAATTTGGATCCAGATTGTCAATCGCTTAAAGACTTTTTAGGACCTTTATGGGATGAATGGATAGCTTATGAAATTGATGAATGGTCGCGGGTGTTAAGAATATCTACCAAAGTTCCTTGCAATTGGAAAGTCGTACAGGACAACTTTTGTGAGTCTTATCATCTACCAACAGTTCACCCTCAACTTGCTGATTCGCACGAAGAGAACTATGCCTACACTCAATTCGACATGGCTATTGAAGGACACAACCGGATGATCATGATGGGGGCTACGCCTTCAAGAGGCCTACGCGGAGAAAACCCTGATCTTCCAAATTCTCTAGCCGAGAGAATGGAATACTGGGAATTAGACCCAGCGGATTTCATCGACCGTGTCTTCGAGGTGAGGAAGTCTCTGCAGGAAAAAATGAGAGAACTGGGAGTTAGTAGAGGGCATTCCCATTATGCGAATTTGCGTGACGCTCAATTAACTGATTCTCATCACTACAACTTATTTCCAAACTGTTCGTTGACCTTTTCAGCTGATGGCGTTTTATTGCAACGCATGCGTCCAGATCCGTCAGATCCTCAAAAGTGTTTTTTTGATCATTGGTATTACACAAAAAACACTGAACTTGCAGATTCGGCGACAAATATCGAATTGACAGATACCAACGATTTGCAAGAAGTGATTCAATATGGAGAGCAGTCAATGGGTCTAATACCTGACCAAGACATAGCTATATCTGAGATGCAACAACTTGGACTACGTTCAAGAGGTTATAGAGGCGGATTTTTGTCCGAACAGGAAAGTAGAATCCGACGCTTCCATGACGTTATTGATAGCTATATAGAGTGATTCTCAGATCTTAAAGAGAGGAAAAAATGGAAGAAAAATGGTTTACTGATCATCCTCCAAGTGAACGTTGGCCGCATTACACAAGAGCAAATGCGGGTGAGGTCCTTCCCACCCCAGCAAGCCCTTTTGGTCAAAGTTACGGGTTTGACAACTGCATAATGCGAGGGTGGCAATTAGGTTCAACTCAAACAGGTTTCTATGAACTCGATGAATACAGAGATGATCCACCAGAAATGTGCGGTTTTTTTGGCGGTTATTTCTACATAAATCTTTCTTGTATCCGTATGCAAGCGGTGAGAAATCCAGCTATAACAGTTGAACAGTTAGACCTTGCAATTTTTGGAGATCAACCAGATTCTCCGGTGTATGAACCTCACCCAGAAGACGAGAAACCACATTTACAGCATCTAGCTGATGCCCACATGCAGTTTGTTCTTAGCGCTTCTGAATGGCCAGACCTCGATGAAGAGAGAAAACTTGCAGACAAGGAGCGTAAAGAAAGACCAGACTTAAAATCACTAAGTGATGAAGAGTTACTTGAAAGACTGCGCGACCTTCAACCACTTATTGAAAACCTTTCACGCAATCAAATGGTTTCAGCAGGTTCATCTGGTATGGCGCCCGGAATGCTGGCGGCTGTAGGTGAAGCCATAGGCGATCCGAGTATTCCTGTCCGTCTCTTATCAAGCCTCGGGGATATAGATTCTGCTGCTCCGTCATTTGCAATATGGGAAATGTCTCGTTCAGTCAAAAAATCGCAAATCATTTCAGAAATTTTTGATTCACATCCTGAATCTCTGTTAGATGAACTTAATAAGTCTGATTCTGAAGAAGTGGCTGGTTTTCTCGAAGCATTTAATGAGTTCATATATGAGTACGGCTCACGTGGAGCGAATGAGTGGGAACTGAGCAGTGAAACTTGGGAAACTCAACCAATTATAGCTTTAAGAGCTATAGACCAAGTTAGATCTCAAAATGATGATCGTTCCCCAAAAATAGCAGCAGAGCGTCTTGCCATAGAAAGAGAAAACCTCATAGAAGAGGTAAGAGAAAAATTGAAAGAAATTGCAAATGATGAGCTGACTGGAACCTTTGAAGGGGCGATAGTTGCAGCGAACATGATGGTTTTTCGAGAGCGTTCTAAAACCACTTTAGTTAAACCACTTCATGAAAGCCGAATGGCGATACGTGAATTGGGAAGACGCCATAAAGAATCGGGAATACTTGGTTCAGACGAACAAATATTCATGCTTTTAGATGAAGAGCTGGAAACTTTTATAGCAGACCCGAGTTCATTTACTGAAAAGCTTGAGAAACGTTATAAAGATTGGAAAGCATTATGGGATTTGGAACCACCGTTTTTCATCAGAGGTGGAGTTGTTCCGGGCCTTTCCGAATGGGATAGAAAATCCTCGGAAGATAAAATGTCCACACTGAACGTTGGTGATGTTTTAACAGGGGTTCCTGGATCCCCGGGGAGCACCCAAGGGAGAGCAAGAATAGTTCTCGACCCCTCAAACCCTCCCGACTTGTTGCCTGGCGACATTATGGTTGCGCCAATAACAGATCCAGCATGGACTCCACTTTTTCTAGCTGTTGAGGCTGTAATAGTAAATGTGGGGGCACAAATCAGCCATGCCGTAATAGTTAGCAGAGAGTTAGGGATACCGTGCGTGGTTTCAGTAAATGAGGCCACAGCACTTATACCTGATGGTGCCATTTTAGAAATAGACGGCACATTAGGAGAGGTAACGGTTTTGGAATTGCCATGAGTGTTTCTGAGACTGTGATGGCTTTGAGTAAACCTTGGGAATGTCCGCCACTTCGAAATGTCCCGATTCTGGGGGAGCAATACACTTCACGAGAGTTCTTTGACAGGGAATGGTCATCTATGTGGACACAAGTTTGGCTTCTTATGGGTCGTTCTTCAGAAATACGAGAACCAGGTTCTTATCAGGTGGAAGAGGTTGGGCCCGAATCATTTATCATGATTCGTCAGAATGACAGTTCAGTTAGGGCGTTTTATAATGTCTGTCAACATCGCGGCTCTCGTCTTATTTTCAATAAAGAGGGCGCCACAGATAAAATAGTTTGCCCTTATCACGGATGGGAATGGGCTAGTGACGGTTCGTTGGAGTATGTCCAAGATCCTGAAGATTTTCTTGAAGGCAATCCTTGTGATGATTTGACTTTGGTAGAAGTGAAATGTGAAGTTTTCGCTGGTTTTATTTGGATAAACATGGACCCTAAATGCAGAACTTTACAAGAGTATCTTGGTCCCGTTTGGGAAGAATTCGAAGCGTATGAAAGCGATGACTGGATTCGCGGACCATCATCGACGGTTGATGTTAATTGCAACTGGAAGGTACCGCAAGATAATTCGTGTGAGTCTTATCACCTGCCTGCAGTCCACCCGCAGGGTTTGAAATGGATTGAACATAGCTATAAGCATTGTCATTTCGACTGGTGCGAGGAAGGACATAATCGAATGTCTATACCAATGGTCACCCCATCTCGTTCACTCACAGGCGAAGAACTCGAAGTTGATGAGCAGTTAGAGGAGATGCTAGAACCATGGGGTTTAAAGGCAGAAGAATTTAAAGGAAGAGAATTTGAAACTCGGCAAAACGTTCAATCTGTTAAAAGAGAACTTGCTAGTAAATACGGTTACCAATTTGATCAACTTTTTGACGATCAATTAACAGATGCTTATCACTACAACATATTTCCTAACGTAACTATTAGTTTCGCAGGGGCTGAATACATAGGACTTCAACGAATGAGACCACATCGTCGCGATCCAGAACGACATTACTACGACAATTTTATGTACTTGTCGCAGGGAGCTGCTGCCCGTTTGGATGTCACTGAACCAGAAGAACGAAGATTTTTCAAATATGGAACAGAGTTAATGAATCGACAAATTGCCGATCAGGATTTGGCAATTAGCACTGGACAGCAATTAGGACTCGCTTCGCGCGGGTACAAGGGAGTGAGGCTTGCTGGACAAGAAGGCCGCGTCCAGAGGTTTCATGACGTTTTAGATGAATATTTAGACGGCTCTAGACCTTAATTTTAGTTTCCAGTATTAGAAGGTTCAGAGATTCGCGACAATTGAATTGCCGATTTCATTTGTGCCTACGAGTCCAGAGTCCAATTTATTGCAAGCGTCAACAATTCTTGAGGCAGCATCTTGCTCTCCGAGAAAATCAAGCATCATAGCTCCCGAAAGTATTGCGGCTACAGGATTAGCTACACCCTGTCCGGCAATATCAGGTGCTGAACCATGAACTGGCTCGAACATTGATGGGCCAGTTTTTGTTGGATTAAGGTTAGCGGATGATGCGGTCCCAATTCCTCCTGAGACTGCTCCGCCCAGATCAGTCAAGATATCACCGAATAAATTGTCGGTAACGATCACATCGTACTGCTGAGGTGATTGGACCATATAGATACAGGCAGCATCACAATGGTTATAGGCGGTTTCAACTTCGGGGTACTCTTCAGACACTTCATTGAATGTTCTGTCCCAAAGATCACCTGCAAAGGAAAGGACATTTGTTTTGTGAACCATTGTGAGATGACGCCTCCGTTCCATTGCTAATTCAAAAGCAAACCTGACGGCTCTTTCCACGCCATGCCGTGTATTGACTGATCCTTGAGTAGCAATTTCATAAGGTGTACCAAGCCGGTGAACTCCACCTTCGCCAGCGTAAGGACCTTCAGTATTTTCTCTAACTACTTGAAAGTCGATTTCATTTTCTGGAAATACAAAAGGTCTTAAGTTGATGTAAAGGTCGAGTTCAAAACGCATCTTTAGCAAAAGGCCGCGTTCTATTACACCTGGAGGAACATTGGGTGTTCCGACTGCTCCTAAATAAATTGCATCCAAATCGCGCCATTCCTCTAAGACGCTTTCAGGAAGAATGGTTCCATCGCGTTCGTATCGTTCGCCGCCAAGATCATATTCGACAGTTTCTAAATTAATGCCAGAGGCTTGTATGACTTTAAGACCCTCAGATATTACTTCCGGTCCGATTCCGTCACCTCCAACTACTCCTATACGGTTTGCCATTATTTGTTTCTGCCTCTATAAGTTGGGTAATTTTGCTTAGGTGAAAATTCTAGTCGACCATATTGATTTTATGTTAGGAATAAAATCAATATATTGAGTGGGTGAGAGGTCAGGTAATGAAAATAGATTTTGTAAAGCGAGAAAAAGATTTCCTTAGGGTTTCTGGAACTGAAGCAGAAAGCTATCTGCAAGGCCAGTTGAGCCAAGATATCGAAGAAATGTCGGACGGTGAATCAAGGTTTACGTTTCTTCTTCAACCGTCTGGAAAAGTTGACGCATGGTTAAGGATCACTCGTCAAACTCAAAATGATTATTTGCTTGATGTGGATAAGAATTATGGAGAGTTAGTTCTTGCGAGGCTTAAACGGTTCTTGTTGCGAACAGATTGCAGAGTCGAAATTTTAAACTATTTTCTCTATACGGAAATTGGAAACTCTCGAAATGAGAACGATTTCGTCGACTGTATTGCAATTCCGTATTCTTGGTTTGGCTTTGAATTTACAGATTACATTTTCAAATCCGATAATTTTTCTGAAGGTTTCAATCTTATAGATGATCAAGTTTGGAAGGGAGTGAGAATAAAAGCGGGTATTCCCGAGATGGGTAAAGAAATTGACACTTCTACGATTCCAGCCTCATTAGGAATACTTGACTTTTCTGTTAGTTTCACCAAGGGCTGCTATACGGGACAGGAATTAGTTGCACGTATGGATAGTCGTAAAGGTGGAACCCCGTACCGTCTTGTCAAAATAAGTGGAACTTCGGGGATGACTGCAAGTCAAGGTGTCCTTTTAAACGACGGTGAAGAAATCGGAACTATTACTAGTGAAATAATCATTGATAATGATTTTTTTGCACTTGGTTTCTTGAAAAGAGGGGTCAATACTCCTACAGAAGCACAGATCGTTGACGAAGACTCTAATGAGAAAAGTGTTTTTGTTATGTCTTTAGAAGGTTAATGCTTCTTAAGGAATCTTAAATAAGTATGAGCACGACCCGACATTGAAAATTTATATGTGTTAGGTTGGTGACTTGTTCGTTGATTTTCCGCCCTAGAGGGCGGATTTTTCTTTTTACTCGCTCGTTTTTTGTAAATGATTTCAAAGTTACTGTTAGGCACTTTAATACGGTTTTTGGATGTTTTTTTTGACCTTCTTCTCGCCTCTTTATCTATTGGAGAAGGCAAATTTCTACCAGGTGTGATATTTCTTTCGGGAGTTTCGTTTTTCAACAGGAAACGCTCTTCCATGTAAAGGACAATGGAACCATCTGGAGTAAAAAGAATTGCAATAGGTCCGGTTTCTCTCATTGTTTCTTCGAGAGCAGCGAATAGTCGAATGCAATTTTCACATGATCCATCTATTAAGTGAAGGTCAACCATAGGCAAATAGTAACCGAACACATGTTCGACTACTAATTCGATTATTTCTTTTTCTTCGTCTAGTTTTTTAGACAGGTTCAATTAGTGATACCTGATTTACTAAAAGATTTTTAGGAAGGAAAGAAATGTCTTACACAAGTATTGTGAGTACAAAGCCTGGTCCAAGGATGCAGGAAGCAACGACAGCTGATGAAGGTAATGCACTTTTGGCAGAAATTTGGGCGATACTAGAAAAAAATGGTGGAGAAAGTGTCATGGCGGGACAAGATTTCGCACGAGGAGTTGGTATTGCAATCACTCGATGGCCAGATGCTGCCGCATCAGTAAAAACTGAAATTGAGCTTTCATCGAAGGGTTTACTTGAATTCATTTCCGCTGGACCGTTTATGCAGCTTGAAGAATGGTGGCCTATCGCACAAGAAGCTATGAGTGATTCTTAAAAATTTTGATTGAATAATTAACTTTTAATTGTTGAAAAATAGCTTAATTTTGAGGCTCCCTCAATGGTCTTCTATGAGGTCGTAACCTTATGTAATGGCAGGTTTAGAAAAAAATCGAGAATTAGCGATCGAGAGATTTAAATCTGCCCAACGCTTTGGTTCTTGTTCTCCTTCAGATCTCTTAGGTAGTTCAATCAGAGCTCCAGTTTTAAGCGTTCTTAGTGAAAAAAAAGTTGCAATCAGAAGTTACGGAATGCGAGGTTCAGATCTCCAAAGTCAATGGTTTAAATTAGTTGATCTAGCAGGGGCAAGGCCAGACTCTTTGGGTTTTATTGAACGTAAAGGTAATTTGAAAAAATTCGCCAAAGAATTGAAAGTAAAAGAAGAGGAAATTCAGAAAAACTTAAAAGCTTGGAGTCGCAGGAAGAATTCTCCGGTTATATATGAGACTCATTCTGGAAAAAAAGCAAGAATTACTATTCAGATACCACTTTTAACTGAATGGTTACTATGGGTCGCTGACTCTCGGTCAGTAGTTCATAGAGGAATGAAAGGATATTTGAATTTCAGAACTATAAATGAATTAACAACTTCTTTAATTTCTAAAGGTATTTCACCCCCACCAGAAAAAAGTCTTTTACCGGTGGATGCAGCTCGAATGATACGAATATCCGAGAAGAACCCTCTTTAGGTCCAGAGTATTTCTAGTTGCTGGAAAGATGTTTTATGGTTGACCATAAAACATCATCAACTTCAACTTCATCAGGGGTAGGAATATTTGCACCAGGTAGGCGGGCGCCTGGTTGCGATTCAATTACATCAGCCAGTTTTTCTACTCTTTGCAGAAACTTGTCGTCGTAAGCTTCTACATCAATTACTACGTAGAACTGACCCAGATCATGAGGTTCACCTTCAGGTGTTTTCAAAGGTGGAACCTCGACACTCAACCTCGAACCGGTTAATGCACCAGCTAATAGTTCTGCCATGAGTCCAAGACCATAACCCTTATATCCACCTGTAGAGAGCAAGGAACCTTCGAGAGCATCTTTAGCATTGGTGGTTGGATTTCCATCTTTATCGACTGCCCAGCCAAGAGGGATCGGTTCATTGGCAGCGGCTGCCATTGTAATTTTACCTAGCGCTATAGCGCTTGTGCTGAAATCAAATTGGAAAGATATTCCTCCCTTACCATCTGGTACTGCCATAGCAATTGGGTTAGTCCCAAGCACAGGTACTGAACCACCCGGCGGGGCTACTACCGCAGAAGCATTGGTTGCCCCTATAGCTAGCATTCCCGATTTGGCTAGTTGCTCTGTGAAATATCCTAAATAAGTACAAGTTTGTGTGTGTTCAACCGAGTAGCCGCATATTCCATTGTTACGAGCTACCTCTATCGCTTTATTGAAACCTGCTGCAAAAGCCGACTGAGCGAAACCGAATCGCCCATCTACTCTTACAGTTCCGGCTTTGTTATTAGTAATAATCGGTTCAACTACACCATCAACTCGACCAGATTTTAATTGAAGGCAGTAACTTTCGACATAATAGAGACCACATATCTTGTTCCCTCTTTCTTCAGCAGTGCGAACTGCATGAGCAACAAGAGAGGCAATATCAAGAGAAGCACCATGGACAGTAAGTGCTTTTTTTGTAGTTGCTTCTATTTCATCGAGAGATATTAGCAAGTTGCTACCCATTGTTATAGATCATTTCCGTCGATGAAATTATTGTCTTAAGAGGCATCCAAAACCTCCTCTGACATAAGAAACTTCGAAGCAATTTTGTTTAACTGATCCCATTCATGAAGTGAAACCTTTAATCCAGTTGATAAAGCATCGACTGTTTTCTGATTACTTGATGGAGAGAGAGAAGTGTCGGATCTTAGATAAACAGAGACAACTGGAGAACAACCAGAAGTCACTTCGCTATCACAGGACCAAGCAATTCCATAATTTTCTTGATCGTGTAAAGTACGCGCAAGTAAAACAAATAAGACAGGGGAGTCAAAATGCACGTCAACAGACTCAGTGCCTGTTGGTAGTCTTAATCGAAGCGAACTTCTCAAAACCTCATCTAAGGCCATTGAATCTAAAGTTGCTATTTCTAGCCAAGAAAAAATTCCTTGACCATAGTTAATTTCACAGAAAGTCACATCTTCGGCCAAACGGTCAGCAACACTAGCCTCACAGCCAAGAACACGATTTGCTCTTTCGACTTGGTCCTTTAATTCTCTTGGAGCCACAAGAACACTTGCTTTATTCATTGAACACATCTTCGAACAAACGAATCCAGTTAGAACCCATAATTGAAGTAATTTCTTCTGACGAGAAACCCACCTCAGAAAGCCCTTCAGATAATGAGTCAAAATCTTGTGGACCTTTAAACCATTCAGGCCAATTTGGGAAAGTGGGTACATCTTCAGCTTGTTTTGGTCTGTCCCAGCGTCCACTTCGCATCCAACCCAAGGCATCAGGTGCCCAGCCAACCACTGAGTCACTGCCAATCGCTATATGTTTGACACCAATCTTTTCCGCAGTGTCTGCGATCATACGGCACCAATCAAGACGTGTAACGGTATCTCCACCCATAAAAAGTGGGTAGAGGGTGCAACCGATGATGCCGCCTCGAGCTGCAAGAGCTTCTATTAGATGATCAGGCTTATTGCGCGGAGAATCACAAAAAGAGGAGGGGTTACCGTGAGTCACTGCAATAGGTTTCTCAGAACTATCTATAGCTTCGAGACCAGTTCTATTTCCAACGTGCGAAATGTCAACAAGTATTCCGGATGTGTTGAAGGCAGTGATCATGCGATGACCCACTCTAGTTAGTCCACCATCTTCAGGTTCCCAGCAACTAGACCCAAGATGATTTGAAATGTTATACGTAAGTTGAATTATTCGTATTCCGAGATCGGCAAAAATGCCCACCATTTCAGGGTCATCACCAAGCATAGAGCTATTTTGAAAACCCAGAACTACTCCCAGAACCTCTTCGTCTTTAGCCTTATGCATTTCTTGAACGTTTCTTACGATTCTGACTAGGTCAGAGTTCTCACGAGCAAAATGCCGCCAATCTCCGATTTTGGTAATTGCTCCTGCTAAGTCTTCCCAAACTCCGCAAGTAGCGTGGACCACGTCAATCCCGCCAGATTTGACTTCTTTTACTGTTGAGCGGTTCCAATTGTTTATTTCTAGACCGTCTATGAGCATTAGGTGAGACCTCCCGGTTGTCTAGGTAAAATCCATTTATCTGAATCTTTTGACCCGATTTCTGACACTCTAGGAGCTCCCTGAAAAAGTGTTACCCTCAGCCAATCTGTCGACTGTGGAGCGAAGTTGTCCATTCCATACATGGCCAGTTGAAACCGTTGCAGATTTAATGGTAGGTGTTTAAAATCACAAACGTTTTCTCTAGGTTCGCTGTATGGTCCTGAATCATTGAGGAGGCGTTTAACTGCAATTCCATGTTCCGGAAAAGAGTGAAGAAATTCGCTTACAGAAGTTTTTTCATCTGTTGCGTAGAGATCCCCGATTAATTGATTGATTCGCAACGATATATCTATTGGTATTTCTCTGTGTGCTGGATCAATAACAGACCTTTCAGCACGACGTGGTTCCTCAGCGTTGTCAGACATAACCCACCAATAGTGTTTAGCTTCTGATTCGTCCAGATCAAGTTCATCTAACCAGAAATACTTTTCTTTGATTATTTTTTTTAGGTCTCCAACTATGACATTTAAGTTGCCTTTTTTTTCATTTGAGACCACTAGAAGGCTGTCAATGACTTCGTCGTCTGTGTTATCTAGCTCCAATAATAATGAAACCACCAATTCGGTTATTTCAACGTCTTGCTTTTCAGCCCACAAGTAAAGATCGTTGAAAGGAAAGTCATTTTCGCTTAAAGAACGAAAAATGTCATGGATAAGTAAGGTCGCTTTAGCTAGAGAATCAGGTCCCATCCAAGGCCAGCGGTCATCACCACCCAGCGAGGAGAAATATTGGTAAGACTTATCAAACCATTCTTCAAGAATCTGCTTATTTGAAGTTGAACCTTTCAGGGAACGAACATTCGAAAGAGCCAATTCTCTTATAGCGATCCATGAATTCAATTCTCCAGGATGTTTCATGGCCCAGGGAATCAACCCTAAACCTGTTGCATTGCCTAGACCAAAAAAACAACTCCATTCATCGTTCAAATGCGCAGCGTCAGGGTTCTTTGCTTTAGCGCAGTGTTCTACCGACTCATAACTAACCTCCCTAAAAAGCCATGCCGCGAGAAACTGTGCCCTGTAAGGTGCAGAAAGTGGATGTTGATCTTCGAAACCTAAAAACGACCGCATGCCAAATTTTCCATTTCCATAGAAGGCTGTACTCCGCATGATGTAACCAGCATCACCTAGTTGTTTTGACTCTGGTTGTTTGCCATTCGCTAAACGTTCCACCAAATAGTCATAAAAGCGAACACTTCGGTTCCCTCTGGTTAATACAAGCACTCGAGAGTCCAGCCGACTTAGTTCTTGTTTGGGAACTTCATCGCTTAAGAACTGCATAAATTCGTTATCTATTTCGCCTTCTACTAATGCTGCAGTGACATCCCACACATCTGCTATCACACGGTCAGTATGCAGGGCCTCATCTATAGTCGAAGTGAAGGCTACGAAATGAAACAGTTTCTCCTCGGCGAGAATGCGATAGATAATGTGTCCTCTTCCAAATTCGTCGAAGTTGACAACTAGGCGCTTAATTTCCCATTGATTCATAAATGCTCGACGGATCAATGATCGGCTGAAGCTAAATCGAGTCATTCTTACAGCACCGAGACTTGTGGGTTTCATTACAATCTCTGGTGGGCGCAAAACAGTACTCGGATCATTCAATAGAGTCGAGAGTTCCGATACTTCCTCGCTGATTGTCATCGAAAAAGCCTGTTTGGATGTTTACGCACAAATTGAATCTAGCTCATAGCGGATAATCCCGTGAAAGTCGCATTAATCAATCATCAAAAAACGGGTCTTTAATAGCTATCGAATGATTGAATTGAGAGAAGAGTCCCTTCATCAACAGAAATTTCTACTTCGTGAGCTATGAATTCGTTAGAAATACCTAAACCTGAACCAGCACTAAGATCAATTCCATCTAATTCCCATTTCAGTCCATTGCTGGTGATACCAAAAGCAGTGCCCCCCATAGCGAGTAGTGTCAACGTGTCAGAAGGGTTGCCGGTTAGTTTTGCCTTATCTCTGATTACTTTGGTGTAGCTCTCATCAACAAATAAATCGATTTCAAGTTCGCTCCAGCGGTTTGAACTCGCTACCACAATATTTCCAAAAGTGTGATCGAATCTCCCCCGTGATGAAGTGATGATCGTCACTGAGGAGCAATTCTTTTCAGTAGCTGCAGCAAGTGCCAATTCCAGATCTGTTACATCTTTATCTACTGGAAATTTTCGGACTTCTTTAGCCCTCTCAATTGCTTCCTCCGAGCAAGAGTCAAAGTCACCAATTATTAGGTCAACTTCGAGGCCTAGTTCTTCAGCATGATCACCGCCGGAATCGGCAACAATTACCAACTGTGCTTCTGGAAGAAGAAATTTACAAGAAGGTAAAGGGCCTCCAGTAATGATAAGTGCGTGCATGTTATTGATTTTAGTCCGTACGAATATGAACGTTCCAACGTCCAGCGGTGTTATCTATAGAAGCATTCAAGTCAAAACACTTAGAGATGTTTTTTGATGTCATTACCTCGCTCATCTTTCCTGAAGTAACGGTCTCCCCATTTTTTAGTAGAAGAAGATGACTGAAATCAACTGGTATTTCTTCTAGGTGGTGTGTTACTAGAACCATCGGGGGCGATTCTTCTTCATTCACTAAATTTGAAAGAACCATTAAGAGCTCTTCGCGACCCCCCAAATCTAAACCGCTAGTTGGTTCATCTAAAAATAGTATTTCGGGTTCTGGCATGAGTGCTCTAGCTAAAAGAACTCTTTGCTTTTCTCCAGTAGATAAAGTGCCGAATGGTTGATCAGATTTTTTCCCACAGCCCACATTTTCTAACAGTTGATGAGCTTGCTCCCAATCAGATCTGCTAAAAGTATCCCACCAAGGCTCGATTGCTCCTGTAAGAGCTGTTACTACAACTTCTATCGTTTTTATGTTGAATCTGAATTTGTAATTCAACGAAGTTGACATGAAACCAATTTTTGGTTTGAGTAAACGCAGGTCTGTTTTGCCTAAAACATGATCAAGGATTTCTACATCCCCTTTACTCGGATGCAGATTCAAAGAAGCGATATTAAGCAATGAAGTTTTACCTGAGCCGTTAGGCCCTAGAACAACCCAGTTCTCGTCAGGGTTAACTTGCCAATCTATATTGTGAAGTATTTTTGCACCTGAGTCAGTTTTGCTGACTGAAGTTAATTTTAATAGAGGCATATTATTGACACTAGAACAATGATCTTATTAACAGCGTAATTGCGGCTGTACCCGACAACAGGTAAACACCAGGGGTTATCCACTTGTGATCAAGTGTTTTTCTAAGAGGTCCTGATATAGCCATCCCTATAAACACTGAAGGAAGAAGATAAATACTTATCAGCAAATCTCCTGAATCGAAATTTCCTGTTAACGCAAGAGCGCTTACAGATATAACAGTTCCAATCAAGAAGTAAGGAGAAAGAGTGGCTCTAAGAACAGATCCTGAAACGTCATGGTAGAGCAAAGCAATCGGTGGCCCTCCGACACCGACAGCCGTACCCATGAAGCCGCTTACACAACCACCAAGCATCAGATTTTTTTGGGAACGTTCAAATTTTAAACCACTTACTTTTAAGGCAATGGCAAAAAGTAGAAGAGAACCAAAAAGTACTCCGATTCTTTCTTCAGTAACGACACTAAGTGCTACTACAGCTAAAGCGATTCCGGGAAGTCTTCCCACCAAGGTCCATGTCAAACCATACTTGTCTGTATTTCCTCGTTCCCGAAAAGTAAAAAACCCTGAAAGTAAAGGATTTATTAAAAGTACAGGTCCTGGAACAAAATCTGGATTTATCAGAGCGAGAATTGGTACTGCTAGAAGGTTTGCACCAAAACCTAAAACACCTTGAAGAGTGCAACCTATTGCATAAACAAGGCAGCCAGCTACCACTTCAATAACGCTCATAGTTGGTCTGACTCCATTCCACCTTGATCAGTCCAAGTCTTGTACATGGTTGCGTATTTCCCTTTTGAAGCTACTAATTCTCCATGAGTCCCTATTTCTAGTATCGAACCATTATCAACTACTGCTATACGGTCAGCTCGCATAGCAGTAGCAATTCGATGAGCAACGATTATGGCTGTTCGTCCATCTAGCAAATTATCTAATGCTATTTCTATTAAAGATTCTGAAAGTAAATCTAGATTTGAGGTCGCTTCATCCAAAATCAAAAGCTGAGGTTGACACAAGAAGGCACGAGCGAGCGCAAGAAGTTGACGTTCACCTGCCGAGAGGGAAGCACCTCTTTCATGAACAGGACTATCCACTCCATTTGGAAGACGATTAATCAAGTCAGTTAATCCTGCTGCTTCACAGGCTTTTTCGATATCTTTTTCGTTAGCGTCAGGTCGAGCAAAGATTATGTTCTCTTTAATGCTCCCATTAAAAAGGAAAGGTTCTTGGGGCACTACAGCAACCTGTCTCCTGAGGGATTCAAGTTGAACATCACGTAAGTCGTGTCCATCGATTAGAACCTGTCCACTGTCAGGGTCATAAAAACGTGAAATTAGCTTCGCTATAGTTGATTTTCCTGCTCCGGTCGGACCCACTAAAGCTAGAACTTCTCCGGATTCAATTTTTAAATCAATATTGCTTAGAACAGGTTTATTTTTCTCGTAATTAAAATCAACCGATTTCAATTCAACGCAGCCAGTAAGTTTAGGCATCTCGATAGCATTTTCTTTTTCACAAACGCTCGGAATGGTAGAGAGTAGATTTCGAAGTTTCTCGATTGATGCACTTCCTTGCTGGTACTGGTTATATAACTGAACGAGACTTTGTATAGGTGCAAAGAAAGAAGTTAGAAATAATATGAAAGCGGTTAATTCGCCAATACTTAGTTCATTTTTTAGAACCATATTTCCACCGACAAATAAAATTGTTGCCTGTGTGATGATTCCTATTGATTCGGTTCCAGGTCCAAAGAGTGCTTGTGCTCTACCTGTATAAAGATTCGCTTCAAAGTGAGAAATTGTTATTTTGTCATGTATTTCTGATCGGTGTTTACGCTGATTAAAAGCAGTTATTACTCGCATACCTGCAAGGCTTTCGGAAAGATTCGAAAGAATGTCGGCGATCTTGTCTCGAACAGCCAGATACCCGAAAATAGAAACTTTCCGGAACCATAAAGTAAGAATTATGTTTATTGGTATTACTAGCAGAAGAGATATCAGTGCCAGATGAGGATTAAGAACTATCAGGTAAGTGGTGATTACAAGCAGAGTGATTATTTGAACAGCAAAATTAACCAGTCCTTCTTGAAAAAGAACAGTTAAAGATTCGATATCGCTTGTCATGCGCGTCATGAGAACACCCGCTTTTTCATTTGTAAAGAAACTAAATGACTGTCTTTGCAGGTGAGTGAAAACTCGTATTCTTAATTTATAAACAAGTTTTTCTCCTAATCTCCCTGTAAAAGAAGTCCGAACAAATGAAACTCCTGCGGAGATCACTATGGAAGCCACATAACAAATACAAGTGATAAGTAGTACTTGAGTATTTTTGCTGGCGATACCTTCATCGATGGCAATTTGTGTGAGTAGAGGTCCAAGGTGCTGAAGTCCGGATTCCAAGACAACTAAAAGAAGAGCAAGGCAAAGTAAAAGAACGTGGGATGAAAGAAAAGTTTTAAGAGTAAAAGGTGAACGTTCCCATTTGCTGTGTGAAAAAGAAATTTTTGGGTCAGGGTGTTCGGGTTCTTTTTCTAAGACTTTGTCAATTCTTTCGAGGAAATCATCAGGCAACTCCGCAAAAGGCAACCCTGCTTCAGCGTTAGATTGGACTGAAGAAGGGCCGATTGCGAAACCTCCGATTCCTCCACCAAAACCCATCTGTTACTCCGCTCCACTCATTGCGCCAGAGGCCAATATTGATTCGTATTCTGGTGAGTTTGCTAATAAATATTCATGAGTTCCTTCAGCTTTGACTTTTCCTGAGTCCATAAGCACGACCCTGTCGGCTAAAGCAATGGTTGAGAGACGGTGGGCGATCACCAAAGTTGTTCTGCCCTGTAAAAGCTTTTTTAGAGAAGTGTGGATGAGCGATTCTGTTTCTACATCTATGGAGCTGGTGGAGTCATCCAGTACAAGAATCTTGGGGTTTGCCAAAAGTGTTCGTGCTATAACGATCCTTTGACGTTGCCCCCCCGAGAGTGTGTAGCCTCTTTCACCCACAATTTCCTCATATCCGTAGGTTAGATCTGAAATAAAATCAGCTGCCTGAGCTGCCTCAGCTGCAGCGACTACTTCTTCTTCTTGAGCGTCTGGGCGTGCGAAAGCAATATTGTTTCTGACTGATTCTGAAAATAAGAAGGGTTCGTCAGGGATCACATTTATATGAGTTCGTAAATCTTCAACTAAGAAATCTCGTATATCCGTACCATCTAGAAGAATAGACCCATCAGTTACGTCATAAAACCGAGGCAACAGTCTCGCTACGGTTGATTTTCCACATCCTGTGCGTCCAACTAGTGCAACAGTTTCACCAGCTGCGATTTCGAGGCTAAAGTTTTCAAGAACTACTAGATTTTCACCATTGGGGTAGGAAAAAGAAACGTTTCGGAAACTCAAATTACCTAACGGTGAAGTAATTTTACTCGCTGTCAATTTATTCTCGATAGCTGGCTTCTCATCGAGGATTTCAAAAATGCGTAAAGAGGAAGCAGCAGCTCTCTGCGCTTGCAGAAGAACAAATCCTAGCATTCTAAAAGGGACAGAGATTATGATTACGTAGCTGCTGAAAGCGATGAGTGCGCCGATACTGATTTTCTCATTTATGGCAAGCCAACCGCCATACATCAAAATACTGGCCATTCCCAAACGCGGTAGCGATTCTATTAGAGGGTTAAAACGCGCTCGTGAATCGATCAAAGCAGTTGAAGACCAGCGTAACCGTTGAGCTTTTTCTGCTAACAGTTCAATCTGTTTCCTTTCAGCAGCAAAGGACTTTACAATTCTTGACCCGTTAATGTTTTCATCAACGACCATTGCTAAATCTGCCATACGTCCTTGTGTGACCCATGAAAGAGGAAAAACTTTATCTCTCATTTTCTGCGCTAGAACGTACACGAACGGCATGCAAGAAACAGTTACGAGAGTAAGAGGTAGGTGGATGGAGAGCATGAAGATTAGAGCCAGTAAGAAACTGAGTATTGAAAGCATCGCTAAAGGTCCAAAAGCTAAAAGCAGTTGGATGGAACGGATATCAGAGTTAGCTCTAGAGATAACTTCTCCACTAGCTATTCTGTCAAAAAAAGAAAATGAGAGTTTAGTTAGGTGCCTGTAAATAAGAGATCTTAGTTGAGTCTCAATTCGATAAGCAGTTCTGAAAAGCAGAAATCGATACGTGTATCTAAGAAGAAAGGCACATGCAGCCATTACAATTAGTGTCCAAGCGTACGAACTGATTTCTCCAGAGCCGTCTGTAAGAGGATTATCTATAGCTTCACGAATAACCATAGGTACTGATACTTGAATGGTGAGACCTACGATTCCGCAAAAAGAAGTAATTAAAAAAGAGGTTCTCTGTTCTCTTATCAGCGGGTACAAGCGCTTAAACCAGCGTTTATTTACATCAGGATCTATAGAAACGTCGGAAATTATATGTTCTTTTCGTTCGAAGCTAAGACAACCCGAATATTTCATTGATTCACAGTACCGGATTGATTTCAAAATGATTTAGCTGTCACAAGGTATAAGCAGTTTTTCAGTTCGCTAGAGTGTAGGAACGATGTCAATCTGGTCTGGCTTGTTCATTGCGGCTGCTCTTTTGTTATTAAACGCCTTCTTTGTCGCTGCAGAGTTTTCCCTTGTCGCAGTTAATCGAGCCAGCGTGGAAGCGGATGCAGAAAGTGGCAGTTTGCGGGCTTCTAGGGTGCGCAAACTTTTGGAAAATCTGACCGTTTATCTTTCTGGTGCTCAATTCGGAATAACAGTCTCTGCGTTGTTATTGGGTTTCGTGGCTGAACCTACGGTCGCGAAGATCCTCACTGGGGGAACCAGCCATTCAGGGTTAAGTGTTTTTATAGCTGTTGTATTTGCTACTTCTTTACATCTTGTACTTGGTGAACAGATTCCCAAATACTTAGCATTGGCACTTCCCAGAAGAACCGCTTTTCTTTTATCTCCTCTGATTCGAATTTACGGAAAGATTTTTTTTCCAGTAGTGGCGCTCCTCAATTATTGTGCGAATCGAATATTGAACAGATTAGGAGTTGAACCAAAGAGTGAAATATCTGCTTCTCATACCCTTGGAGAACTTGAGCATCTAATTGAAGCATCGGGTGATGGAGGCGTTTTAGACTCTGAAGAGGTTAATTTACTTCGAAGGTCAATAAGATTCGCTGATAAAACAGTTGCAGATGTCTTAGTCCCACGTGTGGAAGTGCAGGCTCTCCAAAAGCAAGATTCTGTAAGAAAACTTGTCGACCTCTCAGTGAATACAGGCTTTTCAAGGTTCCCGGTTTTTGGCATTGATTTGGACGACATCCAAGGAGTAGTACATGTCAAGTCTGTATATAACTTCCCTATAAAGAAAAGATTCTCATTGTCTGTGAAAGATTTAATGAACGAAGTTCTGATAGTCCCTGAGACGCGGGACTTGGATGACGTGTTGACGGACATGCGTGAAAGTCGCAACCAATTATTAGTAGTCGCAGATGAACACGGGGGGACTGCTGGCATAGTCAGCATGGAAGATGTCGTCGAAGAGATAGTAGGTGAAATAGGAGACGAATACGATCATATGGAAGTAAAGACACGTGCAGAAAGTCTAGGAAGCACGATCATTTCCGGAAAATTGAATTTGTATGAAGTCGAAGAATCGACAGGATTAAAAATTCCGGAAGGCCCCTATGAGACAGTCGCCGGGTATGTTCTTTTCAGGCTAGGGCATCTTCCTGAACCAAGTGAAATTATAGAAACCGAAGGCTGGAAAATAGAAGTTTTGGCAGTAGAAGGACTTAGAGTGGCGAATCTTCGTGTTGTCTCGCCGGCTGATTTTAAAGCGAAGGGCGTTTAGATGCTCTTATTAATATTTTTGGGCGCTGTTTTATTGATTCTCGTAAATTCTGTTTTTGTAGCAACAGAATTTGCTTTAGTGGCAAGTCGTACGTCACGACTGGAAGAGCTAGCAGAAGAGGGATCTCGGGCTGCTAAATATTCAATAGAAGCAAGAAAAGATCTGCGAAAACAAATTTCTGGTTCACAGCTAGGAATTACTTTGAGTAGTGTCCTACTCGGAATCATTGCTGAACCTTCTGTAGGTGAATTGGTAAGAATCCTTTTGGGTGGTCTCGGTGTCCCAGCTTCAGTTGCAGAAACGATTTCTTGGATTTCAGCGATAGCTATTGCCGCCATGTTGCAGATGATGTTCGGAGAGATTGTTCCAAAGAATATGGCTATTGCGGATCCGGAAAGAACGCTTACTTGGGTTATGCCCATACAAAGATTCTTTGTTCGAGTGATGAGACCAGCTATTTGGCTTCTAGACACGGTAGTGGTTTTTGCAGTTAGACCTATAAAGCATCAAATAAAAGTTGGAAGTGATGAAGCTTTAGGAATAACTGAACTTTCAGCAGTTGTAAAAGTTTCGAAAGAGGAGGGACTTATAGAAAGTTTCGAACATGAGCTTCTGACCGGTGCTTTGGATTTAGGGAGAATGCCTGTTTCCTCGATTATGATAAACCGCTCTCAGATGGTCACAATAAACAGAAAAATGGATTTATCTGCTATTGAGGAAGTCGTGGTTTCAAGCGGCCATTCGAGGCTTCCTGTAGTTGGAAACACAGAAGATGATCTTCTCGGATTTATGCATGTTAAGGATTTTTTGCGACTACCAGAACAGTCACAAAGCGAACCAGTGCCTTTGGAAATGATGCGTAGAATGTTGATCGTGCCACCTGATTTGCTTTTGGACGATTTGCTTTTACAGATGCGTAGTTCGCGGATTCATTTAGCCGGAGTCAAGAGTTCTGAAGGGGTGCTCCTGGGTTTAGTAGCACTCGAAGATGTCATAGAAGAGCTTGTAGGAGAGATTGAAGATGAATCTGACCTCGAGACTAAATAAACTTGATTTTCTCAACTCGATTGTTGAGACACAAGCAGTCTAGAAATGTACTGTTAATTGATGTCCAGAATTTTTTACGCTCTTAGTATTATTTCTCTTCTTGCATTGTTACCTATTGGTCATTCAAGCGCACAAGAGAATCAACCTGCACTTGTTGAAGTCGGAGAAAGTGATTCACCGTTTTTGTTAGAACGCAAGCTAACACTTCCATTTTTCACTTCTAAAGCTTCGGAAGTTGTATCAATAATTGAAAATCGTATTGAAACAACTACGACTGCTCTTACGGACTTAGCAACAGCTTTTGCATCGATACGTTCACGTCAAGAAATGGTAGAAAAATCTTTAGAAAATGTTGCGGGACTCCTACTTGAGCGGATCGAAGGAGCCGAGAAGATAATGGTTGATCGTGCTGAAAAACTAGAAAATATCGAAGAGGTCGACAAGGTGCGTCTTCAGGAAGATAAGAGAAAATACGAAAATATAGAAAGGGTAATGGAAATAGCCAATTCCAAAGACTGGGTTTGCCCTGTCGCCAATACCGTAAAATTTTATGACACATGGAATGAAAAGAGACCTCGAGGAATTCATAGAGGAGTAGATCTAGTCGGCTTTCATGGTGCAGATCTTTATGCCCCCGTAGATGGAGAAGTCACTTTTTTCTGGGACTCTGTAGGAGGTAAATCCTTCAGACTTATTGCTGAAAATGGCGACTATTATTTTGGAACTCATCTATACCGTTATGGTAAAAAATCTGGAAAAGTCTCAGCTGGAGATGTAATAGGCCAATTAGGAGCTGGAGGGAACGCCACGGGCCCTCATTTGCATTTTGAATTTCATGCCGGACCCATGGGTAGAGGCAATGAACTCAATCCGTATCAAATAGTAAATCAAAGGTGCACGAATCGGATTCCTATTGAAATGCCACTAAATCACACTGAAGAGGAAGAAAGAGAGAAGTACATATTTTCTTATGGAAATTTTGAGTGGGACTAAGCACCAATGGAGTGATATCCACCATCCACGTGAAGCAACTCTCCTGTAGTCGCAGGTAACCAATCGGAAAATAATGCTACGCAAGAGCGCGCCACGGGATCAGGATCTTCAACATCCCAACCGAGAGGGGAGCGTCCATCCCAAGCATCTTCAAATTCAGAAAAACCTGGGATGCTTTTTGCTGCCATAGTTCTTATAGGACCCGCTGCGACAAGGTTTACCCTTATTCCATCGGGTCCGAGGGTTTTAGCTAGGTAGCGAGAAGTTGATTCAAGTGCGGCTTTTGCAACTCCCATCCAGTTGTAAGCTGGCCAAGCGAAACGTGCGTCAAAATCTAGACCAACTATCGAGCTTCCTCTGGGCATTAATGGGGAAACTACTTCAGCGATAGTTTTCAAAGAGTAAGCAGAAATTTCCATTGCTACTTTCACATCATCCCATGTAGCAGACATAAAATCTTCCCCTAGACAAGCCTCAGGCGCGAAGCCAATCGCATGAAGTGCTCCATCGACTTCACCCCAGTTTGTTTTAAGCCATGCATTTAAGTCTTTCGCCTGTTCAGCTGATGTGACGTCAAATTCTAGAACTTCCGGCTGACTCTCTAATTTCCTTGCGGTTCTACGAGTAAGACTCAATCCGCGGCCTGCTCCCGTGAGAACAATTTCAGCGCCTTCTGCGATTGAACGTTCTGCAACCGCAAAAGCCAATGAAGAGTCTGTCAACACACCAGTAATGAGAAGTCTCTTACCGCTTAATAAACCCAAAGTAAAAGCTCCTTTCTCAACAAAAGACTACGTGTTATAACTATAATTCGTGAATTCTTCGACAGATGTATATAAAAAACATTCCATCAGTGTTTCGGAGCGCGATATTGCCTAGGATCATCACCATGAAAATAGGCTTATTAGGAGCAACAGGACCTGCGGGAAAAGCTTTAGCGGCAAGACTCGCATCAGTAGGGTATGAAGTTACGGTGGGTTCGCGAAGTAAATACCGCGCCCTGGAAATTCGAGATGAGATAGTTTCCGCATGGCCGGAAAAAGAACTACAAATCACAGCGGCAGAAAATATTGATGCGGCAAAAGCAGATCTAATCGTTATAGCGACTCCGTGGGATGCAGCTGCCACAACTGCTCGTTCTGTCGCAGAACACCTTCATGGAAAAGTCGTTATTTGCATGTCGAATGCGATAGCTAGAGTTGCAGGGGAATTTCAACCTTTAGTTCCACCGCGTGGGTCAGTAGCAGCGACAGTCCAATCTGTAATTCAGGATTCATATGTAGCGGCGGCGATGCATCATGTTCCAGCTAATGAATTAGGCGATTTAAGTGAAGATGTCGAAAGCGACGTGTTGGTTTGTTCTGATCATAAGAAAGCGACAGAGGAAACTTCAGAGCTTTTAACCAAGATCCCTGGAATACGACCTCTAGATGCTGGAGGTTTGTCGAACGCAACTGCCATTGAAGCTTTTAGTGCCGTAATCCTCCAATTGAATAGTCGATATAAGACAAGAGCAGCGTTGCGGTTCCTAGGTATTGAAGAAAATTAGATATTTAGTGCTTCAAGTACTAAAAACACTGAATCTTTACCCTCTGATTAGCTAACCTCGTTATATGGCTGAAATAAAAGTTACTCTCCCAGATGAGTCAACTCGTGCTTTGCCCGAAGGTTCCACAGGTGCAGACTTAGCAGCTGATGTAGGCAGAAGTTTAGCTAAGGCAGCTATTGCTTTAAATATTAACGGTGAAACAAAAGACTTGAGTAAACCCCTTTCTGATGGGGATGCCGTATCGGTGATAACTCCAGACACTGAAGACGGTTTATATGTTTTAAGACACTCAACTGCACATGTTTTAGCTCAAGCTGTTCTTGGCATCTGGGAAGGAGCGACATATGCGATAGGTCCACCTATTAAGGATGGGTTTTATTACGATTTTGAACTCCCAGACGGGGCTACTTTCACAGAAGATGATTTGATAAATATCGAAAAGCGTATGCGCGAGATAATTAAAGAAGATCAGCATTTCGAAAGACATGAGATCTCATCTGAAGAAGCTTTAGAGCTTTTTGGAAAGCATAAGTTCAAAAAAGAAATCATTGAAAGAGTTTCAACTGGTGAGATAGATAGTGAAATTTCAAATGAAGCCTCAGCCGAAGGGACTATCAGTTATTACCAGAATGGCCAAGATTTTGTTGATCTCTGTACAGGACCACATGTACCAGCAACCGGAAAACTAGGCCATTTTGCCTTGCAAAAGGTTGCTGGAGCATATTGGAGAGGTGATGAAAAACAGCCAATGCTCCAACGTATATACGGAACAGCCTGGGCTAGTAAAAAAGATCTAGAAGATTATTTGGAGAGATTAGCTGAAGCAGAGAAGAGAGATCATCGCCGATTAGCAGCAGAACTTGATTTAGTTTCATGGCCTGAAGATTTAGGACCAGGACTAGCAGTATGGCATCCGAAAGGATCACTGATTCGAAAGGTGATTGAAGACTACAGCCGTACTAGACATGAAAATGGTGGTTACAACTTTGTATTCAGCCCTCACATAGCTAAATCAGTTCTTTGGGAAACCAGTGGACACTTAGATTTTTACGCTGAAAGCATGTATCCACCTATGGAAATGGACGGAGCCACTTACTATCCGAAGCCAATGAATTGTCCTTTTCATGTAATGGTTTATAAAAGTTCACAACGCAGTTACAGGGATTTACCAACACGTTATTTTGAACTTGGAACTGTTTACAGGTATGAGCTTTCGGGTGCCGTTCATGGGCTCCTCAGAAGTAGAGGATTTACTCAAGATGATTCTCATATTTTTTGTACCCGCGAGCAAGTTCCGGAAGAGTTATCCTCTCTTTTAGCTTTCTGCCTTTCTCTGCTCAGAGATTTTGGTTTTACGGACTTTCAGGCAAAACTTTCAACAAGACCCCCAGAGAAATCTGTGGGTGATGATGAACTATGGGATCTAGCCATAGAAGGTTTAAGACAGGCACTTGAAAAAGAAGAACTTCCATACATTATTGAAGAAGGAGGGGGTGCCTTCTACGGTCCTAAAATTGATATGGACGTGAATGATGCGATTGGTAGACCATGGCAATTGACCACTCTTCAATTAGATTTCAACCTTCCTGATCGTTTCGGTCTTGAATACATAGGAACTGATGGGGCTAGACATCAACCGGTGATGATACATAGAGCTTTGTTGGGTTCGATCGAAAGATTTATTGGAGTTTTGATCGAACACTATGCAGGTGCGTTCCCTACTTGGCTATCTCCTGAGCAAGTAAGAATATTGCCTGTGGCGGCAGAACATCAAAGTTATGCGGAGTCACTTTTAGCCAAAATAGAGGATGAAGGTTTCAGAGCCACTATAGATATTGCTGATGAACCTCTAGGTAAAAGAGTTAGAGCAGGAAAAGTTGAAAAAATTCCACATTTATTGGTAGTGGGGGATGAAGATATTAAAAATAATACTGTCGCTGACAATACACGAAACAGCGATGAACCTGAACGAGGTTTATTAATACAAGACTTTCTACTTCGCTTAAATGAAGAAGTGGAGAAGAAAATTTGAACAAATTAGAAAGTTTGTGGGCTGGATGGCGAAAAGAATACTTGACTTTTACAAATAGTGACCATCATAAAAATCATTCAGAAAAAACACTGTTTGAAGCTATTGACCAAAGTCAGCTACCAGATCAAGAAACTTTTGTTATAGAGAAAAGAACACTAACAATGGTTCTACTTAATGTTTATCCATATACGAGTGGGCATCTTCTGGTTGTTCCAAGAAGACCAGTTGAGACCCTTGCAGGGTTAAGCAGCGAGGAGCATGAATCTTTATGGAAAATGGTTACAGACGCGACTACAACACTTCAGGAGGTATTTTCTCCTGAGGGAATAAATGTTGGCTTAAATCAAGGTGAAGCAGCTGGGGCAGGAGTACCGGATCATTTGCATGTGCATGTAGTCCCTCGTTGGAGTGGAGATACAAATTTCACTACTGTTACAGCTAACACTCGGGTGATACCTGAAGCTCTTACAGACACTTGGACCCGCATATCTGAAGCATGGCCAAGAGAGAATTAAATCATCAATCAACTCCTTGATTAAGGGTAAAGCATGAAAAGATCTCATTTATTGACCCTCGTGCTGTTGTTTGGTTCAATCGTTTTAGGCATCACAGGAGTTATAGAAACAAAAGCTGTTTTATTCCTCATTGTTATTTTTGGGTTTACATCCGTGATAGCTGCTTTTTCTGACCGTTACAGAAACAAGTAATCGCATTTTTTCCATCAAGCAAGCTACCTTGATACTGATCTATGAAGTTTCCTAATCGACCTCGTTGGGTTCCAAAGAGAAAACCAAAAACGGTTTTCGTATTTTCGGGAGGTGCTGTCAGGGGTGCTGCACAAATAGGAATGCTAAAAGTTTTATCTGAAGCAGGAATAAAACCGGATGAAATAGTAGGCGTTTCTATAGGTGCTCTTAACGGTTTTTGGTTTGCATGCGACCCAACTCTCGATCGAATAAAGGAACTTGAAAGGTTATGGCTTGATATTGTTGAAGACCCTCCAATTAGTGGAAATGTCCTGCGACGAGTTACGTCGATACTTAGAGGAAAACCTAGCTTTGACACAGGTGAAAAGTTGAAAAGTTTTCTTCAAGAACATGTTCCTTCGACAGATTTAAGCAAGACGGAAATCCCTTTTCATTTAGGGACTACAAGCGCCTCGACAGGTTTAATCAATTGGTGGGATGAGGGCCCTAGCGTTGATTTACTTCTTGCTTCTGCAGCACTTCCAGGACTCCTACCTGCCGTCCAGTTGAATGACGATGACTACCATTTGGACGGCGGTGTTGTTTCGAATATCCCGTTGAGGAAGGCGGTTTCATTAAAACCAACAAGAGTGATTGTTTTAGATGTTGCAACAAGATTCCTGCCGCCAGAAAAACAGACAGCGATTTCATTGATGATGATTGGATTTCGTGCAGCTTCGGCTGAATTGTCACGACAAGAGTGGGCTGACGTACCAAAAAATGTAAAAGTAATACATATAGGGCTTCAAGATTTAGATGGTGACTTAGATATTGATTTTCAGAATGTTCCTGATCTGATGAAAGAAGGAGAAAAGGTGGCTCGAAAAGTTTTATCAGAAAGTTTGACAAATGTTACCGACTGATCAGAAAGGTTACGAAAGTGCTCTTAAAAATTATCTTTCTAAAGAAAAACCTGCTGCAAATAATCTTGAGATCATTGAACTGGATATTCCCGTAGCGACTGGATTCTCCAATGAAACAATTATTTTCAAAGCTCAATGGGAGGAAGAGGGAAAAGAGCAAAGCGAAAAATTTGTAGGCCGTATCGAACCTAAAGATGGTGGTATGTTCCCTGTCCAGCACAGTGGTCTTGAAGAGTCTTGTTATTTGCAGCACAAAATCATGCAAACTGTTGCAGATCAAAAAGTTGCCCCGATGCCTGAATTGTTGAGTTTCGAGGAAAACCTTGAACCTCTCGGCAGATCTTTTTTTGCAATGGGTTTCGTTGAAGGCGAGATACCCAGCGACAATCCTAGGTATACAGTCGAAGGTTTTCTGGTTGATTCTTCCACTCCTGAGGAGAGGAAAACTCTGGTTGAAGATGGGCTACGAGCAATGGCCGGAATTCATTCAATCAAATGGAAAGAAGCCGATCTCGAGTGGCTTGATTGCAGTGGAACAGGAAAGCCGACCACGCAGAGTCAGATAGATATTTGGCGAAACTATTCCTTATCAGAGCTTAAAGGTAGGGATCATCCGGTTTTAGATGAGGCATTCAACTGGTTGGAAGTAAATGATCCAAAAGATGAAAGAGTCGGGCTTTCTTGGGGTGATGCAAGAATTGGCAATATCATCTGGCAAAATTATAAAGCAGCCGCAGTTCTAGATTGGGAGGCATGTTCCCTTTTGCCTACCGAGGCAGATCTTGGATGGTGGCTAATGTTTGACCGTATGAGCTTTGACGACATGGGTGTTGAAAGAATGCAGGGTTACCCGACCCGAGAGGAAATGATTTCGATCTATGAAACATTTACTGGAGAAGCCAGCAGAGATGTCCATTATTGGGAGGTTTTTGCCACAATGAGATTCTGTTCTATTTTCATACGACTTGGAGATCGTCTTGTGAATGCCGGTTTCATGCAAGAAGATTCCAACCCAGCCGTACCGAATATGGTCACTGCTTCATTGGCTAAATATTTAGGAATAGATAACCCAACGCCCTCAATTCTGTAAAAGAGTTTTATTGTTTTATCTGAGAAGAACCCAAATTGGTCGGTAGGTCGAGTGGGTGAATGATTCCAGAATTAGCTTCACAAACTGGTACTACCGCATTAACAATTCGATTGGCTGCGGTGAAATTGCCACCTGATGCAGCACCAGGGTCAATTGGGTCTTCACCATGAACCGAAACTGTCAGACATGGATCTCCGGTGATGATCACATTATGAAAGCCACCTTCTGGACTGTTTTTTGGCCATTCGGGAGCACAATCATCATCAATTCTTGTTACGTGCTCTATTACTAAGAGAGGCTTGCCATTAACTATCCCTTTGACTTCAAAACGAAGCGCACCTTGAGTTCCAGTTTCGAAATCTCCCATTCCTTCAACGAAAACATTCTTTTCAAGAGGACGTTTATCAACCTCAGTTGTAATTTCTTGCAGTTCAACTTGAAAGCCATCGGCTAAAACTCTGATCATGGGTGCCCAAACTTGCATGAGAGCCCAATCAGTGAGAATGGGTGCGTCATATTCCATTGGTTGTCCAAAACCGCATAAAAATCTGACAGCATCAGGTTGGTCGTAACCGGCATAGTTGGCGATTTCTTGGGCACGCACCTCGGTAATATTTGAACCCATACTCGCCAAGAAAATAGGAAGAATGTCAATTATCCAACCAGGATCGATGCCAGAAACGAAAATAGAAGAACCGCCCTCTTCGCATGCTTCGATAACTTGTGAACGCATAGGCTCTGGCGTAGATGGCGGATGCAGTAATGGGTGAAAACTCGTTGAGACAACATTTGTACCAGCTTTAAGGACAGGAAGAATCTCTGATAACGATTCGTCGGGGCGGAAATCAGCATTCACAGTGTAAATAACAGCATCCACATCAGATGCTTCTGCAATTTTGACATCATCGGTCGCAACGACCCCCAAGTCATCTACACCAGCAATACTTCCAGCATCAGCTCCAACTTTGGAATCGCTATGAACGATTACACCACTTAGATTCAATTCTTTGTGGGAAGCGACTGCTCTTATCGCAAGCCTGCCGACATTTCCAGTTCCCCAAACAACTACGTTCTTAATCATTTTTTCCCAATCTTGGTGTTTGACGCGGAATTCCATGATACGGAGATCCGGCGTTTTGATACCTCTCATAAAGATCAAAAAACTCTTCCCCAAAAGGATTACCACCGCGAAGAGGCATTGATGCTCGTACAATCGTGAAATCCAAAGGCGCTAGTTTTTCGGCCTTTTCAAAATGTTGCTCGGAAACTTCATCAAGCCCGGCTCTAAGCGAATTAGCTGCAATTCTGAAATGTAGACGAGCGGTAATTTCATTTTGATCAAAGTCTTCAACAGTATGTTTCGCATCTTCAGGGACCACACCTTCTTTCACCCAGTCTTTGACTTGATTCATGTGATCCGCGCAAGAAATGCCAGTTAATTCAGTAAAAGTATCACTACCGAACTCTCCGGCATTCGGTCGAATAATAATGTCGTTTTCGTCAACCCAGATAACAGTTGGAACGTTACTGACAGCGTAAAGATCACTAAAGAGATGGTCGGCATCAATTAAAACTGGATAAGTGGCTTCTTTGGCGAGTTCTTTGATCGCTTCAACATTTTCGTCTATAGCGACTGCTAGTACAACAAAATTTTCGTCTTCTAAGTCTTCGAACAGTGTCTGCCAACCTGGCAGATCAAAAGCACACCCTCACCAACTCGAAAAAGCTACAAGCAGCTTTTTCTTATCGCTCCATTCGGAAAGGGAACGCAAGGTTCCATTAAGGTCTGGAAGTTCTATATTGGGAGCTTTGCGTTCTGAAAGAGCAGAGTGGCGGAGTGAAGAGAAGCTATCTATAGCAAGAAACCCTGCTTCTATATCCATGACAGTCGAGAATCCGAGTGCTTCGGTGAGTGTTAACAGGTCAACAAACTCGGATGGGTCAGAAGTTAAATCTGAAGGCACAGGAATACAGGTTGTTTCTTTGCAGAGTCCTTCATCTTTAAGTTCCCATCCCAAAATTTCTTGAACGGCATCTTTTTTGATGCAAGGTTTGTTGTTTTCCCAGGAAACTTCGATCACAGAAGTGTGATCTGATAGAACAGTCAAAGTTTCGTTATGGATTTTATTCATTTTCTACTTTCTGTAATTGAACGTATATCAAGTTGCTCTTACATCTTCAAATCTATCTACAGAACGCAGTGCAGGGAAAAGTCGCCACCATAAAACAACAACCAAGAGAGTACCAGCACCTCCGAAAAGTATTGCTCCAACTAAACCGAATAATGCAGCTGTCACACCAGACTCTGCTGCTCCGAGTTCGTTAGATGCGCCAATAAAAACACTTTCTACAGCAAGCACACGCCCTCGCATTTGTTCTGGAGTGGCTAAAGGCACAAGACTGGCGCGTATAAACATTGAGACAGCATCAGCAGATGCAGCTACAAGAATTAGAACGAATGCAACAGTGAAACTTCGGGTCATGGCAAGAACAACGGTTGCTATCCCGAAAATTCCAACCATTTGAATAAGTCTTATACCTACATTACGTTTCAGCGGTCTAAATGCAAGAGAAAGCATTGTTATTCCAGCTCCGATTCCCACTGAAGCGCGCAGCCACCCAAGTCCAACAGCTCCAACACCTAGGCGCTCTTCAGCTATTGCAGGCAGCAGAGCAATTATTCCTCCGAACAATACTGCAAAAAGGTCAAGACTTATAGCTCCAAATAGAATTGGAGTTCTTCGAATGAAACGTAAACCTTCAAAAGCATCTTTTATTACTTGCTTCGTTCCAGTTGGTTTGTATTGAATGACTGGAGGCTTCGGAACTAAGGAAAGAAGTGCTATTCCTGTTGAAAGGCCGATTGCGGCCACCAGATAGGGAAGAGCGATATCGGCTACGAATAGAAAACTAAAAATAATTGGACCGGCAACGGTTCCACCCATAAAAGAAACTGCTTTTAACGCGACCACTCTCTCAACGGTTCCCGGTGGAGCCAGATCAATAGGAAGAGCGCGATTAGCAGGCATAGCGAAAGATCTGAAAACACTGAATAGAAGAATTAAAGCAAAAATTGGTTTTAAAGAGGTTGGGTCAGTGCGAATATAGGAAAAGAGAAAAATTGAGACAATTGCCTCACCTGAAAGAGCTATTGCAAGTACTCGCCTTCTGTCGAAACGGTCAGCTATAGATCCTGTGATTGGCGCTAGAAGCGCAACTGGTAAAAATTCAGCAACTCCAATTAACCCTAAATCAAGTGCATTCCCAGTCATGTCCCATACTTGTTTGCCGATAATTGTAATTTGACCGATCTGAGATAACGATGAGAAAAAAGCTGAGATCAGCAACACATAAATACCGAAAGGTATTTTTGGACTGGGTGGTTGGTTCATACGAAGATTGGATCTAAGTAGAAGCTAATGCGGCGTGAGTTGCCATAAGGGTACGGCCCGCTCTCATATCGTGTTGAAGACTCGGAGCCATGCGATTCATGACATAAGCAAATGACATATTTGCATCTACGTCAATTACTGCCAGAGAGCCTCCCCAGCCTCCCCAAAAACAAGCTTTTTCATTTGGGCTTATAGGCATCAGTTCACTTCGTAAACCGAAACCCATACCGTGACGAATCGGGACACCAAGAATATGGTCTGTTCCATCAGTTTGAATTTCAAAAATTTTGTCAACTGTGTCGGAGGAAATGAGTTTAAAACTATCTGAACTTCCATTTTGTGCAATCAAACTGTGTACAAGAGCAACAGATCGTGCATTTCCGTGTCCATTTGCAGCTGGGAATTCAGAGCTTCTCCAACGGTCAGTATTAGCTAACTTTGCACCCATTCTTCCATGTTTCTCAACACGTTCCACAAAAGGGTGCGGAGCCTGATCAGTCAGAACTACAGGCCCGTCAACAGAATCAGTATCCAGTAGGGCAACTCGCTCAAAATGTTCGTCGGATAATCCGATATGAAAGTCTGCACCAATCTTATTAGCAACTTCTTCTTTAAAAAAAGTTCCCAAAGTGCGACCATCTACTTGTCTGAGGAGTTCCCCAAGCAGCCACCCTTGAGTCATAGGGTGGTAGCCCGACATGCTTCCTGGCTCCCACCAGGTTGACTGAGAGGCTAGTCGATTGCAAGTGTAATCCCAGTCAAATAGTTGATCTTCAGTTATAGGGTCATCAAATCCAGGCAATCCAGCAGAATGAGACAGTAGGTGGCTAATAAGCACACCTTCTTTTCCGTTTTGAGCGAAGTTCTCCCAATATTTACAAACAGGCGAATCTAGCTCAATTAAACCCCGATCAAAAAGCATCAAGATACAAATTGCTGCCATCGTCTTTGTGGTTGACCATACATTTACGATTGTGTCTTTTTCCCACAAAGTTCCTTTTTCCGAATTGGAAACTCCACCCCAAAGATCGACAACAATTTCGCCATCTACAAAAACAGCGCAACAAGCACCCAGGTCTCCTTCATCGAAGTTCTTTTCAAAAGCTTCTGCAACTGCTGCAAAGGATGGTTCAAAAGTTCCGTTAATTTCAGTCATAAAAATTAATTCCAAATAATAGTGTCATGCTTTTCTTCTTAAAAAGAAAAGATTCGATAGAAAGAGGAGTCTAATTTCATAGACCTTAAATGTCTTCATTTGGTTTAATAAGTTTTTCAAGAACTAAATCTATGTTTACCTTCTCATTAGGAACATTTTTGAAATCTTTCAACCGTTCGTAAACTTCAGCAGCAGCGTCCCAAAAAACATTCGGAACTCCGTTCGAAGCAAAGGTTTCAGAAATTTCATTCATTTCAGAAACAAACCTCCAGGCTTTAGGAGGGTTTAAAGTTGCTGATATTAAAGTCATTGCTTCAGCATCGGGTTGGGATAAACCCCACTCATGAAGTAGATCTTCCTCGACACCGGCGTTTTTCGCCATGGCTCTAACAGTAAGAATCAACGCACTTGCCCCTTTAGTCCAGGCACCATAAGCAATTTTTAAAGAAGCAGCTTTGCCTACCTCATCTCCCAGTGAAAGAACGCTTAAAAAACCGTCCGTGAAAACAGCTTTAATCTCGTCGCATCTTTCACCGGAAACGTAAAGTCGTGTTGATCCCTCAGAGTTTGCAGGAGGTCCAATAATTCCACCATCCACAAAGTCAATATTGTTACTCTCTAAAAGCTTATGAATCAGATGCTTCTTTTCTGGAGATCCTGCATTTGCATCCATATAGAGTCCTTCAAATCCGGTTTCCGCAACAGCTTTCGCTACCTTTACGGCTGATTGCGGTGGGCAGATCGAAAAAACCATGTCACTTTCACGAATATTAGAAAGTGTTTTAATGTCCTCAAGTTTATGAAACGAAGCACGTTTTTTGGTGGTTTCAGATCTACCTTCGGAAACCCATAAAACCTTATGGCCTGAACTGATTGCAGCAGCAGCCACAGAAACACCCATTTCTCCTGGGTGAAGAATTGTCAATATCATTTTCTAATTCCATTAGACATCGGATAACAGTAGCTAAAAAACTTATGCAACGGCGACAGTGGGCAAGAAGTAGTGTAAAGATATGAAAGCTCCAGAAACTATTATTTGCGTTGATTGCGGTGGCGAATGCAAACTATTGATACATCCTGATACGGAAATTGAACCTGGGGATGTAGTTGCATACAGATGTCTTGAATGTATGGACCGTTGGGATGTAGTGATGGAAGAAGTAGAGGACTTTGACTAATCTTCGTGAAAATCCTCGATTTGCGACCACCAATGAATGACCCGTCGGTTTGGTCCAACGGATGGCGATATTAGCCGCGGTTCAAACAGCAGCAACTGAAGAACTTTCAGTTGACTATTGGTGGGAAGCAGCAGGTAAAGATCTTCTTATTGTGCAACCAGAATTCGATGCCATAGCGACAGCGACAATAGAAAATGCACGTCAGATAGTTAAAGAACTATCAAACAAATCGAAATTAGTAGTCGTACCTGATTCCGGACACGCGCTTCTACCAGAACAACCAGAAATTGTTCAGAAGGCTATTTTGGAGTGGTTAAGAGAACGAAATTAAGATTTAATATCAGATTTTGTTTACGTTCAAGGCTTCAGGGCCTTTTTTACCTTCACCGATTTCAAACTCTACGGCTTGTCCTTCATCGAGACTTTTGTATCCATCACCCTCGATATTGGAGTAATGAACGAATATGTCTTCTCCGTCGTCTACGGAGATGAATCCGAATCCTTTTTCATTTAGAAAAAATTTTACAGTTCCTGTAGGCATAACTTTTATTTCCTTACATTAATTCATTCATGTCTGATGACATGATGCTATTAGTCTACGAGGGATTAGGGAAATGCGGTTAAAGTCCAAATGATTCACCTATTACCTTTCACTAATTACCCTATTTAGATAGTGTTAATGTTAGAGGTGGGGGAAATGCCTGAAGAAAAATTTTTGAATCAGACGTATCGGCTCGAAACACACGAAGAAACTCTTGCCCATTATGAAGCCTGGGCTGAGACGTATGACGAAGAGATAAAAGAAAATGATTACGCACAACCCGAGAGATGTGCAACTGCTCTCGCCCAATATTCAACCAGTAAAGAAATTGATTTATTAGACATTGGTTGTGGTAGTGGGCTTTCAGGATTGGCTCTAAGTGATTCAGGATTTAAAAACATTGATGGGTGTGATTTTTCTCCTGCGATGCTCGAAAAGGCCAAAAATACAAATGTTTATCGAAAACTATTTTTAGCTGACATTAATGAAGAATTGGATATAGAAGAAGAAGCTTACGATGCAGTTTCCGCTGTTGGTGTTCTGGCATTTGCACACATCAGAACTGAAGCTTTACGTCAGATGCTTCGGGTCATAAAAAGTAAAGGTTTGTTAGTAATCGGTTTGAACGAACATTATTGGGAAGATGACTCTGTTGGCGAGAAAATCAGAGCCATTTCTGAAGAGGGTGCTGCTGAGTTGCTTTTCGAAGAATATGGCGCCCATCTTCCAGGAGCTGACATAGGTGGCTGGGTAGCGGTCCTTCGAAAAAAATAAGTATCAATTGATTGTGGCTATGAATGAAATAGTTTGTCCGAATTGTGGTGAAGATGAAAACCTTAAAGGCGACTCCAAGGAATCTGGAAACGCAAAAAAAGTTACTGTAATTTGTGAGACATGTGAAATAAAATGGGAACGAGACCTTACCCCAAAGTGCTCTTCGTGCTCTTCGGAAGATTTACGAGCAGCAGTACGTTCAATAGTCGACAAGTCTCGCGGTACACAACTTTCAATTCAGTCGCTTAGCGTCGTATACCTTTGTCCTAACTGTGATTCAGAAGAATTAACTGTATGGAACCAATCAAATACACCTCTTCCACCTCATGAATTACCGTATGACATCGAATAGTTCTAAGTAAGGTCACTTTAATGTCTTCACTTTTTGGTTTTATTAGGCCGGTAATCGGCGGGGTTATAAGGACAACTTCAGAGTTTTTCACGCGGCTGGCTGTAATCGGCCCAAAAGATATTCGTTCAAAACGGTTTGGAAAATTTGGGATCGGATCGAGCATTTCTTGGCCTACTGGTTCAGGTTTCGGAGAGAAGTGGATATGGATAGGTGAAGATGTACTTATAGCAGCAGATGTAACTTTGTCAGCAGGAATGGGGCCCGGACAAGAGATGGTTACTAATCCAGTTGTTCGAATTGGAGACCGTTGCCTTATAGGCAGAGGCACATCAATAATTGGACATTTAGCTATAGAAATAGGTGAGGATGTTTATACCGGAATGAACGTTTATATAACCGACCAGAATCATGGTTACGAAAATCTTGACGCACCAATTGGAAAACAACTACCTAATGAACAACCTGTCTCGATAGGGAAAAGCAGCTGGATCGGATCTGGCGCCATAATTTTACCTGGATCAAAAATAGGAGACCATGTGGTGATCGGAGCTAATTCAGTTGTAACAGGTGAAATTCCTTCATACTCGGTCGCTGTTGGCAGCCCGGCAAGAGTAGTGCGTCAATATGATGGCAAATCATGGGAGCGTCAGAAAACTAGAAGTTTTGATCCAGATGAGTTGATCTGACAGATTTTTCTTTATTATCGCGCAACCCAAAAGTAAGTATGAGGCTGATGAACGATACAACAACTATGAATCCGACACCTCTCTGGTACAAGTCAACAGTCGGCTGACCTGATTCGCTAAATGTAAGGGTCGCTGCTAGAGCAATTCCAAAAGAAGAGCCAACACGTTGTACCGAATTAACGAAAGCCAATGCGGACCCTATCCGGTCGGGTTGAACATTTTGAGAAGCTGAAACGGAAAGCAATTGCCAAATAGTACCCATTCCAAAACCAGCGCAGGTCACCGTTATTAGAAGACATAAGAGTGATTCTTTTTCACCGGCAAAAATCCAAAATTGCAAGAATCCAAGCGTGTATACGGTTATTCCACAGAGGATGACGGGAAAGTGACCGTATTTGTCTGCTGCTCGACCAGTGGGTATGGATGTCAAGACGACCATACCTGGCATAACGGTCAGGAGGATACTTGCTTTTATCAAACCAAAATTCCAAATGTCGGTTAAGTAAAGGAGAAGGACTAGCCAGTGTGAGAAAAAAACAGAAGCGATAGTGAATGCTAAAAAAGATGTAAATCTGTATTTGCGTCTTTTGAAAAGAAGTAACGGTATTTGCGGATCCTTACTAATTTTCGATCGCTGTAAAAACATGTATGTTAAGAAAAGTGACAGAATTATAGTCCCCAAAAAGCTGATGGAAAGCCAACCCCACTCGTCAGCTTTGGAAAGCGAAAAAACTAATAAACCAACTGCGAAAACAGCAAGCGTGGAGTCTATGAAATCTATTTTTCGTCGCGTGTTTCTTCCAGGGACATCAGCGTTTTCCCAGGAGAGAAAAGCTGCTAAAAGAGCAATTGGTATTTGTGAAAAATATCCAAAGCGCCATGAGAATGAACTTATAAGTAGGGTTATGATAATAGGTCCAGCTACACCAGATGCTCCTACAAAAACACCTACACGGGCTAAAGCCATATTTTCAGAACCTGGTGTAGCTTTTGCTACGAGAATCGCAGCTGCAAGGGGTGAAATAATAGCTAGTGACACTGCGGTTAAGCCTCGGAATGCTATCAGGGACCATAAGTTTGGTGAAAGAGCACAGCATAGGTTAGTGAAAGCGAAAAAGAGTATTCCCCACTTGTAAAGGTTCTGATATCCGTATTTTTCACCGAGGCGACCGCCTTGTAGTAAAAGGGAAGAACTTACGACCCCGGTGATTGTGAGTATCCATGCAGCATTGGTAGCGTCACCGGAAGCTAGAACGTCACGAATTTCAGGAAAAAGAAAAAACATAGTTGTTGCTTCCCAACCCGAAACGAAACCACAAAGACTCGCACCTATAGTTATGCGCTTATTTGTTTTCAAGAGGGTACTGTCGGGTAGGAAAAGACTTCAAGATCAAAGCTTATTGCAAATGTCGTGTTAGTTGCTCAGCGCGCTTCTAGGTTGGTGATATATGGATTCAATTAATCTTGCTTTTAAGCCCCGCTTCAGGGGGAGAATCCATGGGGTCAGCTCTGTAGTAGCTGCTTGTTTGATACTGCCGATGGTTTTTTCAGTATCTGGTGTGAAAGAGCGACTCGTACTGCTCCTTTTTTCTGTGTCGATAACTTTGCTGTTAGGAGTGTCATCTTTATATCACCGGATCGAGTGGAAAATCAGTGTGGAGCGTTGGATGCGTCAACTTGACCATTCTTTAATATTTATAGCGATAGCAGCGACGTATACGCCTATAGCCGTATTTGTGCTATCCCCATGGGCTGGAAAGTTTATTTTGTTTATTGCCTGGGGAGGATCTGCAGTAGGTATAGCAACTCGTTTCTTTTTTCCAGACGTCTCATCAAAAGCTATAGCAGTTCCATACATTCTCGTAGGTTGGAGCTTATTATTTGTTGCGGCTGATGCTTGGAGGAATTTAGGTGTTTGGGGCTCTATCCTAATTTTACTTGGGGGGATTTTCTATACTCTGGGTGCTGCCGTATTTGCATATCAGAAACCTGACCCATGGCCCCGTATCTTCGGATTTCATGAAGTTTTTCATTCCTTTACTTTTCTAGGGGTTTCACTCCATTACTGTGCGATTGCTTTCATAGTTGCACCCATGGCGGTGAGTTGATTTACTGACTCTAGAGAGACATGCTTTCTATCATTGACGCCATTTGTTCCTGAATTTTTTCAACAGCTTTTTTAGGGCGGATCATGACTTTGAATTCGGTTATGAGGTTATTCTCGTCGCAGGTAATAATGTCGATGCCGTTGATTTCTATCCCATCAATAATTGTTTCAAATTCGAGAGCTGCATGGTTTCCATCGAGAATATATTTTGTGTAGTTAAAAGACCCAGAATCCGTTGACGAATCGTTATTTTCTTGATTATCTTCGTCACCTGGGAAAACCTTATAAGCAGCGTTTAAATACAGCTTTGTCAACTCACGGCCTTTTAGCGGTTTGAAAACAACAGGCGACAAGAAAACACATTCTTCATGTAGAAGGTCATCGAGTTCTAAATCACCGCGTAGAAAAGAATGCCAATTTTCAATAGTTTTTTCAATCATTTTGTAATCAAGTTAGTTTTCAGATTTGTTATGTTCGTTAATGAATCTAACAGCCTCTTTTAGAGAGTTCTTAGCTTCAGGGATGAATCCACCGAAAAGTGGGTATACATGCCATAAGCCTTTCGCTATTTCAATTTCTACTTTGACTCCGGCCTTTGAGGCGAGATCGGCTAGTCGCTCCGAATCGGATAGAAGCAGTTCTTCATCGCCTACCTGAATGAGCATGGGTGGAAGACCTTCTAAATCAGCAAAAAGAGGAGAAATTCCGGGATTGCTAGCATCTTCTTCGCCTCTGTAACGGTCAGCCCCTGTACGTATCCAATCTGGAGCGAGCATTACATCCACTTCAGCTTTTGTATTCATGGACTCCCCAGAATGGGTTAAATCTAACCAAGGTGAAATCATATAAAGACAACTAGGTGAAAGACCGTGGTTATCGCGTAGAGAAACAGCTGTGGCAAGTGTCGCCCCGCCACCAGCAGAATCACCAGCAACGGCAATTGCGTCACCAGTCTCATCTTTTAAAGCCAAATAAGCAGCAACACAATCCTCAATACCAGCAGGATAAGGATTTTCTGGAGCTAAACGATAATCAACTGCAGTAACAACTGTGTTTGTCATATGGGCAATGAGACCTACTGGGGAACGGTAAATCTCGGGTGAGCCCATCATGTAGCCACCACCATGCAAGTAGAAGATATGACAATTAGGCTCAGGATTTTTAGGGGTAAACCGTAAAGACGGTATACCTCCGAGAATTATTTCTTCATAGGAAACCGTTCTTGGAGGAGGGTATCTAGTGATTTTTTTAAAATGCTCTCTATCTTCCTCCAGAGTTCGTTCTTCTGTTGGTTTCGCACGCCTCATGATGAAACGCAGACCTCGTGCTCGCAGACTTAACACTATGCCTCCTCAAAAAATGATGAACGTTTTACTTCAGCGAGTTGAATCGTGTATTTGCGGTACCATTCACCTCTACCTTTTAACTGTACTGCCTGATGCTCAAGGTCTTCGCGCCACGCTTTTATAGAATCTTCCGTTTTCCAATAGCAGACAGTTATTCCGTATCCGTCTTCATCACGTGCAGAATGCATACCCATAAAGCCATCGTACTTTTCGACTAATTCAGCCATCAGATCAGAAGCCTCGTCATACCCTTTAAGGTTGTCACCTAGCTGAGTTGTAAAAATAGTTGCAAAATATGGAGGTTCCCAATCTGGATGTTGGTAGATAACTGAGTTCATCAACAATTCTTACATCAAAAAAGTCAGATAAATGAGGTCGGCCTTAGTTGTTTAAAACCGAATCTTCAAATTTGTACACTCCGTTTTGTTCTTCGATTCGGAACCAGTTTTCCCAAGCGTAAACGAACTCAGGGTTAGAAGGATTCAATTCGGCACGTGCACAGTTGTGGTGAAAACTTCCATCCAGAATACTTTCATGCGAAAGCCAACCTTTTTCCACCATTAGACGAAGCATGACTGCTGCTCTCGTGGCAATCCCTGATCCGGTTACGTCGTTCGTGCCGTCTTCATCCATAAGATCTTTAGCGTCTCGTAATAATACGTCTAGCGGATTTTTATAAGCAATACGGTCATAGTTTTTTCGATCCTCATCGGTGTATAGTTCGTCTGCTGTTAAGTAAGTAAAGTAATCAGCTGCACCTTCTACAACAGCATGTATGTATTCGCCACGACCTTGGCGCTCGACAATGTCACTACAGTCATTAGCGATATCACGTTGGAAAGCATGGTAAAGCTCGTGAAGTAGAAATTTTTGAAGATCCCAAGTGGGCATACCATCTTTCCAGGCCATCATGACGAAACGTGTTCGTTCACAAAGACCCCGTTGAGTTGAAGTGTCTGCGCCGTTTTCCAACCAGAAACGATAGCTTTCCAGTTCCTCATTTAGATGACCTCTTTCTTCGTTGCGTCCCATGCATGGGTCACTTAGCATCCATTGTTCTATTTGGGTCATCAAGAGATCAATTTCAGGCTTTGAAAGGATGACTTCGTTAGTGCTAAATGGCATGCCAGGAATTTCATCTCCTACGTACTCACCTATGTTGTATGTGA
>Ga0208764_10000014_pt1 | contig 87828 bp, 78 predicted proteins | sample ETNtaG_18_FD_185762 | JGI IMG/M metagenome (GOLD analysis project Ga0208764, IMG submission 185762) | Marine microbial and viral communities from oxygen minimum zone, Eastern Pacific Ocean - ETNP201302SV91 (SPAdes) (version 2) | ecosystem: Environmental > Aquatic > Marine > Oceanic ... | reverse complement strand
CCGAATTTGCTTCAGCAGGAGCAAAAGTAATGATTACCAGCCGCAAGGCAGAGGTATGTGAGGAAGCTGTAAAAGAAATTACTGAAGAAACTGGCGGTGATTTAGCATTTGAGGCTGGCAATGCTGGCCGGATCGAAGACATTGAACGTGCGGTCCAAGCCACACTTTCGACTTTCGGAAGCGTGGATATTCTTATTAACAATGCCGCGACGAATCCATATGCTGGACCGACAATAGATGTTGATGTTCCTCGCTGGGACAAAACAATCGAAGTAAACCTCACAGGGCCATTGCTGTGGAGTCAAAAATGTTGGAACCTATGGATGAAAGAAAACGGTGGGAACATCGTCAACATTTCCTCAGTAGGAGGACTTTCAACTAATCCGATACTTGGTCCCTATGACATAACCAAAGCGGCTTTGATTCATTTAACCATGCAATTAGCTGCGGAGCTTGCGCCGGGAGTTCGAGTAAACGCAATTGCACCAGGTTTAATCAAGACAGATTTCGCAAAGGCCTTGTGGGAAGGCGGACAGGGTGATGTCGTGGCTCAAAGTTATCCTCTAAAACGCCTAGGCGAGACTCAGGACATAGCATCAGCTGCTTTGTACCTTGCTAGCGAATCATCTGGATGGATGACAGGTCAAACTTTAGTTCTCGACGGTGGTGGCCTTATCAGTTTCAATAATCTGAGTTGATCAAATGGAATTAATTATGACGGGCACTGGTAGTCCGCTTCCAGACCCTAATCGTTCTGGCCCCTCACAGTTGGTAAAAGTAGCAGATCGCAGTTTTCTTATTGACTGTGGAAGAGGCTGTCTAATGCGTTTGGCAGCTGCCGGAGCCCCACCTATAACGATTGAGAGGCTTCTTCTCACTCATTTGCATAGCGACCATGTAACAGATGTGAATGATTTAATTACAACTAGGTGGATTCAGGGGTTTCCGGCTCCATCTTTGCCGATAGTTGGCCCAGAAGGCACTGATAATTTCATTGAAAACATCCTCAAGATGCTTGAGCCCGATATTGGATATCGAATTGAGCATCATTCAGATCTGGATTCACCACCACAGCTTGAGGTAACCGAGACTGTCGCAGGAGTTGTTTTAGATGACGGACAGGTACGAATCACTGCAGCTCTTACCGAACACAAGCCAGTCCACCCGACGGTTGGATACAGGATTGAAGCAGAAGGCAGTTCGATTGTTTTAGCAGGAGACACAGTTCCATGTGAGGGCTTAGATGAACTTTGCTCAGGTGCAGATGTATACGTACAGACCGTCATAAGAGATGATCTGATCAAACAACTTCCAGTAAAACGCCTTTTAGACGTCCTTGATTACCACTCGACAGTTGAAGATGCAGCCCGTACAGCAACGAAAGCAGGAGTCAAAACCCTTGTTTTAAACCATTGTGTGCCAGCGCCCGCAACACAAGAAGATATTGACCAATGGATACAAATGGCTTCTGAACATTTTGACGGTGAAATTATTCTTCCATCTGATCTTGAAACAATAAATTTATGATTCAAATTAAGTTTCTAATTGCTCAGCTAGAGATTCACAAGATTCTATAAATTCCTCAATCATATCTATGACCACTTGACCAGCTGGTCGTGCTCGGTTCATTGACCCAACAATCTGACCTACAAAATAAGTGGCAAGCTTCTCTGATCCGGAACCGGAATGATGAGCTGTTCTGTTAATTCGAGCCTGTGAACCGTCGGTTAAAATGGGTTGCAAAGGCATACCGAGAGGATCAGGTGTATCTTCTCTAGCCCATTCTTCTGTCCATGCACTTTTTAACATTCTTGCGGGTTTACCTGTCAGGGAACGCGATCTAAGGGTGTCAGCAGATCCTGCAGCTAACATTTTTTCTTTTACTACAGGGTGAGTTTCTGCTTCTTCAGTGGTTAACCATACTGAGCCACACCAAACCCCTGCTGCCCCTAAAGCCATTGCAGCTGCCATTTGTCTGCCTCCTCCGATGCCTCCTGCGCCAACAACAGGTACAGAACCTGCGGCGTCAACAATCTCTGGGATTAAAACCATAGATCCTATTTCTCCGGTGTGGCCGCCCGCTTCATATCCTTGAGCGATTATCATGTCGACTCCCGCGTTCACATGTCTTTCAGCATGCGTGCGTGCTCCTGCCAATGCAGCTACTTTCACACCTGCCTCATGACATTTGTCGATCATTTCTTTGGGAGGAGGCCCCAACGCATTGGCCATTAAAGATGGTCTGTGAGCTAAAGCTATTTCTATTTGACGGGCAGCACGATTTGCGGAAAAAGGGGCGTCAGTGGATCTCTCCGACCAGCTGTTAGACGAATTAGATTCTTCAGGAGTTTCTTCAGGTACTTCATACCGTTCAAGTAGTTCTTCAAGAAATTTCCTGTGTTCATCAGGGATCATGGCAGCAATATCTTCGATTTTTAGGCCACCTTCACCGTCTCCGGCATATCGAGCTGGGACTATCAGATCAACTCCGTATGGAGAATCGCCAACTTCGTCTTCGATCCATTTCAAATCGATCTCAAGATCTTTGTCGCTGTGACCTACAGCTCCCAGTACCCCCAGACCACCAGCTTTAGAAACTGCAGCTACTACATCTCTGCAATGACTAAATGCGAGAATAGGAAATTCGATTCCTAGCATTTCAGTTACTGGTGTTTTCATTCATTCTCCTCTTAGGCGTCTTTTCAAGTTTGCCTAAAACATACTGCCATGCAGTGTTTGATATAGCCCAATCATTAGAAACAATCTTTCTGGTCTAGATTGTTGAGTGTTGAAGGAGGAAATTTTGAGTAAATGGAATAAAGAAACAACAACAAATGAAATTTTGGAGGGTGTTGACTTAAGTGGTGTCAAAGTTCTTGTAACAGGGGCTTCAGGCGGATTAGGTGAAGAAACATCGCGTGCTCTAGCAGCGGCTGGGGCATCAGTCATTATGGCGGCAAGAGACAATACAAAAAATTCTGAAGCTAAAGAAAGAATCCTCTCGAGTCATTCTGAAGCCAAACTCGAACTGCATGAACTTAACTTGGCGTCTCTGCAAGATGTCAGATCTTCCGCTGAAGAATTTCTTAGCAAGAATGAAAGTCTGGATCTTTTAGTGAACAACGCGGGAATAATGTGCACTCCATTTGGCCACACGACTGACGGGTTTGAGCAACAGTTTGGCGTTAATCACTTAGGGCACTATCTATTTACTGGATTGCTGATGCCTTCATTGGAAAAATCAGGATCTTCAAGGGTTGTATGTTTATCTTCCGGAGCGCATCTTATTTGCGGCGTAAATTTAGATGACCCGATGTTTGAAAGACGCGATTATGACGGATGGGACAGTTACGGGCAGTCAAAATCAGCTAATGCCTTGTTTGCCAGAGAGTTTGATCGACGCTATGCGGAGAAAGGAATCCACGCTTTTTCAGTTCACCCGGGGATGATTTTCACTGAATTGGGACGACACATGACAGAAGAAGATATGGCGAGTCTGATGGAAAGACGAAAAGCACAAATTTCAACGGACGAAGATGCAAATAGTAGTGACAACATGATGAGTCCTAAAACGGTTGAAGCAGGAGCGGCAACGACAGTTTGGGCCTGTGTGGATGACACCCTTGAATCACAAGGGGGTCACTATCTAGCAGATTGTCAATTAGGCGTTCCGCTGGCATCGGAAGATTCTTCACCAGGGTCATGCAGTATGGCAGGTCATATTTTGGATGACATGGCTGCTGAAAAACTTTGGGAATTAAGTGAGGAATTAACTGGTGGGGTATTTAAATAGTCAATTCAATAACTTGAATGTAAGACGATGGAGCGTTTACATCCCTTACATGCCGACCGTCATCTGAGCCACAAGCAGACAAAATCTGCGCTAGAAGCAAAAAGAAAATTATAAGAGATTTTATGTAAAGGTTGCCTCTCATAATTTATGAATTATCCTTTCCATCACTAAGGATTCTAGATAAAGGTTAGTAAAAATGAAAGATCTAGTGACGGGTGCTGCCGGATTTATAGGCTCGAATTTGACCGACAGTCTTTTAGATAAAGGCAGGACAGTGGTTGGTATAGATGATTTTTCGCGGAATTACGATCCGAAACAGAAGAAGTTAAATTTAGAATCAGCACTGAAAAATAAGAATTTTGAATTAATTAATTCTAACATTCTACAACTGAACCTTTTAGAAGAATTAGATGGAGTTGACACTGTTTACCACCTAGCAGGACAACCTGGGGTGCAGACCTCATGGGGATCAGGCTTTGAGACTCATCTGGACAGAAATGTTCTAACAACGCAACGACTACTAGAAGAGTGTCTTGAGAAAGGGGTGCGAAGAGTTGTCATAGCTTCGAGTTCTTCAATTTATGGTCAAACTGATTGTGAGTCAAAAGAAACTGACCTGCCGCACCCTGTAAGTCCATATGGTGTTTCAAAATTAGCAGCCGAACATTTGGCATCTGTTTACGCAGATCGCGGTTTGGATGTTGTTAGTCTTCGCCTTTTTACTGTCTTCGGTCCTAGACAAAGACCTGATATGTCTATACATAGGATGTTTGCATCTGCTTTAAAAGGAGAGCCATTCCCTCTATGGGGTGAAGGCAAACAAAGAAGATCATTTACATTTGTTGATGACATCGTCAAAGTTTTTCAATTGGCTGGGAATTCAAAAAAAATAAGTAATCGTGTCTTAAATGCTGGTGGAGCTGAGCCAGTAGAACTCTTGGATTTGATAAGAACTGTTGAAGAAATTGTTGGCTCTCAAGTGATTCTTGAACATTTAAAAATGAGACCTGGAGATCCAGAATTAACATGTGCTTCGAAAGATCTTGTTGCAGAAGAATTGGGATGGAAACCTGAGATTTCCTTAGAAACTGGCCTTCAAGCTCAACTTAGATGGCATAATTCGATTTCAGAACACTTTCATACTTTGCAAGAAGTCGGTTAACCTGTAATTGTGACTTATCAAACCCCCGATCATCACCCTGCATTTGAAGAATACTGTGAGACAATCTTCGAGTTAGAAGAAGACAATCTCAAAGTAATCCAAGCTCGAATCGCAGAACGTTTAGATGTTTCAAGACCTGCTGTCTCCGAGATGATAAAGAGGATGGCTGATGAAGGTTTATTGAAAGATGGCAGCAATGGAGTAAATCTCACTACTAGAGGAATGGAATTAGCTACCCGTGTTGTCCGAAGACACAGACTTGCTGAATGTTTCCTTACGGACGTCTTAGGCTTGTCGTGGACTGATGCTCATCATGAAGCTGGTAAGTGGGAACATGTGATTTCCACTCCAGTGGAAGAAGCGATGAGAAATATCCTCGAAAATCCGACAACGTGTCCGCATGGAAATCCTATTCCGGGGTCAAACTATAAAGCGCCTAAAAATATGGCGAATTTAAATGCCCTACCTGCAGGTTCAGACTTTGTAGTTGAACGGATACCTGAAGAGCTTGAATTCACAGAGGGACTTTTAGAGTTTCTTGAGCAAGCGGATATTAAGCCAGGAAATACAGGGCGTGTAACAGCTATTTCACCTGATGGAACCACTACCGTCGAGATCGGTGGTAGCCATATTGGTGTCGGCTCTTTTGCGTCTGAAAGAATTCTTGTTTCTGTCGGCTGAGTGCCACCCAATTGCCATTAGTAGGAGTAGGGCCAAAGCCCAAAACGTAGCAATCCACGTAGTGTTTGTTGGCATTCGATGAAAATCAGGAAAAATTTTCGACCAAATTTTGTACCAAGGCCAGCTTGTTTCTTCAAAATCTACAATTAAAGCCCTCCTACCGGTTTGAGTTTCAACAGCAATCCATACCCATCCGATTGAACCAATGGCAGTCGCGACAATTGTGGGCAGAAGAAACTTTTGAAAGTGATCGAGAAGTATTGCAATTGCAATTATTCCTAAAGGTAAAACAACGACAGTCTGTCTGCCAGGCCACCACCAGCCGTGCATTGTGAAAGCCACCCATGTCGCTGTGGACCAGCCAATCAGAAATGGAAGAATTAGATAATTCCAATTATCAACTTTTTTCTTACAGTTAAAGGCAATAGCAATTGGAAGGATTAGGAAAGAAGGTGTCCACGCGGCAAGTCCGAATCCTTTATCTACCAATAACCCGATAATTCGATTTGAACGTCCCCAAATATCCGGATCTCCTCCAATAACCTCGAATTCGCTTCCTACAAAATGATCTCCTGCCGAATAAACAGTCCACCCTTGGTAAACAAGCTGGTGGAAAAGCAGGTAGATCGCTGCCATTAAAACGAAAACCACTGCTGTTGATGTAGAAATTCTTTTCCTCTCGGTTTTTTTGTTGCTTAAAGAAGCTAAAAGAAAAATTGTAAAAGCAACTGGTAAGTATTTAATAGAAAGCCAAGGAAGGGCCGTAATTGAAAGCACAAATCCAATTGAATTCCATTTCGAACGAGGTCCTGTAATCGTTGCAATAGCCAGAATTACAGCTAAAGCGGCTGGGACTTCAGGGTAAATTTGGCTGCCGTAACTACACAATGGAGGAGCGGCACCGAAAGATCCAACAACCCAAGCAGCTATTTTTGGAGATACTTTAAATCTCCGGACCGCCACCCAAAGAGTAGTGGAGGCCAAAAGACCTGCGAAGATTGCTAACAACACTCGAGCACCGACCCATCCGCCTATTCGCATTGGACCAGAAAGAAGAAGCGGGAGAAGAGGGTCATGCGGACTTAATCTCTGACCTGATGAATTCATGTCAATTGTCTGAGTGTTAAGACCTACTTCATGAAATGTTCTGAATTTTTCTTCTTCAATTTCATCAGAAATGTCAAGGTTTAGATCTTCACCAATGCTCAAGGCTGTTAAAAGATACTGTGGTTCATCGACGCTAACTTGAGCTCCGTAAGTAGAACGTGACGGAATTGCAATTGCAGAAATACCGAAAACAAAAAGTCCAACAAATAGCATTAGCTTCCGAAGAGTAATTTTTTTAGTCAAAATTTACGCCAAGTGGTCAGCTCGACGGATTACTAGAATCCAAGTCAAGATAGCTGACAGCAGAACAAGAATGAGTGCTAGAAGACCTCCTTCAGCAACAAAGGCATCTTCAAAAGATTGAAAGATCTTTGTTGTGAGAGTTGGGAATTCGAAAGGAGCCACAAGAAGGGTTATTGGTAATTCTTTCATAGTTGACATGAGAACAAGACCAGAACCTGCAAGTAGACCAGGAGTTACGACAGGAAGATCTATAGTGAAAAAACGTTTAAATTTGCTCGCTCCAAGAACTTGAGAGGCATCTTCTAAGCTTGGAGGAATGGAAGCTACAGATGCTTTTGCAGGACCTAGGGCTTGAGCACTGAATCTAACAAGATAAGCGAAAATCAAAATAATTATTGTTCCGCGTAGATGTTCGGCAGCCCATGAAGTCTTAAGAGTCCAAAAAAACATTGATAGAGCGATAAGAAGACCAGGCATGGCAAAGGTTGAAGTCATTATTGCATTTGCAGTATTTCCAATTGAAGATCTGTATTTAGCAACAAGGTAAGAGACTGGTAAAACAATTGCAGCAGCGATCAAAGCTGTGAGCATACTTATCCATGCAGTGTTGATTGTTGGTTCGATGATGTCTTTAAAGTCAATAAATAAAGGACGACCACCTCTAAATTCTCTCAACAAACCATCCGCCGCCCAATCGCCTAGTGCAATAGTCGGAGTTATAAGAGCCAAAAAAACGATAAGCCAACTTGCTGTTATTGCTATTGGTTTCCATTTGCCTAAAGAAATCAGGACAGTTTCCACTTGAGTGGTTGCATCAGGTTTTCTGAATCTTCGACTAACAAAAGTTTCAATTATTACTGCGACGGCAGCAAGCGTTAAAAGTATTAAGGCGAGAGCAAAAGAAACGGGTTGATTATTTAACCGTGTGGTCCATATGGCTCTAGTAAGAGTGTCATACCTCATGAACTGAACAGCGCCGAAGTCACTAATCGTGTATAAAAAAACTAATAAAGATCCCGCAAGTAATGAAGATGCGATTTGTGGAAGAACGACTTTACGGAAAGTTGACCAACTTGAATCACCAAGAAGACGTGCACTTTCTTCTAAAGAGCTAGAAAGGTTTTTTAATCTGGCAGCAACAGGTAAAAAAACATATGGGTAGGTAAAGAGTGTAAGAACGAGCCAAGCTCCAAACAACCCGTGCAATTCAAGAGTTTTTTCTATGCCGATTTTCTCAACGAGATTATTAGCAAGTCCACCCGGATTAAGTGTTCTGATAAAAGCTGCGGCGCCAACAAAGGTCGGAAAAACAAGTGGGAGAGGAAGAATTATTTTAAGGATTCGACGCGAGGGCATATCAGTCCGAATAGTTAGCCACGCTAAACCTGTTCCCAAAATTGCCGCAGACAAAGTGACCAATATCGTCAGGTTGATGGTCCTCATTAGTGGAGAGAGGGTTTGCTCAGAAAAAAGAACTCCTAGCGGATCAGAATCGCTAGTTATATTCCTCCAAACTAGGTATATGGCAGGGCATGCAAAAAGAAAGGCAGAAATTAAAGCTATTACTTTAAGTGCCAGAGGTGCTCTCTGGTTATGTCGTAATTTCTTACTAGTTAAGAATTCCACTTTCTCTAACTATTCGTTCGGTTTCTTCAAAGCCTCCGCCTAATGAATCAAAGTCTACCGAACCAATCTCAAGAGCTTCGAGAACTGGAAGAACTGGGTTAGGTTTTGTGCCTTTAGCTAGTGGGTATTCAAAGGTTTTGTTAGAGAAATATGCTTGAGCCTGTGGAGTTAGAAGGTAAGCAACAAGTTCATTTGAAGCCTCTTTGTCTTTAGCTGTTGCAAGGATTGTTGCTGCAGTAATGATCAAAAGTGAACCAATATCATCAGAAGGAAAGTCGTAATTTTCTGCCCTGTGTTCGCTCCCTAGAGCTGCAGCCTCTTGATAGTTGTAATAGTGATTGACTAATCCCATGTCGATCTCACCTCGGCCTGCTGCTTCCACTATGGATCTGTTATTCGGGTAGTACTTGGCGCCATTTTCGACCATGTCATTTAACCATTTAGTAGCAGTTTCGTTACCATGTTGATCACGGAAAACTGTAAACCAGTCCTCAAAAGAACCATTAGTTCCTGGTATCGCAACTCGGTTTCTGTACTTCGGATCTGTCAATTCAAAAACTGACTTTGGTAATTCATCAGGTGAGACTTGATCAACGTTATGGACAAGAACACGCTTTCTGCCTGAAAAACCTATCCATGAACCACTCGCAGCGTGATTTTGCTTTTCAACTAGGGAAAGAACACTTCCGTCGACAGAGCCAAGGAGGTTATTCCCTTCAAGAAATCCAACGGGTCCAGGTGAACGAGAAAGAAAGACATCAGCTTCGGTTGATTTTCCCTCCTCATTAATCAGGATCGCTAAATCTGTTGAGCTTCCCCAACGGACCCTTACATCAATTCCGCTTTCACAAGCAAACGCCTCAAGGATGGGTGAGATCAGGTATTCGCTTCGACCTGAGTAAATTGTTACTTCTTTACCTGCGTCTTTGGCACACTCTCCTTGTACTATTTCGGCCGCTCGGTCTGAAAGTTCAGCACGTTTGTTGCTGCTACTAGAACAACTGGTGCTTATGACTGTTAGACAAATTAGGGATGACAGTATTATTTTGCGGTTGGTTTTCATTAGGCTGAGTGTATCGATTGGTTTGCAAAATTCGTAAGGTATACCTAACAAAATTTAGAAATAAAAATGATGAATAAAATACACAATTTCGTTTCTCTGTTTAATTTTAGGAGACTTTCAAAGCCCATCGGTATATTGTTGGCTCTCCTTGTCTGCTTGGTGGCTCTTTTTTGGGTCTTACAAGAAGTTGACCGTGAGTCTCTTAGTAGATCATGGTCAGCCGCCCTTGATGATCCATTCTTAGTTTTTCTTGTAGCAATTGCTTTTGCATCTGCATTTTTTCTCAGAGCTTTCGCTTGGAAAACAATCATTCCTCGCTTATCTTTTGGACAGTCTCTAGCGGCCATTCACCTATCATTAGGAGCGAACCACGTACTTCCTTTGAGATTGGGAGAACCTTTGAGAGTTGTAAGTGTGGTTAGACGTGCTCGCATACCAATAGAAACTGCAACGGCTTCTACGATCACGCTCAGATCTGCGGACATAGTGACTGTAGTATGTCTCGGATGTTTGGCGGCCCCTGGAGCTTTTATAGAAGTAGTCGGATACTGGGGTTTTGCTGCTTTGGCACTTGCTTTAGCTTTATGCACTTTTGGGTTTTTATGGATGCGGAAACTTCAAAAAATTAATCCATTAGCTATGGACTTGCCAGGACCATTGGTTTTCTTTCTAACAGCCTTCGCATGGTTTGCAGAAGCTGCTGTAATTTGGCAGTGTGCGCGTTGGTCAGGCATAGAACTAACTCCTTCTGAAGCGCTTTTTGTGACTGCAGTAGCAGTTGCATCGCAAATTGTAGCTATAGCTCCAAGTGGTTTTGGGACTTATGAGGCAGCGTCAGTTGCGGCGTATGCAATATTGGGACATGATCCTGGAGTTGCATTAGCAGCGGCTTTGATTACTCATGCTTTAAAAACGGCTTATTCTTTGTTATCTGGCGGTATTTTTACATTTTTTCCCAAGCCAGGAGCACTGGGACATTTCCGGTTGATGAAACATTTAGGTCCAAATGAAATTTCTGCGAATGAAGTCTTGCCTCAAGCCCCGGTTCTTTTTTTCATGCCTGCTCTCAATGAAGAAGAGACAGTCGAGTCTTGTATCAAAAGATGTCCAGAAAGTGTTTCAGGAAGAAGTGTGGAGATATTGGTAATAGATGATGGTTCGACAGATCGAACTGCTCAAAGAGCAAAAGAAGCTGGAGCGAAGGTAATTTCATTACCTGTTTGTGGAGGGTTGGGTGCCGCAGTTCGAATTGGACTTGAATACGGTGTAGAGATTGGAGCTGCAGCAATTGCTTTTTGTGATGCTGACGAAGAATATCCTCCTGATGAATTAGAAAATTTAATCGAACCAATACTTTCCAATGGGGCTGACTATGTGGTCGGAAGTAGATTTCTTGGAACGATAAAACATATGAGACCCCACAGGCGTTTCGGTAACAAGGTCTTGACTCTCGTGTTATCAGTTATTGCAAGACGACGTATTACTGATGGGCAGTCTGGATATCGTGCTTTCTCTTATGAGGCTGCAGCCAATGCAGAGATAATTCACGATTTTAATTATGCGCAAGTTTTAACATTAGATCTTCTAGCCAAAGGTTACCGTTATTTAGAAGTCCCCATAAGTTACAAGTTCAGAACAAAGGGAGACAGTTTCGTAAAGCTAGGTGGTTACCTTAGAAAAGTTGTTCCAGCGGTATACAGAGAATTAAACACAACTTGAGTGGGTCAGTCTTCCACTACATGTGTTTGAAATTCTTCAAGAGAAGACTTCCAAGAGTTATGAGCAAAAGAAGTATTTGAATCCAGTGCATTAGCTGCGGCGTGACCCATTGATAAGGCATGGTGAAGATTGTCAGGTGCAAAAAGTCCTTGTCTACCAAATATTGTCAACCGTTCTTGGCTGGTTGACCAATTAATGAGATTTTCGAATTTCTCCCTGTAGTCAAGATCATAAATGGGGTAAACCTTTGGAAGACGCCGGGTTTTAGTGTCTAAAAGATTAATTTTTGGTAGTCCCTGTTTTGCTAATGAATCGAGCATCAATTCTCCGAGATCCTCGTCGCTAGCAAGCCAGATTTGATCTCCTTCCCAACAAGGAACTTCACAGCAGATTATTGTGAAATCTTTAGGGTCAGGTCCTTCTCTATAGTTTTTAGGTTCAGAAATTCTACTTATGGGAGTATCTATTCCTGGAAAATAATGGGCGTCGAATTCAGTCAATCTTTCTTGATCACAAACCAAATAAACAAGAACCATTGCTCTGTATTTAAGTTGTTTTAATGATTCGATAATTTGTGGAGATGGAGCTGGATTAATCATTTTGACTAAAGAGCCAAATGGCGCAGTTGACCAGATTCTTTGAGAGTCGAAACTTCCATTTTCTGTTTTTGTAACTACGCACGTTTTATCCGTAAGATCGATTGACTTTATTTCTGTTTCAAATAAAAATCGTGCACCTTTGTTTTCAGCTTCCTCTGCGAGTCGCTCACATATCTGGCCGTATCCATTCCGAGGATAAAAAAAGATCTGACCGTTATTAATTGTTGAACGAATTAGCTTTTTTAAAATATCTAAATGGGATTTCGCTGAAACTCTTTTCCTTGCAAGATCTGAATGGAGTTCTTCTGCAGGCATTCCCCATAATTTTTTTGCATATGGCCCGTAGATTAGATCGAATACCTTTTGCCCAAGTCCAGCTTTGATATGTTCCGCAAAAGTTTCTTCTGCTGGTTGTCTGAAAGGTGAGGTGAGGGAATCTTTGAAAAGTTCAGAGACACTTCTGGCAGGCAGTGACTTAACTAAATTTGAGAAACTGAGTGGAAAAGTAACCCATTTTTCTTCAACTCGAATTCGACCATTCCGATTCCTTGTTTGAAGATCGTTTCCTAAAATATTTTTTAGTATTTCTAGTAAGGGTTGAGAAGTGGCAGGGTGAAGTCGGTGAGATCCGTAATCGACCATCATGCCGTTTATTTCAAAACTAGCTGACATGCCACCTGGAGAATCGAGGCGCTCAACAACTGTCACGTCATGGCCTTTACTGGCTGCTAAATAAGCTGCCATCAAGCCAGCGGGACCAGATCCGACTATTAGTAATTCAGTTTCCACACTAAGAGTTTTTTCTAACAGCAGAAACTTCTACATCTTTGTGTTCAATGCTGAAACGAGCTCCTTTTGTATGACTTGTAGAGGGAGTGGTGCGTACTTTCAATCTTGTTTCGTCATTTAGTTTTAATGTGAGAAGTGAATCATGCCCGTAGTACTCAATAGTCTCTATTTCAGCATCATTACCATTTGTTAAGATCAGGTTTTCTGGCCTAAGCACCAATTCAAAATCGCCTTCATAGGAGTCATCAAGCCTTAAAAGTCCTAATAAGGTTTCCGCTTTATTGCCTGAAACTTTACAACTGACCAGATTTACAGCTCCTACGAAAGAAGCAATCCAATTGTTAGAAGGTTTTTCATAAATCACATTCGGTAAATCGACTTGAAGAATTTTGCCGTTGTTCATGACTGCCACTCTGTCTCCAAGCAAAAATGCTTCATCTTGGTCGTGGGTGACGAAAATGGCAGTTATTCCTAATTCACTTATCAAGCGGTGGACTTCAGCTCTTACTTCTATACGCAGAGCACTATCCAGATTTGAAAATGGTTCATCTAGTAGAAGAACAGAAGGTTTCGGGGCAAGTGCTCTCGCTAGTGCAATTCTTTGCTTCTGGCCACCTGAAAGCGTTTCAGGGCGTCGCTTTTCAAAATTAGGCAAACCGACGATTTCTAATAGTTCAGAGACTCTTTCTTTCTTTGGGTCAGTTTTCTTTAGGCCATAAGAGACATTTTGTTCAACTGACATATGTGGGAATAGGGCAGCATCTTGAAAAACCATGCCGATTTTTCGTTTTTCTGGAGCAATTGAGATTCCAATATCGAAAACAACTTGATCACCGATTTTTATTTTTCCTTCTTCGGGATTTTCAAGTCCAGCAATACTTCTTAGAAGGGTTGTTTTACCACAACCACTTGGTCCTAGTAAGGAAAGAGTTTCGGAGGGTGCGACTTCCAGTTCGATTTTTTCCAAGACCACTTCCTGGTCGAAGGTTTTAGAAACACCTTCGACACTTACTTCACCAGGTCCTGAAATCTTTTTCATAAATGTCAAGACTAATGCCAGAAATTTGAAAGCAGAAGGGGTTGCTATTGGTTTTAAATCATGTAGCTTAAGACTTGTTGTTAGGGTTACCTAACATAAAATATAGAAGCTATTAATTTAAGAGGGAAAATGTTTAAAAAGTTATTATTTTCAAAAGTTCTACTTGCTTGCGTGACTTTGAGTCTTTTAGCAGGAGCCTGTGGAAGCGATGATGGAGGAACCGTACAAGAGATAGGTTCTGGTTCTGGTTCAGCCTCTGGTTCAGCCTCTGGTTCAGCCTCTGGTTCAGCCTCAGCTAGCGCACCTTCAGCTTCAGCTTATGCTTCTGCTTCTGCAAGCGCTCCTTCAGGTTCTGGTTCTGGTTCAGCAGTAATGGGGACAGGAGATTTTGGTTCTGATGATGGTTATGCCTATGCGTCTGATGTGAGCAGTCATCGTCTTGTTCCTGCTGATATGTGTGACATTAATGGTTTGTTGCCTAAAGATTCCGCTATCGACTACGACGCTATTCATGCGATTTATAAAGATGGCGTGAATTCGGTTAAGTCTGATGGATCAGTTAGAACCATTGGTGGTTTTGCTGTCGGTGAAGGGAAGAAACACGGGGTTGATACCTATTTTGGTACTGCTACTCCGTTGCATGATTTTGTTATATCAGCAATTGAAGGCACAGGAGAGTTTGCTGGTGAAGCTGATCTTGTTCGCCGTCAGGGAATCCAAAAAGGAATTCAGAACGCAATTATGGTTGCTTGGACGGTTCATGAGGTTAACTCTGCTTTAGCTAAGGGAGCTGATGGCAATTTTGATCCTGCTAAGGGTGCTCCTCATAACTGGGATGAAGGCTGGGCTTTTTATGCTGGTTCTGAACCAGGTTGTTCAGCTTTCGCAACTGCAGATAAGCGAGGCAAGGACTTTGGAACTTTGAACGATTCTGGGGAGAGTGTCGCTAATGCTAATATTCGTGCCGCTTTCCAGTCGGGTCGTGATGCTTTAGTTGGTGGAGATCTAGCAGGAGCCCAGGCTGCTGCAGATGCAATAGTTAAGAATCTCACTGTTACATACGCTCAGGCGACAATGAAATATGCCAAGAGTGTTGACAGCGACATAGCAGACGGCGATATGGATGCAGCACGTGTCCATCAAGCTGAGGGTTATTCCTTCTGGAGAGTTCTAGCCCCAATGCTTGCAAGCACTGATGTTGATGCTGCAGCTATCGATGGTGTCTATCAGTTAAGCAATCAGCCAGCAACTGGTTCACACGACACTGTTGTCGCAGCTCTAACAGCAGCCTTAGAGGGTCTAGGAATAACAACAGAAGACCTAGGGTCGTATTAATGGTTTACTGTCTATCTCTTTCGTACGGTTTCCCCCACATGAAGAGATAGATGGTTTTGCCGGTGGCCGCACTCAGCTGGGTGAGGAGCGGCCACCGGCCTAAAACAAAATTTATGGTTTGCCGGTGTTCTTTCCAGCTGGGTGGAGAGAACACCGGCCTATAAATTTGAAAAGATTTTCGTAATACCAGTATCTTTTGTTCATGCAAGAAATAGCAGTCGGTTGGTGGGGGTTAGTTGCCTCTTTAGCGATGGTAGCTATTACCATTGCGATTTCACTTTTACTGAGGCTCAAGCTGGAACGTGACCTGACGATCGCAACTGGAAGATCGATAGGACAGCTAGTAATAGCTGGTTGGGCTTTGACTTTAATTCTGAAAGATGAAACACCAATAATTTGGGCTTGGTTATGGGTCGCATTAATGGTTCCATTCGCGGCGATTTCTGCTTCGAAACGTGAACAGCGTCTTCAAGGTCTCGTATGGACCACAGCGGCAGGCTATCTACTCGGTTTGAGTGCCAGCCTCTCTGTTCTTTTTTCTCTACAAATTCTTCCACTTGAGTCTCGTGTGCTAGTTCCAATTTCAGGAATGATAGTTGGGAACTCGTTACGAGTTGTTGTGGTAGCTGCGACACGACTTGTTGATGCTATACGCGACTCCAAGTCAGAGATAGAAGCCATGCTTTCACTAGGATTCACACGCCATAAAGCTGTTCAAAGGGTTGTTTCAGAGACACTAAAATTGGCACTTATTCCTCAAATTGAGACAACAAGAACAGTAGGGATTGTTTTCCTTCCGGGCATGTTCACAGGACTGATACTCGCAGGAGTAGACCCTCTGGAAGCAGCGTTAATGCAAGCGGTAATACTTTTCTTTGTACTAGGTTCAGCAGCGATCACCGGTCTAATCGTTGTTATTTTTGGAGCTCAAAAATTTCTAGCTACCGATCATCGGCTCGAACCACCGACACATTAAAACTACTATGAGCAGGTACAACCCAAGTCACTTAAACACGAAACAACTTCATCGACTGGAAGTCCTACAATATTGTCGAAACTTCCTTCAAAGGAAACCACAAAATCTTTCCCACCACCTTGAATTCCGTAACCACCAGCTTTATTCAATGGTTCACCAGTCTCTATGTAGGCAACAATTTCGTCTTTTGTAAGTTCCTTCCATTTGACCTGAGTAGCAACTACTAAAGAATGACGACCCTTAGGTCCAATTAATGCAACACCGGTAATCACTTTATGAGTCTCACCAGAAAGGGTTTGCAGCATTTCCAAAGCTATTTCGGGTGATCCAGGCTTGCCCAAAATTTTTTCATTTACCGAAACCACCGTGTCAGCAGCAACACCGCATTCGCCAAAACTTATTACAGCATCAAGTTTTTTTACTGCTAAACGTTCAACCAGAGATTCAGCTGATTCACCGGGAAGTATTGATTCATCTACTTCAGGTATACGAACTTCAGGTTTGAATCCAGCTTTAAGAAGAAGAGAAAGTCGTTGGGGAGAACCTGAAGCCAGTATTAATGGACCGTTCATCTCACTCAAACTTCAACCCCCTGAAACAAGAGCTTCAGCTTCAATATGAAGAGGAGTTAAATCAGCAGGATCGTCCAGCCAACCAGCAGGCAAAACCACAGACTTGGGTCCACCTCGATGACTTCTGGGAAGTCTTAATGCAGAAGGGTCGAACTCTTTCTCAGCTCCAATAGTTAACAGCAGATCATTTAATAGCTCTTTTAAATTGTCCATATCTTCAACCATTTGGAGGGAGCGACGTGCGGCAGGTCCTGTCTGATATCCCTTCAGATACCAAGAAGTATGTTTACGGAAATCTTTAATTCCGTGAGATCCTGTCCAATCAACCAACATTTGCGCATGCTCAACCATTGCGTCAGCAACCCCACCTAACAGTGGGGGATTGTCAGGCTCAGAACCCCCTGAAGAAGGAAGTGGGCCAAAGACTGAAGCTAACTGTCCAAAAAGCCACGGTCTTCCCAAACATCCACGCCCGACTACTACTCCATCGCATCCGGTTGAGCGCATCATGCGTAATGCATCCCATGGTTCCCAAATGTCTCCATTGCCAAATACAGGGATAGACGAAACAGTTTCTTTCAAACGAGCAATAGCATCCCAGTCGGCTTGACCCGAATATAACTGTTCAGCTGTTCTAGCATGCAAAGCTAATGCCGAAGCGCCTACAGATTCTGCGATGAGACCAGCTTCAAAGTAAGTTAGATGAGCATCGTCTGTGCCTTTTCGGAACTTCACAGTCACAGGGACTGATCCTGCAGCTTTTACAACGGAAGAAACAATCAACTCAAAAAGTTTAGGTTTCAGTGGAAGAGCAGCTCCACCTCCACGCCTTGTCACTTTAGGCATCGGGCAGCCAAAATTCATATCAATGTGATCTACCCGACCTTCACCGACCAACATGGTAGTTGCGTTAGCAATACTCTCTGGTTCAGTTCCATACAATTGGATGCTTCTAGGTGTTTCCCCTTCAGCGAAACCGCTTAATCTTTCAGTTTTAGAATGCCCTTCTAACAACCCCCGAGCAGTGATCATCTCACTCACATATAAACCCGCACCAAATTTCCTACACAACGTGCGAAATGGGGCATTAGTAACCCCCGCCATTGGAGCCAAAATGACTGGAGGCCAAACCTCGATAGTTCCGATACTAGGTTTTTCAAACTCATTAGGATTCGCAGTATTTACATCACGATTAATTTCACTTCTTAAACCCATATATAAAGCGTAGAGCCCAAGTTTTTGTCTAACGCGCTATTCGAAATCCTTGATGACCTAAAGAACTATTAGGTAGCAAACCCATCCTCGCTCCCACCCGGTACCTGTTGCAGTAGCTGTCATGACAAAGGTACGAACCACCCTTGACGACCTTATCTAAGCCCATTGAAGGACCTTCTGGATCTCTAACTGTCACGTCGGATTCGTGACGTGCAGAAAACCAATCGTTACACCATTCCCAAACGTTTCCAGAACAGTTGTAGAGTCCAAAATTATTTGGAGGAAAAGCATCAACAGGGCAGGTTCCAACCCAACCGTCTTTAGCGTTGTTTTGATCGGGAAATGAACCAGTGAAAATGTTGCACATGAAATCATCATCTGGATTGTTTTCATCACCCCATGGAAACCTTTTTTGGGTGAGATCACCGCGAGCTGAGAACTCCCATTCGGCTTCAGTAGGCAGGCGGCAACCAGCCCATTCTGCAAAAGCTTTTGCATCAAACCATGAAACGTGAACAACAGGATGATTCCATCTAGGAGATCCGGCTTCCAATTCAGAATTAGGACCCTCAGGATGGAACCAGTCGGCACCTTCAACTTGACGCCACCATTCGGCGCCTAAAACGCCTCTAGTTGGTGGAAAATCATTTGGTAGCAAACCTGCAAAAACAAATGACCAAGGGGGCTCATTGTCTTCGCTTTGCTCAGCAGTAGTTACATAATTTGTAGCAGAAACAAAAGCTTCGAATTCTGCGTTAGTCACTGCAGTAGATGAAATCGAAAAAGGAGAAAGAACAATTTCTCTTACGGGTCCCTCGCCATCAGCAGGGTAAGCATCCTGTTCATTACCCATTAGGAACGGCCCACCAGATAATTCAATCAGATTTGCTATGGGATTAGATTCAGTCATTACCTTCCAAATCGAGACTTGAAACGAAACTCCTAACAGTTTCAGCCACTTCATTACACGCCTTCACATGCACCATGTGACCAGCATCTGGGACAACCAAGGTTCCCTTAACGTTGAGATAACGTTCAAAAACTGCTGCAGATGCAGCAAAACGTTTATCGCGCTCGCCTAGAACTAGAAAAGTTGGTGCTTTTATTTCATCTAAGTGATCAATCACATGCGAATCAACATGCATAGACAGTTCTTCTGCACCCTCAGCAAGATCAAGTTTCATTGCAGACTGTCTGACGGATTCATTCCACTCTTCGCGGGCTTCAACTTTTCTAAAACCCGGACCGGCAGCAACAAGCACTAGAGCAGAAACCTCGTCAGGCTTTTCCAACGCATATGCAAGTGAAAGATAGCCACCTAAACTATGTCCAACTAGAACACACGGTCTTCCAACTTCATCAAGTACAGCAGAGATGTCTTTTAAGGCTTCTTCTCGTCCATAACTGCCAGGCGGGGGAGCCCCACTTTCACCATGACCACGTAAATCCCAAGTAGTAACCTGATGGTCTTTACACAGATTTTCGCTTAAACCAGACCAAACATCTCTACTGTTAGCCCAACCAGTAATACAAACAATCTGAGGACCCACGCCGACGGTTTCGCCGACAATATTTACTTCACCATTTAGAACTTCAAAAGAGGTCATATTTAACGCAATCCTCTGAAACACTCTCTTACATCTTCGATGAAAACTTCGGGGGTTTCTAAAGAAGCGAAATGCCCACCCTTTTCATGTTCAGCCCATAGAACCAAATTCATTGAATCTTCAACCCAACGTCGGCGCGGCATCATTAATTCATATGGGAAAACTGACACACCAACAGGTGTATCTCCAGTTGAACCGAAACCAGGTTCAAGAGTTTTAAACATCTCATAATAAATTCGAGTCGAAGAATTAATAGTTCCAGTGAACCAATAGAGAGAAACGTTTGCCAAGAGCTTGTCTTTGTCAACAGTAGTTAGAAGATCACCACCATTGTCTGTCCATCCATAGAATTTTTCGGTGATCCAAGCTAAAAGCCCGGCAGGACTATCGTTTAAGCCTGTGCCAAGAGTCTGAGGTCTTGTTTGTTGAATACGGAAATAGCCATCATCTTCTGCTTGGTACCAAGCAGCTCGGTCAAGCAATTTTTGTTCAATATCGGTAATATCTTCCATATCATCAGGCTTTCCCAGAGGTCCCCCTGTCAGCATGGTTATATGACATCCAGCTACATTTTCTGGGGCTACGCGACAGATCTCACGGGAAATAATTGAACCCCAATCGCCTCCTTGTACGCCATAACGGTCATAACCTAAAGTCTCAGACAATTCGGCAAAAGCACGAGCTATTCGTGTAGGTCCCCATCCACGATCAGAAGTAGGTCCGGACAGTCCATAACCCGGCAGAGAGGGAACAATTACGTGAAAAGCATCAGATTCATTACCGCCGTGGTCTTGCGGATTTGTCAAAGGACCTATTACATCTAGAAATTCGACTATTGAACCCGGCCAACCATGGCTTATTAACAGCGGAAGAGCGTCAGGATTTTCAGAACGTTCATGGATGGTGTGGATGCGTTGACCGTCGATATCAGTAGCCAGATTATTAAAAGAGTTTAAGTAAGTTTCGAAAGAACGCCAGTCAAATTCATCTTTCCAATATTCCGCGAGTTCCTTGACTAAATTTGCATCGATGCCATAGTCCCACCCCGTATCGGGTAAATGATCAGGCCATCTAGTTCTTTCTAAACGTTCCTTGAGATCTGCTATCTCGTCATCACCAATAGAGATGACAAAAGGTGAGAAGTTATCGGACATTTAGGCCTATTAGACGTCTTCAGCTAATTCACGTAAGCGACCCAAAATGGCAGCAGGATCACCACCAATAGGTGTCACATTAAGGCTCGTAACTCCTGCTTCTTTATAGGCAGCCAAGCGATCTTTAACGTACGCTTCGTCACCGCACATATTGGATTTTTCAATCAATTCATCAGGAAGGGCGGCCATGGCTTCATCTCTCCGACCATCCAAATAAGCTTCTTGAACTGCTGTAGCTTCGTCAGGAAAGCCGTATTGACAGCAAAGGTCGTTGTAAAAATTCTTTCCTTTAGCACCCATACCGCCTATGTAAAGAGCAGCCATCGGTCGAGCCATGTTTCTGTATTGTTCGGCATCATCACCTATAGCAACTAAACCTCCTGCAACAACGTCAAAATCGCCAAGTGAAGGATCTCTTCTTTCCATACCGGCTTTGATGGAATCGCCCCAAACTATTCCCATTCGTTCAGGGAAAACCATAAAGGGAAGCCAACCATTGGCTGACGCTGCAGTTTCTTCCACACTGTTAGCTCCCAGAGAAGCAACATAGATAGGTATGTCCTCTCTAAGCATGTGATTAATTATCTTTAATGGTTTTCCTAGCCCAGTTCCTCGTTCGGCAGGTAGAGGTAGATCGAAAACTTTACCGTTGTAAGAAAGAGGTTCACGTTTCCAGGCCAAACGACAAATCTCCATAACTTCCCTAAGGCGTGTTAAAGGCATCGAATAGGGAATTCCGTGAAAACCTTCAATCACTTGAGGCCCGGATGCACCTAAGCCAAGTGTGAAGCGCCCACCAGATAAAGAGTCCAGGCTTGCAGCGGTTTGAGCCAAGGCTGCTGGAGTTCTGCTATATGTATTTAAAATTCCACTACCGAGACCTACTGTCTCAGTTTCAGCGGCCAAATAACCCAACAGGCTCACAGCATCAAAACCATAAGCCTCAGGGATCCAGATCATGTCTACACCCGCTGACTCCAAGTCTTTAGCTTGTCTTGCTGAGTCCTTTGGGTCGTTGGCGTAGTTTAAAAGAGTAGATATTCGCATAAATTAATCTTTCCAGAAGTCAAAGAAGATCGCTTAGTTGGCAATCTTTTTCTTTTCAGAACCCACCGTACAATAAGTTTTTAAAAAAATTTCACTTCAAAATAGGGTAATTAGTCACAAGTGGTGATCTTGATGACCTTTTCTCAAATACCATCAAAGGATGGTGAATAACTCTCAATCTGAAAAAGAAGCCATAAATATGTCGGAGATTTTTAATGTCCACTCTCGTCAAGACTGGGAAGATTTAGCTTTAGAGACGTTGTCAGGTAAATCAATCGAGTCTCTACACGAAATCACCGATGACGAAATTGAAATAAAAGCAATTTACAGTTCCGAAGATCAAAATTTTACAAACCCTTCTGGAGTTCCTGGCGTAACTCCGTTTACACGAGGAATTAAGGGAAGCGGGTATGAAAACGGGACTTGGGATATACGAGCTTTAATTGATGAGTCAAGTACTGAATTAGCTAATGAAGCTGTGTTGAATGAACTTTTAAATGGGTCCACCTCATTATTTATAGATTTCGAAAAAATTGGAATTAATTCTATTACCGATTTAGATAAGACTCTCGAAGATGTTTTTTTGAATATGACCAGCATTTGGCTCAAGCCTGGTTTGAAGGGGTCAGAGATTGCGAAATGGATGATCGAATTATGGGATCAGCGTGGCATAGAGAATTCCGAACGTCGCGGTGGATTAGGAGTGGACCCAATAGGAGTGTCTGTGCAAAGAGGAACCCAAAGTGATCATGACAGCGAATTGTCAGAGGTGTCGGATTTTATAGATAGAAGTGGGTTAGCGAAGGTCATAGATATCGATAGCAGTTTTTATCCAGAACTTGGTGGGTCAACTTCTGCAGAACTCGCGTATTCCTTATCTGTGGCGGTCTTTTATTTGAGGGAACTTGAAGAAAAAGATCTAGGGATTGAAACGATTATAAAAAATATGTATTTCACTTATTCTTCTAACAGCGATCAGTTTATGACTATCGCAAAATTTCGAGCAGCTAGACGCTTGTGGGCACAGGTAACAAAAGAATGCGGATGCACACCTGAAAATCAAACACAAAGTCAACACGCTGTTACTTCCAATAAGACAATGGATAAAAAAGATCCTTGGTTTAATTCTTTTAATGCGACAGTTGCAGCATTCGCTGCTGGCATCGGTGGCGCAGAAGCAATTACTGTAATCCCATTTCCTCTCTCAGATGAAGTTTCCGGAGGAGAATCAGAAAGGCGCATGGCGCGAAATACCCAACTTTTACTTGCAGAAGAAAGTCACATAGGGAGAGTCATTGATCCTGCTGGCGGATCTTGGTTTGTTGAGCAACTTACCGAACATTTAGCTCAGAAAGCTTGGAAAATTTTCCAACAGATTGAATCTTCAGGAGGCATCGAAGAGGTTCTTAAAAATAAACAAAAAATTCAGGAACTGTTAAGAATTCGAGGCTTGGATCATGACTAAAATTCCTAATTTTTCCAAGATTGAATTCGATCAGACCACTGGAATGAGCGACAAGGAAATAGTGCAACTCGCTTCTACGGATCCAGAGCACCATAACGGCCAGCTATGGGAAACAGCAGAAAAAATATCAATCAACGACTATTACACCCACAAGGATATAGAAAACTTAGATTTCTTGAATGGATGGCCGGGTTTAGCTCCTTTTTTGAGAGGCCCCCATGCAACAATGTATAAAACCAGACCGTGGACAATCAGACAGTACGGTGGATTCTCAACAGCAGAAGAATCAAATGCTTTCTATCGGAGAAATCTTGAAGATGGTCAAAGAGGAATTTCTGTTGCATTTGATCTAGCCACTCATCGCGGATATGACAGCGACCATCCTCGAGTAGCAGGCGATGTAGGCATGGCCGGAGTCGCAATTGATTCTATTTTGGATATGCAAAAACTATTTGATGGCATCCCACTCGACAAAATGAGTGTTTCAATGACGATGAACGGTGCCGTGTTACCAATAATGGCTTTGTATATCGTCGCAGCTGAAGAGCAAGGAGTACCTGCGAAAGCATTAACCGGCACAATCCAAAATGACATTCTCAAAGAATTTATGGTTCGAAATACCTACATATACCCACCAGAACCATCGATGAGAATAATTTCTGACATCTTTTCGTATACAAGTTCAGAAATGCCTCGATTCAACAGTATTTCTGTTTCTGGTTATCACATGCAAGAAGCTGGAGCAACAGCAGATTTAGAACTGGCTTACACTTTGGCAGACGGAATCGAATATGTGAGAGCAGGTTTAAAAGCAGGTTTAGATGTAGATTCATTTTCTCCAAGAATAAGTTTCTTCTGGGGGATCGGAATGAATTTTTTCATGGAAGTAGCCAAAATGAGAGCAGCCCGCCTTATCTGGGCAAGGCTGATGTCACAGTTCGAACCAAAAGATGAACGTTCTCTATCGCTGAGAACACATTGCCAGACATCCGGTTGGAGTCTTACAGCCCAAGACCCTTATAACAATGTTATTAGGACGTGCATAGAAGCCATGGCTGCAACTCAAGGTCACACACAGTCACTTCACACGAATTCTTTTGACGAAGCTTTAGCTTTACCAACAGATTTCTCGGCAAAAATCGCACGCGATACCCAAGTCTTTCTTCAAGAAGAAACCGATTCATGCAGAGTTATCGACCCTTGGGGTGGAAGCTACTACATGGAACGACTCACGAATGATCTCGCAGAAAAAGCAATGGAACACATTAATGAGATCGAAAATTCAGGCGGTATGGCAAAAGCTATAGAAGCTGGAATTCCAAAATTACGCATCGAAGAAGCGGCAGCGAGAACCCAAGCCCGTATTGACTCTGGACAGCAGTCAGTCATAGGAGTAAATAGATACCGCCCCGAGACAGAATCATTAGTAAATGTTCTTAGAGTCGACAACGCTGAAGTTAGATCATCACAAATTGCTCAGCTCGAAGAACTAAAAGCCACACGTGATCAAAACCAGTGTCAGATAGCCCTTGAAGAGTTAACAAAAGCTGCGGAAAAAAATCAAAACTTATTAGCTGCATCGGTGAAAGCTGCACGAGCGCGAGCTACGGTCGGAGAAATAAGCGATGCGCTTGAAAAGATTTTTGGACGCCATAGAGCGGAGGTAAGAACAATTTCAGGAGTATTTAGCAGTGAAGTAGGGGACAATGAAGCCGTCCAGACTGTTAGAGATCGCGCTGACAAGTTTGCAACTGACTCTGGAAGACGTCCTAGGATTCTTGTTGCAAAAATTGGACAGGACGGTCATGACCGTGGCCAAAAAGTAATAGCCACTGCTTTCGCAGATTTAGGTTTTGATGTTGATATAGGACCCTTGTTTGCAACACCTTCTGAGACTGCGATGCAGGCAGTTGAAAATGACGTGCATGTTGTAGGTGTAAGTTCTTTAGCCGCAGGCCACTTAACTCTAGTCCCACAGTTAAAAGAAGAACTCGAATCTTTAGGACGCGGAGACATCGCTATTGTTGTAGGGGGAGTGATACCTCCAGATGATTTTGACGCACTTAAAAACGCTGGTGTTGCAGCAGTGTTCCCGTCTGGAACAGTTATTGCTGAAGCCGCTCTTGAACTTTTAGAGAAATTGTCGTGAAGGTTGATCTAGACGAACTGGTTAAAGGGGTTCTGCAGGGAGATCGAACATCTCTTGGAAAGGCTCTTACTCTAGTTGAGTCAAATAGGTCAGATGACCGAGAAGTAGTTGAAAGCCTCTTAGCTCAGATCTCTTCAAAAACAGGTGAAGCACACCGAATAGGAATTACTGGTGTCCCCGGTGTTGGTAAAAGCACATTTATTGAAGCAATGGGAAGCAAACTCATAGAATCCGGACACAAAGTTGCAGTTCTCGCTGTCGACCCGACTAGCACAGTTAGTGGCGGAAGTATTTTAGGCGATAAAACTAGAATGACTCGTTTAGCGAATGATCCCAATGCTTTTGTGAGACCCTCACCTAGTTCAGGAACTTTAGGCGGGGTAACTAGAACGACAAGAGAATCCATGGCTCTGCTTGAATCTGCAGGCTACGACATAGTAATGGTGGAGACAGTTGGTATAGGTCAATCAGAAACTGTCGTAGCTGAAATGGTAGATATTTTTTTGGTTTTGATGCTTCCCGGAGCAGGAGATGAACTACAAGGAATCAAAAAAGGAGTTTTGGAACTGGCTGACATGATTGCTGTTAACAAAACGGATGGTGAAAATCAATCCAAAGCCTTTGAAGCAGCTAAAGACTATATTTCTGCACTTAGGCTCACACAACCAGCGACTTCCAACTGGACGCCCCCAGTGGTTAACTGCAGTTCAATAACAGGAGAAGGTCTTGATGAAGTGTGGGAGAAAATCAAAGATCATAAAAAAGTTCTTGAAAACAGCGGAGAGTGGATAGAACGTAGAAAAATCCAAAAACTGAAGTGGATGTGGTCAATAGTAGAAGAGCGTTTATCTTCAGATTTGTATGATCACCCTTCTATAACTGAACAAGTTCCTCAATTAGAAAAGACAGTCCTAGAGGGGAAAATCAGCGCTACAGCTGCAGCTGAAAGATTGCTTGAGATATTCCGAAAAAACTAATCACTCAAAATAGAAGTAGTCCAATTTCTTTGAAATGAGATTGAGCGTTAGTGTTCATACTATGGATCGTAGGCAGTTTTTACGAAATGGACTCATAGGTGCAGCAGGAGTTGGGATGATTTCGACTTTAGATATGGCTGCTGTGTCTGCCGCAGAGCCGGGAGCCGGACCTTATGGTTCGCTAGAAGGAATTCAACCAGATGCTAATGGAATAATTCTCCCAGAAGGTTTCACTTCCAGAATCATCGCCACCTCTGGAGATTTGGTTCCAAACACATCTCATCAATGGCACATCTTTCCCGATGGTGCATCAACTTTCCCTGACGGAGATGGTGGATGGTATTACGTTTGTAACAGCGAAGTTTTTAATTTTATGACGGGTTTTGAAGGGCATGGCGGGGTTTCATCTATACATTTCAATACAAATGCAGAGATAGTTGATGCCTTCCCGATTTTGGAAGGTAGTCATTCTAACTGCGCCGGCGGCCCAACTCCCTGGGGTACGTGGCTTTCTTGCGAAGAAGGGTTTTTCCCTCCGTTATGGGGCAAAGTCTGGGAGTGTGATCCGACGGGGAAAAATCCTGCGATTGCTAGAGATGCGATGGGGTATTTTGCCCATGAGGCTGTAGCAGTCGATCCTGTAGATGAAAAGTTGTATCTAACTCAGGATAAAAATAATGGTTTACTTTACAGGTTCACTCCGGATTCATATCCGGATCTTTCCAGTGGAATTCTAGAAGCCATGCTTGTATCAGACGGCGAAAATGTTACATGGGAAAGAATAGATGATCCTTCTGGTGCTTCTGTCCCCACTGAAGAACAAATTCCTGGAGCCTTTATCACAGATGGAGGTGAAGGAATTTGGTATCACAATGGATGGATTTGGTTTGCTACAAAAGGTAATAACCGAATCCATAGTGTTGATCTCAGGAATCAGAGATATGAATTGATTTGGGATGGTATCGATGACAGGCAACCGTTAACTGGAGTTGACAACGTCACAGTGGAAGAAGGCTCAGGAGATCTATTTGTAGCTGAAGACGGTGGGAATATGGAACTTGTAGTTATAAGTCCTGAAGGAGAAGTCGCACCATTTTGTCGTCTTGCTGACTTAGCACACGATGGGTCTGAAATGACAGGACCCTGTTTCAACCCGAACAGAGATCGCCTTTATTTCAGTTCACAAAGAGGCCCATCAAACAAACAGGCTATTGAAGTTGTACCTGCATATGTCGATGGCAATCACTACAATGCCGGAGTCACTTTCGAGATTTCGGGGCCATTTAGAGGAAGGTTTGTTCCACCACCTCCAACTACTACGACTACTGCTGCGCCAACTACGACTACGACTGCTGCTCCTACGACTACAACTGCTGCGCCAACTACGACTACCGCTGCGCCAACTACGACTACCGCTGCGCCAACTACGACTACGACTGTTGCTCCTACGACTACGACTGTTGCTCCTACGACTACGACTGCTGCGCCAACTACAACTTTGGCAAAAGCAGTAGAAACAGCGACTCCTGTAAAAGATGACAAGGGAAGTAATGGGGTACTTATAGGCGGAGTATCAGCAGCAGTTGCTGCTGTGCTCGCAGTAGTTGTAGCTGTACGTCGAAGGGGAACAAAAGAAGAAAACCCCGCTGAATAACTATTAGTTAAGTAAGGTCGGTTTATCTGTGTTCAGGAGATGCAATGGACCGACGCTCGTTTTTAAAAAATAGTATTGCTGGACTAGCTGGCGTCGGATTGCTTCTAGACGGAGAATTGCTAGAAGCAGCACCTGAAGTCGGACCATACGGATCAATTAAAGACAGAGAACCTGATGAAAATGGGTTCATTCTTCCTGAAGGTTTCAAATCAAAAGTTATAGCTATTGGCGGTGACCAAGTGGAAGGAAGCGGTTACCAATGGCATCTATTTCCTTCGGGCGCAGGGAGTATCCCTGATGGAAGTGGAGGATGGTTCTTTATTTCTAATAGCGAAGTAAGTAACTACCTAACGCCTAATGAGACATGGGGAGGTGCCTCTTCAATCCATTTTGATGCTTCTGGATCGGTTATTGATGCTCATCCGATTTTAGCCTGGAGTCATTCAAACGCAGGAGGGTGTGCGACTCCTTGGGGGACATGGTTGTCATGCGAATCAGATCTGTTTAACGAAGGAAAGGTATGGGAGTGTGATCCAAATGGTCTCGATCTCCCTATAGAACTTCAAGGAGTCGGGCTAAGAAACCATGGTGATATAGCCATAGACAGAGAACGAAAGTGTCTCTATATGACTGAAAATCACAGAAGGGGACTTTTTTACAGATACGTACCTGACCAATGGCCCAATTTGAAAAACGGGTTATTGGAAGCCTTGAAAGTCGAAAGTGACGGATCTATTCAATGGATTAAAATTACAGACCATTTGGATGGAACTATTCCAAATAGAGAAAAAGTTAACGAAGGTAAATTAATGGCAGGAGGTATGGGGTGCTGGTATGAAAAAGATTCCGTATATTTCTCAACCAGATTAGATAATAGAGTTCATTCCATAAATCTTTCGTCTAACCGGTATGAGGTCATTTGGAATGGAGAAAATGGAAGACAACCTCTTACTGGTATAGATGATCTAACTGTTGACCCATTAACAGGTGATGTTTTTGTAGCTGAGACTAACGGCAATATGGAATTGGTCGTAATCACTCCTGAAGGTTCTGTTGAGCCTTTTTGTAGAGCCACCGGCTTACAACATGATTTTTCCGCATTAACAGGGCCGTGTTTTGATCCGTTTAGAAAACGTCTCTATATAAGTTCTCAGAGAGCTGAAGGTAACCGCTTAGTTCGTGATGTTATTCCAGCTATCAATTGGGGTGTTGGTTCTTACGGGAGCCGCACAGGTGTAACTTATGAAATTTCTGGTCCTTTTCGGACTGTGAAAATTCCCGATACTTCGAGCACGATTCCTATAGATGTTCCTACTACAACTTTGCAACAAGACGTGTCAGTAGATATTCCTAATGAGGCCGTCCCTCAATCAGTTCCAGAGAAAATAGCGACTACTACAAGCACGCTAAAAATCTCCGCTGAAAAGATAAAGGAAAAAAACATTAAAGATGATAAAGGCGTAGAGGATTCGAATTCCCTACTGGTAATAAGTTCATTTATTGGAGCCGCTATTTTTCTAGGAGCTGGAGCCGCGGCAATTAAATACCGTTCAAATTCTCTTATGAAATCAGATAAGACCCCCTAAAAAGGGGGTCTTATCTACGTCCGATTGGGGAATCGGAGGGGGAGGGACGCTACTAAAAGTCTTCGTTCATAGAGAATTCACCTTCAACACCGGTTTGGTAAGCAGTGACTGTCTTTTCGAAGAAATTTGTTAATTCAGCTACATCTTGAAGTTCCATAAAACCAAAGGGATTCTTTGAGCCATATATCGGTTCTATTCCCAGTCTTGCTAAACGTTGGTCTGCTACGAATCTTAGGTATTCAAGAGTATCAGCGGGCGACATTCCGTTAACGCCCTGTCCTCCTAAGAGATCTTCTGCAAATTGATATTCACAGTCCACGGCTTCTTCTATCATTGTGGTTATTTGAGCTTTAAAGCTCTCATCAAAGAGTTCTGGTTGTTCTTCTCTAACTGTGTCCACAACTGCAAGAGCAAAATTCATATGGCAGCTTTCATCTCTGAAAACCCAGTTTGTGCCAGAAGCTAAGCCGTCTAGAAGTCCTTGATCCCGTAAAAAATAAACATAGGCAAAGGCTCCAAAGAAGAATAAGCCTTCTATGCAAGAAGCAAAACAAATAAGATTCATTAGAAATGCTTTACGCTTTTCATCCGTATCAAGTTCATCCAGATCATCGACTGACCCCATCCATTTGAAGCAGAAATCAGCTTTTTTACGGATCGAAGGGATGTTGTGTATAGCCGCAAAAGCTTCTTCTCGCTCGTCGTGATCTGGTATGTAATTGTCGAGAAGCGTTAGATAGAACTGAACGTGTAAGGCCTCTTCATAAAGTTGACGTGACAGGTACATTCGTGCTTCTGGAGCATTTATGTGTTTATAGAGGTTCAGCACCAAATTATTAGCGACTATTGAATCACCGGTAGCGAAAAATGCCACGAGTCTTTTCACAAGGTGTATGTGTGCGGAATCCATTTTTCCGCTACGTAGATCTGTAAGGTCAGTGGAAAAATCTATCTCATCCACTGTCCAAGTATTTTTGATTGCATCCTGGTACATCTCGTAAAAATACGGGTACCGCATAGGTCTGAGTGTTAAATCAAAACCTGGATCTAAAATATTAGTAGGCCTTGTTATTGAGGCGAGATCTGGTTGCTCGGCTAGTTCACTAGCGGGTTCAGGAAAAACTTCAGAAAGTGCCATTACTCGCATGCCTCACAAGTCTCTGGATTTTCTAAAGAGCAAGCGATTGCTTCAGCGTCAGTAAAAGTTGTTTCCGAGGATTCTGCAGTATCGTCGTTGTTTACAGTCGTCTTATTAATCTTGGTAGCTGGTCTAGACCTCAAGTAATAAGTTGTTTTCAGACCAGATTTCCAAGCGTGCATGTACATGGAACTAAGTTTTCCTATAGTCGGAGATTCCATAAATAGATTGAGGGACTGGCTTTGGTCGATGAAGGCGCCTCTTTCAGCTCCCATATCAATCAAAGACCGCATCGGTATTTCCCAAGCAGTTCTATAAATTTCTTTCAGATCATCTGGTATTCCTTCAATTTCCTGAATGGAACCTTCTGATTGTTTCAGGGCATTAATCATGCTTTCCGTCCAAAGGGATCTTTTTTGTAGCTCGGAAACCAAGTATCGATTAATTTGAAGAAATTCACCAGAGAGCGTTTCTCTCTTAAACAGGTTTGATACTTGTGGTTCTATACATTCGTAGCATCCTGCAATTGAGCCAATTGTTGCAGTTGGAGCAATAGCAATCATTAAAGAGTTACGAAGTCCGTGTTTAGAGATTCTTTTTCTGAGGCTCTCCCATCGTTCTGGGTTACTTGGTTCCACATTCCATAGATCGAACTGAAGGTCACCTGAGGCTGCGCGTGTTTTGTCAAAATTAGGGTGAGGTCCTGATGCTTCCGCCAGTTCAGTTGATGCCCAAAGAGCATTGAAATATATTTCTTCTGAGATTTTTTTGGACAGTTCACGTGCTTTAGGGTCGTCGAAAGGTAAGCCCAGTTTGAAGAAAACGTCTTGAAGCCCCATTAACCCAAGACCTATTGGTCTCCAGGCGTTGTTTGAGTTGCCTGCTTCTTGTGTCGGGTAGAAGTTTATGTCTATTACGCGATCTAAGAATGGGACAGCCGTTCGGATTATTTCTCCAAGATGATCAAAGTTGAAGGAATCATTTTTTACTAAAGCACCGAGATTGACCGAACCTAAGTTACATACAGCGGTTTCATCTTGATTCGTTACTTCTAAAATCTCTGTACAAAGATTTGATAGGTGCACAACTTGGTCACCTTCGCCGGTCTGGTTGCATTTAGTGTTAGAAGCATCTTTGAATGTCATCCATCCATTTCCGGTTTGTGCAAGGGTTCGCATCATTTTGCTGTAGAGCTCTCTAGCCGGTATCTGTTTAACGTAGAGGCCCTCTTCCTCAGCTTTGGTGTAAGCGGTAGCAAAGTTCGCTCCATATAAATCTGTTAAGTGAGGTACTTCTTTAGGGTCGAAAAGAGACCATTGCCAGTCCTTTTCGACTCTTTCCATAAAGAGGTCAGGCACCCAATTGGCTAAATTTAAATGGTGTGTTCGTCTTAGATGGTCTCCTGTGTTGTCACGGAGTTCAAGGAATTCTTCTATGTCTGCGTGCCAAGTTTCGAGATAAACACATGCAGCTCCTTTTCTTCTGCCGCCTTGATTAACAGCTGAAACAGAGCTGTCTAGAGTTTTAAGCCAGGGTATTATTCCATTTGAAAGACCGTTAGTACCCTTTATTAAGGATCCTTGTGACCTGACTCTGTGCCAAGCTACCCCAATTCCGCCAGCAAACTTAGAAAGTTGAGCTATGTCGGTATATCGCTTATAAATGCCTTCGAGACTATCTTCTGGCGAATCGAGAAGATAGCAACTCGACATTTGAGGGTGCGTCGTAGCAGAGTTGAAAAGGGTAGGGCTAGAGGGAAGGTATTCCAAAGAAGAGATTAATTTATAGAAACGAATTGCTTCTTCTGAATTGTTCGATAGTCCACAAGCAACACGTAGAAAGAAATACTGTGGTGTTTCTATTACGAACCGGTTGTCTGGGTGTCTCAAAAGGTAACGATCGTAGACAGTCCTTAATCCAAAGAACTCAAATAGATGGTCACGATCTTGTTCAATGGTGTCATCAAATTTTCGGGCGTTAGCAGAAACAAAGTCGGATACTGATTCGTGTATTAGACCTAATTCGAAACCAATATTTATTGATTGGGAAAAAGAATGAATTGATTGGTTTCTTACCTCTTTATCAATAACAGTTGAAAGGAGTCTGCCAGCCAACCGTGAGTAGTTGGGCTCTTCAACTATAAAACCTGCAGCAGTTCGAATTGAGAGTTCATCTAGCTCTTCTGTGGTCGCTCCGTCCCTTAGACCAGAGATGGTTCGTGTCGCTACCCTCATCGGGTCGACTCCATTTAGACCAGCACTGCACCGCTCCACCGCGCGAACAATTTTGTTAACGTCGACCGGTTCGAAGTCGCCGTTTCTCTTCTTGACTTTCATAGCTGAACCGGATTCCGGTTCTTGTATTTGTTCTGTGTCCTCTAGATCTAGGCGGTCCTCTGCGAGCGCCATATTTATAATTCCCTTCCGTTTCCCCTTCTTAGAGATTTCGTTCGCCCAACCGTGGCTCGTTATGAGTGGTGGGATCCGCGATTTCGCTAAGGTTTATATTTCACACATGTAATTACACGTTTGTCAAGAGATTATAAATAATTTTTTAAGAAGGAAAGTGTTTCTTGTAACTCTTATTGAGATACGACTATCGAAAAAGTCAGATCGTGGTTATCAATTTCAACTTGAGTAGTTGAGACATCTGGGTTTTCGTTTCTTCCATACAGGATTTCTGTTGCCAGAATTTGACTAGCAACGTATTCCTCGAAAGTTTTAACACCTTCGAGAATAGTTTCTCCACCATCAAGCCAGATTTGGATTCTGTCAGTTACCACCAACTCTGCGTCCCGTCTAGCTTGTTGAACTTGCCTGATTACATCTCTGGCAATTCCCTCTTTAGCGAGATCTTCTGTGATTTCAGTGTCTAGGACTATTATCGCATCTCCGGAATTTAGAGTCGCTGCAGTAATTCCTTCATGGGGTTGGAGTCCCAATTCGAACTCTTCCTCACTTAGTAAAACATCAGCGACTTTTGCGGTCCCATCGTCATTTAGCACCCAGTCACCATTCTTAGCGGCCGCAAAAACTGACTGAACCTCTTTGCCTAATCTGGGTCCCAGTAAAGAGCCGTTGGGTTGCAAATTATACGTTGCGTACTTATCCAAATCTTCGGTGAGTTCTATTTTCTTTACGTTCACCTCGTCCGTGAGTAATTCAAGGAAGTTGTTTAATGAATTGCTTCCAGGTCCTGCTATGACCATTGATGACAAAGGCAACCGTACGCGAATTCCTTCGTCTTCTCTAAGCCTCAGAGCCGTTGATGCTGCGTCACGAATACGGTCCATATTTGCTACTAAGGCTTTATCTTCAGGGAGAATTTCAGGGTTCGGCCAATCGGTTAAATGGACACTCGGCTCCCCAGTTAAACCGGTGTGAATTTCCTCCATAATCATTGGTAAGAATGGTGCTGACACTTGAGAAAAAATTTTAAGAACCGTGTAAAGCGTGTCGTAGGCATCCTTCTTTTGGTTCTCGTTTTCTTTTGTGTTTTTTTCCCAAAATCTGTCTCGACTCCGTCTTATGTACCAATTATTTAGTGCGTCTATGAATCCTTGAATTGATTCGGTTGCTCCTGGCAGATCATACGATTCCATTTTGCTGTCGACAGACTCAACTAGTTGTCGAGTTTTAGCTAGGAGGTAGCGATCTAATAGGTGCTCAGACTCTGTTCTAAATTCTGCTCTGTACCCATCAACATTTGCATAGAGAGTAAAAAAACTGTAGGCATTCCAGATGGGCAATAGGACATGGCGTACTACATCATCTATTCCAGTATCGCTTATGCGTGAGTCTCCGCCTCTTACAATATTTGCTGACATTAGGTACCAACGAAGAGCATCAGATCCTTGTTTGACAAAAATTTCATTTGGTTCTGTGTAATTTCTCAGTTTTTTTGAGAGCTTTGCTCCGTCCTCTGCCAGAAGGATTCCATGGCAGATCACATTCTGGAAAGCAGGTCTATCAAACAAAGCTGTCGCCAGAACATGCAGAGTGTAGAACCAGCCTCTTGTTTGATTTATGTATTCGACAATGAAATCAGCAGGAAAATGATCATCGAACCATTCCTTGTTCTCAAATGGGTAGTGAACTTGGGCAAAAGGCATTGATCCGGACTCAAACCAGCAATCCAGAACTTCTGGCACACGACGCATTAAAGACTTGCCAGTTGGATCATCAGGGTTAGGTCTCGTGAGTTCATCAATGAAAGGTCTGTGAAGGTTGTCTGGTTTTACACCAAAATCTTTTTCTATTTCTTCGATGCTTCCATAGACATCAATTCTGGGATAGTCGGAATCGTCACTTTTCCATACAGGGATCGGAGAACCCCAGAATCTATTTCTACTGATTGACCAATCACGCGCCCCTTCTAACCACATTCCAAATCTTCCATTTTGGACATGTCCAGGGATCCAATTGATTGCCTGGTTATTAGCAAGAAGTTGTTCGGTCAGGTCGGTTACCTTTACATACCAAGAAGAAATCGCTTTATAAATTATTGGTGTATCTGTTCTCCAGCAGTGTGGATAGTTGTGTTCATAGCTGTCATGACGGATCAATTGCCCGTTATTTTTTAAGGTAGAAATAATTTCTGAATTGGCATCAAAAACGTTCATTCCCGCCCAGGTCTTTACTTCTTCTGTGTAACACCCTTTATCGTCCACAGGTACCACATCACCTATAGGAATATCGTTAGCTTCGCATACTGTTTGATCGTCTTCACCAAAACCGGGTGCCATGTGCACTATCCCCGTGCCTTCTTGGTCGTCTATCCAGTCAGCTTGTAGAACCTTGAATGCATCAGTCCGATACTCGAAGAAATTGAATAAAGGCTTGTACCTTTTGCCAATAAGCTCAGAACCTTTAACAACTCCAAGATCTTCCATGTCTTCAAGTTGTTCTTCGTAACGGTTTAAAGCGTTTTTAGCGATGATCCATATTGTTCCATCGGAGTCTTTTCTTTTTGAATATTCGATTTCTGCTCCAACAGCTAAGGCAAGATTAGAAGGGAGTGTCCAAGGGGTGGTTGTCCATGCCAGCAAGCGGACTTTTTCGGCTTCGTTTTCTTTAGCTTCCAGATCGAAAGCTACTGTTACAGCAGGGTCTTGTCTTGGTCGTGTGGCGTCATCGAGTCTGATTTCGAAATTTGAAAGTGGTGTTTCCGCTCCCCATGAGTATGGCATCACCCGAAATGCTTCGTAAATTAAATCTTTTTCCCATAGCTGTTTGAAAGCCCACATGACTGATTCCATATAAGAAGGATCCATAGTCTTGTAGTCATTTTCAAAATCAACCCATCTGGCTTGCCTGATTACAGTTTTTTCCCATTCTTCAGTGAAACGAAGAACTGATTCTTCACAGCGCTCATTGAATTTATCTATGCCATATTTAGTAATTTCACTTCGCCCGGATACCTTCAGTTCTTTTTCGACTTCCATTTCTGCGGGTAAGCCATGACAGTCCCATCCGAATCGTCTTTCTACTTTTTTACCTTTCATTGTCTGGAACCTAGGAACTACGTCTTTCACATACCCAGTTAGTAAATGGCCATGATGTGGAAGGCCGTTAGCGAAAGGTGGGCCATCGTAGAATACGAATTCTGCCTCTTCGGGTTTATTGTCGACAGAAGCTTGAAACGTATTGTCTTTCTTCCATCTATCTAGAATTTCTTCTTCTAGATTTGGAAAATCAGCTTTCCCGACGTCGGGATACGGTCGTTCTTTGGTCATAGTTTTTCTTTAAGAGATTATCTGTTTAAGGATAGTGGATCGGCACGTATGTCTAGTCAACTTGTTTTGAGCTATTAATACTTTTGCGCAACTCAAACTTGAGGACTTTTCCACTCGCATTAGTGGGTAAGTCCTCTACAAAGATTACTTGCCTAGGAACTTTGAAATTAGCGATGCGTTCGCGAGCCCAGTTGATTAGATCAGTTTCTGTAGGATCAGTTTGTTTAGTGGGCACAACGAAAGCAACTGCTATTTCGCCCAGTCGTTCATCAGGTGCACCTACGATGGCTATTTGAGCTATTTCAGGATGACTCATTAGCGAGTTTTCTACTTCAGCTGGGTAGACATTGAAACCGCCAGTAATAATCATGTCTTTTTTGCGGTCTGTGATATCTAAGTACCCATTTGAATCCATGATGCCTATATCGCCTGTGTGTAGCCACCCGTCTTGGTCGATAGTTTCAGCAGTTTGTTCTGGATCATCTAAATAACCCCTCATAACGTTGTAGCCACGGATAACTACTTCACCTGGTTCTCCAGCTTGGGTTTCTGATCCATTTTCGTCCACTACAAGGACTTCGACTCCGTCTATTGCTCTTCCAGAGGTTTTGGCGATTATCTCTGGGTCATCGTCATGTCGACACATGGTTGCTATTCCTGAGGCTTCAGTTAGGCCATATCCGGTTACAACAGTTTCAAAACCGAGTCTCTCCCTCATCCCATAGATCATTTCGACTGGAATTGCTGCAGCTCCTGTTACTGCTAACCGGAGGCTTGACATATCAAAATTTTCTAATTCAGGATGATTAAGAATGGTTTGATAGATAGTTGGGGCTCCAGGCAACATTGTGATTTTTTCTTCAGGTATTCGTTTCATAACTGATGGGACGTCGAAAATAGGATGTGGTATGAGAGTGGCTCCTGTCATGAGGCAAGCCAAAATTCCAGCGTTAAGTCCAAAGGTGTGGAAAAAAGGATTTATAACTAAGTAACGGTCGGTCGAAGTCAGGCCTATGACTTCGCACCAAGTTTGATACGAACGGCATACTGCTGAATGTTCAAGCATTGCACCTTTTGGTTTCCCTGTTGTGCCTGAAGTAAAAAGGATGTGGCAGAGGTCATTATCGGCGACTTGATTAGAACGAGTCTGTCGATCTGTCTCATCTATTGAAGCGCCGCTAGCAATAAATTCATCCCATGTTGTGCAATTGTTGGGAGTTGAGCCTCTTAATACAACAATTTCTTCTATATCAAGTTGGCTACTCACTCCATTTAGCAAATCTACGTAGTTGGTATCGAGGAAATCAGTAACGGTAAAAAGAATTTTTGCTGAGGTGCGACTCAATATGTAACTAGCTTCTTCACCTTTGAATCGTGTATTGATAGGAACTAAGACAGCACCTGCACAATGAGCTCCGAGAGCTGCTACTGGCCACTCTGCGGCGTTTGGAGCCCAGATCGCTACACGATCTCCGGGTTTAATCCCTTTACTCATGAAAGCTTTGGTAGCTGAATTTATCTGTTCGCCGTATTCCTTAAAGGTCCATCTTAAATTTTCATCTACGACAGCTTCCTGATCTTGAAATTTTTTTACGGCATTTTCGATGAGATTAGGGATGGTAGTCAAGATTCAGACTTTGTTTAATCTTTTGTTTCTTCTGGTGTTTCTTCTGGTGTTTCTTCTGGTGTTTCTTCTGGTGTTTCTTCTGGTGTTTCTTCTGGTGTTTCTTCTGGTGTTTCTTCTGGTGTTTCTTCTGGTGTTTCTTCTGGTGTTTCTTCTATTTCTTCTCCATCTCTTAGTTTTTGCCAAGTATCTAGTGCATTCCTCCATGCAGATTCAGCCTCAGCTATTACTTCTGGATCAGAGCCACTGTCTTTAACTTTTTGAAGCGCGGCTACAGCTTCATCTTTAATTTTTTCAGCTTTTTTTATTTCGTTGGCAGCTTGTGATTCTTTTTCGGCATTTTCAGCTCGCCTATTAAAAAGCAATAAAGCTTGTTGAGTTTTTTCGTCGATTTCTTTCATTTTAATGGGCCCTAAATCTTTTATCTTCCAAGTTGACTCTAAAGCAAAGGTCTTACTTCTTCACCAAAAATTCTTAACTGTTCAATATATTCTTCGAGAGTGCGACTGCGAAATTTAAGATGAAAAACATTCGCACCAGCATCACGGTCAGCTCTGAGATGTTCAGCAATTTTTTCAGGCGAGCCTGTTAGTCCTGCTGGAGGAAGATCATCAGGAGGATCACCTATGTAAGACCATGGCGGCATTATTCCGATATCAAAACTCGCATTTTCTCGCCCTGATTCATTTGCTGCCTGATTGATGGTTTCAATAATTTCTTTGTACTGGTCTCTACCGTTACCCATTGGTATATACCCGTCACCTACCCTCCCTACACGACGCCATGCAGCAGGACCTGAACCACCGATCCAAATTGGCAATTCGTTTGTTGGAGGCTTTGGTCCAACTCCAACAGATTGAAAATTGAAATGTGTTCCTTCATGCGTAGCGTATTCATTTGTGAAAATGGTTTTTATTGCATCAATGCTTTCATCCAGTATCAACCCACGTTTCGAAAAGTCAATATTGAGAGCTTCAAATTCTCCTTTAACATGCCCAGCTCCTAAACCCAAAATGACTCGACCATTGGAGAGGTGAGCCAAAGTTCCAAATGAACTCGCTGATAAAAGAGGATGACGATAGGCGGCAATCCAAACAACAGACAGAAGGTTAATCTTTTCCGTGTTAGCTCCTATCCAAGAAAGAGTCGCAATAGGGTCATACCAAGTTGTTGTCATATGGGCCGAGTAGTCATCGTCAGGAATAGCTACGTGATCGCATACACCCACAAAGTCAAGACCAGATGATTCGGCTGCTTGCGCGACCATTACTAGCTCATCAGGTCCCGCTTCTTTTTCCCAAGGGTCTACCAAAGTTTGAGTCAAAGTTTGAATTGGTAGTTGTATCCCATAGAAAGCCTTGCCTTCAGGAACTAAGTTCGGCACGTAATCTCCTAAGCACTATTGTCGTGACATTTTTATCGTTGTTTGAGCTCTTTTGTAAATAGGTTCATCGATCATTTCGCTCCCAATAGCTATCGATGCTTCACCTCTTTCAATAGCTTTTTCGAATTCTTCCACTACTTCTTGAGCCCATTCAAGCTCTTCTAATGTAGGGCGGAAAGCGTTATTCGCAAGATTTACTTGATCAGGATGTATACACAATTTGCCTGTGAAACCTAATGACCTCGCTTCAGCTGCCTCTTCTGTAAATCTTTTTTCATCTTTGAAATCTGATACAACCATGTCGATGGCATGGATTCCCGCTAGTCGTGTTGCCTGAGAAATCTGTGAACGAGCTAAAAGCACTTCACGATTGTCAGTTCTCCTAACTCCACCCAGATCAGTCACATAATCTTCGGCTCCGAAATAACACCATTTAATCTGTGGATGTTTTGCGATTTCCAAGGCGTTAACCAAGCCAGAAACAGTTTCTAAACCAGCCATAATTGGAAGATTTTCAAATCCAAAATCAGAAAGATATTTCGATACCTGATTAGCTTCTTCTCTGGAAGAGATTTTTGGAACAATAATTCCTGTTAAGGCATCTGATATCGCATTCGATAAATCTTCAACGAAATGTGCTGTTTCAAGAGCATTCACTCTGACGAAGAGACCCATTTTTTCTGCTTTTTCATTTAATTCGGGAATTATTGCCCTAGCGATTTCGCGTGCATTTTCTTTTTCATCAATTGGAACAGAATCTTCAAGATCGATTATTGACGCATCCGGAGAACTTCGTGGCAATTTAGACAAAATCGCCCCTTTATTTCCGGGCGCAAAAAGAAGACTTTTAAATACTTGATCTGGAAAAGACAAATTCGCCATAACACAGTTTGACCTCAAAAAGTTCATCTTGCTTAAGAACTTCGACTTTATTCATCAGATTATCTTCTATTAGCTTGGGGGGTATGGGAAATAATGATGATCAACAGCAGCTGGAGTTCCCTGGAACTTGGGCAATAAATAAACCCGACCGTGTAGCAGTCCTTATGACCGGTTCAGGCAAAAAAATGACTTATTTGGAATTGGATGAAAAAGCGAACCGCATATCTAATCTTTTTGCCGATTTAGGTTTACAACAGGGAGACCACATTGCTTTTTGCTTAGAGAACACAATTGACTTTTTACCTTTGGCATGGGGAGCCCATTATGCAGGTTTGTATTACACGGCAATAAGTTCGCGTCTTACCGAAGAAGAAATGAGCTACATAGTTAAAGACTGTGGAGCAAGAGTTTTTGTAACTTCAGTGGGGAATAGAGATACAGCCGAACAAATAGATTTTAAAGATACAGGTGTCAAAGAGAAGTTTGTTATTGGTGGAGAGATGGATGGATACGCGTCTTTCGAGGATGCTATAGAAAGCACATCTAAAGAACCACAACCTGACAGAGTTGAAGGTCAAGACATGCTTTATTCATCTGGTACCACAGGTCTTCCGAAAGGCGTAAAGGTTCAGGCTCCAAATGTCCCATTAGGAAGCACGTCAGCGCAAGCAATGTTGTTTAGGGCAGTGTTTGGGATTGAAAGTGATGCTGTTTATCTTTCCCCTGCACCCTTATATCATGCCGCTCCTCTTAGATTTTGCATGGCAGCACACCGCATCGGAGCAACAGTCATAGTCATGGAAAAATTTGATCCCGAGGAAGCATTAGCCGCAATAGAAGATCATGGAGTGACGGCAAGCCAATGGGTGCCCACGATGTTTGTCAGGATGTTAAAACTTCCAGAAGAAATTCGCGAAAAGTATGACACAACCACTCTGAAGACAGTGATACATGCTGCTGCTCCATGCCCCATCGAGGTAAAGAAGCAGATGATTGAATGGTGGGGGCCAATATTGCACGAATACTATGCAGGCACCGAAGGCAATGGTTTTACTTACATTAATTCAGAAGACTGGATTAATCACCCAGGATCAGTAGGCAAATCTTTACTAGGTGAACTCGTAATCGTTAACGACGATGGAGATGAAATGCCTAATGGAGAAGAAGGGAATGTTTATTTTAGGAGTGATTCGAGATTTGAATATCATAATGATCCGGAAAAAACAGCCGCTTCACGAATGGGGAAAGATCTAAGCACTTTAGGAGATATCGGACGTGTTGACGAAGAAGGTTTCCTCTACCTAACGGACCGTAAAGCCCATATGATCATTTCAGGTGGTGTCAATATTTATCCTCAAGAAGCAGAAAATGTATTGACAATGCATCCAGATGTTTACGACGTTGCTGTAATAGGTGTGCCGAACGATGAATTTGGTGAAGAAGTAAAAGCGGTAGTCCAGTTGGTCGATCCAAAAAAAGCAGAACCTGCTCTGGAGAGAGAATTGATTGCTTACTGTCGTTCTCACCTAGCTGACTTGAAATGCCCTAGGAGTGTCGATTTTAAAGAAGAGCTACCAAGGCATCCAACTGGAAAGTTGTATAAACGTCTTCTTAAAGATCAGTACTGGTCAGATAAAGAAACCCGTATCTGATTAACCTGCTTCTGAGTGAGTTACAGGCTCTTCGCCCATCCATTCCCTTAGAGTGTTTTTCAACTTCGTTTGTTGAATAAAAATGTCATGCTCTGGCCCTGCATCTGTGGAAGCTTGAGGGGCCTTAAGATAGAAAGATAGCCATTCCTGAACGCCGGATTGGTCTGCACGTGCTGCTAAATCAAGAAAAAGAGCTAAGTCGAGAACAATCGGAGCAGCCAAAATAGAGTCACGACAAAGGAAATCGACTTTGATCTGCATCGGGTAGCCAAGCCATCCGAAGATATCAATATTGTCCCAACCTTCTTTGTTGTCACCTCGTGGAGGGTAATAGTTGATTCGAACTACGTGATCTATATCGCCGTACAACTCAGGGTATGAATCGGGTTGAAGAATTGTGTCAAGGACACCCAATTTTGAAACTTCTTTAGTTTTGAAGTTGTCAGGATCATCTAAAACCTCACCGTCTCTGTTTCCAAGAATATTTGTTGAGAACCAACCCCTTAAGCCCAGCATTCTTGCTTTAAGGCCTGGTGCAAGAAGTGTTTTCATCAGAGTTTGGCCTGTTTTGAAATCTTTTCCTGCAACAGGAACGCCTCTGCTTTTTGCTAGTTCGACCATGCATGGGATATCTAGTGCAAGATTTGGTGCACCATTCGCAAAAGGCACGCCACTCATAATTGCAGCGTAGGCATATATTTGGCTTGGAGCGATATTCTCGTCATTTGACTTGAGTCCTGCTTCAAATGAATCAACGCTTTCATGTACTGCACTTGCTTCTTGAAAAGCTTCGGTTGATCCACACCACACCATTACTAATCTGTCACATTCGTTATCAATGCGAAATTTTTCAATGTCTTCCATAAGAGCTTGAGCTTGATCCCATTTAGAATCTAAATTTTTAACTCTTTTGCCATCCAATTTTTTAACCCAACTATTATCGAAGACTGCGTCCATAGCGACGATTCCTTCGAGTTCAGATGAAACTGGTGCAATATCTTTTTCATCTAAAACCCCACAAGTTCGAGCTGCTTCGAGGACATTTGAAGAGATCGGATCCCAGCCGCCGAATACCAAATCGTCAAGACCAGCCAAAGGAACAAAATCGCGTATGAGCGGATTGCGTCCTTCTTCACGTTTACCGAGTCGAATATGAGCCATTTGGCTAACCGACCCGATTGGAGCTGCAAGTCCTTGCCGAGCTGCAATAACTCCAGCGATAAAAGTTGTTGCTACTGCACCCAGTCCAGGGGTTAGAACTCCCAGACGGCCAGAAGCAGGTGTGATAGATAATTTTTCAGTCATATAACAATAATGATACGTATGCTTAGGGTCTGTAACTCAGAAACATCGTTTCAATTGATAAAAGACTTAAATTAGGGGAAAATAAACCATGCCATGGCCTAACCTTAAAGACGAAGAATTATTTGAAATCATTAATCGAGAAATCCATCGTCAAAACACCACACTGCAATTAATAGCATCTGAAAATTTTGCATCACCTGCGGTTCTAGCAGCAACTGGTTCTGTTTTCACTAACAAGTATTCAGAGGGTTATCCGGGGAAAAGATATTATGGCGGAAATGTTCATGTCGATGAAGCCGAAAGTCTCGCATGTGAGCGAATCATTACTTTGTTCGGAGCCGATCATGCGAATGTTCAGCCTCATTCAGGAGCAAATGCGAACATGGCTGTTTATCAAGCTCTATTAGAGCCTGGTGACACAGTTCTTGGTTTGAGGCTTGATCATGGTGGTCATTTAACGCATGGTTCACCAGTTAATTTCAGTGGCAAGCTTTACAACTTTGTTTCGTACGGTCTTACAGAAGAAGAATTAATTGACGTAGAAGACTTGCAACGAAAGGCTGAAGAAGTAAAACCGAAGCTCATAGTTTTAGGAGCTACTGCATATCCAAGAGTAATAGAAGCTGGCCCAATAAGAGAAATAGCTGATTCCGTGGGTGCCTATTTAATGTTTGATGCAGCACATATTGCGGGACTTATCGCAGGAAAAACGCACCCGAATCCAGTTCCCTATTGTGATGTTGTTACGTTCACAACACATAAGACTCTTAGAGGTCCAAGAGGAGGTTGCATTCTTAGCACCGAAGAACTTTCTTCTGCGATAGACAAAGCAATTTTCCCTGGTTTGCAAGGTGGCCCCTTGGAGCATCACATAGCTGCCAAAGCTGTAGCTTTTGCAGAAGCTTTAGATCCTTCTTTTGAAATTTATTCGAGACAGATTGTAAGCAATGCTCAAGCTCTTGCTGAAGCTCTAAGTCATGAAGGGTTCAGACTCGTAACAGGAGGTACCGATAACCATCTGCTCATAGTTGATTTGCGAACATTTGATGAAGAAATAACTGGAGCAGAGGCTCAGGTCGTTCTTGACGAAGCTGGCATAACACTGAATAAAAATACAGTGCCAGATGATCCACGTTCTCCTTTTGTTACAAGTGGCGTTCGCCTTGGAACACCTTCGACCACTACGCAAGGAATGACTGAAAAAGAGATGGTAATTATCGCCCAGTTAATGGCCCGTGCGTTACGTGATAGAAAAGATTCAAATTCACTTTCTACGATAAGGAAAGAGGTTGCAGAACTTTGCAGTTCTTTCACCCCTTACGGTGATTAGAAACGTATGCCTGGAGTTATTGCCTATCTGACTGTCGGAGGAGTTGCCGCTATTGCAACTTTCATTGCAACTCCTTTAGCACGTAAAACAGCTGAGCGTTTCGGAGTTATTTCTGCACCAGGTATTAGAGATGTGCATGAAATACCCACTCCACATTTAGGTGGACCTGCAATGTTGTTTGGGTTGCTCGCCGGTGCGCTTTTTGCTTGGTTGATAGGGGATTTTTCCGACGTGTTTTCTACCCAATCTGAAATATTAGGGGTTCTAGTAGCGGCCATTGTCATGTGCGGGGTCGGTGTCATCGACGATGTAAGGCCAATTTCAGCTCCAGCAAAAGTTGCAGGAATGGTCATAGCAGGAAGTGTTCTATCACTGGTGGGTGTGTCTTTAGTGGTGCTAAGGGTTCCTTTTGTGGATGTAGTATTACTTTCCCCTGACCTAGCTGCATTAGCCACAGTTCTATGGGTCGTACTTTTAGCCAATGCGATAAATTTAATTGATGGTTTAGACGGTTTAGCAACTGGGATTGTTGCTATCGCAGCGACAACTTTTGTAATTTATGCGATTCGTCTAGCTAACGAGGGCGTTCTGTTCGAAGAAAACCCTGCATCACTCATCGCAGTTCTTATTGCTGGTGTATGTATTGGGTTTTTACCACATAATGCACATCCGGCAAAAATATTCATGGGGGATGGTGGTGCTCTCATGTTAGGCGTGCTTCTAGCAGCAGCTACTGTTTCTGTCGGAGGTAGAACAGACGCTGCCTACAGTGGTCAATCATTTTTTTTCTTTGCACCGTTGCTAATTCCTTTAGTGATTTTAGGCGTACCAATAATTGATGTTCTATTTGCAATTATCAGACGGATTGTCACACCAGGGCTACCTGTAACGACTGCTGACAAAGACCATTTACATCACAGACTTTTGAGACTGGGTCATGGACACCGAAGAGTTGTTTTTATTCTGTGGGCTTGGACAGCTTTATTGTCAGGGTTCGTCTTATGGCCAACTTACAGCGGACGTGGTGACGGGATTGTTCCAATGGGTATAGCAGGAGTATGCCTAATTTTGTTTACATTGCTTCATCCGCGTTTGCAGACAAATAAACCAAAAAAAAATTAAATTGTGGCAGATGACCGTCCCCCCGAGTTGTGAGCACGTGAGAAAGAATCTAGATTCACATGCGGTCGAATATTTAAATTTTCTGAGCTTTCTATTTTTAAATAACAAATTAATACCGAGGTAACTTGGATGATCAAATCTGAAAAACGTGAGATGAAACAAGGTTCTGGTGACGCTACGGCAGCGGCATTTGAACTTGTCGCAACTCCTGCGATCTTTGGATTTCTAGGATGGCTTCTAGACAGAAAACTTGAAATCTTTCCCTTATTTACTTTGGTATTTGTAGCAGTAACTATCACTTATGCTTCGTGGCGTCTTTATAAGCAATACACCCTTAGACTCACCGAAGAGGCAGAACAGCGACGTGAAACGTGGTTGCTGGGAAATGAAAATGTCAATTAAACAGAAAACGGAAGAAGAAGTAATAGTGGAAAGCGTCTCAGGGCAGCCAGAAAAGCGTATAGCTAATCACTTAGCTTTAAGGGCTTTGTGGGTCTCCCCTTTGTTTCTAATTCTTTCTGCTATTGGCTGGGGTTTAAGTGGAGCTGTTTCTGCTCTACTGGCTCTCGTTCTCGTGTCTTTCAATTTTTTGGCCGGTGCCGCAATCATTACGAGAAGCGTGAAAATTTCTCCGAACATGCTTTATGGGTCGGTACTAGGAGGATATGTAGTCAGGTTGGCAATATTGACCGGAGTTGTCATGTCAGTCCGATCCTTCGATTGGTTTGATACTGTTCCTTTTGCTATGACTCTTCTAGTGACACATTTAGGTTTACTTGCTACAGAGACACGTTATATATCAGCTTCTTTGGCTTATCCTGATTTGAAGCCAACTAGTTCAAAGGAGATTCGCTAATTGTGAATGTTTTTGCTTTGGAATTCCCACCTGTAAGTCATCTTTTTGAATGGCCTGACATAATTTTTTCTGGTTCTTTATTTGCTGTTAATAAGACGGTGCTTATATATCTCGCCGCTGTTTTAATAACGTCGGCAATCTTTCTAACTGCAGGTAGGCAACGAGGTTCGTTAGTACCAGTAGGTGTGCAACATGTAGCGGAATCAGGGGTTACTTTCGTAGAAGAGTCAGTAGTGATGGAGACAATGGGACCAGAGGGTAAAAAGTATTTACCATTCCTGACCACAATGTTCTTCTTTATACTTTTTTCAAACATTTTTGAAGTAGTTCCAGGAATACAGTTCCCTGCAAACAGCAGAATGGCTGTTCCTATAACTTTGGCCTTAGTCGTTTGGGTGATTTACAACTTTGTAGGCGTACGTTCTCAAGGATTTTTCGGATATTTGAAGAATTCCTTGTTCCCACCTGGAGTTCCTAAAGCTCTGTATCTAATCGTTACTCCGATTGAACTGGTTTCAACATTTGTTGTTAGACCGTTTTCTTTGGCTATTCGATTGTGGGCAAATATGGTTGCAGGACACCTTCTGTTAGTCACATTCGCTATCCTTACTCACACTCTATGGAATAACGGGTACGTAGGTGCTGCCGCACCTTTTGCGATGCTCGTATTAATGACAGGTTTTGAGATTTTGGTTTCTGTTTTGCAAGCCTTTATCTTTACTATTCTGACTGCCGTTTACATCGGTGGTTCGATGCACGCAGAACACTAGATCGCCCACCGAATGGTGGATCGAAGACAATATAAATTAAACAATTCCGGCCGGACATTCCGGTCGGATCAAAATAGAAAAACAGGAGAGACAAGTGCTGAACATTTTGGCGCAAACAGGAGCCGGTGAGATGCTGGAAGGCCTAAAGGCTATAGGAGCAGGTCTTGGTTATGGCTTAGCGGCTATTGGACCTGGAATAGGTATTGGAACTGTGGTTGGTAATGCAATCTCATCCATGGCCCGACAGCCAGAGTCTGCAGGCATGGTGCGAACGACGATGTTCTTAGGAATTGCTTTTACGGAAGCTCTTGCTTTGATCGGTTTCGTCGTATTCATTTTGCTTTTGCCGTAGAACTTAGGTATCGAAAGGAAGTCGAAATTTATGAGACAACGAGGAATCAGACTGGGCTTGTCGCTGCTTTTAGCAACGTTAGGACTGTTTGCATTTGCGGTACCGGCCTCTGCATCAGGTGAAACTGTTGGTGGCTGTATGGCCGAAGTGCTTGAACATCATGGTGAAATACATGGAGATGTAAATCATGAACATGTAGAAATACAAGTGCATCATCTTCACGAGGAAGAATTGCAGGATGAACTTGAAGGCTGTTTTGAAGCACCTAGTCCAATACTTCCCGAATTAAATGAGATTATTTGGGGTGGTGGTGCTTTCTTAATTTTATTCGTAGTGATGGTCAAGAAAGGCTTCCCGGCAGTTAAAGCTGCAATGGATGCTAGAGCAGACAAGATCCGCGATGACTTAGATGCAGCAGAGAAAGCGAAAACGGATGCACAGAGTGTTCATGCTGACTATGAAGCACGTTTGGCTGATGCAAAAAATGAAGCATCGCGCCTAATTGACGAAGCAAGAGGAGCAGCTGACCAGGTGCGTGCAGATTTAGTAGCAAAAGCAGAAGCTGACATTTCTGAGATGAAATCGAGAGCTGCGAGCGAAATTGAAGCATCAAGACAACAAGCGATTGCAGATCTAAGAGCGGAAGTGGCAGGAATTGCTCTTGGGGCAGCTGAAAAAGTAGTTCAAAGTAGTTTGGATGACGATGCTCAAAGAAGACTTGTAGATCAATACATCGATGAAGTGGCTGGTAGCTAACAATGTCTGATAATGCAATTGCTGGTTACGCTGATGCTTTGTTTGCTGTTGCGGCAGCAAATGATGTTTTGCCGACTGTTGAAGACGAATTATTTCGATTCTCACAAGCATTAAACTCAGATGAGAATCTCCAAGCAACTTTGGATGATTCCTCCCTACCAGTTGATCGCAGGCAGCAGATTGTCGAAGACCTATTAGGAGGATCGGCTTGCTCAACAACTAAGGCATTGGTATCTATGATCGTTGCTTCAGGGCGATCTGCACGTTTATCTAGCATCGTTGATGCATTTATTGAACGAAGTGCAGCTTCTAGAAATAAAACGGTCGCTACGGTTCGTTCCGCAGTTGAACTAGATGACAGTCAAAAAGACAAATTAGTAGCAGCATTAAGTGGAGCTACTAATAAAGACGTTGAAGTAAAAGTAGTAATTGACCCATCTGTAATAGGTGGATTAGTAACAGAGATTGGTGATGACATTATTGATGGCAGCGTCCGTCGCCGTTTGAACCAACTTCGTGAGAATTTCCGGTAGGAAGAAAGTAATCGAGACGAGAGAGAAACATGACTGAATTGACAATCAGCACCGCTGACATAGCTGCATCAATCCAGAAAAACCTAGAAGGTTTTGAACCTGGCTTAGAACAAAGCCAGGTGGGAAGAGTGCTTGAAGTGGGAGACGGCATTGCCAGAGTCTCAGGTTTGCCCGACGCGGCAGTAAATGAGTTATTGCAGTTTGAGAGTGGAACTCTTGGGCTAGCTCTGAATCTAGACGAGGGTTCAATTGGTGCAGTGGTCCTTGGAGAAGTCGATGACATTGAAGAAGGCCAGACTGTCCGTGCCACCGGTGACATCCTTTCTTTACCAGTGGGTGACGGCCTTTTAGGACGTGTAGTGAATGCTCTTGGCGAACCAATCGATGGTAAAGGTCCACTAACCAACACAGAGCCAAGACGTATGGAGATTCAAGCTCCAGGGATCATGGGACGTAAGCCTGTTCATGAACCAATGCAGACCGGAATTAAAGCAATTGATTCACTGGTACCTATTGGGCGTGGTCAACGCGAACTCATAATTGGTGACCGAAAAACCGGAAAAACAACTATTGCTATTGACACAATTATTAATCAAGCAGGTCAAGGCATGAAATGCGTCTATGTGGCTATTGGTCAGAAAGCTTCTACTGTCGCACAAAATGTTGCAGTTTTGGAATCTCATGGTGCTATGGACTACACAGTTGTGGTTGTTGCGCCAGCTTCAGACCCTGCTCCTTTCAAGTATCTTGCGCCATATGCTGGTTGCGCGATTGGCCAGCATTGGATGGATAACGGTGAACACGCTTTAGCTGTTTACGACGACTTATCGAAACAGGCTGAAGCATATAGGCAGATGTCTCTGCTGCTTAGACGCCCTCCTGGAAGAGAGGCATATCCAGGAGATGTCTTCTATCTACATAGCAGGCTCTTGGAGCGTGCAGCTAAGCTAAGCGATGACATGGGGGCTGGTTCTTTAACAGCTTTACCCGTAATTGAAACGAAAGCTGGAGATGTTTCTGCTTTCATTCCTACCAATGTTATTTCCATTACGGATGGTCAGATATTCCTGCAAGACGATCTCTTCAAATCAGGTATAAGACCTGCAATTGATGTAGGCATTTCTGTTTCTCGAGTTGGTTCTGCAGCTCAAGTAAAGGCAATGAAAAATGCAGTAGGAACTCTAAAATCTGACCTGCAGCAATTCCGTGAATTGGAGTCTTTTGCAGCGTTTGGATCTGATTTAGATGCAGTTTCTCAAGCTCAACTCGACCGGGGCTACCGGTTAACAGAGTTGTTGAAACAAGGATTAAACTCACCCTTACTAGTTGAAGAGCAAGTGGTTTCTATCTGGGCTGGAACCAGAGGCCATTTGGACAACGTTGAAATAGCTGATGTAAGTAGATTTGAATCAGAACTACTTGACTGGTTCAGGACGCGTCATGCAGCAATTTTGAATGAAATACGTGAATCAGGAAACTTAGAAGATGAGTCAGCTTTTGAGGCAGCAATCGCAGCTTTTTCAGATCAATTCGAAGGAACAAACGCTACTCAGGCGACACCAGATGCAGAGTTTGCTGATACAGATTCCAACATTGTTGATGCAGAGACGACCCTGCCTGAAGAAGACATTTCGGGGGCCTAGTGAAAAGTATTTCCCTAAGCCAACAAAGCGTTGGAATTTTCGACATGTTGGAGAGCTGCTAATGGCTGGCGGTAAAGAGAGAGTTCTCAGACGCCGTATAGGCAGTGTTCAAAACACAAAAAAGATTACGCGAGCTATGGAACTAATAGCTGCCACTAGGGTTGTTAAAGCTCAGCAGAGAGCTCGGTCAGCGAAACCTTATGCAGAGCAAATAACCTCAGTAATTGAAAACCTTGCAGCTGGTGGTGCGGAAGTTGATCATCCATTATTGAGAAAAGCAGAGAAAGTTAGCCGTGTCGGAGTGGTAGTAATTTCCTCTGATCGAGGTTTGGCAGGGCCTTATAATTCTTCAGTAATCAGAGCGGCAGAGAGACAAGTTCAAAACGCACGTTCAGAGGGCGCAGATTATTCTTTAATTGTTATAGGAAGAAAGGCAAGAGATTATTTTGCTTTTCGAAACTTCAATGTTGACTCTTATACCGAAGGGATAAGTGACAATCCTTCATATGAAGATGCGCGCCGCATTTCTGAGATCGTTTCAGCAATGTTCGCGGAAGGAAAAGTTGACAGAGTGGAACTTGTTTATACAGAATTTCTGAGTATAGGTAGTCAGAAAGTTGCTGTTCGTAGGTTCTTGCCACTTGAAGACACGGAAGTTATTGCGAGTGAAGGTGGAGGTGATTCTAGTCTGAGTACTGCTTTTGAATTTGAGCCATCACCTGAATCAGTTTTGGAAGCTTTGCTTCCACGCTATGTAGAAGCCCGTCTTTTTGGGGCTTTATTAGAGTCTGCAGCTTCAGAACATGCAAATCGACAGCGAGCTATGAAAGCCGCTACAGATAATGCAGAAGAATTAATAATTAAACTTTCTCGTGAAATGAATCAAGCTCGCCAAGATGCGATCACCACTGAGATAATGGAAATTGTAAGTGGCGCTGAAGCACTCGGCTCAGACAGTGAGAAAGTTAATGAATTGCTAGATCTTGTTGGATCGAGCACAGAAAATAACAGTTAAGCAATAGGAAGAAATCAGGAAAGATTATGACAACAACTGATCTTAAAGACGGTCGAATAGTAGGAATTGCTGGGCCGGTTATAGATGCCGAGTTCCCTCAAGGGGAATTACCGGAGATAAACACGGCCATAGAGTTTGATGTTGCTGTTGATGACAGCAGTATCACCATTGTTGCAGAAGTGGCACAACAGATAGGTGACAGCCGTGTTCGTGCAATTGCAATGAAACCAACTGATGGACTCACAAGAGGAACAACTGTACGCAATACAGGAAAAGGCATAAGTGTTCCTGTGGGTGATGACACTCTTGGTCATGTTTTTAGTGTTACAGGTGACGGGCTAGACGACCCAAATGCTGGTTCCGGATCTGAACGTTGGGAAATTCATAGACCAGCACCTTCTTTTGATTCTCTTGAACCGAAAGCACAAATGTTTGAAACAGGAGTGAAGGTAATTGATTTGCTCACACCCTATTTGCAGGGTGGAAAAATCGGCCTTTTCGGTGGTGCAGGAGTGGGTAAAACAGTTCTGATTACTGAAATGATTAACCGTGTGGCTACCAATCACGGTGGTGTTTCGGTTTTTGCAGGCGTAGGTGAGCGAACTCGTGAAGGAACAGACCTTTTGCTTGAAATGGAGGAATCGGGTGTTCTAGAAAAAGCAGCATTGGTTTTTGGTCAGATGGATGAGCCACCTGGAGTGAGACTTCGTGTCGCTCTTTCAGCATTGACGATGGCTGAGTATTTCCGAGATGAGCAAGGTCAAGACGTTCTGCTTTTCGTTGATAATATTTTCCGTTTCGTTCAAGCTGGTTCTGAAGTGTCAACTTTGTTAGGACGAATGCCATCTGCTGTCGGTTATCAGCCAACATTGGCTGATGAGATGGGTGTACTACAGGAAAGGATTACCACAACGCGTGGTAGGTCGATTACTTCCATGCAGGCGGTTTATGTGCCTGCCGATGATTACACCGATCCGGCTCCATTTACTTCATTTACACACTTTGATGGCACAACAGAACTAAGTCGTGATATTGCAGCGCTTGGTATCTACCCTGCAGTTGATCCACTTGCATCTACTTCTACGATCCTCACGCCTGAAGTTGTGGGACAAAAGCACTACGACACCGCTCGTAGAGTGCAGGAGATACTCCAGCGTTACAAAGAACTTCAGGACATAATTGCAATCCTTGGTTTAGATGAACTATCAGAAGAAGATAAGATCACTGTCTCTAGAGCTCGCAAGGTCCAGAGATTCTTATCACAGCCTATGAATGTTGCAGAAATATTTACAGGTTTGCCAGGTGTTACTGTTTCAGTTGAAGAGACAGTTGATTCTTTCGCAGCGTTAGTTGATGGTGAACTTGATGAGCTTCCTGAGCAGGCTTTCTTAAACGTTGGTGGAGCTGAAGATGCGCAACGTAAAGCTCAAGAATTAGAAGCATAAAAGTTATGACTTTTCAAGTAGAGCTGGTATCGCCGGAATCTATTTCATACAGTGGCGAGGCGGAGATGGTGATCGCTCGGACTGTTGAAGGTGGGGACATAGCTTTTCAACCTGGACATGTTCCATTTATTGGTGTCCTTTCAGTCTGGTCAGTTGAAGTGATAAGGCCAGATGGTGAGAGGGATGTGTTTGCTGTTCACAGAGGGTTTGTTCAAGTCGCAGGGACAAAAGTAAGTATTTTGTCCGATGTTTCTGAAGCTGTTGAAGAGATTGATATTGAAAGGGCGCAGGCAGCCCGTTCGGCAGCCCAGGAGTTGATTTCATCAGACAATGAGAATGAAGAAGCTCTTGCTTCTCTCGAAAGATCCGAAGTGAGACTCCGCGTTGGAGGAGTAGAGGTGTAAAAAGGAAATCTGCTCTAGATTTCGTTACTTCTAAATATCCTCAAGATCATCTAATCGGTGATGAGCTTTAATAAGCCTTACAGTTCCGGACTTGGAGCGCATAACAAGAGACTCTGTATGAGCCATTCCTGCTGCATATCTTACGCCTTCAAGAAGGTCGCCATCCGTAATGCCAGTAGCTGCAAAAAAACAGTTATTACCTGACACTAGGTCATCGAGATCCAAAATTCTTTCCAAATCATAACCTAGTTCTTCAGCGGCTTTTCTTTCCTTTTCGTTACGTGGCCATAAACGCCCTTGAAGGGATCCACCCATGCATTTCAAAGCAGCAGCAGAGATAACTCCTTCAGGTGTACCTCCAATACCGAAAAGAACATCCGCACCCGACTCAGGCCATGCAGTGGAAATTGCACCCGCTACATCACCATCAGAAATTAGACGTATTCTCGCACCCGCTTCACGTACTTCAGAAATGAGATCCGAATGCCTATCGCGGTCTAAAATTACCGCAGTTAGGTCTCTGACAGTTTTATTCTTAGCTTCTGCAATATGTTGAAGATTTTCAGTTGGGGATTTTGCTAGATCTATTGCATCAGAACATCCAGGCCCTACAGCAATTTTCTCCATATACACACAAGGCCCAGGATCAAACATTGTCCCCTTGTCGCTAACGGCTATAACTGAAATTGCATTTGCCCTGCCAAGAGCTGTAAGTGTTGTTCCATCTATTGGGTCAACGGCAATATCTGTTTCAGGACCACTGCCATTTCCACATTCTTCCCCATTAGCGAGCATCGGTGCTTCATCTTTTTCGCCTTCACCAATAACAACTATCCCGTCCATGTTTACAGTGTCCAGTACACTACGCATGGCATTGACAGCTCCACCATCGGCACCTTCTTTGTCTCCTCTGCCCATCCATCTAGCTGCGACTAAGGCGGCAGCTTCGGTTACTCTTACGAGCTCTAATGCGAGATTCCTGTCTGGGGTTTGAACTTTTTTACTCATTAAATGCGACGCTAGCGCCTTAGGGAAGTTCTTGTGCATTTCGCTGAAAGGATTATCGGCGGTTTAGCTTTTCAATAGAGAAAGGTGTCAGGATAAGAGAATGAAATGGGGAAAAAGGCAAACTGAAAGCGAAACAAACGAACAGCCTGAAGTGGTTGAAGATGGGGAAACAATTGATTCAGATTCAGCTGCTGAAATTGAATATGAATTGCACGAATGGGCGGGTGAAACCCGGTTGGTGTTGGATCAACTTCTCATATTAAAAGAGGTTCCTCATGTCTGGCAGGGGGCTACCTTGGTAGTTCGCGAAGAAGATGAGGAAGTCGCGGACCAGTTGATTGAAGAAGCAGAATCAACTTCTTTACCAACGCTTGAGGCAGATGCCGAAACAATAGAATACGAAACATCAGGGTGGTCAGATTCAGAACAAGCTTCCTTCGGTTCTTTACTGGTTCGCCTAGGAATTCCTTATGAATTTAGTGACGAAGGGAGTCTTGTAGTTCAGGCTTCTGATGAAGAGGCTATTGAAACTGCTCTTGACGCTTTTCAAGTTGTTAATGATGAGCGTCCTGAACTTGATGGCTTGGATGCGAACTCGCTTTTGACTGAAGTTTTTGTTTCATGCGACCGACTTAGACGTGATCATCGAGATGACACTGGAGTGGGTGAAATATTACGCTTAACCCCATTGCTTGTGGAGCACCGACCCCCTTTTGGAATTGAAGCAAATCTATGGGACGAAATTGGAAAAAGAGCGAATGATTTAGTTGGGCTATTGTCAGAAGGTTCGGGAGATGAAGAAGAAATAAGATCCCAAGCAAGTGGACTTTCTGAAACTTTGCGGAGTTTGATCTAAAGAGAGAGTAAATATGGATGGTATTGATTCCGAGAATAGAAGTGGAGTGTCCGACTTGGAATATGGAGAGTTTCCATTAGCTGAATATTTAGGTTTTGATCTTGAAGTCCTATCCCATGGCGAAGTTACTGCTGTTTTAGACGTAAAGGAGTGCCATCACAACCCCAATGGTGTGGTCGCCGGTGGTGTGATTTTTACATTGATTGATACCGCTATGGGTAAAGCAGTGTTTTCCATTCTTAAGGAAAACCAATACTGTGCGTCGATTGAAATTTCAACACGATTTTTGCGGCCTGTAACTCATGGTGAAATAACCGCTCAGATTTCAGTGCTGAAGGCAGGCAAGAGAGTCGTTACTCTTGAAGCGCGTGTGCATGGTGGATCTGAAAGTGAATTAGTAGCAGTGTCTACCGGTACTTTCGCAGTCATAGATACTTGATAATTAGTTTTTCGTAACCAAGGCTTTCCAGAGAGAACGGTAGTTAAGCCAAATATGATCAGACGATACGTACCCGTCTTCTATAAGCGCTTTATCTAGAAGAGGCAGATTTTTATAGGGAACCAACATGTCAACATGATGGGCTAAATGGTAACCAACGTTAAAAGGAACAATAAAAAACTTGGCCAAGCGGTTTTGTCGAACGTAATGCGTTGTCTCACGCCTATCTGCTGATTGAGTCATTCCGCCATGTTCACTGATTGCGCGAACTCTATTCAGAAGTTGATATACGCACGTCCAAGGGAGTATCCAAAAGAAAAAGTACATCGTTAAATTGCTGAAAAACCAAAATAAAGCAGCGATTGTTAGTTGACCAAAAAGAAAAGAAATCGTTAAACGCAAATGTCTGGATTCATTCAGTCTTTCAAATCTAGGGCGTAAAATCCTGAAAGCTGAGATACCGCTCAAATCTCTCAGTAGCTTTCTACGCATAGAACTTTTAGAAATTGGATAAAAGCTATAAAGGATAAAATCTGGTTCTTCTGGACCGAATTCATCTCTGTGGTGTCTGAGATGACCTATTCGATAACCATGGCTTCCTGAACCAAAAGCAAGCCAACCTATGAAACGGATGCCAACCATGTCGTTAATTTTCCGATTAGAGAAAAGCAAACGATGAGCTGCTTCATGATGAATTATAAAAAGTCGATTCTGCGCTATACCCATTCCCAAAATCGAAAAAATCCAAACTAAAGGCTGATTGTAGATCGTTGCCACCCAAACGATTAAGGGCGGCAATGACAAGGACAGTATTACTGATAAAGAGTTTCTAAAGTTTGGAATTTTTCTTAAGGCATCTCGGAAACCATTTTTTGGTTTTCCATTAGAGTGCAGACGATCACTGCCGGTGAATTCCCTGGTAGGTGTCACCATTCCACCAGTCATAGAGGTGAGCATTTCAGCATGTGACGGATTTTCTTCCATAAGAAATGTTACCTATTAATGGTTAGTACATTCCACCAACTAGTTGAAACATCAACGTACGATCAATAAATGGCTTCTCCAGCAGGAATTTTGTTGACCCATGGTGCAGGAAGTGACCGAACTCATTCAAGTTTGTTAAGCATTGAAAAAAAGATGGCACCACTACCCGTCAAGAGAATTAACTTCCCCTACAGAAAAGCAGGTCGACACTTTCCTGATCGAGCTCCCAAGTTAATTGATTCAATAGTTAAAGCATCTGAATCAATGAGTAAAAAATATGGCATAAAACCAGCTAATCTTCTACTAGGAGGAAGAAGTATGGGTGGCCGCATGTGCTCAATGGCTGTTGCGGAAGGACTTCCAGCCAGTGGATTAATTCTGATCAGTTATCCATTACATCCACCTAAGAAACCAGAAAATCTTCGAATAGAGCATTTCGACAAAGTAGACATTCCATGTTTATTCATTTCCGGTGATAAGGACCCATTCGGCTCAAAAGCAGAGTTTAAAAAACATTTGAAAAAGATCAGAGGCCCCGTAACAACTAAATGGTTCGAAGGGGCTCGCCATGATTTAGCGAATTTAGATGAAGCTATTAGTGACGAAATAAAAGCGTGGGCGGCTTCTTTATAGGCGTTAACTAACTTTCAGAAATTTTTGGGCTTACATCTCCAGGATTCAGGTCTTCAAGTTCAACTCTCGCAGTTTCAGGAAATTTACTTATTACTAGCAATGCTGCTAAAAGGGGACCAGCAGCAACAAGTGCGAAAGCGTGACCATAGTTGTCAAATAAATCAGTCATATACCCCACTAACAAAAGTCCTGAAGCGCTTCCCAACACACCAAATGCGACAATGACACCATTTGATCTGGCTCTCTGCTTTGTTGAAAAAAGCTCAGGGCCATAAACACCTAATGCAACTGTAAGTGACCCAAGTACGGCACCGAACAAATGACTAGCCCACATTAATAATCCCGAAGAATAGTAACTAAGAACAATAAATACTGTCCCTCCTAAAAGCCCTGATGTTGCAATTTTTTTCCTGCCGTGGGTATCAGCGAAACGTCCAGCTAGAAATATTGCTATTCCCGCTGGAGTCGAAGTCAGAAGCCAGTAAGCGGTTATTCCAGAAGCGGAGTACCCCCTGTGTTCCCGAAGGAAATCATTTTGGAATTGCGAAGCGGGCGCAGCAAAGACTAAAAGCAAAAAACCAACACCAGCCAACAACAAGAGACGCTTATTTATAAAAGGCTCTTTTTCTATTCTGCTTTTTATATTAGAAGTTTCAGGTTGGACAATTATAGAGTTGGCTTTATAACGAAGTGATTCCGGTAGGTTCTTACTGATTCTCATCAAAGCTGGCAGAAATAGGAGAGGCACCAGATACACAACCCTCCAACCTTTTTGGTTCAGATCAGCGATTGGTAATACCCAAACAGAAATCCCTGCCCCCAAAGCAGCAGATAACGACAACATGCTTACTCCATAAGCTCTGGAACCTTTCGGTAACTCTTCAGCTGCAATAACTCCAATCAGAATTCCCATTCCTGTAGTCAAACCACGCGCAACTAACTGAGTACTCCCAAGAAACCAGAAGTTAGGAGAGACTGATCCTAAAGCTGTTGCTAAGACTGCGAGTACGAGGGTTAGCAGAAGAATGTTTCTGCGACCCTTCTTGTCAGCAATTACAAGAACGCCAAGAGAGATTAGAATTCCGACACGAATAACAGCGAGCGTAATTCCTTGTGCTGATGAGCTGTGGTCGAATTCATCAGCAGCGAATGTGATTGTTTGAGATATGACAGAGCCCAGATATCCGTCGATCACCTGAATACAGGCAAGAATTCCTAGAATCCTCGCAGAGCGTTCATCTAAACGGTCAGGAGGAGACCACCAGGGTTTTGATCTTTTAGGTAATGCTTTCCCGATTAAAAAGGAAAAGAATACTCCCCAAAATGGAATCGAAAGCCGCCAAGAAAAACTTTCTACAACTCGATTCACGCCTTTCGATTCATTTCTGACACTGATATGTCTTTCATATTTAGAAAAAGGACCATGAAGCAATTCGTATTTGTCTTCACCAACAATCTTCTCAGCTACTAAATCATTACGCGGTTCACGTAAAGCAGCCAAAGCTTCATCATCAAGTGTTTTAGTTATTTGTAGGTATTTGTCTCGCTTAAACAAGATTTCCCTATTTTCCTCGTATCAAGTTAAATGTTTTTGCTTGAATAATTGCATGTGAACGCAAACTCTGCCGACAGCGAAGCATACTTAAATCGTGGCAAGTAATTCTTTTTCCTCTGAATTTGGAACAACTTCTTCACATAATGAAGAAGGTTCAGTTGTTCGCGTCCAGCAGTCAACAGGGTTGTCCGGGACAGTGAGAGTCTCTGGAGCGAAAAATTCAGTATTGAAAATAATGGCAGCTTCATTACTAGCACCTGGACACTATGCACTTAACAATGTCCCACATATAGCCGATGTTAAGTGGATGGCCAATTTGTTGGAAACAATGGGTGCTTCAATTTCACACCAAAAAGACGTGATGCAAATAGAAATTCCTGAAGAAATGACCCCAATAGCACCGTATGAATTAGTGGAGAGAATGAGAGCTTCCATAGTGGTCTTAGGGCCTCTATTAGCAAGATTTGGTAAAGCAAAAGTATCTGTACCGGGCGGGGATGATTTTGGACATAGACCTATAGATATGCACCTAAAAGGTTTAGAAGAGTTAGGAGCCTCCTTTACTAACAGCCACGGATACATAGAAGGCGAGGTGGAAAAACTAGTCGGAGGCAAAGTATTGCTTAATTTCCCAAGCGTTGGCGCTACTGAAAATCTACTTATGGCAGCAGTATTAGCTGAAGGGGGAACAGTTATAGAAAATGCCGCACGTGAACCTGAAATAGTAGATCTAGTTTATTTCCTCAATTCTATGGGTGCTCAGATTACAGGAGAAGGAACTTCAACTATTCAAATTGAGGGAGTGGGTCACTTGTCACCTGTCGAACATACCGTAATACCGGATCGGATTGAGGCTGCAACCTATATGGCTGCCGTAGGGATGGCCGGAGGTCAGATAGTTATAGAAGAAGCACGATTAGAACATATGGAGATGCTCGCTGAGAAATTACATGAGATGGGGATAGAGATTGGGCAAGTTGAGGGAGGTATTAGTGTGTGCGTTTCTGAGAGGTTGAGATCAGTAGATCTAGCTACATTGCCTTATCCCGGTGTCGCCACTGACTATAAGCCTTTCATGGTTGCCCTTTTATCGATTTCGGATGGGGTAGGGATTGTGACAGAAAACATTTTTGCCGGAAGGTTTCGTTATGTCGACGAATTGATCAGAATGGGCGCAGATATCAGAGCAGAAGGGCACCATGCTGTTGTTCGTGGAGTCGAAAGACTTTCAGGAGCACCTGTTAGAGCTCCCGATATAAGAGCGGGAGCGGCGCTAGTTTTGGCGGGATTAGCAGCTGAAGGAGAAACTCTAGTTGGAGCTGCAAGTCACATTGAACGTGGTTATCAGAATTTAGTAGGCAATTTAAATTCTTTAGGGGCAAAAATAGAATTGATTAATCATCAGAATATTTAGAGTCGTTTTCTGTCCCAAAATTTGATTTTTTTTCTGGGTCCATTTTCTCTGCTTTACGGTTCGCTGCCCACAGTAGCCATGCCAGCAAACCTAAAGGGGCTACAACAAGGAGAATTTCATCCCATCCACCTTGATGGCCGAAAAAGAAATGTTCGAATTTCATCACTTAAGAATATTGTCAATCTCGCGGAAGTAGGTGTGGTCAGCCAATACTCGTGCGAAACTATACATATGACAAATGTTTCAGTAGAAGAATCGGATAGAGACCTAGAAGCGCTCGTGAAAGAGGTAATAGAAGTTATCAGACCTGCGCTCCAAGCAGACGAAGGCGATGTCGTGTTGCATGAGGTGAATGAAAAAACTGGAGAAGTTACTGTTGAACTAATAGGCGCATGCGTGAGTTGTGATGCATCAGATCAAACAATGAAAGCTGGGATTGAGAGAATTCTAAAAGAAAGAGTTCCAGAAATAACCTCTGTTCACAATCTAGGTGAGGTTATTTCAGATGAAGGAACAGCGGTAACTCTTTAGGAAAAAATGACTAACAACAATTGTTATTGGCATTCTGATCGATATGCCGGAGTTATTTGTCAACGATGTGAACGTCGAGTTTGCGCTGAGTGCATGCACACCGCATCCGTCGGTTTTCACTGTCCTGCGTGCATAAAGCCTCAGAACATTCATTCTCGAAGGCAACAACGCTCATCTGTAAGACTTGGTGGCCGAATTGAGAATGTTTCAGAACAATCATTAACCACAAGGTCGCTTATAGCAGTAAACCTCTTAGCTTTTTTTGTAGCTCTTTTCAAAGGGGGGTCATTAGGTTCGGGAGGGGGAGATATAACAATTGATTTCGGCCTAGTTGGGTATGGTCGAGTCCTATCCCCATTCTCAATTGACTATGTAGGCATCGCTGAAGGTGAATGGTGGAGAATGTTTACAGGAGGCTTTCTGCATGCAGGCGTCATACACCTTGCATTCAACATGTTTCTCTTGTGGATGTTGGGAAGTCAGTTAGAAAGGCTGTTAGGAACAACAAGTTATTTAATTTTGTATTTTGGTTCTCTATTGTCAGGAGCCTTAGGGGTGATGTTGCTTGACCCTCTTGCTTTAACTGTTGGAGCCTCAGGAGCGGTATTTGGACTAATGGGAGCAACGGTTATTTATCAATTCCGTCGAGGAGTAAGTCCTTGGTCAAATGGAATTGGAAGCCTACTAGTCATAAATTTGATCTTTACTTTCGCTCGACCCAACATTTCAGTGGGGGGGCATTTAGGAGGTCTTCTTGGTGGGCTACTAATTGGCTGGCTAATTGATGAGATGAACAAAAAACGCATATCAGGTTATGTAAGAGTTCTAGTTCCATTAATAGTCGCAGTTGCTTTTGGTTTTTCTTGCATTTTGGCTTCAGAGTATTGGTACGACCCAATATTGGGTTAATGGGTTAAGACTTTTAGGAAGTTTCGACAAGGTGTTTTAGTTTGTAAAGATTTTTTTTCCAAATTTTTTTAAGTACGGGTTTTGCAAAAAATCCAGTAATTCTACCTCCCAAAAGAAGAGGGAAATCTAGGTTCTCTTCCCAGACAAAAAGTGTTTTCCCATCTGAGTTTCTTTCAAGAATGAAACTACCTTTCCCTTCGACAAGACCTTTATGACTAATAGTCAATGTCTGATTGGGAGTCCATTCAGTAACTTGCATTTTGTCAGTTGTTCTTAGCGGACCGACTTTTGTATCGCAATCGAAAGTAACCCCCACACCTTCAGTTTGCTCTGAGGTAATTCTTATTTCTGAAGCGTCTGCCATCCAATTAACATGCGTCTGAATATCTGAAATAGCGTTCCAAACCATTTCCGGAGAAGCTTCAATTTCTTCAGTAATTCTTATAAACATCGATCTTAATTATGCCGATTTTTTGCTAGTAAAGCAGTTGCCTTTAACCTAAAAGAATGGATATATATCTAGATCATGCTGCTAGCACGCCTGTGAGAGAAGAAGTTATCCAAGCAATGATGCCATGGCTTTCAGAACATCCAGGAAACCCATCAGGATCTCATCGGCTAGCGCGAGAAGCACGTAGAGCTATTGATGATGCGCGAGATCACATAGCTTCACTAGTTGGAGCAGAACCTGGGAATGTGATTTTCACAAGTGGAGGAACAGAGTCAGATAATTTGGCGATAGATGGCACATTAGGTGTCAAAGGTGGTCAAGTCCTGTGTTCCGCGACCGAACATCCTGCAGTGTTGGAACCTGTTAGGGAATCTGGCGGGATAGTGGCACCCACAGATGACACTGGAAGGGTTGATCTCGAAAGTTTGGCCAATCTTTTAGAGGCATTCGCTGATATTTCTTTAGTCTCCGTCATGATGGTGAACAATGAAACTGGAGTAATCAATGACATCAATACAATTGCCGACTTAGTGTCAGAAAAAACACCAGAAACTATGATTCACACAGACGCGGTTCAAGCGACTTCATGGCTGGATATAGCCGAATCTTCGAAAAAAGTACATTTAATAAGTCTTACTGGACATAAATTTGGCGGCCCGAAAGGTGCAGGAGCTTTAATCCTAAGAGATGGTGTGAATTTGTCTCCTGTAATTCGTGGAGGAGGGCAAGAGCGGGAAAGACGAAGCGGAACTCAAAACGTTCCGGCAATCGTGGGACTTGGAGAAGCGGCCCGTTTAATGCAGGTTGAACGATTAAAGATAAACGAAAGAGTTACTGGGTTAAGAGACAAATTGGAAAATGGATTAATAGAAAAAATTAGTGGGACAAGTCGCACTCTGCCGAAAGAAACACCCAGAACACCTGGAATAGCACATCTTTGTTTTAAAAATATAGAAAACGAAGCACTACTTTTTCTTTTAGAAAATCAGGGTATATATGCAAGTGCAGCTTCATCATGTGCAAGCGGGGCGCAAGAGGCTTCACATGTTTTACAAGCAATGGGCGTAGATTTAAAAACAGCTGGAGGTTCAATCAGATTTTCTTTAGGTCAAACTACAACCGACGAAGAAATAGAATATGCACTAACCGCCGTTCCCGATGCTGTTCATCAGCTAAGAGAGTTTGAAAAATGACACGAATTATGGTTGCTATGTCAGGAGGTGTTGATTCATCAGTTGCAGCTGCTCTTGCCTGTGAGAATGGGGATGAAGTGGTCGGAGTGACACTTAAACTTTGGGGAGGAGATTCTGATTCTGGATGCTGTTCAGTTTCAGACGTAGATGACGCTAGAAGAGCAGCCGATTCATTAGGTATAGAACATCATGTTTTCAATTTGGGAGAAGACTTTGATGAATATGTAGTTGCTCCTTATGTAGAAGCTCATTCAGCAGGTTTAACTCCAAACCCATGTATTGAATGCAATAGGCATATCAAATTTGATCGCCTGTTGAATAGAGCAAAAGCACTGGGTTTCGAAAAAATAGTTACAGGCCATCATGCTCGGATAGTAAAGCAAAAAGATGAGACTTTCCGCATTGCAAGGGCAGTAGATGAAGCGAAAGATCAGTCCTATGTTCTTTATATGTTGAATCAAAATCAGATGTCTTCATTACATCTACCAGTCGGGGAGATGACTAAAGATCAAGTAAGAGAGAAAGCAAATAGTTTAGGACTTAGGGTCGCGACCAAGCCTGACAGCCAAGATGTCTGCTTCATTACACGTGAAAAGGGAAGAGCTGACTTTCTGGGACAAAGGATCCCTTTGACCCCTGGACGAGTGGTAGATGAAAATGGAGCCGAAGTGGGTCAAGTAGAAGCAATAGAATTGGTTACTGTTGGACAGAGGCGAGGCATGCTTCTAGCAGGTGGTAAAGAACCGAGATATGCGAACAATATTGACATTGAATCGGCGACAGTTACTGTAGGAACCCCTGATCAGCTTTTAGTTGAACAAACAGAATTTCGAGATCCTCTTTGGTCCACAGAAGAGGTTAAAGGTGAATTTCTTGTTCAAACAAGTGCACATGGGAAGCCGAAATTGGCGAATATAGAAGGTGATTTACTTGTATGGGAACAACCCCACTCACGAGTTGCTTCAGGCCAAAGTCTAGTTTTTTACGAAAAGGACCAAGTCGTAGGCGGAGCAATTGTCGTCTGATTAAACTCTTAGACCTCTTTTTTGAGCTTCTGCCAGCAAAACATTTGGTCTTACAGGATTTATCAGAAAGCTTTCGACAATTGAGGTTTCATTCGTGGTTTTTCTTGTTCCTGTTCTCAGCATCATTGAAAGCGGAGTCAGGCACTTTATTTCTAATGATAAACCGAAAGAGTTTTGGCTCAGGTCCAGAGCGTTGGTTTCAACTTTTGCAGGGGAAAAATTTGCCAGTTGATTTCTAGGGATAAGAGTTGGGTCCCCAACAGATAAATGGTCGTGTAGGAGTATTCCTGCTGGAACTAACACAAGCCAACGTTTTCCTAGTTGATATATAGCATTTGATGCTAATGCTGCAAGAGGGAATCCACATAAAGAGATTAATGAGCCAAATAAAAAGTTTTTGTTTAGTAAAAGGATCGGCCCCACAGTCAAACCTGCTACAGAAGTTAGCCATGCTAAAGGTCCAAGCAGAAGCAGCACAGGGCCTGGTGCTCTAAGGAGAAAACGACGTTCATCACCGTAAGAAGCTCCATCTGAAAATCTGTCTCCTAAAGGCGCTGAAAGAGCAACACAAGCTGCGATAGCACTAGCTGCAAGACCAATAATCCCCGAAACTGAACCACTAGTTTCTAAAGCACTCCAGAGACTAAGAGCTGCAGCAGCAGGTGCTCCAATCCGAATTATCGCTAAAGAAATTGGAGTCGCAATGAGAGTTGACAAAAGTATTAAAACCCAGAAAGTCCAAAGACTAATGGAGACTGTTGTTCTTAAAAGTAATTTGAAGTCATTGAAACTATCTGCAAGAGATGGGCCGCAGAGCAAAGGCAAAGATATCCAAATAACTCGCATTATTCCAGTAGTCACAGACTCGCTGCGCCTTCCAAGGGTGTCTTTAAACAAAAGTTTCACAAAGAGCAGACTAGAGGGTTTCTGTACCGTCACGGACTATTCGTGGGTCAACGGTATTATCGAACTGTGGTTAAAGGCGATTTTTTAGAGGAAGAAAACGATAAGAAAGTTTCATCTCGTCTCGGCGAACTTGGCGAACTTATTAGATTTCATAACGATTTGTATCATGGACAAGGCGCGCCGGAAATACTTGACTCCGATTTTGACTTACTCTGGCGAGAATTGCTCGATTTAGAAAAAAAGTATCCGCATTTAGCGGATCCAAACTCACCTAGTGCAACTGTAGGAGGCAGACACAACACACCTTTTGCAGAAGTTGAACACCGTGTACCAATGCAATCGCTAGATAATGCATTTGATATAGGGCAACTTAACTCTTGGACCGACAAAGTGCAGAGACGCTTAGAGAGTGAACAAGAGATTTCTACGTGGGTTTGTGAATTGAAGTTTGATGGATTGGCTGTTTCGATACGTTACGAGAAAGGGCAATTAGTTCAAGCCGCTACACGTGGAAACGGAATTATTGGAGAAGATGTAACAGGAAACGTTTTAACCATTTCTGATGTTCCTAAAACCCTTGGCAAAGATGCTCCAGAAATATTAGAAGTTCGTGGTGAAGTGTATTTAGGGATAGAAGCTTTTAATGCTCTTAACCGCTCGCGGGAATCTTTAAACGAACCCACTTTTGCAAATCCACGTAACACGGCAGCAGGTTCATTGAGGCAAAAAGATTCAAAAGTTACAGCTACGCGTAACCTTTCATTTTGGGCTTACCAGATTGGAGAAACAAAAGGTTCACCTGAGATAGATGGACATTTTGAAACCCTGCACTGGTTAAAAGGTTTAGGTCTCCCGATTAATGAGCATGCTAAGAAATTCACCGATTTTAAAGAAGCTATTTCATACATAGAAAATATTGAGAAGATGCGTCATGATCTCGACTACGAAATAGATGGAGTTGTTATAAAAGTCGATGATTTAGCTCTACAGAAACAACTTGGAACCACAGCAAGAGCGCCACGTTGGGCAATTGCTTACAAACTCCCTCCAGAAGAAAGAACAACTCGACTGATTGACATTGAAGTCTCAATAGGTCCAGGGGGACAAGCAACCCCATTCGCGAAATTAGTACCTGTTTTTGTAGGTGGGTCGACAGTAGGTACAGCCACTCTTCATAATGCCGACCAAGTGAAAGAAAAAGATGTAAGACCAGGAGATTTAGTAGTAGTTCGTAAAGCAGGAGATGTAATACCTGAAGTTTTGAGACCAGTTATAAGCGAAAGGCCGTCAGACTCACGTCCTTGGAAATTTCCAATTTCTTGTCCAGCGTGTAAAAAACAATTAGAGCGAAGAGAAGGAGAGGCGGCAACTTTCTGCAACAACTATGAGTGCCCTCGACAAATTCGCGGACGAATAGAACATTTTGTCTCAAGAGGAGCAATGGATATTGAAGGGTTTGGTGAGCAAAGAGTCGATCTGTTTGTTTCAGAAGGTTTGATAAATGATGTTTCTGACATTTTTCGAATCGATTTCGAGCGCATTTCTAAAATGGAAGGTTTTGGGGAAGTATCTGTTACGAATCTCAAAAATGCAATCGAAGAGGCCCGTTTCAGAGATTTGGGGCGCTTGTTGTTCGCTTTAAGAATTCCACACGTGGGAACCACGGTCGCTCAGTTAATATCGGAAAATTTTCAAGACCTTGAAGCGTTGAAAAAAGTACAAATGCAAGACTTGGAGATTATTGATGGGCTGGGACCGAAAATTGCTGCGAGTGTTTTTAAATGGTTTACGAATGAACGTAATGATATTTTGATATCCAGACTTCAAGATTTGGGAGTTAACCCAAAATCTGACATCCCACTTTCAAGTGATGTGGAAAAGACTCTTTTAGGCCTAACTATTGTAGTAACAGGCAAGTTGCAAGGTTTAAGCAGAGAAGAAGCGCGCAAAATTATTAAAGAAAGAGGAGGCAAGTCTCCTGGGAGTGTTTCAGCGAAAACAACTTACTTACTTGCTGGTGAGGGAGGTGGGTCAAAACTAGACCAGGCAGAAAAGTTTGATATTCCGGTCATAGATGAGACCGCTTTTGAAGATCTAATCAAAAAAGGTGATTTGCCGAAATAAATTTTTACCCAATAACTCGAAAACACCAATTCAAGCTTGATCGCCTGCTAGGTGTTTGAACCTCCCAATAGACGATGGAAGCACAAATATTCCCAGCGGGCAGCCGTTCAATAACTTTTCCAGCTTCAGGTCTAAATACCACCGAATTTAAAGCAGGTTCAACTCTTTGTTGATCAAGGGGGATCTGCTTATCACCGATACTAATAATTTCACCTGTCCATGTAGGTGAAAAAACAACACCTACATTTGTTTGAGCGATAACTTCATCACCGCGACTTGGTATTAGCTCTGATATCCCAGGATTTGAGTTCAGCACAATGTCATTATCGTCTCCGTCCGCAATAAGTCCGGCTAATACCAGTACGGCTATTCCAATAGCGAGAAGAGAACAGATGATAATTGAGTTGCGACGCGTCACACGTAAAGGCTACCTAGAGGTAACCTTTACGTGTGGTAGAAAAACGAAGAGATACTGGATCTTTTGGTAAAGGAAATCCTTGGGGTTCTCAGAATATGTCTGGTCGTACATTTGGTGGAAGGTACAGACTGCAAAACATTGTAGGAACTGGAGGATCTGGTTCTGTATATCTAGCTAATGATTTAAGTCTGAATCGCCAAGTAGCAGTAAAAGTTCTACACACCCAACTCGCTCAATATCCAGGTTTCGTAGAACGATTTAAAACAGAAGCAAAAATTGCCGCCTCGCTTACAAGTTCTCACACAGTGCGAGTTTTCGACTGGGGGGTTGATGATCAGGCCTATCTAGTGACCGAGTATTTAGGAGGTGGGAGTCTTAGAAGTATTTTAGATAGTGGAAGGACTCTCAGTCCTTCACAAATATTGCAAATCACTCTCGAAGCGTGCAGAGCACTAGATCACGCTCATGCACAAGGAATAATTCACCGAGATCTTAAACCCGCGAATCTTTTATTTGGGCAAGACGGTCATTTGCGAATTGCAGATTTTGGATTAGCAGCTGCATTAGCAGACGCGACACAAGCAGAAATTTCTAATTCTGGACCACAATTAGATGAATTAGGCGGCTTACGCGGCTATGTGGGTACCGCTCGGTACGCTTCACCTGAACAGGCGAGCGGACTTACTTTAGGTGTTAAGTCTGATATCTATTCCTTGGCTTTGTGCATAGTCGAAGCATCGACAGGGCACCTTCCTTTTGTTGAGAATACGGTTCTCGGAACTTTAAGAGCGAGAGAAGGACAAGATGTGCCTACCCCTGAAAGTTTGGGTGCTCTAGCAACAGTGGTTCAAAGAGCTGGTTCTGCCAATTCAGAAGAAAGACCCACTGCAGGAGAATTGGGCAGAATGCTACTTGATGTCGCGAGTAAAATGTCCCGTCCAGAGCCTTTACCTTTTGTCGGACCAGGAGAGGTAGGCGCAGACCCTCTGTCAGGCGAAGAACCTCTAGTTCCTACAAGCGTTTCTTCTCCGCCGGATCGGCCTACAGAAAGAATGGAAGCTGTCTCAGTTGAACCAGAGCCGAAACAGGTTAATTTAGTAAAGCCGCTAAGACGACGTTGGGTGAATGCTTTAATAGCAGGCTTTTTGATAGTTGGTGTGATCGTTGCTGGGGCTTTTATATGGGAAGCAACGAAAACAGAATCAAGAACCTTGCCTCAACTAGTAGGTTCTTCAGGAGATAGTGCGAGGGAATTAATTGTTGCTCTTGGATGGAATGTTGAGGAACGTTTTGACCGTCTTGATGACACAGTGGAAGGGGAAGTGTTAGCGACTGAACCCATTGGAGGGACGGCTCTAGAAGAAAACGGGACTGTGATTTTAGTTATTTCACTTGGCGCAGAACGCGTTCAAATACCGATTGATTTGGTTGGTAAGAGTCTCCCAGGTGCAGAAAGGCTCATCCAGTCAGCTGGCTTGAAAGTGGGTGAGATCTCATTTTCTTATAGTGAAACTATAGAAGCTGGAATGATCGTGGATGTTCTTGCGCCTATATCTGAACTACCGCTAGGAGGAAGTGTTGATCTACTTGTCTCTGATGGAAGAGTTCCAGTAGTTATACCAATTGGTCTAGAAGGTCGTGAGGTGTCTGAAGTTGAAGCAGCGTTAGAAACTTTAGGACTAATTCCACGTCGAATTGGGGTGAGGGACGAATTTGTCCCTAAAGGTTACGTAGTAGCTTTTGAACCTCCGTCACAGAGTTCTGTTAGAGGTGGTTCAGAAGTTGAAATATTAGTCTCGACTGGACCTGAGCCACGCACTATCCCCAATGTTGTAGGACTTTCAGTCGACGCTGCAGAATCTAGATTAGCTGCAGCTGGATTTCGTTCTATTTCAATTGATGGACCTTCCGGTGGTTTAATCACTAGACAAGAACCCCCTGGCACCGCTCTGGGATTACCAGAGACTCCAATCGAATTAATCAGTGGATAAAAGTCTTGTTTGACGATATGTCCTCTACCCTCTGAACTGTGGTTCAAAGAATTTCCCGTGAAGAAGTTGCCCATGTGGCACGGTTAGCTCAACTTGCGTTAAGCGAAGATGAGTTGGACTCTTTCACATCTCAGCTAGCTGCTGTTTTAGATCATGCGGCTGACTTAGAGGCTTTGAACGTAGATGATGTAGAACCGAGCACGCACCCTTTCCCCCTGAAGAATATTCTTCGCAGTGATGAACCTAGTGAAGGTTTTGAGATCGAAGAAGTACTTGAAGTGGCGCCGGAAGTTGAAGAAGGCCAATTTCGGGTTCCGCCGATTCTGGGGGAGTCATCATGAAGGCAACAGAAATAGCAGAAAAAGTTTCTTCTGGTGAGATGAGTGCTCGCTCGGTTGTTGAGCATCATATTGAAACTATTAACAAAATTGAATCTGATGTTAACGCTTTCAATCTTGTCACTGCTGAACAAGCTTTGATAGATGCTGATGAAATAGATTCAAAAATTGCTTCTGGGGAGACATTGGGGCCTTTAGCGGGAGTTCCGATTTCGATTAAAGACAATCTTTGTACACGTGGAGTTGAGACAACGTGCAGTTCGAAAATCTTAGAAGGTTGGAAACCTCCTTATAACGCCACTGTTATAGAAAAACTTAGAGAAGCAGGAGCGGTCATCATGGGTAAAACCAATCTAGATGAGTTCGCTATGGGTTCTTCAACAGAGAATTCTGCTTTTGGCCCAACCAGAAATCCTCATAATTTGGAACTTGTTCCAGGGGGTTCATCAGGAGGCTCTGCAGCAGCTGTAGCAGCAGGATTCTCTCCTCTTGCACTGGGGAGTGACACCGGAGGTTCTATAAGGCAACCAGCAGCTCTTTGCGGCGTTGTCGGAGTGAAACCTACATATGGAAGAGTGTCTCGCTATGGACTCGTCGCATTTGCTTCCAGTCTTGATCAGGTCGGTCCTTTTGCTAATACAGTTTCTGATGCTGCTTTAACTCTTGAAGTTATTAGTGGTCATGACCCAAGGGACTCCACTTCAATTCCAGAGAAACCATTGGAGATTTTAGAAGTTTTAAATCAAGGGGTCGACGGTATGCGGATAGGAGTGATTGAGGAACTTTCAGGTAAAGGTCTAGAAGGGATTTCACCGGATGTGAGTTCTCGAGTCGAAGAAGCCGTAAAAGTTTTTTCTAATGCAGGAGCAACTGTTGAATCAGCCTCGGTTCCAGCTTCTATTTACGGTCTGTCTGCTTATTATGTCATAGCGCCTGCAGAAGCATCTTCTAATCTTGCAAGATATGACGGGATACGTTTTGGTCCAAGAACGGAAGAGGCAACCACTGCAGAAACAATGACAGCCACTCGAACAAAAGGTTTTGGTGACGAAGTGAAACGTCGAATCATGCTTGGGACTTACGCCCTCTCAGCTGGATATTACGACGCTTACTACGGTAAATCTCAGAGAGTGAGGACATTAATAATGAATGATTTCGCAAAAGCCTATGAGAAATTTGACATTCTTATAAGTCCCACTGCTCCAACTACAGCTTTTCCATTAGGTGATAAAACCGCTGATCCTATGCAGATGTATTTGCAGGACGTATGCACAATCCCCTCTAATCTTGCAGGACATCCAGCTATGTCAGTTCCTTTCGGCTTTGGAGAAGACGGAATGCCCGTAGGGATCCAAATTCTTGCCCCAGCTATGGCTGAGCGGGAGATGTTCCAAGCTGCAAAAGTTCTTGAATCTGAAAGTGGTAAAGATATTGAATAGTCTTGACATTAAAGGTTGGGAAACGGTAATCGGCTTAGAGGTACATGCAGAATTAGCTACAAAAACTAAGATGTTTTCATCAGCGCTTAATTCCTTCGGCGGAGAACCCAACAGCAACACAGACCCTGTTTCTTTAGGATTGCCTGGATCTTTGCCGGTTTTGAATGAAAAAGCGGTAGAGCTAGCCATCAGAGTGGGTTTAGCTTTGAATTGCCAAGTACAGAAGTCAGTATTTGCACGTAAGAACTATTTTTATCCAGACATGCCTAAGGCCTATCAAATTTCACAGTTCGATTTACCCATAAACAAAGAAGGGTGGTTGGAACTTCCTGACGGACGCCGAATTGGAATTGAGAGAGCTCACCTTGAAGAAGACACCGGAAAAATAACTCATATAGGAGGAGGAGGACGAATACACGAAGCTTCCTATTCTTTAATCGATTACAACAGGTCAGGGGTTCCTCTGATTGAAATAGTAGGAGCGCCAGAACTTCGAGGTCCTGATGATGCAAGAGACTATGTTTCTGAGTTGCGTTCAATATTAGTAACAATTGGCGCTTCTGATGGAAAGATGGAAGAAGGCTCTTTACGTGTCGACTGCAATGTGTCAGTCCGTCGAGATGGAACAGAAGAGTTGGGGACACGTTGCGAAATCAAAAATATTAACTCTTTGAGATCTCTCGGAAGGGCTATCGAGTATGAAGCAAAAAGACAGATCGAGATAATTGAATCAGGTCAAGAAATTGAGCAACAAACACGTCATTGGGATGAAGCTGAGGGTCGTACACACAAATTGCGATCCAAGGAAGAAGCTTTTGATTACCGTTATTTTCCCGAACCCGATTTAGTACCAGTTGAACCATCTGAAGAGTGGATAAAAGAAATCGCTAATTCTTTGCCACCATTACCCAGAGATCGAAGGCACCTGCTAGCTGAGGCAATCGGAGTTGAACCAACCGAAACATCATTAATAGTGGAGAGAGATTTGGACACTTTCGCTCTTCAAGCAATTTCTTCTAACGCCGATAAGAATCGTGTTCTTGTGCATTTAGAGAACAATCTTGCTGACGGAATCGGAAAGCTGACACCAGAGGCGTTTGCATCTCTTACGGTAATGGAGACGAACGGCGAGCTTACAGCTACGCAAACTAAAAGAGTTTTAGCGGACTTGGTCGAATCAGGTGGAGATCCTCAAGGAATAGCTAAGAGTCATGGTTTCGAATCTATGGATAATTCTGAACTGGAAGAGATAGTTGAGCGAATCATTTCAGAAAATTCTGATGATTGGCTTTCTTACATTAATGGGGATGAAACTGAAAGAAAGAAAAAATCAGGTTTTTTCGTTGGGTTAATAATGAAAGAGACCAGTGGTCAGGCTGATGGCAAAATAGTTAATCAAATTTTAAGTGCTAAAGCTGAAAATTAGCTTCCCAATTTTTGCCACTTATCACTTCGAAAACGAATATATAAAGTTGTAGAACGAACCAACATCAAAACCCAAATGGATCCCCAAATCCAACCTATGCCGAGATCAAATGCAACGCTTAGAACCATTAAAGGTATGGAAATAAGCGCCGAGAGGCTCATGGCCTTAGCAAGGAAACGTTGATCACCGGCACCTATCAGAATGCCATCTAGAGCAAAAGCTATTCCTGATAATGGGGCCATTGCCGCTACATGTAAAAGAAGAAAACCCGTAAGTTCAACTACTGCAGTATCTTCAGAAAAAATTTCTGCAAAAGTGATATGAAATATTGCAAGAAGAGAACCCATAAACACACCTATTCCCATGGACCAGGTAATGGCTTTCCGACCCATTAGACGAGCTTCATGGGCATCACCGGCACCTAGAAGGTTTCCTATTATTGCTTGTGCTGCTATAGCGATCGCATCCATTGACATGGCAAGAAAAAACCACGCTTGAAATCCCACTTCATGTGCTGCAACATCAACATTCCCCAGACGAGCTGCCATAGCTGTAGCGACAATAAAGGAAGTAGTTAATGAGAGGTTTCTAACCAAGAGCTCACTTGAGCTTCTTAAAAGTTTTATTAAAACTAGAAATTTTGGTTTGAATGAAACTTTATATTCACCTATAGCTTGTCGAATCCAAACCAAGTAAATCAGAGCACCAACCCATTGAGAAGCAACAGTTGCGGCCGCGGAAGCTCCTATCTCTTTGTTGAAACCATAGATGAGGACCAGTTCGAGTCCCAGATTTAGAAAAGCAGTTCCTATTGCCACCCACAGGGGTCTGACTGTGTCCTTGACTCCACGTAAGTAACCTACTCCTGCAAGCATGATCAACATGGCGGGAGCGCCGAACATGCTAATACGCAAATAAATACGGGCTTGATTGAGAAGCTCGCCATCAGCACCCAAAAGTTTTAATAGAGGGTCAGCGGCAAAATATCCAAAGAAAGCTATTGCAATGCCAAGAAAAAAAGCTAACCACAAACTTTGAATAGCTTGATTCGAAGCTTTTAATGGTTCACCTGCTCCAGTAAGCCTAGCGACCGTTGCAGTGGTCCCGTAAGCCAAAAAGAAACAGAGTCCGTAAATTAACAGTAGGGCAGCGGATGCAACGGCTAACCCTCCGAGAGGTAGCGTCCCCAGATGACCAACAACAGCAGTGTCGGCTAACAAATATAATGGTTCGGCTATAAGTGCACCTAAAGCTGGGATTGCTAGGGCTAAAAGCTGTTTATCACGATTTGGGATATTAATGATGAGAGTCTAGACAAATTCAAGTGGTCAAACTATTGATTTGAGCTCTACCCTTCATGTATGAGTGAAAATAAAGAAAATGACATAAAACTAAGATCTCGCGAAGTTACAGATGGAGCCAGCAGGGCACCGGCTCGTGCGATGTTGCGTGCCGTAGGCATGGGGGAAGAGGATTTTTCAAAAGCACAGATTGGAGTCGCTTCATCTTGGAATGAAGTCACACCGTGCAACTTGCCACTAGATGCGCTTGCAAAAAAATGTAAAGAAGGAGTCCTTAACGCAGGGGGATTTCCTTTGGAATTTACAACCATTGCAGTAAGCGATGCTATTTCAATGGGTCATGAAGGAATGAGGGCAAGTCTAGTAAGTAGGGAGATTATTGCTGATTCCGTTGAAGCCGTAATGCATGCTGAAAGACTTGATGCATTTGTGAGTTTTGCAGGTTGCGATAAGTCATTACCTGGAATGCTTATGGCATCAGCACGCATAAATCTTCCATCGGTTTTCGTGTATGGAGGTTCGATAATGCCCGGAGAGCATAAAGGAAAATCTTTAGACATCGTTAATGTTTTTGAAGCAGTGGGAGCTCATGCGGTAGGTGACATTGACGATGAAGAACTTCTTTCCATAGAGCGAGCTGCTTGTCCAACTATAGGTAGTTGTGCAGGAATGTTTACTGCTAACACAATGGCTGCGGTGGGAGAAGCATTGGGTATGTCATTACCAGGATCGGCATCCGCAGCAGCAGTAGATAGCAGGCGTTCAGATGTGGCATATGCAAGTGGTACTGCTGTGATGAAACTCTTAGAGGCCGGTATCTATCCCCGAGACATAATGACTCCAGCAGCATTTGAGAATGCCATCGCAGTGGTGATGGCTCTTGGTGGGTCAACTAATGCTGTCCTGCATCTTTTGGCGATTGCTTTTGAAGCAGGTGTAGATCTTCAATTAGAGGAATTCAATCGTATAGCTGAGAAGGTTCCACATCTAGCGGATACGAAACCACATGGCCTTTATCACATGGTTGATATTGACAGAGTGGGAGGTGTTCCGGTGGTAATGCAGATGCTATTAGAGGAAGGTTTGATTCACGGAGACGAAGTAACTGTTACCGGTCTTACTGTTAAAGAAAATTTAGAACTTCTTAACCCACCAAAACCTGATAATGACGTAATCCACTCTTTTGATAATCCAATACATGACATAGGAGGAATAGCAATATTGAGAGGTTCCTTAGCTCCTGATGGAGCTGTTGTAAAAGTAGCTGGAATAGATGTGGATAGATTTGATGGTCGTGCCAGAGTGTTTGACGGTGAAGATAAAGCCATGGAAGCAGTTTTAGGAGGAGCGATAGAAGCTGGAGACATTGTGGTGATCCGTTATGAAGGCCCTAAAGGCGGCCCAGGAATGCGTGAGATGCTCGCTATTACAGGCGCTATGAAAGGTGCTGGTAGAGGCAACGATGCAGCTCTAATCACAGATGGTCGATTTTCGGGCGGGACTCATGGTTTCTGTGTGGGTCATGTTGCTCCGGAAGCAGTCGATGGAGGTCCAATAGCTCTTATAGCAGAAGGCGATCGAATTGTTATAGATATCCGTGAACATTCAATTGAACTTCTAGTTGACGAAAATGAATTAGAAAAACGGCGAGGCGAATTAAAACCCTTTAAACCGCGATATGAGTCTGGATTTTTAGCCAAATATGCGCGATTAGCAGTAGGGGCAGATCAAGGAGCTGTTACTAAGGCATAAAAAGGGTTGTTTGCTATTAGCTTCCCAGCGATACTGGATGTATGCGAGAATTTTTCGTAGGTGTAGTAGTTATTTAGCGTGTATCCATTATGGATGCACGCTTGGCCTCCCTGCAGGGAGGTCAATTGCTTTTAATCAAGTTTTTAGTTAAGAAAGCTAATCTGAGAAAAAATGACCAGTGAAAATATAGATGGCGGCAAGGCATTAATTAGGTCTCTTGAAAAAGAGGGTGTGGAAGTGATGTTTGGGCTTCCTGGCGGAGCGATACTGCCCGTTTATGATCCGATTATCGATTCGACTATTAGACACATACTGGTACGTCATGAGCAAGGTGCTGGTCATATGGCTCAAGGTTATGCCCAAGCAACTGGTAAACCTGGTGTAGCGATGGTGACTAGCGGTCCGGCAGCTACGAATATCGTTACACCTCTATGTGACGCTTATCTGGATTCAATACCTTTGGTTGTTATTACAGGCCAAGTGCCTCTGGCAGCGATCGGTACAGATGCATTTCAGGAATGCGACACTACCGGGATCACCATGGGAGTCACAAAACACAATTTTCTCGTCAAAGATGCACAAGACATTCCAAGAATAGTGAAAGAGGCATTTCATATAGCAACTACTGGTCGACCTGGTCCAGTGTTGATTGATCTACCCAAGGACATAGTTGATCCGAACAGTCCAAGGTCAGAGCTTGACTGGGTGGACGATCCTGAAATGGACCTCCCGGGATACAAACCAGAAAAGGACATTGATTTTTCTGGAATAGAGAAAGCCGTAGAACTTATACAAACTTCTGAGAGACCAGTTTTTTATATTGGAGGTGGGATTCTTAAAGCAAGAGCAGCCGAAGCGCTTAGAGAACTGGTAGAAATTACTGGAATTCACGTCGTGACAACTCTTATGGCACGAGGAGCTTTTCCAGACAGCCATGAACTTTGTTTAGGAATGCCTGGAATGCACGGAAATTATACAGCTGTGACTTCAATGCAAAAGTCAGATTTATTAGTGGCTTTGGGTGCTCGTTTCGATGATCGTGTTACAGGTAAAGTCGACGGTTTTGCACCAGATGCAAAAATTATCCATGTGGACATCGATCCTGCGGAAATAGGAAAAGTTAGAAAACCAGATGTTGCTATAAATGGAGATTGCCGTCTGGTCATAGAGGCAATGGTTGACCTGCTTAGACAACAAGATGCGACTCAAACAGATCGTTCGGAATGGAAATCTACTATCAGTGGTTGGCAGGAACGATTTCCTCTTACATATGAGGACTCTGAACCAGGAAGCAGATTGAAACCCCAGTACGTCTTAGAGCAACTTAGGGATTTAACCCCTGAAGATACAATCGTTGCTTCGGGAGTTGGTCAGCATCAGATGTGGACAAGTCAATACTGGAGTTTTGACCATCCATATACATGGATCAACTCAGGAGGCCTTGGGACAATGGGATTCTCAATACCTGCTGCTATTGGTGCAAAAGTTGGAAACCCTGACCGGATGGTTTGGGCAGTTGATGGAGATGGATGCTTCCAGATGACAGCACAAGAACTTGTAACCTCAACAGTTGAAAACATACCAATAAAAGTTGCATTACTTAATAATTCCTATTTGGGTATGGTTCGCCAATGGCAAGACATGTTTTACGAAGAAAGATTTTCTGAAGTGTTCCTTTCAGATGATGTGCCGAATTATAAAGCATGGGCAGAATCTATGGGCTGTGTGGGTATTCGAGTTGATAGCCCAGAGGAAGTTCCAGAAGCTATAGCTAAAGCTAATGAAATTGAAGATCGGTCAGTTGTAATAGATTTTCGAACTGCACCCGAAGAGCGTGTTTACCCTATGGTTCCTGCAGGGAAAGATAATTCTTCAATTGTCGTTCCACCATCTCAAGAAAGTCAAGAACGATGAAAAAGACTCAAGGAAATTACACAATTTTAGTTATAACCGTCGAAAATAAATTCGGTGTTTTAGCACGAGTCAGTGGCCTTTTTTCTCGTCGTGGCGTAAATATTAAGTCTCTAGCTGTCGCTCCTACAGATAAGGCAGAATTTAGTCGCATAACTGTTGATCTGGATATAGAGCTCGAAGGTGTTTCATTAGATCAAATAATAAATCAGCTTGACAAACTGATAAATGTTGTTGAAATACGAGCTTTGGATCCCGCTGAGTCAGTTGAAAGAGAATTGATGATCGTCACAGTTGAAGCTGAGGCTAGTCAAAGGGATGAACTGGTTGACCATTTAGACAAAGTCGGAGGAAAGGTGCTAAACATTGGAACCGAAAGCATGATGCTTTCTTTGGTGGAAACCTCATCTGTAATTGACGACTTCGAATCCTTTTTGAGTGGTTATGGCATAGTTGAACTGCAACGAACAGGCCGCGTTGCTCTAGATTCGTTATAGCTAAACAAAGTTTAAATAGTTAAAGAAAAATAATTAGGAGAAAATCGTGGTAAATATTTATTATGAAAATGATGTAAATCGTTCAGCGATATCAGACCGTAAAGTAGCGATTTTAGGCTATGGATCACAAGGACATGCCCACGCTTTGAACCTAAAGGAATCAGGGGTTGACGTATGCGTAGGACTGAGAGAAGGATCTGGGTCCATCTCGAAAGCCGAAGAAGCAGGACTCGTAGTTCGTTCAATTTCAGAAGCATCGGACTGGGCAGATGTGATAATGCTTCTTTTGCCTGATACTGATCAAGCAGCAACATATGAAGAACATATCGCTCCAAACTTGAAAGCTGGAGACGCCATTGCTTTTGCTCATGGCTTTAATATCCGTTTTGATCTAATTACACCTCCAGATGATGTAGACGTCATAATGATTGCACCTAAAGGACCAGGCCACTTAGTGCGCAGGACATATGTTGAAGGTGGTGGTGTGCCCTGCCTCATTGCTGTCGAGCAGAACCCAACAGGTGGAGCAAAAGACCTAGCAATGGCTTATGCAGATGGACTGGGGGGAGCTAGAGCAGGAATTATCGAAACGACTTTCACTGAAGAGTGTGAAACGGACCTTTTCGGAGAACAGGTAGTGCTTTGCGGCGGGGTTACAGAGTTAGTTAGAAGTGCTTTTGACACACTTGTTGATGCTGGATATCAGCCAGAGATTTGTTATTTCGAATGTCTTCACGAATTGAAGTTAATTGTAGACCTCATGTATGAACAAGGCATAGGAGGTATGCGTTATTCAGTTTCTGACACTGCCGAGTACGGTGATTTAACGCGTGGTCCTCGAGTGGTCGATGATCATGTGAGAGAAACAATGAAACAGGTTTTAGATGAGATTCAATCTGGAGTTTTTGCGGAAGAATGGGTGGCTGAAGCTCATTCTGGTAGGGAGAATTTTTACGCTTTGGAAGAAAAGGGACGCCAACACCGCATTGAGCAAGTTGGTTCTAAACTCCGTGACATGATGCCTTGGATCAGTGCTGGCAAAGTATCGGTTCAAGATGCATCAGGTGGCCAAGGTTAAGACATCAGCCTAAAGTGTGAAAAAGTTGATTGAAGATGAAAATGACTGGGAGGAACTTAGCCGTCGTGCAGCTTTTGCTTCCCATAGGCTAATCGGTTGGATTTATTGGGATCCGAGGGCCATCGCAAATTATGAAGCGCTTGGGGTTCCTAATGGATTCGGCTACTACGTATCTACTCGTGCAGCTTCTCTTGGAAAAGCCGGAAACAAAGCAGTATCTGCAGCTTTTTACTCGATACACCCAGACTTTATTGCAGCAAGTCTGGATAACTGCCGTGAATATACTACTTTCGAAAAAGCGGCATCAGCTAGAGACGCTGCGATCGCTCCAGGTTTAAAGGAACTAACACCAGAAATCTGTGAGCCTTTAGCAGCTATGTCTTCAAACCTTTGGAAAGCAGCTGAAGAACTTCCTGTATCTGGTCGGGCTTTATTTGCATCATTATTGGATTGGCCACGTCATCAAGATCCACTCACATCGGCTTGGCTGGCTGTTAACGCCATCCGTGAGTGGCGCGGTGATACTCATTGGGCAATCTTGGTAAGTGAAAATATTGACGGCACTATGGCCGGCATCTTAGATAATGCAAAGCATGATTACGACGATCAATGGCTTACACGTAGTCGAGGAGCAGATGATGATGCAATTAGTGCCGCATTTAAAAAGCTGACGGAACGTGGTTTAGCGGATGGAGAAACAGTTACGCCTAAAGGCTTGGAATTTAGAGAAGATCTCGAAAGAAAACTTAACGACATAGCAAGTGCTGCTTGGCGTAATCTTGGGATTAGTCAAACGGCTCAATTTCTAGAATTAATCGAACCAGTTGGTTCGCGCTACATGGATCACATTGATAACACAGCTGGATCAAATTGGATGCCAGCCGGGCGAGAAGCTAAGAGTAAATAGTATTGATGATCAGCTCATGCGCTGAACTATCATCGCCATTCCTTGTCCGCCGCCAACACACATGGTTTCAAGCCCAAATTCTTTATCAGTATCCTCTAGACCATTTATCAACGTTGTCATTATCCGAGCACCCGTCATTCCAAATGGATGACCTAAAGCTATAGCTCCTCCATTCACATTCAATTTGTCATGGTCTATCCCGGTTTCTTCTGCTGAAGGAATAACTTGTGCTGCGAAAGCTTCATTTATCTCCACGAGATCAATATCAGTAATTGTCATACCGGCTCTTTGCAATGTTTGGTTGATTGCATCAACTGGACCTAACCCCATGACCTCTGGATTCAGAGCTGAAACTCCAGAAGCCACAATTTTCGCTAATGGAGTGACTCCTAATTCTGAAGCTTTTTCGGCACTCATCACAACTACGGCAGCAGCGCCGTCATTCAAAGGACAAGCATTGCCAGCAGTAACAGTCCCATCAGGGCGAAAAACAGGGTTCAACTGTGAAACATTCTCATAAGTTGTTCCAGCTCTTATTCCATCGTCAGCAGTGACTACAGTCCCATCCGGAACTGTGTAGGGAGTGATCTCACGTTCAAAAAATCCTCGAGTCGCAGCAGCTTCCGCACGGTTTTGAGAACGCACACCCCACTCGTCCTGATCTTTACGAGAAACACCTTTGCTTTGGGCAACGTTTTCGGCAGTTTGACCCATTGCTATATACACATCCGGTAGACCTTGAGGTGGAGTCCAAGTTTCCACTCCTTCTCCGGTTCTTTCAGCAGTTCGGGTTTCTGCATCCTTAAAGGAGTCATTATGAGATCCGGTATCGGAAGCCCCAAATTGGTAACGACTTACACATTCGACGCCTCCTGCAACAAATATGTCTCCTTCTCCAGCTTTAATGGCATGAAAGGCCATACGGATCGTTTGCAACGAAGATGAACAGTATCGATTTACTGTCACTCCAGGGGCATCAATTCCAGCTAGAAGGCTTGATATGCGTGCAATGTTATAACCTTGCTCTCCACCTGGTTGTCCAGTTCCCCACAGGACATCTTCAACCAAGTCAGTTTGAATTTGTGGAACCTTAGAAAGAACGTCTTTGATTATAAAAGCCGACATGTCATCAGGTCTGGCCTCTGCAAGACTGCCTTTATTTGCTCTGCCTATAGGAGTTCTTGAAGTTGCTACTATTACAGCATCCGTCATGATTAACCTCTCAATTATTTATCGAATCTGCCGAGATCCTAACCGGCAGAAATAGACCTTGTTTATTTTTTCACAAAAACTTTAATTCGTTCGCTTTACTAGAGTCAGTCCATCACCAATTGAGAGCATTACGGAAGAAACCCGCTCATCTTGAGCTACATAATCATTGAAGTTTCGCATAGAGACAGTGTCGTCATCAGATACCTCTGCATCAACCACTTTGCCTGACCATAAAACATTGTCGACTGCTATTAAACCATGGTCTGACAATCTAGACACAATCTCTTCGTAGTATTCGAGGTAGCCACCCTTGTCAGCATCGATGAAGGCAAAGTCAATTTTTTTATTATCAGGTAAATTGGCCAAAGTTTCCTTTGCAGGTGCAATAACAAGTTCGATTTTTTCAGCAACACCCGCCTTCTCCCAGTATCTATTAGCTACGGAAGTCCACTCTTCAGAAACATCACAACATAATAGTTTTCCATTCTCCGGTAGGGCTTTGGCAATAGCCAAAGACGAATAACCTGTAAAAGTTCCTACCTCAACGGCAAAATCGGGTCGAATCGCAGCAACTAGCATGTAAAGAAAAACACCCTGATCTTGGGCAATTTGCATAGCAGAAACTTTCCCTAATTCAGACGTAGTCTCTATAAGGGATTGTTGAGTTTCATCAGGTTGCGAAGTGTGATCTAATATGTATTCGAAAAGTTTTTCATCAAGAAAAAAAGAACGCCGGCGTTTCTTTTCGTCCGAAATGTTCGAATTATTCTGCATATAGTTTCCTATCCTTGATATTTACCAATAATGAATTACTAAAGTGGTAAATGCAGAGGTTAGCGAAGAATTTTGAGCATCCTACAAATGGGCTTAAGGGAGAGTAATGACGAAAATAGACCCGCAAGAGCAATGGAAATTGCTTATAGGTGGCGAATGGGTAGAAACCGCAGAAACATATTCAGTCGTGAATCCTTACACGACGGAGACAGTAGGTAATGCACCAGAAGCGACTCTAAGTGAAGCAGCCGATGCAATGACAGCTGCAAGAGAAGCATTAGACGGGTGGAAAAATACATCGATTGATCAGAGGTGTTATTTACTCGGAAAACTTGCAGATGTACTAGAACAGAAAACTCCAGAATGGGTCGATTTAGTTCAGGCAGAGACTGGGTCAACAATAAATATCACGGAAACTCTCCAAGTCGCAGGAGGGTTTATTGACCGTTTCCGTTACTACTCGAAACCACAACGTATAGATTCATCTGAACTTCCTATTAAACAAGGAGCGAATGCTCTTGGACCTGCGGGCCTTGTAGCTGCATCCGTATACCATCAGCCAGTTGGGGTTGTTCTATGTATCACACCCTACAATTTTCCTCTTACTAATGTGGCGGGGAAAATAGCACCAGCTTTAGCAATGGGTAACACCTGCATCATAAAACCGGCTCCACAGGACCCACTGGGTATTTTGAGATTAGGTGAAGCTATAAATGAAGCCGGTTTCCCTCCAGGAGTTGTAAATATTGTTACTTCTTCCGGTCCGGAAGTCCCGGCTGCGATGGTTGCCTCAAAAGATGTAAACATGGTCAGCTTTACGGGTTCAACTTCTGTTGGAAAGTCAATCTATGAAAGCGGCGCATCAACTATGACACGTGTTCTTATGGAACTAGGTGGAAAAGGTGCTCTAATCATGACCGAAGATGCCAGCGTCGATGCAGCGATGGGTGCTATAGCAAGTGTTTGGGGTTTCCACAGCGGGCAGATTTGCACCGCTCCAACGCGGGTTATCTGCCATCGTAGTATTTACGATCAAACAGTAGAGACCCTCTCGGCTGTAGCAGGGATGCTCAAAATAGGAGACCCAAGAGAACGTGACACTTTGGTAGGACCTTTGATTTCAGAACAGCAGAGAGACAACGTTGAAAATTTTGTTTCATCCGGTGTGGAGTCAGGTGCCAAATTGGTTTGCGGCGGTCAAAGACCTGATGAACAAGGCTATTTTGTAGCACCAACACTTTTAGCGGACTGCACAACTGATATGCACGTTGTCCGTGAAGAAGCTTTTGGACCAGTTGTCGTGGTGATGCCACATGACGACGATGAACAAGCGATTGAAATGGCCAACGACTCTGATTATGGACTATTTAGTTACGTTTATGCAGGTGATAATGCTAGAGCCCACCAGATAGCTAAGAGTCTAGAAAGCGGAAACGTTGCCCTTAACAGTTTTCAGCCGCACATGGAAGCCCCTTTTGGAGGATTCAAGATGTCTGGAATAGGCAGAGACCGTGGGACATGGGGCTTAAGGGCTTATAGCGAGCTTCAGGCTATTTCTTGGTTAGCTTAATTTATAAAGCCCTTTTGAATGGCTTGAGAAGCTATGGTCACTATTGTAAGAAATGAAGAAAAAGGGGAATAATGCTTGAAGTAGGAAACGAAGCACCAAAATTTTCAGCGCTTGATCAAGATGGCAATACATTATCTTTGGCTGATTTTTCAGGTAGCTGGGTTTTGTTTTGGTGGTATCCAAAAGCATCTACACCTGGTTGAACGATGGAAGGCCAGGGGCTCCGTGATAGAGCCTCAGATTTTTCAGATTTAGGAGCTGCAATAGTTGGCGCCAGTTTCGACTCTGTGGAAGAACAAAAGAAATTTGCTGATGAATATGATTTCCTTTTTCCATTAATTTCTGACCCTGAAAGAAAAATAGGGGAACTTTATGGTGTGGCTCGACCTGCAGATGACCCTGCAGTGGCCTTTTCTTTAAGAACCAGTTTTTTGATTTCTCCTGAGGGGTTAATTGCGGCTATTTGGGATCAGGACTCAATTACAGATTTTCAGACTCATGGTGATGAAGTTTTGTCAGTAATCCGTTCGCAAAGCTGAGAGCGTGGTCTGATTTGATTCTTCCACTAGAAGGACTTTCTGTGGTTGAAGGCTCGGCTTTTGTTGCCGCTCCTTCAGGAGGAATGACGTTAGCCCAGATGGGCGCCGAAGTTATTAGGTTTGATCAACTCGGCGGAGGAATCGACTATAAGCGTTGGCCTCTTACTGAAGATGGGGTAAGCCTTTATTGGAATGGTTTGAACCGTGGAAAGAAGTCAGTTGTAGCAGATTTACAAGCACCTGAGATACAGATTTTATTATCGGAACTTATAGCCACTTCAGGGAATTTTTTAACCAATTTTCCTGCAAAAGGGTGGCTCAGTTACGAAAAACTTTCAGAAAAAAGACCAGATTTAGTGATGGTTGCGATCACGGGAAGCCACGACGGAACAACAGCGGTGGATTACACGATTAACTGTGCAGTTGGTATTCCGTCAATAACTGGTCACGTGGACGATCCTCGTCCTGTCAATCATTCATTGCCTGCTTGGGATCTCATCTGTGGCCAAACCGCAGCATTAGGGATGCTTGCGGCTGACCGATATAGAACACAAACTGGGGAAGGCCAGTTAGTAGGCCTTGCTTTGTCAGATGTTGCGCTAGCAGCTGTTGCGTGGAGGGGAGACCTTTCCGAAGTTGAGCTAGGTGGAGAGGAAAGAAAAAAACTTGGCAATTACCTCTATGGAGCTTTTGGAAGAGATTTTCTGAGCCTCGATGGTCGTCATGTGATGGTTGTGGCTATCACTCAAAGGCAATGGGATGGACTTTTAGAGGCGACACAGACTCAGGAAGAGGTAGCTTCACTATCTCAAAGACTTGACCTTGATTTCACAGATGAAGGGGCACGTTTTCAAGCAAGAGAAGAACTTGCGGATTTGTTTGATCCGTGGTTTCAAAGCTTAACCTTAAAGGAAATTTCTGAACGGCTTGATAAATATGGAGTGTGCTGGGGTCCGTACAGGACATTCAGTCAGATGCTTGACGAGGATCCAAGGTGTTCAACAGAGAATCCGATGTTTTCCAAAATTGATCAACCTGGAGTGGGGACACACTTGATCCCTGGGTCACCTTTATCTTTCGGAGGGCCACTGGTAGATGACCGGAATGCTCTCAAAGCGCCGTTGTTGGGAGAACACACTGAACAAGTCTTAGCTGACAATTTGAAACTGAGTTCAGTTGAAATAGGAAATTTGGTTGATCACGGTCTTATCTTCACAGTTTCGTGAATGGTTCTTTAAACTCCAAAAACTACGAGTCGCCAATCAAGAACATTTGACACTTCAGCACCTTTGAGGGAGGAGACCTCTGTTTTTATTGCACTAATTTTTCCGTTAGGCAATGTTTTCTGCTCTAAGAGAGTGTGCTGAAACGACAAAACGTCCCCTTCATGGACAGGTCCTAAGTGATCGCAGGACTGCCAACCTAAAATAGTTGCGTTCCCTGGCATCATTCGGTTCAGAGATGCTTGAGCGAGACCTATAGTGTGGCCACCATATACGAGTCTTTCGCCAGTTGGTGAAGTACTTGCGTCACGGTGAACGGGGGCTTGGTTTTGGGTTAGACGAACTAGCTCCATGGCATTACTCACTGTGTCACGAAGGTCATCTATTTTCTTTTCTCCAATGATCCAATTTTCCTGGTTTTCTTTGTTCAGAGATGAGACGTCCCAAGACTCAGGAACTAAAGACTTCCAGTCATCTAAAACGATTTCCGTTTCCACTGAACCGAGGTCATCGCAGTGTCCGGGAAGGTTTTCAGGATCGCGTGCTCTGAGCATCGCACATCGTTCATAATCAACCACGATTGAATTATCATCCACACAAGTAGTTTTTATGCCAAGTAGCGCAAGCCCTCTTGGTGACCTGTCTTCCCTCAGGGTCAGATCTTTTAAACCTTTGATTACTACTTCGGTATGAAGAGTTTCTTCTTCAAAGACGGGTCTCTTGAAAGAAACTCCGCGATAGAAAAGATTGGCTATTACCCGTCTTGTAGCAACAGTGCTTTGTCCGATTGAAAAATGCATTATTAGCCCAGGGTTCACAACACGCTTTGACACCCCAGTTACCTTTTCGGCCAATGGAAGACTTAGAGAAGTTGCCAAAGGATCTCCGCAAATTGACTGGTACATAGAGATTTCCCCCGAGGTGATAGTTAGATCAGGGGAAGGTGGGAGAATTTGTCCCACTGTTAAATCATCGAAATACGTTCCAGAAGTTTTTTCATTGCTAGTTATTTCGTGATCCATCTAATGACTATGGCATGAGTTTCACCTAATTCATCTTGATGGCAGACGGTTATCACAAAAGGTCATTCAAAAACAGAAAAGGAATCTGTTTTACAGATAGGTAGTTCTCTAATTATTATCGCTAACCTCTGTTCAAAACAGTTTGTATTACCTAAAGTCGCGCGCTCGGAGTAAAACTTCGAAAAGTAGAACGGAGGAGGGCCGGTCTGCATGACTGATATAGCGACGAACTTTTTTATTGATTCAAGAGTTCTAATCTGGATGAAAGATGCTTTGTGTCAAGGTGAGAGCAGTTTGTTTTTTGCACCATTCGCCGAAAGACCTGAAGCAAGAGTTAGGCGTGAAGCGAAAGCTAAAGAGATTTGTGCTGATTGTGCAGTTCAAGATGATTGCAGAGATTATGCTCGCGACAACAGAGAGTTAGGTTTTTGGGGTGGAGAATCAGAAGCAGAGAGAGCTACTAAAGGATTTGCACCTACTACGCCGATAATAGGGCGCAGGCAAGTAGCTGCTGACAGAGCCGCTGCTGCTTTAGCTGCCGCTGCCGCAGCAGCAGGACGTTAAATAAACAAAATAAAATTAGTTTTTATTAAAGCGAGCTGAGAGAAATATCGGGAAGATCCCAACAGCAACACAAATTCCTGTAGTCAACCATGCGCCACCAGACAGATGAACTATCTCAAAGTAGTCACGGCCAAACTCACTTAAAAGAACAGATACATAAGACAAGCCCATAAACACTGCTAACAATAATTTCCAAAGTTTTATAGGTCTACTTACAACTACAAGAATTCCAAGACCAAGACATAGAAGAGTCGCTGTTGCAGCAGTTCTAGCTTCAATCAACAAAACATCAGAACGCCTAACAATTTCATAACAGACAAAAGTTGCGATTGCAG